>Ga0070739_10002423_pt1 | contig 25199 bp, 20 predicted proteins | sample Coa_R1_7_FD_66445 | JGI IMG/M metagenome (GOLD analysis project Ga0070739, IMG submission 66445) | Surface soil microbial communities from Centralia Pennsylvania, which are recovering from an underground coalmine fire - Coalmine... | ecosystem: Environmental > Terrestrial > Soil > Unclassified ...
GCCGCCATCTGGCTCTAATTTCACGTTTATGCCGGGGCCTGGCCCATCCGGGGACGCAGGTTTGTCCTTCTCGGCGCCAGTCGCCCAATCATGCTGAACGATGGGGCTGCTTTGCGCGCCGCCGGGCCTATGTGCGCGGCTGTCAGCATGAAGAGCGGATAGGCCGCGCAGTAGAAGTACGATGAGAGGCTGCGCCACGCGAAGAACAGCGGCACGATGGCAAGCAGCAGAGCGGCTTCTGGACACCGGCGGCAGATACGCCAGTACGCGGCCAGGCAAAGCACCATCGCGCCGGCTTCGAGCGCGCTATAAATCCACTGTGGGAAGAAGGGCAGCAGGTGCGTGATACTCAGGTCGATGATGCCCACGCCCATCGGGAACATTGGATCGGCGACAGGCGCGAGAATGCCGGCAAGCCACGCATGCGGGTTCCAGATAATAAAGGGCAGGTTGATAGCAAGAGCCAGCGCGCCACCTGTAACCATGCGATAGAGCATTTCCTTGAAGCTATAATTGCGCCACAGCATAATCATATAGAACGGCGCCAGGAACCACGAGGTCTGCTTGGTTGCCAGGGCCAGCCCGAAGAAGATCGCCGAACTCCAGCGGCGCTCCCGCAGCAGCCAGGCCAGAATGACCAGCAGCGTGCAAAAGATATCGAGATTCCCCCCGACTGTCGATGACCACATTGGCACATTTGCCAGTCCGAGCAGCACGATCCACGGGCGGATCGCGGGCCGGGCGAACTTCCAGGCAAGAGCGACGATGAGGAGATAGCTCAGGAAGTAAAAGATCAGCACATTATAGTTGTTGAAGAAAGCGAAGGGCACCAGCGTGAGGAAGGAGAGGGCAGGATAGCTCACCTTCGACTCGAACTCGGGGGCCGTGCCAGCTTTGAGATCGGTATCGAGTACCGATTGAAACTCAACCATCGTTGGATAGTCGAGTCGTCCGGCGAACTGGCCCTCCCGAAGTGGCGTTGTCCAGTTGGGCTGGATCGAGAACTTGCGCGCCATGTCGAGCATGTTGGAATCGGTATAGGGATTGCGGCCCTGCAAGAGCAGGATGGCGGCGTTGGTGTCAAGCGATGTGCCATCGTTCGAGAATTGCGGAGGCAGGATGCACATTACCGCCGTGCGCACAAGCTGTGTGCCGCCTATAATCGCCAGGATTAATGTAAGGACCAGCGTAATGCGCTGCCAGCGCGCGGGATGCTCTTTAACCACCGGCGCCGGAGCGGAGTCGTCGACCTGCTCAACGGGCCGGGGCCGAAACGCCATCCACATACAGAAGAAGCTGCCCAGGATCAGCGCCAGGGGGATCAGCGAGCCAAACGGCTGAATATACGGGAAATACCAGTCGTGCTCTATCTCATTGAGCGACTGGAGGATCAGGGCGAGGCCGATCCATACGGCTCGCTGCTGCAATGCGATGGTGACACGATTGGTCGATGACAGATCCTCTGTGAAGAAACGTTTCAGCCACCGCTGCTTAAATGCTGTATATTTTGTCTCCGCTTGAGTGGTCTGCGCGAATACAGATCGCTGTGCCATACATGTGCGCGCTCTGCCCAATATATTTTGATAGTAGCTCACAAAACCGATTTCAGGTACGCATGCCCCTGTAGCTGCGCGATGATGATGTTTAACGATCAAGATCGGCCATCTCTCCCCGTCCTGATGGGTAACATTCATCATTACACGGCTACAACCTGATTAACCGGCAAGATAGTGCTATAGCGCGCTTTTACCTCCCATCAAAGTACCGAGCAGGTTCCATCCCTCAAATAGCGTATAGAATACACCTTGCTTGCGGTCCACGTCTTACAACGAAAGGAACAAGAAATATGTCACAAATAGAAGCCGGGAAGTACGAAAAATCCCCCTTTCCGGGCACTCGCGCGGCTCCGCCGCGCAAAGGATAGATGTTGTGATGTGGGGCAGGTGCTTCGCACCTGCCCCACATCACAACATCCTCCCAGGCGAGCGCCGCAGGCGCAAGCATGCGATGGAGCTGGGAAGCTGATATATTAGTTAACCCCGGGCGCATGTTGTTGTGCGCCTGCGGCGCACCCTCTGGTGAAGAGCCTGCGGGCGCAGCGGTGAGCCGTCAGCGAAACTTGCACCAGGCGCTGGTTAGAGTTCCAGGCGATAGTAGAGTTCGCGATGCTGAAGCTCAAAGCCGAGCGCTTCGTAAAGACGGATGGCGGGAAGGTTATCTTCCCAGACGTGCAGATCAATGGCATCCAGTTTCTGCTCGGTGTGGGCAAAGTCGATGATATGCTGCATCAACTGGCGCGCGAGGCCGCGCCCACGGAAATCGGGATGCACAACGACACGCTTGACGTAGCCAATGGCGGGCACGGTACCGGCCGGGGGCAGCATCAATTCCGCCTTGCCGGCAGCAACGCCACGTACTTCGGCCAGAAAGATGAGCGTGCGTTCATGCGTGGAGGGATCAACCGAGCCAAAATACTTCTCGATGTCGCGGTGAATATCACGGGCAGGTGAGGTACTGAAGCTGTCGAGGTGCTCGATCTCCGGGATATCTCTGGGTACGGCAAGGCGAATAACCAACTCCGTTGTTGGCTTCTTTTCGATCATATATACATTCCTGAAAGCACTACACTACAACACCGATTATTTGCTATGATAATAGAATCTCGCTCTATACAGGTTACGGTTGCTTTTTGCGCGGCAGCATGAAGATAGATACTAACGCGTAGCCTGCGCAGCCGAGCAGCAGCAGGGCATAGACGATAGTTTCGCCATCTTTATGCGGCGCACTGAGCATGGAGAGTCCCCACCACAGGAAGCCGATGAAGACCGCGAAGAGCAGGATGGTGCTCATAAGTTTCTTGTTCATTTAAGAGTATCCTCAGGGCAGATATGGAAGATGGTGTTACTTCCTCTGTTTTCTCTGATATATTATAGCATATCGTCCCGCTCAAAGCATGGGATAACCATTCAGGTTCTCTCTTCTCCTGACTGCTCAGCGGCTCCGCGCTTCGTAAATGTTAATAGTGGTGTGGGCGCGAACAGAGTTCGCGCCCACACCACTACTCATTTCAAATCCGCAGGTGGGAAGCCGCCAGAGGCAGCTAAAGGATTTGAAGGGTCACACGCGGGGGGAATGCAGCGCCTCCCAGACAAGATGATGAATGACGGCGCGAAAGCGGCCCCAATCGGCCCAGTAGCCGTCGATACCCTGGCTATAGCCGTTCGCTTGACCCATCTGCTCAAGGTTGGCGGCGATGGCCGGAAGTTGCTCCAGTTCGATCTCACGGAATGCCTCGATCTGTTCATCTGCGTCAAGCGTGCCAAAGGTTCCCCCGATCTCGTCAAGGAGGAAGGCAAAGGTGTAGAACGCGGGCGCCTCACCTGTGATCGGCGTGCGATAGGCCGCCGCTGCGAGGAAGCGCCTGACCGCTACCTCCAGCCCGGTTTCTTCCCGTGTCTCACGCAGCAGGGCATCGTAGATACGCTCTCCGTGGTTGATGCCGCCGGTCGGAAGGCGGAACGCGCCGGGGGGATAGATTGTTTTTTTCATGGTGAGCAGGCGCCCATTACGTCTGTGCACAACCATGCATACTTCACCATAGCGGTCTGTCTTATTGAGTGGATCGAACAGGCTGCGGCTATCGAGATCGACGACGCGCGCCACCGGCGGCTCGTAGCGCTGCGCTAACTGCTCCAGTTCGTCGCGCGTCGCCTGCGGAAGAGAAGGAAACATGAATCATATTCTCCACAATTTTTATTGTCTTTTATAATTTTTAAAGGGAAAAATCGGGGGACACCTCACGACCTTCTTATTTCGCGGGGCAACGACGCTGCCGCGTCCAGCCCTGTGGAGAGGCGGCGTCTCCGTCAGGGGGACTGGCGTCCTCCTGAACCCCCATCTAATAAGTAAGGCGCTGGCCTGTCATTATACCATGTTCGATAGCAAGGTGGACGCGCCCGCCGACGAAGCCATCACCGCAGAAGGCCAGGCCCGCTGGTATGGTAGCAGCGTTGAGCGCGTCAGCGTCGGTCTTCGCGGATGGCAGGGCGTAGCGCCAGCGCGTGATGTCAGTGAAGCAAGGCGCGGGCAGATCCTCGTCGATCAGAGAGGCAACGCGCCGCGCAACGTCGCGATAGATGTCGGCATCGGGCATGTGCCAATACTGCTCGCTGTAGCCAGGTGCCATCTGCGCAATGAGCAGCCCTGCGTCCGCCGGGGCGCGTTCAGGGGCCTTTTCATGTTCCCAGGCCAGCCAGGAGATCGCGTGTGCCCTGTCGCTATTGACGAGCGCGTAATAGGGACGCGTCACAGGCCGGGGCCGGTAGCCAAGCGAGACCGAGAGCAGAGGGTTATAGCGCGCTGCGGACAACTGCGCGCCGATTGCAGCTTGCAGCGCGCCCTCCATATGGCTCGTTTTGACAAGTTCAAGCGCCTGCGGTACGGGTATGGCGATGAGCAGGCGTTGGCAGTCCCCAACCATATTTCCAGCGGCGTTGAAGAGTTGCCAGCCGGGGCCGCCTTGCTGCAAGCGAGCGATGGCAGTCCCGCGGCGGATATCGAGACCTGCGGCCATGCGTTCGGCGAGCGCGCCGAGGCCGCTGCGGTAGCACCATTTCGGCTCCGCGTTTTGCTCAGGATCGCCCTCCTGAATACGCCCCGCACCATCGAAGATCCAGACGGGCTTGTCGATATCGATGAGGTCGGGGACCAGAAACCGCTCGGTGATAAAGGCGACGCTGGCCGGGCTGCCTCGCTTGATGTACTGCGCGCCATGATCGTAGATGAAGCCGTCGCGTTTGCGCGTGGTGGCGCGGCCCCCTGGCGCGCGGTCCTGCTCGAAGACGACGACGTTATGTTCGGCATCGCGCAGGGTATGGGCGGCGGCCAGCCCGCTGCAACCCGCGCCGATGATCGCAATGTTCATCATTCCGCCGTCGATCCTGAAATCTGGCGCGCGCGATGCTCTTTCCAGAGGTGGGAGCGGGCGAGCATCTCTTCGGCGCTCTTCATCGAAAATTCGGTCACGCTGCCGCCCATGATATGCGCAACCTCCCTGATGCGCTGCTCCGGGCGCAGTTCGTTCACGAGCGTAATGGTGCGATCATCGAGGATCTGCTTGTTGACGCTGTAGTGAGTATCGGCGAAGGCAGCGATCTGCGGCAGGTGCGTGACGCAAATGACCTGGTGATTGCGCGTAAGTTGCCAGAGCTTCTCGCCCACGATCTGACCGCTGCGCCCGCTGATACCAGCATCGATCTCATCAAAGATGAGGGTGGGCGTGGCATCAGCATCAGCGAGGATGGTTTTGAGCGCGAGCATGAGGCGCGAAGTCTCGCCGCCGGAAGCAATCTTCGTGAGCGGCTTGAAGGGTTCGCCGGGGTTGGGCGCGATGAGAAACTGCACGCGGTCAATGCCCGTCAGGTCGCAGGCGTAATACTGTTCGGGCTGGCCGTTGACGCTGGCGGGAACGCCCTGCTCATCGGGAACCTGCACAATCTCGACCAGGAAGCGGGCGCGGCGCATATTGAGATCGTTGAGCTGCTCTTCCATCGCCGTTGCGAGGCGCTGCGCGGCCTGGCAGCGCCGTTCTGAGAGCTGCTGTGCCAGCGCGCCGATCTCACGCCGCAGCACGCTATCCTGCTGCTGCAATTTCGCGATCAGTTCATCACGGTTGACGATGGTATCGAGTTCGGCGCGGTCAGCCTCGGCACGCTTGAGAATTTCTTCGATGGTCGCGCCATACTTGCGCCTGAGCCTGGCGATCAGGTCAAGGCGCTCTTCGATCTCGGCCAGGCGCTGCGGATCATCCTCGATATCGGCCTCGTAGCTGCTGATAGCCGTCGCGACTTCTTCAAGTTGAAAGATAGCCTCCGTGAGTGCGTCCGCTTGCTCCTGCATAGCGCTGTCGAGGCGCGACAGTTCGCTCAGACCGCGCTGCGCCTGTCGCAACTGATCGAGAGCGGGCTTGAAATCATCGTCGCCAAATTCGGTGCCCTTGATTGCGCCATGAACGAGCGAACACAGTTCGCGCAGGCGTTCGGCGTTGTTGAGCACCCTGCGCTCGGCCTCAAGCTCCTCGATCTCGCCGGGGTGCAGATCGGCCCTGTCGATCTCCTCGACCTCGAAACGCAGGAAGTCGGCGCGCCGCTCCTGTTCGAGGGCGTTTTGCTGGAGGGATTGCAGAGTTTTGCGGGCATTGCGCCACTCGGCCACTTTCGCGGCCAGTGCTTCACGCAGGGGCAGCAGTTCGGCATAGCGATCCAGAAAATTGATATGCTGCTCCGGGCGCAGCAGGCTCATATGCTCGCTCTGACCATGAATATCGACCAGCCAGCTCGCGACCTGCTGGAGCACCTGCTGCGCGACGGCACGCCCATTGATGCGCGAAACGGTGCGGCCAGAGCGGAAAATATCGCGCGAAAGGATGAGCTGGTCATCTTCCGGGGTGATATCGTACTCGTGGAGCAGGGTAGCAAGGGCAACGCGGGCATCGGCGCTGGTCGCGTCGGCGTGCGTGGCCTGCGCATGATTGTTCTCCTCGCCCCTGTCGAACATATCGAGCAGCGTAGCGGCGCTGCCGTTCGCGGCGTATTCCGGCGTTTCAAGATGCTGCCATTCTTCGCTCACCGGCGGCAGGGCCTCGATGGAGAAGATGCCTTCGATGGTCGCGCGCTCGCAGCCAGCACGAACGAACTCCGCGCCAATCTTGCCGCCCAGCAGAGCGCCAACCGCATCAATAATGATGGATTTTCCGGCGCCCGTCTCGCCTGTAAAGACATTGAACAGGCGGTTAAGGCGTAAATGCAGATGGTCAATGATGGCAAAATCTTTGATGCTTAACTCAAGTAACATTGTGACTTGCGCTGTCTGACTATGAGTTCTCTTTTCTCAGCTTCTCTTTGATGATCTGGTAAAAGTAGGTTGGCGGCCTGCGCCGCAGGAACCTGGTCACATATGGACTCTTATGTACGGTGATGATGGCTCCGTCCTTGATCTCGCGATTCATCTGTCCATCGGCGGAGAAGACACCGTTCTGGGATCCGGTAAAGATCTGAAACTTTACCCTTGCTTGCGGATGCAAAATTAACGAACGGTCAAAGGCAAGATGGGGCGCGATGGGCGTCAGGACGCTGCTCTCTACCAGGGGATGCAGCAGCGGACCGCCCACGGCCATATTGTAGGCGGTTGAGCCGGTAGCCGTGGAGAGGATCATGCCGTCGGCGTAGCTGGTATTATAGTAGTAGTCATCCACCCAGACATGCACCTGTACGCCGCGCGGCCACGTCCCGCGCGCAATCACGATATCATTGAGCGCCGTAAACTCCTCGCTCTTGCCATCCTGTTGCAGGACGGCGCGCAGCATCGCCCGCTTATCGATCCAGACCGAATCATCGCCGTTGAGATAGTAGGCAAGCTCATCCACAAGATGCTCGTCCGGCTCAAGCTCGGTCAGGAAGCCGACGCGCCCGAAATTAATACCCACGATGGGAAGATCGATGCAGGAGCAGAGGCGCGCGGCATGCACAATAGTGCCATCTCCTCCCAGAACAAGCGCGAGGGCGCAATCCTCAAGTGAGGGATCGGCGCACTCCTGCCCTTCGCCACGAATATCGATGACACGCACATCATAGCCCCTGCGCCGCAACGCGGGCGCGAGTTGAGCGGCAAATTCGGACGTGTCTTCTTTGCGTCCCTGATAGAATATCGCTATTGTCTTCACGGGCTGCTCCGGGTGCGCACACTAAGCCCATTCACGAAGAACAGGGAAGGGCACCTACCTCCATCGATTCGCTCCCAATCCACAGGGAAAGGCGTTTTTTCGCCCAACAGGCAAACAAGGGCGAACACAACGTGCCGCCCTGGCATTTCTTGCCACGGTAATAGTACTCCATCCAGGGGTGATTGTCAACTCTCAGAGAGCATCTGATGCAGTTTCTCTTCAGCCAGCCAGAGCGCATCCTGCCTGGAATGCACACGTCCTTCCGCCTGCGCTTCGGCGATATACTCCAACAACTGTCCGACGCGCGGCCCCGGCTCAATATTGAGGCGGTGCATCAACTCGTCGGGCTGGATGAGTCGCGGCGGCAGGATGCGCTCACGCTCGCGAATATAGCGCGTGAAAAGAAGGCGCGCGGTAGCCAGGTGGCGCGGCCAGTGGACGGTGAGCGGCTCCGGGCCGCGCATCCCCAGGTAATCGGCGAGAGCCATGAGCGCGACACTGAGGCCAGCAGGCCCCAGATCGACAAAGTAGCGCCTGATCGCGCGCTCGGTAACAGCGGTCTGAGCGAGCTGGCCGGGGCGCATGTGATGGGCAACGATCTGCTGCACGAGGCGGCGATCCTGCGTGCTGGCGCTCAGCCGCTGCATGATCGCCTGGGCCAGCGGCACGCCGGCCTGCGGGTGATTATAAAAATGGATGCTGCCATCCTCATCTACCGTATGAGTAACGGGTTTGCCGATGTCGTGCAGCAGCGCGGCCAGCTTCACCGGCGCCGAGGTGAGCGCCGCAAACTGGAAAATGCCCTGCGCCTGCGCCTCATAGAGCAGCGTATGGATGGCGACCAGATCGCTCTCCTCACTTTCCAGGGGCGAGCGCGCGACCTCCGCCGGCTCCTGCTGGAACAGAGCGGACAGGCGTTCGAGCGCGGCGACGCTTTCAAGGGAATGCTCGAACACATCCCAGTGGTGCAGTTCCGGCTGGCGCATGCCGCGCGCGGGAATGAGTTCGGGAATGAGCGTAGTCAGCAGGCCGTGCTGATCGAGGAAGCGCAGTCGCTCCGTGGCGCCTGCGGGACGCAGGATGGCGTAGAGTTCGTCATGGATGCGCTGCGGTGCCGCCTTCATCAACAAGGGAGCATCGCGTGTGAGCAACTGCGCGGTTCGATCTTCAAGGCTGAGCTGATAGCGCATCATGAAACGCACGGCGCGCAGCATGCGCAGCGGATCGGCCTGGAACGCTCTCTCGCTGGCGACGCGCAGGCGCCGCTCGCGCAGATCGTTCGCACCGTGCAAAGGATCGATGAGCGCGAAGGGCGCGCCGGCAGTAAAGTGCCGCGCCACGCTGGCAAGCTCTACGGCGATGGCGTTGATGGTGAAGTCGCGCAGGCGCAGGTCCGCCTCGATGCTCTCTCCCTGCTGTGGTGAGATATCGAGAATCGTCTCCACTCCCTCGTGCCTGACGACGACGCGGCTGGCTTTCTCATGCATGCGTGCGTAGTAGCCGCCGAGTTTGTTCGCAAGCTGGCGCGCCAGCCCGGGCGCATCGCCATCAGTGACGATATCCCAATCCACACAGGGTTCGTTGAGCAGGAGGTCGCGAACGGAGCCGCCGACAAGATAAGCGGAGCGGTGATGGTCGCTGAAGTGCCGGGCGGCGCGCTCTAAAAGTTGCAGAGTGTGGGCGTCAGGTTGGTACTCTTCTCTCTTCATGCCAGCTGGCTATGCTCTCCTCAATACGTTACACATGCTCTGTTCTATCATAGCATCTTTATTCAACAGGCTGGTAGAACGCAGGAAGAGAGAAAAGATCATATGCATTCACCCTACAAATATTCCTCCAGCGGCTCATCAAAATCGATACCGCTGTAGATCTCTTCGATAGGAATGCGCACATCCACGCTCGCCAGCTCAACCTCCTGCCCCTCTTCATAAAACACATGATCCCACTCGCAGCTATCTTCCTCGCGGCGTCGGAAGATCTCGACATGCGGCGCGAACTGATCGATAAGCACGATCTCCTGGATCGTTGGGCATGCCTGGTACGCCCTGAGCTTGTCATTGCGGTCTTTTTTCTCGGTGGATGGCGAGAGCACTTCCACGACAACGCGCGGGGAGCGGATCATCTTGCTGTCGCGCCTCCGGTCAGCGACATCGCAGGTGATGGTTACATCCGGGAAAAAGTAGGCGGTCTCCGAGACCTGGACGCGCATATCTGAACCCTGTACAGAGCAGGGACCGGACAGAAATTGTTGTTTAAGCGCGAAGCGCGTATTAAACGCAATATCATCATGTGCTTTTGTGCGGCCAGACATCAGGCGCACTTTGCCATCCTGGTATTCGTACTTCGCGTCGGGGAAGGTGTAGTCGAGCGCGAAGTATTCGCGGACGCTCATACGCTCGCCGGTGCGGGGCTGCGTTCGTTGTGGATCGATGGTCATTCTGTATCCTCCCTTAGCCATGTTACGCATATCAACGACAGCATTTATTATAGCGCATTTCTGGCGTTGTGAGATTGTTTTTTCGAGAGTATCATCGTCGCTCTCAGAGGGCATCCGATCCGCAGCGTTCCCGCTCTCTTTTGCCGGGCGTTGGTGCGGCTTCGCCGCATCAGGGATCCAGTCTGTGATGGGAGAAAATGCGCTGCGCGCATTTTCTCCCATCACAGACTGGATCCGGCAAGCGCCGCGGGCGCGACCACACGACGGTGCCGGCGATCAGACATACTTCAGACCCGGCATAATCCCCCCACCCAAAAATGAGATGCGGAGACGTATACGGTTTGCAAGGAATGCGTCGATCTTATATTTGAGACACGCTAGCGAAGGTGGGCAAACCTTCTTCCCAGGAAATGCAAACTCGCTGCCTGAGAAGCGGTCTCAGTCTATCAAAGAGAGGAGACGCAACCTGTGGCACTCTACATGATTCAATTCGCCTACACGCCAGAAGCGTGGGCAGCGCTGACGAAGCAGCCGCAAGATCGTAGCGCCCTGATCAGACAAATGGCGGAAAGGATGGGAGGCCGGCTGGTGGGCCTGTACTACTGCTTTGGAGAGTATGATGGTATCGTACTCTTCGAGGCTCCCGACGACATCACGGCCGCGGCATCGAGTCTTGCCTCTACCAGCGCCGGGCACATCAAGGCTATCAGGACGACCAGGCTCTATAGCGTCGCGGAGATGATGGAGGCGATGCGCAAAGCTGGCAGCGCCCCTATTTCTCCACCCAGGGGATAGACCGGCCATCCCGGCATCGACATTCAGGCGCCGGTATGGCTGGCCTCCGCCAGCCCCGCATCGACGTTCGTGGGCTGGACGGTCTCCACGCCGGCATCAAGCGCGAGGGACTGCTGGACCACCTCCGGCTGCTCCCTCCGCAGCCGGGCCACCGCACGACGCACTCCCTCGGCCAGATCAATCCGCGGCTGCCACCCCAGCACGCGCCGCGCTTTGCTGTTATCCAGAATCGTATCCACAGTCGCCAGCGGACTTGAGAGGTAGAGCGGCTCTATCTCGCTCTTCATGCAGCCCGCAAGCAGCGCATAAAGCTGCCTCAGCGAACTGCCCTGCCCTGAACTGATATGCATGGTCTGGTTCTCGCCACCATGCAATGCGCAAAGGTTGGCACGTACCACGTCGTCGATAAATATATGATCGTGTATCTCATCGGGGGAGCCGCAAATAACGGGGCGCCGCCGCTCGGCCAGCGCGCGGATGAAGTGGCTGAGCGGATGATGCAGATGAGCAGGCTCCAGACCGGCTGGCTCACCATACACCTCGGCATAGCGCAGAATGGTGTGCTTGAGCCGGTAGTGCTGCGTATAGTAGCGCACGTACCATTCGCCCGCGGCCTTGCTGATAGCGCAGGGAGTGAGCGGGGCAAGCGGCGTCTCCTCCACGATAGGAAATCGCGCAGCCTCTATCTGCCCATACAGCCCGTGACCGTCAGAAGCGAAGATAAATTTATCAATGCCGGCGCTCACGCAGCACTCCAGAACATGAAGCAGTCCGCGAATATGGAGGTCAGCTACGGTTAACGATGGCGTCATGGGAAAATCGCAATGCTGCCGCGTCACATGATAGCTGACGATGCCGGGGCGCTCATGCCGCAAGATATCGCGCAGCCGCTCGTCGCGGATATCTATGTGATAAAAACGCGCGCGCGGATCGATTGCCTGGCGCGAGCTACATAAAAGACTATCGATAACGATAACATCATGCCCCTCATCCAGAAACGCTTGAGTAAGATGCGCCCCGATAAAACCGGCTCCCCCGGCAATAGCTATTTTCATGGCATACTGGCCCTCTTCCAGATGGTGTCATCAAGTGATGGAAATGAACCTGGAGGTTCTCCCAACTCCTCATCTGTTTCCAGTGTAGCCCCCTGATATGCTATTGCATGCGAATATCTCTATCTATCTCTATCTGGCGAAGGGGCAGGCCGCCAGACAGACAGGGGCAGACCGCCAGGGGCCAACCGCCAGACAGACAGGGGCAATATGGAATATAGAGGCTGGAATACAGGGGTAAAGGTGGAAAACAGGGGCACAGGGAGGCCAGACAGGAAACATGGTCCGACAGGGAGAGGAAAGACAGGGGCAGACCGCCAGGGGCCAACCGCCAGACAGACAGGGGCAGACCGCCAGGGGCCAACCGCCAGACAGACAGGGGCAAGACAGACACGGCGTCAGAACGCCAGACAGGGGCAAGCGTCAGAACGCCAGACAGGGGCAAGCCCTGTCTCTACATTTCTTCCAACCACCTGTAGAGACAGGGCTTGCCCCTGTCTCTCCTCTTCCCCTGTCTCTCCTCTTCCCCTGTCTCTCCTCTTCCCCATCTGGCGGCTTGCCCCTGTCTGGCCTCCATGTGCCCCGGTTTGCCAGCGCCTGAGATTGTTGCTCTCAGGATCAAGCCTGTGGAACCCCTCCGCTGAGCAAAGTATCGAGTGTTGTCTTTTTTATGCGGTATGCCTGCCGCTTACCCCTGTGGGGAAGGGTAATGGCTTCCAGCGCCCCGCTCTTGATCCAGCGGCGTACTGTGGTATCATCCACGCGCAGGCGGCGTGCAACTTCGCGAACGGTCAACAGTTCTTCTCTTGCTTCTTCTGCCATGATACTATCTCCTGCACTCTCACGGTGCCTGGTTGTAATGACGTTACTCAGGAGACATAACGTCCCCCTGTCGATTAAGAATGGGAACAGCATCCTTGCAGGGCCTGACAGGATACACTGACTGAACGTGTTCGACTGGCTGCAAGTGCTGGAATCCACCATGCGACCCGGTTGCTGCTCTCATGGCATGTACGTATCACTCTTGTTCTGGTGACGCGAACCGAGAACAATTACAACACTGCCTGCCAGCTAACTATACTATACATCTCGACACAAACACAGTAAAATACAGCAGTAACAATCCGCACCCGCAGGAGGGGCACTGCGCCCTGCTCAGCGCCGCAGGCGCCGAGCAGGTGTAAATAGTGGCTGCGTGGGGCGGACCGCGCCCCACGCAGCCACTACTCACGGATAGGAGACCGGCGGCAAAGGGACATGAAGAGTGATGTGGTAGATTAAGATTCTACTGGCTGCATGGAAAGGGGAGTCTTTTGCTCCGAAGCAAGCGCGATGGAACAAAATATAGAGGTTCGTTCGACGATTTCCGCTTTCGCGCCCTGCAAATAGAAAGGATAGATATGTCCACCAATACGAACAAACGCAAAAAACTGGTGCTGATCGATGGGCATGCCATCATCCATCGCGCCTTTCACGCTGTGCCGGATGACCTCTCCACCAGCACGGGCGAGCCTGTAAACGCGACCTTCGGATTTACTTCGATGCTGATGAAGGCCCTGCTGGAAGAGCGGCCCGACTATATCGCCGTGACTTTTGACCGCCCGACGCCGACGTTTCGCCACGAACGGTATGAGCAATACAAGGCGCACCGTCCTACGCTGCCCGATAACATCAGGCCGCAGTTCGGGCGCATCCGCGAGGTCGTGCGCGCCTTCGGTATCCAGATCTATGAAAAAGATGGCTACGAGGCCGACGATATTCTGGGAACGCTTTCGGTCCAGGCAACGCAGCAGGGCGTTGATACGGTGATCTATACCGGCGACATGGATACCCTGCAACTGGTCAACGAGCATGTGCGGGTCAAGGTTGCCAAGCGCGGGATCACGGAAGTGACTGAATACGACGAGGCGGAGATAGAGGCGCGCTACGGCTTTCCACCCGACAAACTGCCGGACTTCAAGGGTCTGGTGGGCGATAAATCCGATAACATTCCAGGCGTGCCGGGGATCGGTGAGAAGACGGCGAGCCGGCTGCTGGCCGAGTACGGTGATCTGGAGGGTGTGCTGGCGCACGCCGGCGATCTGAAACCCAGGGAGCAGAAACTGCTGCAAGAAAATGCGGAGCAGGCTCGCGAGAGCAAATTTCTGGCGACGATTGTGCGGGATGCGCCCGTGCAGCTCGACCTGGAAGCCTGCCGCCTGACGCACGTCAATGGCGATACGGTGGTGGCGCTCTTCCGCCAGCTTGAGTTCCGCTCGCAGGTCGAGCGTGCGTTCGCCCTCTTCCGCCAGCTGGGCATCAACGTCGTTACCAATGAGACCGCACCGGAAAAAGAGAGCGAGGAAGCGGAGCCGGCGGCTCCTGCGACAGAGGAAATGGCGGCGGAAGAGGAGACGCTGCGCTTTGCCCCTCCGGTGGGCATGGTGCCGATAGTGACGCCACCACCGCCACCCGATGACACGGGCAGGGTGAACCCGCTGCCATGGGAGCCACAGGCGCAGGGATCCGCCGCCGTGGGAAAGGGCGCTCACAGCGCCGTCGCTGAGAAGGCATCGGGCGAGTCGGATGTTGACGCGCCTGCTACCGAGGAGCCGACACAGCTCAGCCTCTTCGAGACGGCGGAGCCTCATACGGGGGTCGTGCATCGCCTGCACCTGCCAGGACCGGCGAGTATGAGCGCTCCCCTGTACCTCGAAGACGAGACGAACGCCGGCACGAATACCATGATTATCGATAGCGAAGAGGCGCTGCGCGTACTCGTCAGAAGCCTTTCCAGCGCGGGCGGCTTCGCCTTCGATACCGAGACCACCTCCGAAGATCCGCTGCACGCCGAACTCGTGGGCATCTCCTGCTCGATGGCGGCAGGAGAGGCGTACTATATACCCGTCGGACATATTGAGGGCGTGGACGGGCAGGAGCCTGGCCCGCAGTTGCCCCTGCCCTATGTACTGGAGAAGCTGCGTCCGGTCCTGGAAGACAGAACGATTCGCAAGTACATGCATAACGCGAAGTACGACATGGCCGTGCTGGAGCGCTACGGCATCACGCTGCGCGGGCTGGGCTTCGATACCATGCTCGGCGCCTACCTGATAGAGCCGGGCCGGCGCGGATTGGGACTCAAAGAACAGGTCTTCCAGCGGCTCGGCCCCGTGATGACACCCATCAGCGAATTGATTGGCAGCGGCAGCAAAATGATCAGCATGGCGCGTGTGCCGGTACGCAAAGCCGCGGACTACGCCGGAGCCGACGCCGATATGACCTTGCGCCTGATTGCTCCGATCATGGCCGAACTGCGCCAGAACAACCTGCTGGACCTCTATAATCGGATCGAGCTTCCACTCATACCCGTCCTGATGCAGATGGAGGCGTATGGCGTCGCGCTGGATGCGGATTTCCTGCGCACCTTCGGCGAGCAGCTTGATGAGCAATTGCACCGGCTCGAACATGCGATTTATGATTCCGTCGGCGGCATCCGCTTCAATATCAATTCGACGAAGCAGTTGGGCGATATCCTCTTCACGCAATTGAAGTTGCCCGCTGGCAGAAAGACGAAAACCGGCTATTCGGTCAACGCCGATGTGATCGAGAGCCTTCAGGGCAAGCATCCGATCATCGATCACCTGCTGGCCTATCGCCAGCTCAGCAAGCTCAAATCAACCTATGTGGACGGCCTGCTCGCGTTGATGGATACCAGTACCGGGCGTATCCACACATCCTTCAACCAGACCGTGGCCTCCAGCGGACGCCTCTCGTCGAGCAATCCCAACCTCCAGAACATCCCGGTACGCACGGAACTGGGGCGCCAGATCCGCCGCGCCTTTATCGCGGATCCAAGCTACACGCTGCTGACCGCCGACTATTCACAGATCGAGCTGCGCATCCTGGCGCATATCACCGGCGAGGCGCGCCTGGTCGAAGCTTTCAGCAAGGACGAGGACATTCATACCATCACAGCCTCCTCGCTCTTCAACGTGCCGGTTGAACAGGTGACGCGCGACCAGCGCCGCCTGGCAAAAACCGTGGTCTATGCCGTGCTCTACGGCCAATCGGCCTTCGGCCTCTCGCAAGTCACCGGCATGAGCAACGCCGATGCCGCCAGCTTTATCAAGCGCTATCATGAAACCTTCCCGCTGGTCAAGGTCTACGTCGATAAAACGCTGCACCAGGCGCGCACGCAGGGCTACACCAATACCTATTATGGGCGCAAACGTTTCTTCCCCGAAATGCGCTCACTATCGCATAACGAGCGCCAGGCTCTTGAACGTGAGGCGATCAACATGCCCATCCAGGGGACGAATGCTGACCTGATCAAAATGGCGATGATCCGCATCGATCACGCTCTGCGGCAGCAGCGCATGAAGACGCGCATGATCTTGCAGGTGCACGACGAACTCGTCTTTGAGGTCCCCGTTGAGGAGCTTGAGCGCGCCAGACGGCTCATCAAACGCGAGATGGAGGGCGTCGAGAAGCTGCGTGTACCGATCAAAGTAGAGATGAAGGTTGGCCGCAACTGGTACGCAGCGGAGCCGATGGAATCATGATTTCAAGCTGGTGGCTCTTTGCCGACGTTGGCTGGCAGATGTAACGTGGTATAATGGAGGGAGTAATGCCGCCTAAGATCAGGCAGTTGAAGGCTGATTTACGCAAAGCAGGCGCTTATCAGGTATCGCGGGAGGGAAGCCATACGAAACGGAAACACCCTCTTGTCCCAACCGTCACGCTGATCCTTTCCGGTCATGATGGTGATAATGCGAAACCATAGCAGAAAAAAGCTGTACGTGACTTGCTCCGCGAAATTGCAGCCAGACAGGAGCCTGAACTATGAATGAGCAATCTCTGCACTATTCAATGCTTATTGAGTGGTCGGAAGAAGACCAGGCATATCTGGTGACGCTGCCAGAATGGGCAGATCGCGTGCTTATGCCTGTAGCGCATGGCAGCACTTACAGTGAGGCTGTTCAACAGGGGATGGAAGTGCTCGAAATGCTCGTGAAGAGCGCGCAACGAGAAGGCGAGCCGCTTCCTGTTCCGAAAGTGCATGCCGCAGCATAGCCGCTTGCTAAAGGGCCTGGACATACGGTTATATACGTATGTCCAGTTTTTTTAAAGGAGCTTATTTTGCAGCTATCCAATCTCATCAACAATCTACCACCTTATCATTTCGCCGATGCCAAAAAGAAGATCGCTGACCGGCAGGCGGCGGGCGTCGATGTCATCAGCCTCTCGATGGGCGATCCCGACCTGCCAGCACCGGAGCCTGTCGTCGAGCGGCTCTGCGCAGCGATGCACGATCCAGAGAATCACCGCTATCCCGAATATCGCGGCATGCGCGCCTTCCACGAGGCCATCGCCGCCTGGTTCGAGCGGCGCTTTGGCGTGCGGCTGACGCCCGAACGCGATATCCTGCCGCTGCTCGGCTCGAAAGAGGGCCTGGTCTACGCCGCGTCATCGGTGCTCAACGCCGGCGATGTCGCGCTGGTTCCCGATCCGTATTACCCGGTCTATCTCACCGCGAGCACCAGCGTTGGCGCGCAGCCCTATATGCTGCCGCTGCTCGAACAGAACGGCTACCTGCCCGATCTGGAGAGCATTCCGCCCGGCGTGCTGGCGAAGACGCGCGTACTCTGGCTCAACTACCCCAACAATCCCACCGCCGCCTGCGCTGATCGCGACTTTTTCGAGCGCGCCGTTGCCTTTGCCCGGCGCCACAATATCGTGATTATCCACGATATGGCCTACGCCGAAGTCTACTTCGACGATTTCCGGCCACCGAGCATCCTCGAGATACCGGGCGCCAGCGAGGTCGCCGTAGAACTGCACTCGCTGAGCAAGACCTATAACATGGCCGGCTTCCGCCTGGGCATGATCGTCGGCAACGCCGAGCTGGTGGACGCGGTGGGACGCCTGAAAAGTAACATCGACAGCGGCATCTTCCGCCCGCTGCAATACGCGGCAATTGAGGCGCTGCGCCTGCCGGAATCATGGATCGAGCAGAGGAACGCGCTCTACCGCCGCCGCCGTGATCTACTGGTCGAGGGGTGCAGGGCGCTGGGAATGCGCGCGCAGCCGCAAAAAGCAGGTCTCTACGTGTGGGCCGGCGTCCCGGCAGGCTTTACATCGCGCGACTTCGCCGACTGGCTCTTCGATAAAACCGGCGTCTTTGTCACCCCCGGCACAAACTTCGGCCCCGCCGGCGAGGGCTATCTGCGCATCTCGATCACCGCGCCCGATGAGCGTATCGAAACGGCGCTCCAACGCATGAAATCGGCGATTGCCCGCTGAGCGTCGTGCGCCTTCAGAGACTGTCTGGCGCTCAGCATCCGCGCCTTCTCTATGGAGTAGGCGCACGGCCCCGCCGCGCCGAACATGGAGAGGATGGGTGCGAACAAATACGCTTCGCGTATTTGTTCGCACCCATCCTCTCCAAAAGGCGAGCGCCGCAGGCGCGAGCAAGCGAGAGTGTCGAAAATCAGACACTCTCTCACGGCAAAAGAGATAGATGGTGTTGTGTGGGAAATCAGACATACGCTAAAATAGACTTGAACAATACTTGAAAATGCCCAGGGGGGAGTAAAAGGCATGGCACTGCAACAAGAGCGCACGGAAGATCCATTATCCCACTCGCCGGCGCATGCCTGGCACCTGCGTGTGGGACGCGATATTTGCGGCGACGTGCAGGCAGCGTTGGACCATGAATGGCTGGTTACGAACGGACTCGGCAGCTACGCCTCCGGCTCGCTGGCAGGCGCGACCACACGCAGCTATCATGGCCTGCTGGTGGCAGCGCTGCACCCTCCGGTTGAGCGCTTCGTACTGGTAACGGCGGTGAACGAGGAGGTGACGCTGCTCAACGGAAAACCTGTGAAGCTGGGCGTGAATGAGTACCAGGACGGCACGATTGATCCGCAGGGCTACCGCTACCTCGAAAGCGTGGCGCTGGAGGGCGATATCCCCTGCTTCACCTATCGCCTCAACGACACGCTCACACTGGAGAAGCGTATCTGGATGGAGTACGGCCAGAATACGACTTTCGTGCGTTATACGCTGCACGGTACGCTCAACGATGATGAGGGGCAGACTGGTGATGGGCAGAGGCAGGAGATCTCGCTGGCGCTGCTGCCATTCTGCCTCTCGCGCGACTACCATAGCTCGACACAGGGAGCGGACGACTGGCATTTTATCGTCGAGAATCAGGGCAACCGCTGCCGCGTGCGAGCCTTCGACACCGCCCCGGCCTATCAGTTAGTGATGAGTCCCGCCGCGACCTTCACGCCAACCGGCCACTGGTACTGGCATGTTTTGCACCGCCGCGAGCGTGAGCGTGGGCTACAGGACCACGAGGATGTCTACCAGCCGGGGATATTCCGCATCCCCATCGCCCCCGGTATGCATGCGACACTTGTTCTCTCCGCCGAAACGGAGCTGTCGCGCGACTTCGGCAGCGTGCGCCACGAAGAGGCGGTGACGCGCGCCCTCGCCCGGCACCAGCAGCGCATCAAGCAATTACTCGCCGTCGCGGATCGCTCCACGGATACACTGCAAGAGAGCGACCCCGTTCGCGCGCGCCTCATCGTTGCCGCCGATCAATTCATCGTCGCGCGCCCCGACTACAGCAAAGCAACGCCAACCGGCACGCTGTGGCGCCTCTCGCCTGATCGCAAGACCATTATCGCCGGCTACCCCTGGTTCACCGATTGGGGACGCGATAGCATGATCTCGCTGCCCGGCCTGCTGCTGTGCACGGGACGCTACAGCGAGGCGCGCGGCCTGCTCAAAGCCTTTGCCTCCTTCACCCACAACGGGCTGATCCCCAACCGCTTCCCCGATAGCGGCGAGACGCCGGAATATAACACGGCGGACGCCACGCTCTGGATGTTTCACGCCATTGACCGCTACCTTTCGCTTACCGGAGACTGGTCGCTGCTCAAAGAGCTTTTTCCCAGGCTCGCCGATATCATCCAGTGGCATGTGCGCGGCACGCTCTACGACATCGGCATCGATCCTTATGATGGCCTGCTGCACGCCGGCATACCGGGCGTGCAGGTAACATGGATGGACGCGAAGGTCGACGGCTGGGTAGTGACGCCCAGGCGCGGAAAGCCCGTCGAAGTGAACGCGCTCTGGTATCATGCGCTCGCCCTGATGGAATCCTGGGCCGTGCATCTCTCGATTGACGCCGCACAGTATAGCCGGCTGCGCGCGCAGGTCGGCAAGCATTTTGCCGAACGCTTCTGGTATGCGGAAGGCGGCTACCTCTACGATGTCGTCGATGTCGATGGCCGCATCGGCCAGAACGACACAGCGCTGCGCCCCAACCAGTTGTTCGCCGCGTCGCTGAGGCACGATCTGCTCACCGATGAGCAGGCGGCCAGCATATTGCAATGCGTCACCGAACAACTGCTCACGCCGCAGGGACCCCGCTCGCTGAGTCCGCGCGATCCCAATTATCACGATCATTTCAACGGTGATCGCTGGCAGCGCGACGGCGCCTACCACCAGGGAACAGTCTGGCCCTGGCTGATTGGCGCATATTGCGATGTCTACCTGCGCGTCCACAACGACCCCGCCGCGCTGTCGGCCCTGCTCCGGCCTTTTGTCGCACAATTGTGGGAGGCATGCCTGGGAACATTAAGCGAGGTAGCGGAGCCGGAGCCGCCTTTTACGCCCGCCGGCTGCTTTGCCCAGGCATGGAGCGTCGCTGAAGTGCTGCGCTGCTGGCAAAACATGGCGCCTGGTACTGCTACGACGCAGTGAGGCATCTTCACCTGGCAGGGGGATCATCTTACCCTGCCTGAAAGATAAAGGACAGCCGGCGCTTTTTCATGGCGGTTTAATGAAGAGGCTATACACTAGCAAACATCGCATTGGTCGTTGTACACTACAGGAGTCGTGGTGTATGGCGATCAATGCGATGGTGTTTCAGGAAGGAAAACACGCCGTATGCGCATCCTGGTAGTTGAAGATGATCCACGTTTAGGCCCCAGTTTGAAGAAGGGATTAGAGGGGAGCCACTACGCCGTTGACCTGGTTCCCGACGGAGAGGACGCCCTGTTGATGGCTGCCACAACCCCCTATGATCTCATCATCCTGGATGTCCTGCTGCCCAATCTCGATGGCTTTGCCATATGCAAGCAGTTGCGCGAGCAGGAGAAGACCATGCCCATCCTGCTTCTGACCGCCCTGGATGCCGTCGAGCAGCGCGTCAAGGGCCTGGATCTGGGCGCGGACGACTATCTGGTGAAGCCTTTCGCGTTTAGCGAACTGGAAGCGCGCGTGCGCGCGCTCCTGCGCCGGGGCAGCCCGATGAAAAATCCCGTCTTGCAGTTTATGGATATCACTCTGGATACGAATACACACGAAGTACGGCGAGGAGAGCGCGTCATCTCGCTGGTCAACAAGGAGTACGCGCTGCTGGAATTTTTTATGCGTCATCCTCACCAGGTGCTGAGCCGATCAATGATCGCCGAGCATGTCTGGGATGGCGATACCGAGCATCTCTCTAACGTCATCGATGTCTATATTCGCTACCTGAGACGCAAACTGTGCAGCCAGAACGAACCCGATGTGATCTGCACAGTGCGCGGATCGGGCTATCAGCTCAAGGAACCGGCCTGACCATGCGTTTCAATACCTTGAGGAACTTTACCCCGCCGGGGATTCGTATGCAGTTGACCTTATGGTACACTATCGTCTCCGCCGGGCTAATATTGATCTTCGGCGCCATCTTCTACATGACGTTGGAGGGAATACTGGCCTCCAGTTTCGATACGGTCCTGCAACTGCGCGCGCTGCAAGTAGCCGAGGGCATTTCATTGATACATGGACAGCTCTCTGTGAAAAATGTCGTCAACGAACTGGCAGAACTGGACGCACCATCGGCAACCATCGACTATGACGATGATATTCCGCCGGATAGCGCCGAGCATATAGGGAACTACACACTGCCGGTGCGGCCCCCTGTCGATAAAAACATCCTGGTACGCATCTTCGATCTTCGGGGCAACATCATCTATAATAGCGGCAATTTCAACTACTTGCCCATACCCGCGATCAGTCTTAGCGATCCGCTCAAAGGCCATCCCTGGCGCGGCACGATTACCCGCCCTGACGGGCAGGAGGAGCGGATCTACAGCACCATGCTCGTGAACAGCAGGAAAACCGTCGGCATCGTTCAGGTGGGGCAATCGCTCGACCAGCTCAACGCTACATTGCAGCGTATTCTATTTGGCCTGTTTCTCACCACGCCTTTTATGCTCATCTTGAGCGCCTTTGGCAGCTACTGGCTGGCCGGGCATGCTTTCAGGCCGATCCACCGCCTCGCCTCTACGGCGCGCGAGATCGGGGCCAGAGATCTCCACCAGCGCGTGAGCGTGCCCCTGGCAAAAGACGAAGTGCGAGACCTTGCGATCATCTTCAATCAGATGATCGGGCGGCTGGAACGCGCCTTTACGCAGCAGCGCCGCTTTGTAGCCGACGCTTCGCACGAACTGCGCACTCCTGTGGCCGTTGTGCGCAACATGACCGAGGTCGCCCTCGCTCAGCCCGCCAGCACAGAGGATTACGTCGCGGTACTGCGTGAGATCAACGCCGAGTCTGAGCGCCTGGGCCGCCTTATCAATGACCTGCTGGCGCTGGCCCGCGCGGACGAAGGGCAGGTGCTTTTTGACCACGATCCGGTGCATCTCGACCTGCTGGCTACCGATGTGGTGGAGAGCCTTGAGCCGCTGGCCGCCGAGCGCAAAATGACGCTGCGCACAGGAACGCTCCAACCCGCTATCGTGCTGGGTGACGCGGCACGGCTGATCCAGGTCATCATGAGCCTGGTAGACAACGGGCTGATCTACAATAACGCCGGGGGCAGTGTCACCGTCTCTGTCGAGACCTGCGCCACGCATGCGCATCTTATCGTCGCTGACACGGGCATCGGCATCGCGCCAAAAGACCTTGAGCATATCTTCGAGCGCTTCTATCGCGCCGATCCCGCCCGCTCGAAGGCGCAGGGGGGATCGGGCCTCGGCCTGGCTATCGTTGACTGGGTGGTACGCGCACACAAAGGCACCATCAGCGTCGAGAGCGCATTGGGGCGCGGCTCGACATTTATGGTCACGCTCCCCCTGGCTGTCGAACTGGAAGGAGCAGTGGCGCCAGCTAAAGTCACTGTGAACTTACAACGATGACACTGACGTTGCCCTCACCACCCGCACGGTTCGCGGCATCCACCAGCCGGCGAACCCGCTCCTGAGGCGCTCCCGGCTGCGCCAGCAGATCGGCCAGGTGTTCATCACGCACCATATGCCAGAGGCCATCGGTGCAGAGCAGAACCAGATCGCCAGGCTCGATCTCGCAGCAAAACGTATCGACGGGCACCTGGTAGTCGCGCCCGAGATAGCGATAGTGCTGGTTTCGTTTCGCGCTCTTATACACTTCATCAGGTAGCAGAAGCTGCGCGGCGACAAGATTCGCCGCCATCGTATGATCGGTGGTAATGCACTGTAACCCTTTAGTGGCGCTGTAACGATAGGCGCGGCTATCGCCCACGCTGGCAACGTAAAGCCGTTGTTTGTAGATCAGGGCAGCGGTCAGCGTGCAGGCCATATGCGTATCATAGTCGGCGTTGCAGTGATAGATCACACGATTGGCCTGGCGCACCGCATCTTTGATCCATTGCTCGATGATCTCGTCCGGCGGCGGCACGCTGCGCAGCGCTGTACTCGGCTGGCGCTGCCCTCCCGGCGAGAGCGTGTTGTGCTGCGGCGTGGCGTGTGAGCGCGAGCGAGGAGATATCGCCAGCAGGGGCAGCAGGATATCGGTCAGTGTCTCAACCGCCAGGCGGCTTGCTTCATGTCCGCCCGTCGACTTTCCCTCCGGCCCGCGCAGGCCATCAGCCACGGCGAAGAGGCCGAAAGGGCGTGGAGGAGGAGCGAGATTGACGCACAATCCCTGCACTACCAGCAGCATATCCTCGTTCTCCTGAGCCTGTTGTCCGTTATCGCTGAGATAACCGATCTGACACATATCGGAGATAACCGGCGCGGTCTCGTCAAGGCTGTGGCCGCAGTGACGGCAGAAGCGCGAGCTGCTGCGGTTCTCGCCCCCGCAGTTGCTACAGGGATTCTCAGGAACGATGGTGCGCACAATGACGTTGGCGTTGCTGGTCGCGGGCAGCGTGGAGGTGATGGTTGACGCCGACCAGATGTTCTCAGCCGCAAGCGCTTCATTCACGGCCTGCGCGAAAGCGCCCGCCGACTTGAAACGCTTGCGGGGATCGACATCCATGGCGCGCAGAATGGCGACATCCACAGACGGCGGAAGGGCGGGGTTTAACGCGCTCGGTGGCGGCAATTCGGCGGCGCGGCTTCTTACGACGGCCTGGAAGGGCAGCAATCCGGTAAACATCTGGTAAGCCACCACGCCCATTGCATAGATGTCGCTGGCCGGCTGCGCCTTCCCCTGCTCCTGCTCAGGGGCAATATAATGCTCCGTACCCAGCGACCAGCCCTGCTGCGTTAGAATTTTTTCCTGCTGCATCGCCCGCGCAATGCCAAAATCGGCCAGCACCAGGCGACCATCATCCTGATGAATGAGCAGATTGGAAGGCTTGATATCACGATGCACGATCTGCTGGGGATGAGCATGGACCGTATCGATAGCGGCGGCGATGTCGTTGAGATAGCGCTGCGCCTGCTGCGTGGGCAGCGGCAGTTCGCTTTTGAGCAGCGCTTTCAGCGTACCGCCGGTGATTAGCGGCATGGCAAGATAGAGCAAGTTGCCATCCTGACCGAAATTCAGTACCGGGACGATGTTCTTATGCTTCAACTGGTGAGCATAACGCGCCTCGCGCCGGAAGCGCTCTACCGCCGTCGTGATATCTACTATGTTGCTGGAGAGCGAGAGCACCTTGAGCGCCACCTGCTCCATCTCGAAGGTATCGCTGGCGCGATAGACCGCGCCCATGCCGCCAATGCCGATCAACGTCTCGATACGATAGCGTCCGGCAACAACGGCCTCGGGAAGAAGGCAGCGGCAGAACGGGTTCGTACACTGGACCGTCCCCGGCGGGTAATCTATCTGGCAGCGCGGATTGGGGCAACGTGGCATGGCATCTCTCTAAATATCAACCTGTAGCTCTTTTATCAACACAAATATTCTGGAGCTTCCTGCTACCATGATAGCGGCAGAGATCTGATATTGTCAA
>Ga0070739_10002428_pt1 | contig 25178 bp, 18 predicted proteins | sample Coa_R1_7_FD_66445 | JGI IMG/M metagenome (GOLD analysis project Ga0070739, IMG submission 66445) | Surface soil microbial communities from Centralia Pennsylvania, which are recovering from an underground coalmine fire - Coalmine... | ecosystem: Environmental > Terrestrial > Soil > Unclassified ...
CGCCAGCTCGACCTCGAGCATCCGGCGGCCAAGGTGATCACCCTGAAGTCGGCCAAGGGGCTGGAGTTCCCGATCGTCGCGCTGGCGGGCTTCCTGGAGGACCCCCGCCCCGGCCTGCCGCGCCAGGGCACGCCCGAGGAGATCGAGGAGGCGCTGCTGCGCGAGCGGCGCACGCTGTACGTCGCGATGACGCGCGCCATGCGGGCGCTCCTGGTTATTATTCCCGCGGAGCGCTCGTCGCCGCTGCTCACCGGCTTCGCGGCACCCTACTGGAACCTCGCCTGAGGAGCCACCCATGCGGACGATCCGCCTGCCCACCGTACTGGCGCCCGGTCCCGAGCTGGCCGAGACGAACCGCGCGCTGCGTCAGGGCGAGGCCAGGCTCGAATGGTCGCGGGTCCGCCAGGCGCCCGCGGCGGCGCTCACGGCTCTCCTCGCCGGGCTGGACCTCGCCGCAGACGCGGACGCGCTCGGCCTGGCCACCGTTCCCAAGCCGCTCCACGAAGCCGTCGTCGAGGCGCTGGCCGCGGCGCCCCCGAAACCCCGGGAGCGACGCAAGTCGCGGGAGCGCTCGGCGACGGCCGATACCACGCCCAGGGTGTGGGAGCCGCCTGCGCCCTATGAGCCGGACGGCCCGCCCCGGGTACCGGACGACGGCGAGGCGGACGGCGCCTCCATGTCCCGCGCGCCGCTGCGGGCGGGCATCCCCGGCCTGGCCGCCCTGCGCGCCGAGCTGGAGGAGCTGGTGCTAGCCGATCTCCTCGGCCCGAAGGGCGGGCCGGAAGAGGAGGTGGCCGAGGACTCCGTCCGCGACCGCTACCTGGTCGGCATGCTGGCGCCGAGTCGGCAGTCCCGCGGCGCCCTCGAGGACGACGAGGTGCAGGTGATCAGCGACGGGGCGCCCGAGGAGACGACGGCGGACCCCGGCGCCAGCGGCCCGGAGACGATGTTCCCGTCGTCGTTCGGCCTGACCTTCGCCGTGGATGGCCGGGTCGCCGCGATCCGCGTCACGGCGCGCTGGGGGCGCTACGCGCGCGTCAGGAGCGCCCTCCCTACCGTCGACGACAAGACGCCGATGGTCTGGAAGCGCACGCCGGTCGAGGGCCTGCTGCCGGCCATCCCGCTCGCCGACGACGGCCTGCGGAGCTGGCCAGTGGTCGAGGACGAGCCCGAGGTAACCGTGCAGCGGATCGCGCGACGGCAGGGCGATACCTGGATCGTCTCGCTGTTCCTGGTCAACGACCAGCAGGCGCCGAAGCGGCTGCAGGACCGCGCCTGGCTCTTCCAGCCCGAGCTGGTCGTCGAGGCCGTGGACGGCAGCCCGATCTTCTGCCAGCGGCTGCCCCGCCGTCCGCCCGACCCGGCCGACCCCGCCGCGGCCGAGGACGCCACGCTGGCGATGCTGTACCGACACGAGCGCGAGTTCGCCGTGGGCCACGGCGTTTCCGTCCACGCCGAGCGGGGCAGCCCGACCGCCGCGCAGGCCGTCCGCCTGTGCACGCGCGTGGTGCCGGCCTACGAGGTTCCGCCGACCGTGGCCCCCACCCCTGCCGATGTACCGGCCCTTGCCAACCTCGTCCTCGACATGCAGGCGCTGGCCGATCTCCAGGGGGCCGCGCTGCGCGCCGCGCTCGCGCCCCTGCCGTGCGCCTACGCCGCGTGGATCGCGGAGCAGCGGGAACGCGTCGCCCGCGGCGCGGACGGCCTGGACGCGCATCGGACGGCCGCTACCCAGGCGCTCGAAGCCTGCGAGCGCGCCCTGGCGCGCATCCAGGCCGGCATCGACCTGCTCGCCACGGACCCGCGGGCCGCCGAGGCGTTTCGTTTCATGAACCGCGCCATGGCCCTGCAGCGCGTGCGGACCGAGTACGCCGACGCCGTGCGGCGGGGCGAGGCGCAGCCGCTCGAGACCTTCGACGTGCCGGCGAAGCGGAGCTGGCGCACCTTCCAGCTCGCCTTCATCCTGCTCAGCCTGCCCGCGCTCGCCGACCCCCACCATCCCGACCGAGGCCCGACGGCCGACGCGCTGGCCGACCTGCTCTGGTTCCCCACGGGCGGCGGCAAGACCGAGGCCTACCTCGGCCTCACCGCCTACACGCTAGCGATCCGCCGCTTGCAGGGCGCGCCGGGCGGTCGGGCGGGCGATTACGGCGTGGCCGTGCTCATGCGCTACACGCTGCGGCTGCTGACGCTGCAGCAGTTCCAGCGGGCCGCGGCGCTGATCTGCGCCTGTGAGGTCCTCCGGCAGGAGGCCCTCCGCAGCGGCGACGCGCGCTGGGGCCGCGAGCCCTTCCGCATCGGCCTCTGGGTCGGCAACCGCATGACGCCCAATACGCTCGCGCAGGCCGACGAGGCGCTGAAGCGGGAGCACGGCTCGGGCGGCATCCTGGGCGGGACCGGCTCCCCGGTGCAGCTCACCCACTGCCCCTGGTGCGGCGCGGAGATCGTGCCCGGCCGCCATCTGCAGGTCGACAAGTTCCCGCGCGGGCTGGCCCGCGTGTTCACCTACTGCGGCGACGCGTTGGGTCGCTGTCCATTCAGCAAGCGCCAGGCGCCGACCGAGGGCCTGCCCGTCGTCGTGGTGGACGAGGAGATCTATCGACGTCTGCCGGCCCTGCTCATCGCCACGGTCGACAAGTTCGCCCAGATGCCGTGGAACGGCGCGACGCAGATGCTGTTCGGCCAGGTCGACGGGCGCTGCGACCGCCACGGCTTCCGCTCGCCGGAGATCGACGATAGCGACCGGCACCCGGCCCACGCTCCCCTGCCAGCGGCGACCACCCACCCCTTCGCGCCCGTGCGGCCACCCGACCTGATCATTCAGGACGAGCTGCATCTGATCAGCGGTTCGCTGGGCACGCTCGTCGGGCTGTACGAGACGGCGGTCGACGAGCTGGCCGCCTGGGAGCTGGACGGCCAGCGGGTGCGGCCCAAGGTCATCGCCTCGACGGCAACCATTCGCCGGGCGCCCGACCAGGTGCGTAGTCTGTTCCTGCGCCAGGTCGCCGTGTTCCCACCACCGGGGCTCGACGCCGCCGACAGCTTCTTCGCGCGCCAGCAGCCGCCGTCGGCGACGGCGCCCGGACGCCGCTACCTGGGCATCTGCGCCCAGGGCCGACGGCTGAAGGCGGTGCTGATCCGGGTCTACGTCGCCTACCTCGCCGCGGGCCAGGTGCTCTACGAGCGCTACGGCGCCGCCGCCGATCCCTGGCTCACGCTGGTCGGTTACTTCAACGCTATGCGCGAGCTGGGCGGCATGCTGCGCCTGGTGGAGGACGACGTGCAGTCGCGCCTGCGGAAGGCGGAGCAGCGCGGGCTGGCGTCCCGCACGCTGTACGTGGTGGAGGAGCTGACCTCGCGCAAGAGCGCGACCGACATCCCGAAGGTGCTGGCGCGGCTGGCGACCCCGTTCCCCGCGGCGGCACCCGCTGCCAGGGCCAAGAGCGACGGTTCCAGGAGCGCCCGACCCATCGACGTGCTGCTCGCCACGAGCATGCTCTCCGTCGGCGTCGACGTGCCCCGCCTGGGCGTGATGGTCGTGAGCGGCCAGCCCAAGAGCACCGCGGAGTACATCCAGGCCACCAGCCGCGTCGGCCGCCAGGCGCCCGGCCTGGTCTGCACCGTCTTCAACTGGGCGCGGCCCCGCGACCTCTCGCACTACGAGCGCTTCGAGCACTACCACGCGACCTTCTACCAGCAGGTCGAGGCGCTGTCGGTGACCCCGTTCGCCCCACGGGCGCTCGACCGGGCGCTCACGGCACTGCTGGTCGCCCTCATCCGGCTGCGAGGAACCGAATTCAACCCGAACCTGGGCGCGGGGCGGGTGATCGCCAGCCACCCTGCCGTCAAGGCAGCGGTGGCCGCCATCGTCGCGCGCGCCGAGGCGGTGACCGGCCAGCCGTCTGTCCGGGCGCTCGTCGAGGCGGCGCTCGCCGAGCGCACCGCGGCCTGGGAAGGCGAGGCGCGCAGCGTCAGCGGGGGCAGCCAGCTCGGCTACGAGGACAAGCGCGACGGCGTGACCCGTGGACTGCTGCGCCAGCCGGGCCGTGAGGCCTGGGACCTGTTCACCTGCCTGAACTCGCTCCGCGATGTCGAGCCCACCAGCGCGCTGGTGCTCGACGACTTCGGCCTCGACGACGAGCCGCCGGTCGCTTCGCCGACGGCCGCCAGCGTCCCAACCTAGCCCGGGGGCACGATGGCCAACTCCACCCGCACCAAAGTGGGCGAGATTCGTCCGAGCCAGCTCCTGTTCGCGTTCGGCGTGGGCGCCGTCATCGAGCTGCGCCACCTCTCGACGATCGTGATGGGGCTCGACGACTGGGACGTAGCCCACGCGCGGGAGATTGGCGAGGAGCGTCTGCTAGCCGCCGTGCGGGCTTACTTGAGCGCGCCGGTCACCACCCTGCGCCTGCCTCCCCAGGAGCCGCCGGCTGCCAGCATGGTGGCCGAGGCGTTGCGGCCTTCGGCGCCGGTGGGCATTCCGGTGGCGCCGTTCCCGCACTGGATGCTCTGCCCGCGCTGCCGGCTGCTCACCGACCTGCGCTCAGGGCTGTTGGACCTGCGCCGCGACAGCCGCCATCCCGACCGCACCCGGTACGAACACGGCAACTGCAACAAGGCGATCAAGCCGACGGTCCTGCCCGCTCGGTTCCTGGTCGCCTGCGAGCGGGGGCACCTGGACGACTTCCCCTGGCTGCGGTTCGTCCACCACGACCGTGACGATTGTCCCGGGCGGCTCCGCCTGTACGAGCCAGGCATCGCCGGCGAGGCGGCCGACGTGTCGGTGCACTGCGAGGAGTGCGGCGCCCACCGGCGGATGTCAGACGCTTTCGGCGAGGCGGACCGGGCCTGGCGGCCCCGCTGCCGCGGGCGCTGGCCGCACCTGCGCGACTACGCCGCCGACGGCTGCGACCAGGACATGCGCGCGATCCTCCTCGGCGCATCCAATAGCTGGTTCCCGATCGTCCTGTCCGCGCTGTCGGTCCCCAGCACCACGAACCGCCTGGCCCAGCTCGTCGAGGAGCACTGGGCCCTGCTCGGCAAGGCCACGAGCCTGGAGATCATCGCGTTCCTGCGCCAGACCGGCCAGCTCAGCGCCTTCGCCGCCTACTCCGACGAGGCCGTCTGGGACGCGATCGAGGCGAGACGCAGCGCGGACGCGGGCACGGCCCCCGCGGCGACCAGCTTGCGGGGCCCCGAGTGGGAGCTGTTCGCCCACCCCGACCCATCGCTCGATACCGCCGACTTCCGCCTGCGGCCGGTTGGAGCGCCGACGGCCTATGCTACCCTGCTGGAGCAGGTGGTCCTGGTCGAGCGCCTGCGGGAGGTGCGAGCGCTGGTGGGCTTCACGCGGATCGAATCGCCGGGCGACTTCGACGCGCTCGGCGACGTGCCGCCCGATCGCCGCGCGCCGCTCAGCCGTCGCCCCCCAACCTGGCTGCCGGCGGTCGAGGTCCGCGGCGAAGGCTTATTCATCCAGTTCGCCGAGGAGGCTATTCAGGCCTGGCTGGGCCGGGGCGACGCCGTCGAGCAGCGGAAGCGTGACTTCTTCGAAGCCTATCGTGGCTGGCGCTTCGCTCGTGGTCTCGACTCGCCTCTCGACCAGTACCCCGGGCTCCGCTACGTGCTGCTGCACTCCTTCGCGCACGCCCTGATCCGCCAGCTCGCGCTGGCCTGCGGCTACGCCATGGCGAGCCTCCGCGAACGGATCTACGCGCGGCCGCCCGACGCCGACGACGGGCCGATGGCCGGGGTACTGCTCTATACGGCCGCGCCCGACAGCGAGGGCACCCTGGGTGGGCTGGTGAGCCTCGGCGAGCCGCTGACCCTGCAGCGCCACGTCGTTCAGGCGCTGGAGCAGGCGGGGTTGTGTGCCTCCGATCCTCTCTGCGCCGACCACCACCCGTACCAACAGGGCACCACCCTGCACGGCGCCGCCTGCTACGCCTGTCTCTTCTTGCCCGAGACCTCCTGCGAGCGTGGCAACAAGTACCTGGACCGCTGGGTCCTGGCCGGCACGATCGCCGAGCGCCGAGCGGCCTTCTTCTCCACCTGAGCAGGCGTGAGCGCGGGCCGCGGCGCGTTTGCAAGCGCCCGAGTGGCCTCGCGGCGGAGACGTGCTACACTGCCAGACAGGAGGGGGCCTCGACGCGGGACCGGGGCCGATTCGTCCGCGAGCGGGCGCCGCGGCGCGTTTCGTGGCGGAGAACCGTCATGGCCGAGCACACAGCCGACGCCAGCTCCACGCCCGGCCGAGCGTCGCGCCAGGGCGAGCGGCCGGTCTTCACCCTGATCGGCGAAACCAACCTCACCGAGCAGTACTCGCTCCCCGACGGCAAGATCACGCTCGGGCGCGCGCCCGAGAACACGATCGTCCTCGACGATCCGGCCGTCTCGCGGCACCACGCCCAGCTCATCGTGAGCAACGTCCACGGCGAGGTGACGGTGAGGGACCTGAACTCCCGCCAGGGCACCTACGTCAACCGGCGCCGCCTGGGCGGTCCGGCACCGCTGCGGCCGGGCGACGTGCTGCAGGTCGGGGAGCGCCGCTTCCGCCTGGAAGGCCCCCGCCGGCACGAGGTGGTGATCCTCGGCGGTGGTTTCGGCGGCGTGTACGTGGCCCTCGAGCTGCAGAAGCATCTCCGCCAGCACCACGACGTGGGCGTGACCCTGATCAGCCGCGACAACTATTTCCTGTTCCAGCCGATGTTGCCCGAGCTGGTCTCCGGCAGCATCGAGATCCAGCATATCCTGAACCCGATCCGCCGCCTGCTGCCCCGCGTCCAGGTGCTCTGCGGCGACGTCACCGACGTCGACCTCACCGCCCGCGAGGTCACGGTCAACACCGGGCTCGAGGACCGCGAGTACCCGCTGGCCTTCGACTCGCTGGTCGTCGCCCTCGGCTCGGTCACCGATCTCTCTCGCTTCCCCGGCCTGACCGAGCATGGGATCATGGCCAAGACCGTCGGCGACGCCTTCGGCCTGCGCAACCACGCCCTGGACATGCTGGAGAAGGCTGACGTGGAGGGCGACCCGGAGGAGCGGCAGCGGCTGCTGACCTTCGTCGTCGCCGGCGGCGGGTTCTCCGGCGTGGAGGTGATCGCCGAGCTGTCGGACCTCCTCCACGACGCCCTGCGCCTCTACCCGGGCATCGAGCGCCACGAGCTGCGGCTGATCCTGATCCAGTCGGGCACGCGCATCCTTCCCGAGGTCAACGAGCGCCTGGCGGCATTCGCCACCCGCAAGCTGGGCGAGCGGGGGATCGAGGTCCGCACCGGCAGCGGCGTCGCGGCGCAGACTCCCACGGACGTCACCCTGCGCGACGGCACTGTCGTCCCGACCCGCACCCTGGTGGCCACCATCGGCAACCGCCCCCACCCGATCGTGGAGTCGCTGCCCTGCCAGCGCAACGAGCGCGGCGCGATCGTTGTCAACGAGTACCTCGAGACGAGCGTGCCGGGCGTCTACGCGCTCGGCGACATCGCGGCCGTGCCGGACCTCAAGCACGGCGGCACCTGCCCGCCCACCGCCCAGTACGCCATCCGCCAGGCCCGCTTCGTGGCGCAGAACATCCTGGCCGGCCTGCACGGCCGCCCGCGGCAGCCGTTCGTATTCGGAGGCCTCGGCCAGCTCGCCTCGCTCGGGCGGCGCTCGGCGGTCGCCGAGGTGTTCGGCCTGCAGCTCTCGGGCTTGATCGCCTGGATCCTCTGGCGCGCGGTCTACCTGTCCAAGCTGCCGGGGTACGAGCGGCGGCTGCGGGTGACGGTGGACTGGCTGCTCGGCGCGCTACTGCCCCGCGACACGGTGCAGCTCAAGCTCGAGCGCAGCACGTCCATCGCACGCTGGCACTACCAGCCCGGCCAGGTCATCCTCCACCAGGGCGACGTCGGCTCGCGGTTCTTCCTGATCGTGGCCGGCGAGGTCGAGGTGGTGCGCGAGGAGCCGGACGGCGCGACGACGCGGATGGCTACCCTCGGGCCGGGCGAGTACTTCGGCGAGCTGGCGCTGCTGCGCGGCACCCGCCGCAACGCTACCGTGCGCGCGCTGACGCCCGTGGACGTGCTGACGATGCACCGTGGCGACTTCCTGGCCCTGGCCACGCACGGGCCGTTCTTCCGCGAGCGGCTCGACGCGGTGGTCCGCGAGCGGCTGGCCGCCACGGAAGGGGTCGAGGCCAGCGCGCCCGCGGACGACGCGCTCAGCCGCCACGCCTGAAGCCTGCGCTTTTTATGTTTCTCTTACGTAAATCGCCTTGACCCGCCTCCGAGGCGGTGCTATAGTGCGAGTGTAGGGTTGCGCACACGATCGAACCCCAGGGCAATCCGGAAAGGGGGACGAACTGATGCAAACCCGTGCGAGTGTACTAGTAGTCGGAGACTGGCGCGCTGGCGCATGACGCCCCGCTCGGCCGGGGCGCGCCATAGCGAGCGCGGCGCACGGAAGCCCGCCGGTAGGCCAATGCGTTAGGGCTTGGGTAGTCAGTCCCCAGTGGCGTCGCTAGCTCGCCGATCCAGTAGACAGGAAGGGCCCGGCCGTAATGGCCGGGCCCTTTTCATTTGCTCTTATGCTGCACGGCAGTTGAAGCGAATTGGGTTCACTGAGGCGAGCCCGACTCGCTTCAAGTAAAGTGAGTAACTAGCGCTGGGCGCCGATCGCCGCGACCGTCTCCTCCTCGAGGAGGTCGAACGCGCAGCCGCCGCAGCGGACCACCCGATACCACTTCAGCGTGGCGCTATCCAGCACGGTCTCGCCCGTGGCCGTGAGCTCTGACGAGCCGCACCAGGAGCAGCGGCGCGACGGTTGTGACTCGTGATCTACCTTGTGCCAGCGATTAGCCTTGACGACCCGCATACGACCTCCTCGTCGTTCCCGTTCGCCCGGACGGGCTCCCGGTCGAGCGTCGGCGCTCGACCGGAGCGATGCCTGCATCGACTAGTATCCGCCCTCGCGCGCGCGTCCTGCAAATTTCGTGCCGCGTCTTCACCGGATCGCCCCTCGGGCAGTACACTGGCAGACCGCCCGAGCAGAAGCGCGGTGATCCCCTAGATCCCGAAGTTCGCCCGCAGGAAGGCGAGCGAGAAGTAGAGCACGAAGGCGACGGCGACGGTGTACAGCAACCAGTGCACGTCGCCGCCCTTGCCGGTCACCAGCTTCAGGAAGGCGTAGAGCACGAAGCCGGCGCCAATGCCGTTGGTGATCGAGTAGGTAAACGGCATCACGGTCAGCGTGAGCAGCGCCGGCAGCCCCTCGTCGATGCTGGTGAAGTCGATCTCGCGCAGCACGCCGGCCATGTAGAAGCCGACGACGATCAACGCCGGCGCCGTCGCCTCCGACGGCACGACGCCGATGAGCGGCGCGAGCAGGATCGCCAGCAGGAACAGCAGCCCGGTGACCACGGCCGCCAGCCCGGTGCGAGCGCCCTCGGCGATGCCGGCTGCGCTCTCGATGTAGGTCGTCACCGACGACGCCGAGGCGATGCCGCCGAAGACGGCGCCCAGGGCGTCGACCAGCAGCACGCGCCGCAGCTTGGGCAGCCCGCCCTCCTTGTCCAGCCAGCCGGCCTCCTCGGACAGCCCGACGACGGTACCCATCGTGTCGAAGAAGTCCGAGAGCATCAGCGAGAAGACGATCAGGACCGCGCTGACCAGAGAGACCAGGCGGAAGACGTCGAAGTTGAGCCCGGCGCCAAAGGTGGCGAAGGAGATCGGCGCGAGCTGCGTCGGCACCTCGCCCTGCACGCCCGGCGCGGCCGAGATGTCGGCACCGCCCGTCAGGTAGTGGATGGCGAGGCCGAGCAGGGTGGTGGCGACGATGCCGAGGATCAGCGCGCCATTCACCCGCCGCGCCAGCAGCCAGCCAGTGAACAGCAGCCCGAACAGAGACAGGAAGATCGGCCAGCCGACGAGGTTGCCCAGCGTGAGCGGCGGCTGGGGCTGGCCGGCCGCGGCGCCGTTGGCGATCGGGATGCTCTCAACCGGCACACGCACGAAGCCGGCGTTCACGACGCCGATGAACAGGATGAACAGGCCGATCCCGACGCCGATGGCGCGCTTGAGGTTGAGCGGGATGGCCCGCATCACCGCCTCGCGGTAGCCGATGAGCACCAGGAAGGTGATGACCAGGCCCTCGACGAAGACGACGCCCATCGCCGCCGGCCAGGGCAGGCCATGGCCGAGGATGAGGTCGTAGGCCACGAAGGCGTTGAGCCCCATGCCCGAGGCCATGGCGAACGGGTAGTTGGTGGCGAGCCCCATCGCCAGCGACATCACCCCGGCGGCCATGGCGGTCATCGTCGCCGTGGCTACGAAGTCGGGCCCTTTGCCCTGGGTGAGCGTGGACAGGATCACCGGATTGACGGCCAGGATGTAGGCCATGACGATGAAGGTCGTCACGCCGCCGCGGACCTCGGTGGCCAGCGTGCTGCCGCGCGCAGTGAACTGGAAGTAGCGATCGAGCGCCGCCGCGGCGCCCGTCGGGGCCGTCTGCGCCCTGGCCTCCGCCGGCATAGGTCTCCCCTCCCACCGCCTGCTGGACGGCGCGTCCATGATGCACGCTCGCTCGGCGGAGAGCAAGTGCAGACCGGGACTGCCCGGGCGACGCGTGCGCTCGCTCGCGGCGCGCTGGCCGCTCGCCAGGCCCCCGCCGTGCGGCCCATGCCGCCGGCGCTCACTGCCGCCCGTACCGCCAGCGCCCGCTAGCGTCCGCGCCGTCGGCGCGACAGCGAGCCAGCCGAGTCAGTACACTCGGGGTGACGGCATTCGGGGACGATGGGAGCTTGCGATGTCCGCGGCCACGCCCGACCACAAAGACCTCGTTCGCCAGGAGTTCACGCGGCAGGCGGAAGCCTACGCCGCTAACGCCTCGCTGTCCGATCCCGCGCGGCTGGCGCGGCTGGTGCGGCACGTCGCGCCCAGCGCCGAGGCGCGGGTGCTGGAGGTGGCCACGGGGCCCGGCTACGTCGCCCAGGCCTTCGCCGCCGCCTGCCGCGAAGTCATCGGCCTCGACCTGACCGCCGCGCCACTGGCGATCGCCGAGCGGCGCCGCCAGGAGCTGGGGCTGGACAACCTGCGCTTCCAGGTCGGCGACGCGGAGCACCTGCCGTTCGCGGCCGGCGACTTCGATGTGGTCGTCTGCCGCTACGCCTTCCACCACTTCGAGGACCCCGGCCGCGTGCTGGGCGAGATGGCGCGCGTCTGCCGGCGGGGCGGCAGCGTGGTCGTCGAAGACCTGGTCGTCAGCGAGGACCCGGCGCGCGGCGCCTACCAGAACCGCTACGAGAACCTGCGCGACCCCTCGCACACCCGTGCCTTCCCGCTCAGCGGCCTGCTCGGCCTGTTCGCCGCCAGCGGGCTGGAGGTCGAGACGGTTTTCACGGGGGCGCTCACGCCGGAAGTGGAGCAGTGGATGGCCAACGCCCACACCCCGCCCGAGCGGGCGGCGCAGGTGCGGGCGCTGATCGAGCGCGACGCGGCCGAGGACCTCAGCGGCGCCCGGCCCTACCGCGAGAACGGCGCCCTGCACTTCGTCCAGCGCACCGCCGGCGTCGTGGGCCGCAAATACCGAGGATAAAAGATGAAGCTAGCGCTGTTCGACGACTACCGACTGGGCGTGCTGCGCGGCGAGGAGCACCTCGTCGACGTGTCGGGCGCCCTGCCCCACTGGGACAACGGCTATGCCGCCAACTTCTGGCTGCGGCTCTGCCACGACTTCGACGCCCTGCGCCCGCGGCTGGAGCAGGCCGCCCTCGACGGCCAGCCGGTTCCGCTCAGCAGCGTGCGGCTGCGCGCGCCGGTGCTCAACCCGAGCAAGATCCTCGCCGCCGCGTCGAACTACGGCGCGCACAAGGCGGAGATGGCGGCGCGCGGCGGCGGCACGACCGCGAGCTGGCTGCAGGAGTTCGACGTCTTCCTCAAGGCGCCCAGCTCGATCGTCGGCCCTGGCGACACCGTCCACCTGCCCGACGTGCCCGGCCGCGAGATCCACCACGAGTCCGAGTTGGCCTTCGTCATCGGCCGCGCGGGCAAGAACGTCCCCGAGGAGCGGGCGCTCGAGCACGTCCTCGGCTACACGATCCTGATCGACGTGACCGTGCGCGGTGACGGCGACCGCTCGCGCCGCAAATCCTACGACGGCTTCACGCCGATCGGCCCCTACCTGGTCACGGCCGACGAGATCGGCGACCCCCACAGCCTGCGCATCGAGCTGTGGGTGAACGGCGAGAAGCGCCAGGACGTGAGCAGCGGCGACATGCTCGTGCGCATCCCAGCCATGATCGCCTATGCCTCGCGGGTGATGACCCTCTGCCCCGGCGACGTGTTCACCACCGGCTCCCCGCCCGGCGTCGGCAAGATCGAGGACGGCGACACGATGGTCACCCAGATCGAGCGCATCGGCCGCCTGACCAACCCGGTCAAGCGCGGCCCGTAGCGTGTCTATTCATCCATGGTGTGAGCTTGCGGCTCACACCATGGATGGCCGGTTCCGAAAGGCGCTCGTAGCGCGGTCGCCGGCCGGGCCGGATCACGGGCCCGCTCCCTACCGCTGGTTGGTGTAGACGCGGTCGAGGGTGATGAACACGGCGGCGCGACGCTCGGCGGCCATCACGCGGTCGAACTCGGCCCAGTCCGGGTGCGTGCCGCCGGCGGCCGTGAACACGTCCCGCAGGAGCTGGGGCACGCGCTCGGGCGCGAAGCCCGGCTGGGCGTCGTCCGGCCCGAGCAGCGAGGCGCGCCCCTCGACCGTCACCCACTCGCGGCCGGCGCGGAAGGTGATCGTGGCCCGCGGGTCGCGGCGGAGGTGCGCCCGCTTCACGGTGTTGCCGCGGGTGACGAAGGCCACGACGGGCTGGCCCGTCAGCGGGTGGTCCATCACGCCGGCGGTGACCACCGTGGCCTGGACCGACCCGTCGCGGCGCGCGGTGGCGACTACCGCCCAGTGGTGGTCGGCCGCCGCCAACTGGCGGACCAGCGCCAGGTCGCGCTGGGGATCTCTGGTCGCATCGTTCATACGGCCCCCTCGCGGGTGACGCCGCCCGGGCGCTCAGCGCTTCTCACGAAACCGCGATACCTGTGTGAGCCCGCGGCTCACAGCAGGTAGGGATGGACTCTCTTAGCGCCAGACGACGATGACGTTGTGGGCGGCTAGCTCCTTCACCAGCGGCAGCGTCTCGAGCACCGACTCGGCGACCTCGAAGGCGCCGCTGGCCCAGCGCGGCGCGAAGTCGGGCATCCAGCCGCTGCGCACGACCTCCAGGTCGTCGGCGCCCGTTGCCTTTACGGCGCGCAGGATCTCGCCGGCCGGCACCAGGCGGGTGTCCTCGTCGTCCTGGGGCAGGCGCCGCATCAGCAGCGGCCAGTAGGGGTTGAGCGGGTTGTGGTCCCAAACCACGACGATGCCGCCCGGGCGCGTCACCCGCACCATCTCCGCGATCGTCGCCGCCACCTTGGCCGGGTCGAAGATGTGGTGCAGCGCGGCCACGGTCACTGCCCCGTCGAAGGCGCCCGCCGGGAAGGGCAGCGCCGCCGCGTCGCCCTGGACGTAGCGCAGCGCCTTGCCGCCCTGGAGGAGCATGCCGAGGGAGAGGTCGAGGCCGACCACGTCGTAGCCCTGGCCCGCCAGCCGCTGGGCGAGCAGCCCCGTGCCGCAGCCGACGTCGAGCACCCGCGCCGGCGGCGGCAGGCGGTCGCGCACGAAGCGGACGCGCTTGCGCAGGTAGTGGCGCACGACGTGCGGCGGCAAGCTGGCGTTGTACAGCGCGGCGATCTCGTCGAAGTGCGCCCCCGGCGGCAGCAGCGTGACCGAGCCGCCGCCGTGCCCGTGGGCGTGCGCATGGGCGTGGGCGCTCACTGGATCAGGCTCTTCGCGGCCAGCTCCCGCCGCGCGCGCTCGACGCCGTCCTCGGGCCGCTGGTCGCGCGCCCAGGCCACCAGGTCGTCGAGCCCGTCCTCGAAGGCCACGCTCGGGCTGTAGCCGAGCACACGCGCGATCTTCTCGATGTCGGCGTAGCAGTGGCGGATGTCGCCGGCGCGGAACTGCTGGACGATCTCGGGCGCGACGTCCACGCCGAGGTGGGCGGCTAGCAGCTCGGCCACGCGCCGCACCGAGGTCGGCACGCCCGTCCCGACGTTGAACACCTCGTAGTCGCCGGCGTCCGACTCCATCGCCAGCAGGTTGGCCTGGACGATGTCGCGGACGTGGGTGAAGTCACGGGTCTGCTCGCCGTCCTCGAACACCAGCGGCGCCCGCCCGTTGAGCAGGCGCGACGAGAAGATCGCGGCCACGCCCGTGTAGGGGTTGGACAGCGCCTGGCGCGGGCCGTAGACGTTGAAGTAGCGCAGGGCGACCATCGGCAAGCGATAGGCGCGGCCGACGGCCAGGAACATCTCCTCGTGATCGCGCTTGGTCACGGCGTAGATCGAGGTAGGCGCCAGCGGCTTCGTCTCATCGGTCGGCCGCGCCTCGACCACGCGGCCGCACTTCGGGCAGCGCATCTCCCAGTCGCGGGCGGCGAGCTGCTCGTCCGGGCGCAGGGCCGGGTACACTCGCCCGCAGGCCGGGCAGTCGTAGGCGCCCTCGCCGTAGATCGACATCGACGAAGCGACGACCACCTTGCGCACGCTGTGCCGCTCGTTGGCCAGGACGTCGAGCAGCACCGCGCCGCCGTAGGTGTTGACGTCGACGTAGCGGCGGATCTCGTACATCGACTGGCCGACACCGACCGCGGCCGCCTCGTGGAAGACGACCTCGACCCCCTCTAGCGCGGCGCGCAGGTTCGGGCGGCTGCGCACGTCGCCCTTGACGAACTCGGCGCGCGGGTTCAGATAGGCCGGCGGCCGGGCGCCGCGGCCGTGCACTTGCGGGCTCAGGGTGTCGAGCACACGGACCCGGTGGCCGCGCTCGAGGAGGGCGTCGACTAGGTGCGAGCCGATGAACCCGGCTCCGCCGGTAACCAGTATCTGCGCCACGAGAACTCCCGCAGGCCCTCAGCTCATCGCTGGTGGCTGACTGCTGATTGTTGAGAGCCGACTATTCATTGCTGGCGGCTGACGGCTGCTGGCTGGCGCCGGCGGCGCGCCGCGGGCGGCGGGCGCGAACGGGGCCGCCCTCGAGCAGGGTGCGGACGCGGTAGCCGAGGATCAGGCGGATCATCCGCAGGCCGACCTTCACCGCTGTGCTCGCCGACCCTGTGATCTTCGACTCGCCCAGCCGACCGCGGTAGTTGACCGGCACCTCGATCACGTGCAGGCCGTCGAGCAGCGCCAGCACCACCATCTCGGGCAGGAAGTGCGAGCCTCCGACGGTGAGGCGGTCGAGCAGGCGCGCGGCGGCGTCGCGGCGGATCAAGCGCATCGTGCAGCCGCAGTCCGACAGCGAGGGCCCGCCGAACAGGTATTGGAGCAGCTTGGCCACCGCGACGTTGCCAACGCGCAGGAACCAGCCCATGTTCGCTTCCTGCCAGATCAGTTCCTGGGTGGTGCGCGTGCCCATCACCATGTCGAAGTCGGCGGCGTAGGCGAGCAGCTTGAGGACGTCGCGGCCGACGAACGTGCCGTCCGGCTCGGAGAGGATGACGTAGTCGCCGCGGGCCTCGCGCAGACCGCGCTGCAGGGCGTGACCATAGCCCTGCTTGGTCTCGCGGACGACGCGGGCGCCGGCCTCGGCGGCCAGCGCAGCGGTGCGATCGCGCGAGTTGTTGTCGACAACGACGACCTCGTCCACGGCCGGACAGGCCAGGAAGTCGCGCACGGCGGCGGCGATGCCCGCCTCCTCGTTGTAGGCGGGGAAGACGATCGAGACCTGGCGGCCCTCCCACATCGATACCGTGCCTCCTCCCGTTTCCTTGCTCCCCGGCCCGGCCCCGGGTGGCTGGGTGCGCGGGGCGGGTCGCGGCAGGCGGAGCCCCTGCCAGTATACGGATTCGGCAGGGCAATTGTCTGCACCGCCGGCGCATGCTAGACTAGCCTGGAACATTGGTCAGGCCAAAGTGGTTACATGGTCTGGCCTCTTGGCGATGAGGAGGCCCGGTGACCGCGCTCGAGCCCATCCGGCGCAGCCGGATCTACGAGAACATCGTCGAGCAGATCCAGCGGCAGATCCAGGACGGCGAGCTGCGCCCCGGCGACCAGCTCCCGCCCGAGCGCGTCCTCGCCGAGACCTTCCGCGTCAGCCGCGCCTCGGTGCGCGAGGCGCTGCGCGCCCTTGAGCTGCGCGGGCTGATCGAGGGCAAGCAGGGCGGCGGCACGTTCGTGCGGACGCTCTCCGGCGACGACCTGATCTCCCCGATGGCCACCGCGCTGCTCGCAGGACACGCCGAGCTGCGCCAACTCATGGAAGTGCGCGAGATGATCGAGCCGCACGTCGCCGAGCTGGCCGCCACCCGCGCCACGCCGCCGGCCATCGCCGAGCTGGAGGCGCTGCTCGACCGCCAGGCGGCGCGGGTGCAGGCGGGCGAGATCCCTATCGAAGAGGACACCGCCTTCCACAACGCCCTGGCCGTCTGCACCGGCAACGGCGTGCTGCTGCGGCTGCTGAACCTGGTCGTCGACCTGCTCGAGGAGTCGCGGGCACGCTGGTTCCAGTCCGCCGACCGCCCGGCCAAGTCGCTGGCCGGCCACCGCAAGGTGCTCGACGCCGTGAAGCGCCACGACGGCCCCGCCGCCTACCAGGCGATGCTCGCCCACCTCCAGACCGTCACGGCGGCGATCCCCGGCGAGGCGCCTTCCTGACCCCTTCGAGCAGGTAAGAGTGAGCAATAGGTCGCAAAAACCGGGTCATCCGTGGCGGCCGGGGCCAGCACGACGTGCCGCGCATCCAGAGCCATGAATGCTTTCGCCGGGCGTAGCCTCGCGTTGCTGCTGGGGCTTGTAATCGCCAGCGCGTGCAGCACCCCGCCTGCTGCACCGACGAGCACCACCGTCCGCGGGGGTGGTCACGTGCTGACCGTGAACCGTCTGCGCGACGCTTACAGCACGTGGCCCGACCCGCGCGCCGTCCCCGACCCGCCATGGGGAAGCACTCGCTTCGTGGCCGTCTACATCACTCTAGCGAACGAGGGCGGCACCCCCCTAGCCTACACCCGGCTTGATTTCAACATGCAAGATAGTCAGGGCGGCGAGCACGAGGTAGCCGCGCCGCCCGACCTGGATCCGGCTCTTACTGCTGGAACACTCGACCCGGGTGCGCAGGTCAGCGGGTGGATGTCCTTCCAAGTCCCAATCGACGCGCGGCTGGTGGCGCTGGTCTATCACCCGCCCGTGGAGACTGCGCCGCTGCGCGCCGCGCTCCCTGCCGCTACCCGCTGAGCACTAGGGCTACACCCTCGCGCTCGCTGGGGCCGGCTCGGGGCTACTCGCCGCGGCGGACGGCGCGGCCGGGGCGGGCTCGCCGGCGGGGACGGGCAGCCAGACGGTGAACGTGCTGCCCTGACGCGGCGCGCTCTCGACGGTGAGGCGCCCGCCGTGCTGCTCGGCGATCCAGCGCGCGATCGCCAGGCCCAGGCCCGTCCCGTCGTGCTGGCGGACGTGCGCCGCGCGGTAGAAGCGCTCGAAGATGTGCGGCAGGTCCTCGGGCGCGATGCCCACGCCGGTGTCGCGCACCCGCACCGCGTACTCGCCGTCCACGCGCTCCAGGAGGAGCGTCACCTCGCCACCGGCGGGCGTGTACTTGAGGGCGTTGTCCACCAGGACCAGCAGCAGCTCCTGCAGCGCGTCGCGGCTGCCGACCACCACCGCCGGCTCGGCCGGCGCGAGGCGCACGGGCGTCTCGGGCTTGTGGAGCTGCGTCTGGCGGTGCACGCCGCGCAGGATCTCGTCGAGCCGCACGGGCGTGCGCTCGAGGTCCTGGCCGGCGTCGGCGCGGGCCAGGCGCAGCAGCTCGGTCACCAGCCGCGACATCCGCTGCGCCTCACTGGCGATGTCGGCCAGGGCGTCCTGCACCTCGTCGGCCGGCAGGCTGCCCCCACGCAGGAGCAGTTCGGCGTTGCCGCGGATCGTGGTCAGCGGCGTGCGCAGCTCGTGGGAGGCGTCGGCGACGAAGCGCCGCTGGGCGTTGAACGACGCCTCCAGCCGGTCGAGCATCTCGTTGAAGGTGGCCACCAGCCGGCCCACCTCGTCCTGGTTCGATGGCGGGTCGAGGCGGCGGTCGAGGCGCCCGCTGAGGCCGATCGCCCGCGCCGCCTGGCTTACGCGGTCGATCGGGCGGAGCGAGGCGCGGGCCAGGAACCAGCCCACGGCTGCCGCCGAGAACACGACCAGCCCGTCGCAAATCAGCAGCAGGCGCTGCACGTGCGCCAGCGTCTGCTCGTTGTCCTGGAGCGAGCGGGCGACCTGGATGAAGCCGATCACGTCGTCGTCGATCAGCAGCGGTGCTGTGTACAGGCGGAGCGTCTGGCCGCTGAGGTTGAGGGTGTCGAACCAGGGATTGCCCTCGCGACCCTCGGCCAGCGCGTCGTCCGTGAGGGGGAGCTGGTGCTCGCCCAGGTTGGCCGAGCGATCGACAACGTCGCCCTCGGGATTGAGGAGCTGGATGTAGATCTCGGGCGCGGCGAAGGCGTCGATGTGGGGCAGTCGGATGCGGCGCGGGCGGATCGGATACTCGCCACGGATGCGGCTGGTGCGGGCCACGTCCTCGGCCTTGCCGGCGATGGCGTGGTCGACGTCGAGGGCCAGGGTGTGGTCGAGCATGACGTAGAGCAGCGCGCTGAGGGCGAGCAAGCTCGCCGCCAGCACGACGGTGAAGAACAGCGTCAGGCGCAGCCGCAGGGACATTCACTTACTCTCTGAGTACGTATCCGACGCCGCGGACGGTGTGGATGAGCCGCGGCTCGCCGCCGGCCTCCAGCTTGTTGCGCAGGTAGCCCACGTAGACGTGCAGGACGTTCGACTCGTTCTCGAACTGGCCCGGCCAGACGCGGTCGAGGATCTGCTCCTGGGAGAGCACCTCGCGCGGGTGGCGCAGGAAGTAGGCGAGCAGCTCGAACTCCTTGGTCGTCAGCTCGATCGAGCGCTCGCCGCGCGACGCCACGCGGCTGGTCAGGTCCAGCGCCAGATCGGCGAAGCGGAGCACGCGCTGCTCGCGGCTCTCGCGCCGCCGCAGCAGCGCCCGCACACGCGCCAGCAGCTCCTCCAGCTCGAACGGCTTGACCAGGTAGTCGTCGGCGCCGCTGTCCAGGCCCCGCACGCGGTGCTGCGTCTCGTCCATCGCCGTGAGGATCAGGATCGGCAGGTCGCTCTCCTCGCGCAGCCGCTGACAGACCTCCAGCCCGTCGATGCCGGGCATCAGCAGGTCGAGCACGACCAGGTCCGGCTGGCGCTCGCGCACGCGGGCCAGCCCCTCGCTGCCGCTGCTGGCCGTGCGCACGTCGTAGCCCTCGGCGATCAGCGCGCGGCGCAGCAGGCTCGTGATCTTCGGATCGTCGTCGACCACCAGCAGGTCCCCTCGGCTCGACACGGTCCCGTTCTCCCTCCTGGGACTGACACGATCGCGCGCCGTACATCGCGTGCGCGGCCCCGATCGGTTGTACGATAGTAGCAAGCGCCGGCGCTCACGGGCTCCTTAGTGTGTAGTGTACCCTAGCATTCCTTCTGGATTCCGCTGGCGCGGAAGAGACCGGGGGTTTGGGGGTGTCCCCCAGATTTGGTTCTTGATTCCGCTGGCGCGGAAGAGACCGGGGTTTGGGGGTGTCCCCCAGATTTGGTTCTTGATTCCGCGCTGGCGGAATCGATACTGCTCACGCCGAGGTGAGGAGGCGAGATGTACCTGAAGCAGTTCGTGCGCGATGAATCCGGGTGCGCCTCCTATCTGGTCGGGTCGCTGCGCGACGGCTGCTGCGCCGTGGTCGACCCGCAGTGGGCGATCGAGCCCTACCTGCAAGCGGCGGCGGCGAAGGGCCTGCGGATCACACAGGTGCTGGAGACCCACCTGCACGCCGACCACGTCTCGGGGGCGCGGCGCCTGGCCGAGCAGACTGGCGCCGAGATCGGCATCCACGCCGCCGCCGAGGTGGCCTACCCCCACCGCGCGCTGCGCGACGGCGACCTGGTGCGCCTGGGCGAGGTCGAGCTACGCGTGCTGCACACGCCCGGGCACCGGCCGGACAACATCTCTCTGCTGGTCACCGACGGCGAGCGGGCAACCGAGCCCTGCGCCGTGCTCACCGGCGACACGCTGTTCGTCGGCGGCGTCGGCCGGCCGGACCTCGGCGGTGCGGCGCGCGAGCACGCCACGGCGCTGTACGAAAGCCTGTTCGGCAAGCTGCTCACCCTGCCCGACTTCGTGGAAGTGTACCCGTCGCACGTCGGCGGCTCGTCCTGCGGCGCCGGCCTGAGCGGCGCGACCAGCTCGACGATCGGCTTCGAGCGCCGCTACAACTACGCCGCCCAGCCGCGCAGCCTGGCCCAGTTCGTCGACCTGGTGACCGGCGACCTGCCGCCCCAGCCCGGCAACTTCGAGACGATCGTGCAGAAGAACCGCGGCCTGCTGCCCGTCGCCGAGCCGCGCGGCACGCCGCTCACGCCCGCCGCGGTCCACAACCTGCTCCACAGCGGCGGCGAGGGGGGCGAGCGGGCGATGGTGCTCGATGCGCGCGGCGTGGAGACCTTCGGCGCCGGCCATCTGCCGGGCGCGGTGAACGTACCCCTGCGCGGGCCGGCCTTCGGCGTGCGGGTCGGCTGGGTGATCCCGGCGACAGCGCCGCTGGTGCTGGTGCTCGACGGCGACGACGACCTGCCGGACGCGCTGACCGCTCTGGCCAGCATCGGCTACGGCAACGTGGCGGGCTACCTGGCCGGCGGCGTGGACGCCTGGCGCGGCGCGGGCCAGCCGCTCGCGACCCTCGCGCAGACGTCGGTGCACGCCCTGCGCGAGCGGCTGGAGACCGACCCGGCGCTGCTGGTGGTCGACGTGCGCGAGCAGGACGAGTACGACGGGCGGCACATCCGCGGGGCGGTACACGTGCCGTTCTGGGCGCTGCCGGCGCGGGCCGACGAGCTGCCGCGCGACCGGCCGCTGGCGGTGATCTGCGAGGGCGGCCTGCGCAGCTCGCTGGGCGCCAGCCTCCTCGCGCACGCCGGCTTCGACCAGCTCACCAACGTCAGCGGCGGCATGTCGGCCTGGCTCAAGGCGGGCTACCCAACCGTGTGAGACGGGCCGTCTCATAGGCCGAGGGGCAGGCGAGGCCATCGCGGGGCTCCGCTGAAAGCGCGGCGTAGCGGCGAGGATTGGGAAATGGCAGGAACCGGCGGCGCGGGACGACCCAGGGGCAGCGGCGAGCGGCCGGGCGGCAAGGGGCGGGGCGGCAAGCCGCCGCGGCGGCGCGGTAGCGGGCGCCCGGGCGGCGGAGGCGGCGGCTACGCGCAGCAGCTTGGCGCCGTGCTGCGGCAGCGCGACCCGCTCGCCCTGCGCGACTTCCTGGCCGCCAGCGCGCGCCGCTACGGCAACGAGCAGGAGGCGCGCGAGCTGGAGAGCCGCGAGGAGTCCGAGTTGGCGCTGATCATGCACCGCTCGATCGTGGCGCGGCCCGACCTGGCCGATATCCACGGCGACAGCCAGCGCTGGCTGCGCGCCCACGGCCTCGACCCCGACGTCACCGGGGAGTCGCACCGCAACTAACGGCTAATCGTCCCCTGCCTCCTCCAGCTCCCGGGTCAGCCTCGCCGCGAAGCGCGAGCTCCTGGCGCCTGATCGCCGCCAGGAGCTCCTCAGCGCCCGAGGCGGATGGTCTGGCGGCCGTATCGACGACGACGAGGAATTCGACGGTGCGCGGGCGGGGGGACATGCGGGGCGCGCTCACGCGGTAGCGCTTGTAGGTCTCGGTGAAGACGGTGGCGCGGCCGCGCGCGGCCAGCGCCGCGAGCAGTTCCTCCAGGGGCATGTTGCCGTCGGTGCTGTAGCTGGCGAGCAGCCAGCGGGCGTCGAGCGCCTCGAGCAGCCGGCGGAAGGCGGGCAGCGCCTCGCGGGCGACGTTGTAGGGCGAGCGCCGCTCGGTGCGCCAGTCCCGGCGGATGGCAGACTTGTCGCGCACACGGCCGCCGACGCGGATCGTCGGACGCAGCGGCGGCTTGTCCCAGAGAACGACCGTATTCAGCAGATGGTAGTTGCTGCCGTAGGGGTGCTGGTTGTACGGCGGGTCGAGGTAGACGACGTCGGGCTGGCGGCCGAGTGCCTCCCGCAGGCGGCCGGCCAGCGCCTGGGCGTCCTGGCGTAGCGCGACGTTCGGCTGCCCGTTGTCGAACAACGGCGGCGGCCGCAGGCGCAGGGTGCTCTGGATGCGGTAGAGGGCGGTGGCCGTTGCGCCGCCCCAGCCGCGGTGGAAGCCCTTGAACACGCCGCTGGTGTTGCTCACGTAGCTCACGGCGTAGACCAGCGCACTGAGCAGGTAGGCCCGCTCCCCCGGCGCCAGCAAGCCGTCCGCCTCCCAGGCCGCGACCTGCTCGCGCACCGCGTCGATGCGCTGCCCGTTGTGCCGAGTGAAGAACAGCCGCTCGCGCTCCGGATCGGGCCGCGCGTCGTCGCGGGGGCAGAGGTGCCGGGCGACGTAGCCGTCGAGCGGCGGCAGGGCGTTCAGGTGGTCGAACACCCGCGCCGCGCCGCCGAGCCGCGCGAACGGCGGCGCGGCGTTGAGCGCCACCGTGGCCGCGGCGATCTCGTAGGCGTAGGGCTCCCAATCGTTGGCGAGCACCTGGAAGCCGAGCGTCTTGGCGAACCGGGCGACGACCGTGCTGCCGGCGAACAGGTCGACGAAGCTGCCGGCCGCGCCGGTGTGGGCCAGCCCGCGGTAGATCAGCGGCAGCAGCTTGCGCTTGTTGCCGATGTAGGGGATGAGCTGCGAGTAGACGTAGTCGTCGGTCCGCACGGCGGCATGGCGCCGCGCGGTGTAGCGCAGGTTGTCCGGCCGAGCCGGCGCGGCTCCGAGCATCGCTACAGGCTCCCGCGGCGCGCCGAGCGCCACCAGAAGGCTAGCAGCGGCCGCGCCGCTCGCTCAAGGGGCCGAGATCGCGATCTCCGTAGGCCGAGCGCGGGGCGATGAAGGCCGACGCTGACGCCAGGTCTTGCCCGAGAGGTCCGCGCGGCGTATACTGCCGCCTGTGAGCGCCCCGCGTGTCCTGCGCCATCCTGCCTGCTGGCTCCTGCCCGCGCTGCTGGTCGCGTACGGCTGGCTGGTCGCGGGCCAGCTCCACACCCCCTTCAATTGGGACGAGGTCAACTTCTACTGGAACGGCCGGGCCATCGCCGAGACCGGCGTGCCCTACGCCAACGCCGGCTTCCTCGGCGACCGCGGCGCCGTCGGCGGCCAGTACCAGTACGGGCTCTGGCACCCGCCGCTCTACCTGTACACGCTCGGCCTGGCCATCAAGCTGTTCGGTGCCAGCGAGACCACCGCCCGCGGCGTCGGCGTGGTCCTGATGGCGCTCACCGCGATCCTGGTCTACCTCCTCGGGCGCCAGACCATCCCGCCGCCCGCCCGCGACTGGGGCGCCCTGCTCGCCGCGGCCATTTTCCTCGCCAGCCCGCTCGTCATCCAGAGCTCGCTGGTGCTCGACATCGACGGCACCGTGCTCACCCTCCTCCTCACCGCCTGGACGCTCCTCTACCTCCGCCTGGAAGACGTGCGCGGCCGGGCGCTGCCGCTCGCGCTCGCCGCCCTGGCCGTGCTGTTCGCCCTCGCCCTGTGGGCCAAGCTCACCACGCCCTTCTTCCTGCTCGGCGTCGTGCTGGTCTACCAGACCCTCCGCGGCCGGCCGCTGCGCGGGCTGCTCCACGTCTACGTCGTCGGGCTGGGCGGCAGCGCGCTGTTCGGGCTGACCTGGGGGCTGGTGTCCGACACGCTCGGGCTGCCGTTCGAGATGCCGTTCGAGGTGACCTGGGCCGAGCTGCACGACGCGGTCGGCAGCGACGGCGACCTGGTCGAGCGCTTCCAGGGCCAGGCGCTGCCGATCCTGGCCTGGGTGTCGCCCTACCTCGCCGCCCTCTACGTCGGCGCCGTCGTGTCTCGTCTGGCGGCCTTCCTCCGCCGCTGGCGGCTCGAGCCGGTCGACTTCCTGCTCGGCATCGGCACGGTGATCGGCGCGGTCTACTTCGTCAAGCTCGCCGCGGGCTTCCCCAAGTACCACGTGGCGATGCTGCCGTTCTGGGCCGTGCTGGTTGCCTACTGGCTCGCCACGAGCTGGGCGCGCCTGCCGCGCCGGGCCCAGCTCGCGGGCGTGATCCTGGCGGCCGCCGGGCTCGGCCTGGCCTTCGCCTACGCCTTCCTCTACCTCGCCGACTCCTGGATGGCCGATCCCGCAACGCTGCAGGGGCTGGACGGCCTGGGGATCGGCCTGCTGGCCGCCTTCTTCCTCGTCGAGGCGGCGCTGTTCCGCACGCCGGCGCTGGCCGCGCCGCTGGCCGCGGCCACGCTGGTCCTCTACGCGGGGTGGGCCGGCAGCGCCGACTGGTACCATAGCTGGGTACCCTACTCGACGAACTACTGGTACGGCAGCACCGGCCAGCGCGAGATGGCGAAGATCGTGGACGACCTGATCGCCAAGAACCACATCACGGGGCCCTACATCGGCGCCAAGGAAGTGGTGGCCTACACGCACCACCAGTTCTTCCTCGATCAGGACACGGTGTACTGGCTGTGGGGCGAGCACGGCGGGCCGTTCGACGGTCGGCTGCTCGGCTACGACATCCCCCTCGTCGTCGCCTGGGTGCGCGACCCGTGGATGCGCCACGTCTTCATGGAGCGGCTGGCCGGGCGCTACGAGCCGGTGGCCGAGGTAGACGACTACCTGGCCTTCCTGCGCCGCCCGAGCGCGCCGCCGACCGTGGCCGGCCCGGCGCCGAGCGAGGCAGCCGACACCGACGCGCCGCTCCTGGCCGGCGACAACCAGGATGTGGCCCACGACGACCAGGGCACGGCCCAGGCCGTGGTGGCGCCGGAGAGCACCGCCGCCGCCCTGGCAGCGGGGAGCACTGCCGCGCCGCGGGCGCCGGAGACTGCATCCTCGGAGCGCACGACGGAGCGCGATGGGGCGGCGCGGGCGTCAGATGGGGCCTCGGCGGCAGAGGCGCCCGCGCGCCCGGCCGCGGAGCGAGCCCCGGAAGGCGCCGCGGCCGCGCAGGTGCCCGAGACCGCCGCGACCATGCAGGCGCTGGATGGTGCCGCCGCGGAGCGAGCGCCGGAGGGCGCCGCGGCGGCA
>Ga0070739_10002430_pt1 | contig 25174 bp, 29 predicted proteins | sample Coa_R1_7_FD_66445 | JGI IMG/M metagenome (GOLD analysis project Ga0070739, IMG submission 66445) | Surface soil microbial communities from Centralia Pennsylvania, which are recovering from an underground coalmine fire - Coalmine... | ecosystem: Environmental > Terrestrial > Soil > Unclassified ...
CGCCGACAGCGCCTGCACCGCGACGCGCACGACGTTGTTCTCCGGCTGCTGCGCGGTGAGCGTCGAGCCGCCCGTCTGCGCGTGGAAGCGCAGCGCGAGCGCGCGCGGGTTCCTCGCGCCGAAGCGGTCGCGCATGATCCGCGCCCACAGCCGCCGCGCGGCGCGGAACTTCGCCACCTCCTGGAAGAAGTCGTTGTGCGCGTTGAAGAAGAACGACAGCCGCGCGCCGAAGTCGTCCGGCGAGAGGCCCGCGGCGACGGCCGCCTCGCAGTACGCGATGCCGTTCGCGAGCGTGAATGCGAGCTCCTGCACCGCGGTCGAGCCGGCCTCGCGGATGTGGTAGCCGGAGATCGAGATCGTGTTCCAGCGCGGGATGCGCTCCGCGCAGTAGCGGAACAGGTCGGTCGTCAGTCGCATCGACGGGCGCGGCGGGAAGATGTAGTTCCCGCGCGCGACGTACTCCTTGAGGATGTCGTTCTGCACGGTGCCGCGGAGCGCGTCGCCGGAGACGCCCTGCTCCTCCGCGACCAGCTCGTAGAGGAGCAGCAGCAATGACGCAGGGGCGTTGATCGTCATCGACGTCGACACCTCCGCGAGCGGGATGCCGTCGAGCAGCAGCTCCATGTCGGCGAGCGAGTCGATCGCCACGCCGGTGCGCCCCACCTCGCCGGCTGCACGCGGGTCGTCGGAGTCGTAGCCGAGCTGCGTCGGCAGGTCGAACGCGATCGAGAGCCCGGTCTGGCCGTGGGCGAGCAGGTAGCGGTAGCGCGCGTTCGACTCCTCCGCCGACGCGAAGCCGGCATACTGGCGGATCGTCCACGGCCGGCCGCGGTACATGTCGGAATATGGGCCGCGCGTGAACGGAAACTCGCCCGGCGGCTCCAGCTCGCGCGGCGCGTCGTCGGCCGTGTAGACCGGCTTCACCTCGATGCCCGACTCCGTCTCGCGCCCGTCCGCGACCGCCATCGGCCGCAAGTATGCTCGCCGCGTGCGCGTCCTCGCACTCGCGCTCGTCATCGGCGTGCTCGCGACACCGTCGGCGGCGGCGGCACCCGGCCTGCAGCTGCTCGTCCGCGACGGAAACCACCTCACGCTCGTCGGTCGGCAGACGATCGACGTCGGGCCGTACCGGTCGCTCGCCTTCAGCGGCGACGGCAGGCTGATCTCGGTCGGCGGCTGGATCGTCGGCCGCGCGAAGCTGCCGACCCGGTGGCTCGTGTGGGCGCCGACCGGGGAGCGCGCCGCATACGTCACCTCCCAGGGCGGCGTCGTGGAATGGACGCCGTCGGGCCTGCGGCGGCTCGAGCCGAACGGCTGGGGCGCGCGGTGGTGGTGGTCGCCGAGCGTCGCGTGGTCGCGCGACGGCGCGCTCGCGGTCGAGCGCGACAGCTCGATCTGGGTCCTGCGCAACGGCACCGCGCAACAGCTCGTCGGCCCGGTCGCGCCGGATTGCTGCACGGGCGGGCCGTCGCTGCCGGTGCCGTTCGCGTGGGCCGGCGAACACGTGCTCTGGTGGGCCTGGCCGGGCTCGGGCTCGATCGCCGCCGACGGCGTCGCGCTCTGGGAGGACGGCACGAAGCTCGGGACGACGCTGATGTATCCCGACTACACCGCGGTGTGCGGGACGCATCTCGCGTTCGTCTCCGGCGGCGACCGCTACTCGACGGCGGGCAAGAGCATCGTCTTCGACGGGCGGGACGTCTCGCACGACCCGCGCCTCTCGTGGGTGTCGCCCGCGTGCTCCTCGGACGGCCGCCTGGTCGCGGCCGCGAGCACGAACACGCACCTCCTGAACCTCACCGAGACGCATCGCGCGATCTGGCAGCTCCTGCCGACGCGGAAGCAGCTGACGCGCCCGCCGTGGGGCTGGAGCGACGAGGACCCGCGCCTGGTCGGGAACGGCGAGGTGTTGTTCGTCCGCTCCCGAATCCACTCGGTGCGCGACGGGCAGACCTGGCGCGACACGCAGAAGGGTCGCGTCATGCTGCTCGCTCACGGCAGGCTGCGGCAGGTGGCGGAGATCGGCTACGTGCTGGACGAGAACCAGGAGCCGTTCGTCGGCCAGTATTACGGCCACTACGACTGGTCATCGTTCCTGGCGGCGCGGCCGTGACCGTCCGCGTGCGCCTGTTCGCGGGCCTCAGGGAACGCGCCGGCTGGTCGGAGCGGGAGATCGAGGCGGCGAGCGTCGCGGAGGTCTGGCCCGCACTTGGGCTCGGCGACGAGCCCGCAGGTCTCCTCTACGCCGTCAACAAGCGCTACGTCGAGCGCGACGCGTCGCTCGAAGACGGCGACGAGGTGGCGCTGATCCCGCCGGTGTCGGGCGGCGCGTTCCGGCTCAGCGAGGAGCCGCTCGAGCTCGCTCGCGCCGTTGACGAGGTGCGCTCCGAGCGGGCGGGCGCGATCGCCACCTTCACGGGCACGACCCGCATCGAGTCGCGCGGCCGCAGCGTGCTGCACCTCGACTACGAGGCGTACGAGGGGATGGCGGAGGAGGTGATGGCGCAGATCGCGGACGAGATCGCCGGCCGCTACGACCTCTGCGCGGTCGCGATCCACCACCGGGTCGGGCGCGTGACGATCGGCGACGAGTCGGTCGTGATCGCGGTCTCGGCCCCGCACCGCGGAGACGCGCTCGCCGCGTGCAAGGACGCGATCGACGCGCTCAAGGAACGGGTGCCGCTCTGGAAGAAAGAGGTCTACGAGGGCGGCGAGGAGTGGATCGGCCGGGGCTCGTGACCGGCGACGACGGCGCTACCGTGCGCCGGATGGACCCCTACCCCGTCCACGACTACGACCCGATCCAGCAGCCCGGCGCCGACTGGCGCGGCCGCGCGCGGAAGCTCGTCGGGCCGATCGTGGCGGCGATCGTCGCGCTCGCGAAGTGGTCGTTCCTGCTCGTCAAGTTCTCGAGCATCTTCATCGCGTTCGGCGGCTACGCGCTGATCTTCGGCTGGAAGTTCGGGCTCGGCTTCGTCGTGCTGCTGCTGCTGCACGAGCTCGGCCACTTCCTGGAGGCGAAGCGCGAGCGACTGAATCCGAAGCTGCCGGTCTTCGTGCCGTTCCTCGGCGCCTACGTCCGCTACACGCGCGGCAACCCGTGGCAGACGGCGCGCGTCGCGCTCGCGGGCCCGATCCTGGGCGGCGTCGCCGCGCTCGGCTTCCTCCTCGCCGGCCGCGCGAACGGCTCGCAGGCGCTCGTCGCGCTCGGCTACACCGGCTTCTTCCTCAACCTGGTGAACCTGTTGCCGGTCGGGATCCTCGACGGCGGCGCCATCTGGCGCTCGGCCGGCTGGCTGCGCCGCGGCGGGGGCTCGGAGAAGGCGCTCGTCGTCTACACGCTCTACTTCGCGACGGCGGCGCTGCTCGTGCTCGGGATGGCGGTCGCCTACTTCCCGCAGCATCGCCTGTGACGGACGATCGGCAGATTCTCGACCGCCCTGCTGCGGGCGACATCGACGCGTCGGTCGCGAAGATCGCCGACGAGCTGCGCGCCGGCTTCGAGGCGGTGGCGCGCATCGACCGGCCGGCGGCGACGCTGTTCGGCTCGGCGCGGGTGGCCGCCGGCAGCGCCCCCTACGAGGCGGCGCGCGCGGTGGGACGTCGCTTCGCCGAGGCGGGCTGGGCCGTGATCACCGGCGGCGGCGGCGGGGTGATGGAGGGCGGCAACCGTGGCGCGCGCGAAGGCGGCGGGCTCTCCGTCGGCTTCAACATCGAGCTGCCGCACGAGCAGCACGCGAACCCGTACATCGACATCCTCCACACGTTCGACCACTTCTACGCGCGCAAGGTGTGCTTCGTGCGTCCGGCCGAGGGCTTCGTCGTCTTCCCCGGCGGCTTCGGAACGCTCGACGAGCTGTACGAGTCGCTGACGCTGATGCAGACCGGGAAGGTGCTGCACTTCCCGACGGTTCTGTTCGACAGTGATTACTGGTCTGAGATGCTCGACTGGATCCGCGGCGAGCTGCTCGCGAACGGGATGATCTCGCCGGACGACCTCGAGCTCCTGCACGTCACCGACGATCCCGACGAGGCGGTGCGGCTCGTGCTCGACCACTACACGCGTCGCGACGGCGCGTCGCCGCACGCGCCGCACAAGCAGGACGCGCAGTAAGCGTCGAAACTCCGGAACCTGGTTCGTCTAGGACGAACCAGGTTCGTCGCATGTCGCCTACAGCGTCGACGGCAGCACGATGTACGGCCCAGGCGGGGTGCGGCCCGGGCCGTAGACCGTAGTCGGGCTGTCGGGGATGTAGTGCGACTTGAAGACGTCGTGGCGGATGAGCTTGCCGCTCGCCCCGTAGACGTCGCGCGTGACCGTGACGTCGAAGCCGAGCTCGCCCGTGCCGGCGACGACCCGCACCGAGCCGCGCGGCGCGTTCGGGTCGACGGCGTAGTTCATCCCCGGACGCGTCCAGTTCGTCTGCGGGCCGGTATGCGCGACGACGCGTCGTCCCTCGGGCGTGCCGTAGAAGGTGAACGTCAGCGTCTCGTCCGTGTACGACGCCTTGATCAGCAGGCCGTGCTTCAGGTCGTTCCGGAACTCGAAGTCCGGCCCTCCCCACGCCACCGTCGCGTCGCGGCCGAGCGGGTAGTGCGAGAGGTAGAGGTTGTGGTTCGTGCGCGCGAGGATCGGCAGCCCGAGCTCGAACGCGTCGTTGAAGAGCGTCGTGGCCGTCTGGCAGACGCCGCCGCCGATCGACGGCAGCACGAGCGAGCCGATGATCTCCTGCCCCTCGAGGAAGCCGCGCTCCGCCGTGCGCGGCCCGACCACCTTGTTGAACGAGAACACCTGGCCGGGCCGGATCACCGTGCCGTCGATGAAGTCCGCCATCAGGTGGACGTTGTGGATGCGGTTCGACGACGAGACGCCCATCTGCGTCGTGTACGAGACGAGCTTCGTGCGGATGCCGAGCGCGCGAGCCTCGGCGGTCGTCAGGTCCGGCGATCGCGGCTGCAGCGTCACCTCGGCCAGCCCGTCGCCGCGCGCGGCAGCCTCGACCGCGGCGGCGAGGCGCACGCCGTCGACGTCGCGACCGTCATGCGACCGCACGATGCGCACCGCGTCGGCGTCGACGGCGAAGCGCGCGTTCCGCGCACGCACGAGCCAGCGGCCGAGCCGCGGCCGCACGAGCCGCGCGATCGCGTCGGGGTCGAGGCCCACGTCGATCGCGTGCGCGCGCGGGACGATCTGCAGAGCGCGCGCGAGCTGGTGCGGCGTGAGCGCGCCCAGCCGCGCGCCGCGGTAGTCGAGTGCGACGGGACCGGCGAGGTCGGCGCGCGCTTCGGCAGCAGCGCGCGCAGCCGCGGCGTCGCCGATCGGCGGCGGCAGCGGCCGGAAGGGTGCCTCGATCGTCCGCTCCCCGGCGGCGAAGCGGGCGAGCAGCGCGCGGCGATCGACTGCGCGACCGGTTCGCGCCGGCGTCACGACCACCGTCGTCCCCTGCAGCGCGACTCGGGCCGAGACCGGCGCGCGGCCGGCGCGGGCGATTGCCGCGAGGATGTTGCGCGCGTTGCTCGCGCCGGCGAGAACCGGCGGCACGTCCACGTGCCGTGGCACGACGAGCGACGAAACCGAGCCGGCCGCGAGCGCACGCGACGCCGTTTGCGCCGCGTCGACGGTCACGACCCAGTCGCGCGGGACGTGGAAGGAGCGCGCGCCGACGCGGACGGTCACCTGCTCGCTCGACCAGCGGCGCACGAGCGCCTCGATCTGAGCGCGGCTCTCGCCGCCGACGTCGTGACCGACGACGTGGACGCCGGGCTTCGCGGCGCCGCCGTACTGCAGCGCACGCACGCCGAGCGCCGCCCCGGCGGCGGCCACGACCACGCCGCACACGGCCGCGAGGCGTCTCATCCCGACAGTGAAGCAACGCCGGCGGCGGGCGCCCCGCGGCGGAGCCGTATCGTTTCGGGCCGTGGAGCTGCGCGACCTTCCCTCCGTCGACGAGCTCGCACGCGGCGTCGGCGATCCGCTGGCGGTCGACGTCGCGCGCGAGGTGCTGGCCCGGGCGCGCGAGGAGATCGCAGCCGGCAACGAGCCGGGGGACCTCCACGAGCGCCTGAGCGACGAGCTCGCGCGGGCATGGACGCCGTCGCTGCGCCGCGTGCTGAACGCGACCGGCGTGATCGTGCACACCAACCTCGGTCGGGCGCCGCTGCCCGAGGTCGCGCTCAGGCACGTCGCCGACGTGGCACGCGGCTACTCCAACCTCGAGTTCGACCTCGCGGCGGGCGTCCGCGGCTCGCGCCAGGACCACGCCGCGGCGATCCTGCGTCGCCTCACGGGCGCGGAGGCCGCGCTGGCCGTCAACAACAACGCCGCCGCCGTGCTGCTGGCACTCGCCGCGCTCGCGGCGGAGCGTGAGGTGCTCGTCTCGCGCGGCGAGCTGATCGAGATCGGCGACGGCTTCCGCATCCCGGAGGTGCTCGAGCGCTCGGGGGCGAGGCTCGTCGAGGTCGGGACGACGAACCGCACGCGCGCCGCCGACTACGAGCGCGCCGCCGGCCCGGAGACCGCGCTCCTCCTGCGTGTGCACCAGTCGAACTTCCGCTTGCTCGGCTTCACCGAGCGTCCGTCGTTGCGCGAGGTCGCGGCCGTCGGCCGCCGGCTCCGCGTGCCGGTCCTCGACGACCTCGGCTCCGGCGCGTTCCTCGACGTCGGCGACGAGCCGACCGCGCGGGCGGCGCTGGCCGCCGGCGCCGATCTCGTCTGCTTCAGCGGCGACAAGCTGCTCGGCGGGCCGCAGGCGGGCATCGTCGTCGGGAGGGCGGAGCTCGTCGAGCGGCTGCGGCGTCACCCGCTGCACCGTGCGGTGCGGATCGACAAGCTGACGCTCGCAGCGCTGGAGGCGACGCTGCTCCTCTACCTCGATCCGGCGCGGGCGGCTGTGGAGGTGCCGGTGCTGCGGATGCTGCGCGAAGAGACCGCCGCCGTCCGCACGCGCGCCGAGCGGCTCGTGGCGGCTGTCGGCGGCGAGGTCGAGGAGACGATCGCCCGCGTCGGCGGCGGCGCGCTTCCCCTTGCCGAGCTCGCGTCCTTCGCGTGCGCGGTCGACGAGTCTCTCGCGGCGCCGCTGCGCACGCACACTCCGCCCGTCGTGGGCGTCGTCCGGGACGGACGCCTGCTGCTCGACTGCCGCACGCTCACCGACGCGGAGGCCGACGAGGTCGCCGCCGCGATCGCCGCCGCACGCGCATGAGCACCGCCGCTCCGGAAGCCGTCCTCTGGGACGCGCTGCGCGGCGTGCTCACGACGCGAGCGCTCGCGCTCGCGGCCGACCTGCGCGTGGCGCGGTCGCTGGCGGACGGCGCCCGCTCGGTCGACGAGCTGGCGCGCGAGACCGGAGCGGACCCCGACACCCTGCACCGCGTGCTGCGGGCGCTCGCGAGCGACGGCATCTTCGCGGAGGTCGAGCCCGGCGTCTTCCGCAACACGCCGGCGTCCGAGCTGCTCGCGCACGACGGCTGGGACGACTTCGCCCACCTCTTTGGCGGCGTCTGGCTGCACGCTGTCGGTGACCTCGCCGCCGACGGAACTCCGACGTTCCCGCGCCGCTACGGAGCCGGCTTCTGGGAGTGGCTGGCCGCGCATCCGGCCGAGCGTGCTGCGTTCGACCGTGCGATGGAGCAGGGCTGGCAGCGACGCCTGGAGCGGCTCGAGTCTCTGACCTGGCGCGGCGACGAGACGGTCGTCGACGTCGGCGGCGGCAACGGGTCGCTGCTCGGCGCGCTGGTCGAGCGCCACCCGGAGATGCACGGGATCGTGTTCGACCTGCCCGAGACGGTGCGCGACGAGTCGTCGCTCGGCGAACGCTGCACGTTCGTCGCGGGCAGCTTCTTCGAACGCGTTCCGCCCGGCGACGTCTTCGTCCTCTCGACGGTGCTGCACGACTGGGACGACGACTCCGCGCTGCGCATCCTGTGCGTGGTGCGCGAGGCGGCCGGCGGCGGCGCGCGGCTCGTGCTGCTCGAGTCGACGATCCAGCCGGGCAACGAGCCGGACGGCGCGAAATGGCTCGATCTGCTCATGCTGACGCTCTTCGCGGGCCGCGAGCGATCGGAGCGGCAGTGGCGCGACCTGTTCGCCGCGTCCGGCTGGGAGCCGGTTCGCTTCGCCACCGGCGTGATCGAGGCGCGATGCCGCTGACGGTCGGCACCGCCGGCCACATCGACCACGGCAAGACGTGGCTCGTGCGCTCGCTCACCGGGAAGGACACCGACCGCCTGCCGGAGGAGCGCGCGCGCGGCATCTCGATCGACCTCGGCTACGCGCCGCTCGAGCTGCCCGGCGGGCGACGTCTGTCGCTCGTCGACGTGCCCGGGCACGAACGATTCGTGCGCACGATGATCGCCGGCGCGACCGGCATCGATCTCTTCCTGCTCGTGATCGACGCGCAGGAAGGGGCGCGCCCGCAGACCCACGAGCACCTGGCCGTGCTGCGGCTGCTCGGCGTCGACCGCGGCGTGGTCGCGGTGACGAAGTGCGATGCCGTCGACGACGAGATGCTCGAGCTGGCGGTCGCGGAGGCGCGCGAGCTCGTCCCCGAGGCGGAGGTGGTGCCCGTCTCGGCGAAGACAGGCACGGGCCTCGACGAGCTGCGGGCGGCGCTCGCCCGGGTCGAAGTGGCGGAACGGAGCGCCGACAGGCCGACGCGTCTCTACGTCGACCGCGTCTTCACGCTGCAGGGGATCGGCACGGTCGCGACCGGAACGCTGTGGTCGGGTTCGATCGGCGCCGGCGACCTCCTGCGCGTCGAGCCGCGCGGCAGGACCGCGCGCGTGCGGAGCGTGCAGGTGCACGACGCCCCGATCGAGCGGGCGAACGCCGGTCAGCGCGTGGCCGTCAACCTGCCGGACCTCGACCGGCGGCGGCTCGCGCGCGGCGACGTGCTCGTCGAGCCTGCGCACTACCCGCTCTCGTACCGGCTCGACGTCCGCCTGCACGAGCTCGCGGACGTTCCGGCGGCGGTGACCGTGCACGTCGGCACGAAGGCGGTGCCGGCGCGCGTCACGCGGTCGAGCGGCTACGCGCAGCTGCGGCTGGCCGAGCCGGTGGTGGCCGCGCGCGGCGACCGTGTCGTGCTGCGCACGCACACCACCGTCGCCGGCGGCGTCGTGCTCGATCCCGCGCCGCCGCGGGGACTCGAGCCCGAGCGGCTGGGCGTCCTGGAGGGCGGGACGCCGGAAGAGATCGTGCGCGCGCTCGTCCACGAGCCGGTGACCGGCGCGGCGCTGCAGGCGCGGGGCCTGCTCGCACCGGCCGAGCTGGCGCGCGGGCTCGCGGGGCTGCCCAGCGCCGGTGAGCACGTCTTCTCGCACGCGTGGCTCGACGAGCTGCGCGAGCGCGTGCGTGCGCGGCTCGTGGAGCGCTCGGCGAGCAATCCCCTCGATCCCGGCGTTCCACTGGGCGAGCTGCTCCCCGCCGAGCCCTGGGCGCCGCACGTGCTGAACCTGCTCGAGGTCGAGCGGCGCGGCGGCAAGGCCTACCTTCCCGGCGCCGCGGCGCGGCTCGGCGAGCACGCGGAGGCGGCAGCGGAGCTCGAGGCGCGGCTGGCGTCGGAGGAGATTGTCAGGGTGCCGGACCGGACGCTGGCGGGATTCCTCGAGGAGCAGGGCCGTCTCCATCGTGTCGGCGACGGCTTCGCGGTGTCGCCCGAGCTGTACGAGCGCGGCCGGTCGCTGCTCTCGACGCTGCCGCGGATCGCGATCGCCGACTTCCGCGACGCGCTCGGCGTGGGCCGCCGCACCGCGCAGCTCCTGCTCGAGCGGTACGACGCCGACGGCCTCACGCGTCGCGTCGGCGACGTGCGCGTGCTGCGGCGCGCCGCGAGATAGCGCGTGGCCGTCCGCGCGTTCCTGTTCGACTTCGACGGGCTGATCGTCGACACGGAGCTGCCGTCCCGGGCCGGCTGGGAGTGGCTCTACCGCCAGCACGGGCACGCGCTGCCGCGCGAGCGGTGGGCGACGCTGGTCGGGACGATCGGCGCCGAGTTCGACCCGATGGCGCACCTCGAGGAGCTCGTCGGCGCGCCGCTCGACCGGACGGCGCTCAACGAGCGGCGCTATGCGCACGAGCTGTCGCTGATCGAGGCCGAGGCGCTGCGGCCCGGCATCGCCGAGTACCTCGCGGAGGCGAAGCGGCGCCGGCTCAAGCGGGCGATCGTGTCGAGCTCGTCGCGGCAGTGGGTCGACCGGCACCTGGCGCGGCTCGAGGAGGCGGTCGGCTGGGACGCGATCGTGACCGCCGACCACGACCCGGCGCGCGCGAAGCCGCGGCCTGACCTCTACCTCGAGGCGCTCGAGCTGCTCGACGTGCGGGCGGAGGAGGCGGTGGCGTTCGAGGACTCGCCGAACGGCGTCCGCGCGGCGCGTGCGGCGGGCGTCTTCTGCGTCGCCGTGCCGAACGAGGTGACGCGCGACCTCGACCTCGAGGATGCCGACGTGCTCGTCCCGTCGCTCGCCGAGCTCCCGCCGGCCGAGCTGCTCGCCCGGCTCCGCTCTAGCCGAAAGGGCTAAAGGTGTGAGAGTGTTGCGCCGACGACGACTCCTGCAGCCGTCGTTCTTGGGAACCGCCGCCGGCGCATCTGCGGCCTACGTGATGCGCCGGCGCAATCTCCCGGCGCCGCGCATCGGTCGAACCCGGGGGCCGCAGCGGCCCGACGTCGCGAACGTGTAGGCCAGATCCGAGCTCGTCGCGAGCATCGGTCAGAGCCTATGCGGCGACCTCCTCGAACGGAAGTCCAGTTCGCGTCTCGCTTGTACGCTTGCGCGCGGAGCGGCACGGGGCCGGTGCCCCAGCCGGTCTTCAAAACCGGTGAGGCGTGGCAGCCCCACGCTGGCTCGGTTCGACTCCGGGGCCGCTCCGTAAGCCGAAACCCCTGCACTGGCGCGCGGCTCCGGCGTGACGTGCGTCAGTCCGCGGGCTGCGCGGACCGCCCAAACAGGGGTCGCCGAACCCTCGCACGAGGTCGAAGGTCCAACCATGGATTCGACACGAGGTCGCCAGCGGTTTCGCTCCGTCGAGGGCGCGCGAGGCCTCGCCGCGGCTGGCGTGCTGATCTACCACGCCGGCGTATTCAGCCCGGGTCATAGCGGGATGCAGTCGGCGACATCGCGCGGATGGCTCGGTGTCCCGCTGTTCTTCCTGTTGAGCGGCCTGCTGCTCTTCCAGCCGTTCGCTCGCGCGATCGTCCACCGGACGTCTTGGCCGTCCCTGCCGCGGTACGCACGCAGCAGACTGCTGCGGATCTTCCCGGGCTACTGGGTCGCGCTCTCAGTCTCGATCCTTGTGTCCATGCGTCAGTATCAAACGTGGGTGCTCGCGGCTGCGGCCGCCGCAGCATTCGCGTGGGCGTGGCTGGCGCGGCGGCCGCCGCATCTCGGCGTGCTGCTCGCAGTCGTCGCGGCTCCGCTGGTCGCCACCGATCCGTGGTGGTTCCCAGCCGCGACGAACTATCTGCTCGCCTGGATCCCGTTCGGACCGGAGGAGTGGATGGGCGTCTCGTGGACGCTCTGTATCGAGATCTCGTTCTATCTCGCGCTGCCGGCGATCGCGTCTCTGCTCGCTTTCGCGGTTCGGCGGCTGACGTCGAAGCCGGCCGCGGCTGCGGCGGTCGCCGCGGTGCCGCTGCTCGCGACGCCCGCGCTCAGCTGGTGGTTCGTCTCGACGGTTGGCCCGACGAATCAGCTCGCGCTCGCGTTGCCGGCGTTCCTCGACCAGTTCGCAATCGGGATGTTGCTCGCGCTCCTGCTCGAGATCGTTCCGCGCGGGAAGGCGAGGCGGCTCGGCCGGGTGATGCTCGCGACCGGAGTGGCGATTGCGGCGGTCGCGAACACCTGGCTGTTCGCGATCGGCCCTGCAGCACCATACGGGAACGGGTCGGGAATGTTGTTCGTGCGACTGATGGCCGTCGCGTTCGCGCTCCTACTCGGAAGCGTGCTGCTCGCGGAGGAGCGTTCCTGGCTTGGCCGCGTGCTCGCGGCGCGACCGCTCGTCTGGGCGGGGACCGTTTCGTACGGCCTCTATCTATGGCATCCGTTCGTGATCGATGTGTTGCGGCGGACGACGTGGTGGGGTAACGCAGGGCTCGACATGTTGATGGTCGCTGTGGGGGCTTGTGTCTGCGCGTCCGTGTCGTGGTTCGCGGTGGAGCGGCCGGCGCTGCGGCTGAAGGAGCGGCCGGCCGCAGCCCGGACGGCTTCGCGGGCGCCAGTGCTGGTCGATTAGCGGGCCGCATAGTGTGGGGCGACGCGCGTCGATGAGAGCGCGTGGTCGTGGAGTGCGACCTCGTCGAGCTTCCCATTGAGCCCTTCGCCGAGCGCGCTCGCCTTGTTCCCGAGGCACCAGCCGGAGCTCGCCTCGGCGTTCACGGTCGTCGTGTTCGTCGCGGTCGCGCGAACCGCCGGACGGTAGCGTTAGAGCCGAAACGCGCGCGTCTTAAAACCGGTAGAGGCGTGGCAGCCCCACGCGGCTCGGTTCGAAACCGGGGCCGCCCCGCCGTAAAGACGCTCGTCTCCAGGAAGTCGTCCCACCGAAACGCGCGAGCAGCAAGCGGTCGTCTCCGCCCGCGCACGGGCGGACCGAGAACCGGTCGGTCAAGCGGCGACGTCGTGATCCGGCCACACGCCGATCCGGACGCGCTCGTACAACGTGTCCGGCGCAAGGTCGGCCCCGCCAGGCCAGACCACTGTGCCGGTCTCAGCGTCTACCTGCGCTCCCGCGACCCCTTCCGGCGTGCGGGCATCTCCGAAGACCGGCCCACGCATTCGGTTCAGCACGTCGACCTCGCCGGTCGTGCCGTCCGCGAACGTCACGCGCAGCACGCCATGACCAACGACGACCACGTCAGTCACGTCTGGAGTGAGGCCCGTCACCGCAAAGGCTCGATCTCGTGAAGTGTCGGACCTTCTCGGGCCACGGCCACTCACACCACTGCGAGAATGACTCCGCGAGCTACCGCTCGGGCTCGGGTTGCGACTCCGCGAAGATCTCGCGGCAGAGATCGACGCACGCCTCGCAGATCGCGACCGCCCGTGTCGGGCCGGCGACGACGCGCCGATGCTCGTCCTGCGGCCGGCCGCAGAACGAGCAGACGATCGGGTCAGTTCCCTGCGGGCGCGCCTCGCTGCGCCCCGGCGCGCGGCCCGTCCATCCGTGCTGCGGCGGGGTGTCGATCATGCGACGGTAGCTCCGATTCAGCGGCAGTCGCTCGCCGCAGCGACGATCCTGGCCGGCAGGCGCAGCCGGTCGAGCAGGATCTGCGTGCGCCGGCGCATCGACGCGGTCGGACGGCGGCGGCCGAAGTCGACGCGGACGTCGACGAAGTAGCCGTGGTAGCGGCCGGCGAAGCGGTACTCGGGCAGCGTCACCCCCTCCTGCTCCGCGATCTGGTCGGGACGGCGCAGGTCGAGCGGGAGGTGGAGCGGCCGCCGGGCCGTGGGCGCCGGCGAGCTCGGGCCGCTCGGCAGCAGCAACGTCCAGACGTAGATCCCGTCGCGGGGAAGGTCGTTGAGGTTCGAGAAGCCCGGCGTGTGCGCCCACGAGTTGGAGCTGGCCGTGCGCGCGCCGAGGTTTCCCTGCACCCAGCCGGGCGGCAGCGGCGCGAAGTGCGCCGGGCACATCCAGCGCGCCGCAAGCGCGACGGCGACTGCGGCCGGTGCGAGCATCCATCGGTGCTACGCGCACTCGGTGCCGTCGGGTCCGCCCGCATTCACCCCGACGGCGGCTTGGACAGCCGTTCCGTCCCCACCACGTGCCCGGCGTGGTCGTAGGCGGTGAAGCGGCGCACCCAGGCGCTCTTACCGCTCTCGGAGCGCGGCACCGGCCAGAGCACGAACCCGTCGGTCGGCCGGATGATGGCGTGGCGGCCGTCGCCGAACGTCACGCCGACGCGAGTCACGTCGCGGCGGACGCGGCCGTACCAGATGCCGGCCGAGCCGCCGCCTCCCAGCTGCACGGCCGAGCCGTGCCAGGCGCGGCCGACGCAGTTGACGCTGGTGCCCTGCTCGAAGCGGCTTTGGTAGGTGCGGACGTACACGCAGCTGCCGCCCTGATCGGAGCGGCCGACGAGCAGGGTTGCGGTGGCGCCCGACGGCGAGGTCGTGTGCAGGAGCGGCGTCGCGCGCCCACGGGCGGGGCCGGCGCCGCCGCCGACGTCGGTGAGCGGGCCGCTGTTGCCGACGATCCGTCCCTGCGCGTCGTAGCCGACCAGCCAGATCGGGAAGCGGGCGCGCGCGACCGAGGCGATGAAGGCGTTGTCGACCAGCCGCACCGGCTCGGTCCCTCCGCTCGTGAGGTACGCGACCAGACGGTGGACGTCGTCGCTGACGAAGCCCGAGACGAGCATGAACTCGTCCGAGCCGTTCGCCAGGAAGGTGCCGGCGACGATCGGGCCGTGCGCGAACAGCTGCTTCAGCGTGTTGCAGCCGCCGCCGGCACCGGAGCCGCTGACCGTCCAGCCGCAGACCGTCGGTACGTGCGACCGGAGGTGCCCGAACGGGCCGCCGGGCTCGCCGCGCGTGAGCGTGATCGCGAAGCGCGCCGGGATGCTCGGGTTCGGGTCGAGCAGCCGCCCGAAGATCAACCCTTGCCGTAGCGATCTCCCGGCGCGGCCGGTCAGCGTCGACAGCGGTCGCCCGACCGGCTCGCGACGGCTCAACCAGCGGATCGTGCCCGAGGTGAGCCGCCGCTGTACCTTCGTGGGACCCGGCGCCGCCGCGACGCTGCCGATGCCGCCGCCCCAGGGCGCCGGCGCGAACGGGACGTCGACCCGTCCACGGCGCGTCAACGCCGAGATCGCATCGACCCGCTGGCCGACCCCCGGGTCCCAGGCGACGTAGAGGAAGGCGTTCGAGCGTGCTGGAACCGTGTGGGTCCCGGCCTGGTCGTGCAGGACGACGCCGCGCACGTTGTCCGCCGCGATCCCGGCCGTCACCTGCAGCGCCGACCCGCGAATGCGCTCGATGCCGTACCAGACGGGCTTGCGGCCCGCCCCAAAGCCCTCGTCCACCATCACCGCGCGCACAGGCGCGCCGGCCCTGCGCAGCTCTGCCAGAGGCGCGCAGCTCTGCCGCGTCGCGCGAGCCGGTGACTGCACGACCAGCCGCAAGCACAGCGTCCCGCCCGCCCGGAAGCCGAGCAGCTGCACCTGGCGATGCCCCAACGGCCCACGCAGCGTCTCCAGGAGGCGCAGCTTCGTCCCGGCGGGGAAGCCAAGGAACGAATGGGCGTTCGCGCGCGCGAACGCCTGCTGCTCCGCCTTCGGAGCCGGCTTCCCGGGCTCGCCGACGATCCAGCTCGAGAAGCCGCCCAGGCCGTGGACGATCGCGGCCCCGAGCGGCGTCGCCAGGGTGACGGCGGCGAGCGCGCTCGCCAGCGCGACGCACGCCCCGACCAGCGTCATCCGTCGGCGGCGCTCCTGTGCCGTCCGCGTGCCGGCGAGCCGCAGGACGTGCTCCCAGTCCGGGCCGTCGACCGCCGGCAGGAGCCGCTCCAGCTCGAGCCGCAGCGTCTCGTCGAGCTCGATCATCGCTCCGCCTCCGCCAGCGCCCTGCGCAGCTTCGTGTGCGCCGCGCTCAAGGTCGCAGACACCGTGCCCACGTCGATCCCAAGCAGCTCGGCGATCTGCGCGTAGCGCAGGTCGGCGTGGTAGCGCAGGAACAACACCGCCCGCTGCCGCTCCGGTAGCGCCGCCATCCAGCCGCGCAAGCCGTACTCGTCGACGACGTGGCCGTTCCCAGCCTGCTCGTAGTCGGCCAACGGGAGCGGGCGGCGCGAGGCCGCGAGTCGTCGAGCCTCGTTGACGACGATCCGCCACAGCCAACCCTCCAGGGAGCCGTCGCCGCGGAACGAGCGCCGCTGCCGCAACGCGATCGCGAACGCCTGCTGCACCGCGTCCCGACCGAGCTCGGAGTCGCCCGCGATGCCGGCTGCGACACGCGCGAACCGCTCGTACCGCTCCCGGTAGAGCGCCTCGAGCCGGGCGACCGACACCCCGCGACGCGGACCCACTTCGACAAGAGTGTTTCAGGCGGCGATTCTGTTTAGTGAACGCCGCGGGTCTGGCCGGTGTAAGAAGTCGCAGGATGACGAAGTCCCCGCGCATTGGTGCGATTGCGACCAGCACGCTGCTGGCCGCGGCTGCCGCGGCGCTCGTCGTCGGCTCCTCGTTGGCCGCGCCGAGCGTGCAACGTCCGCGGGGCGTCGTGGTGACGTGCGGGACCCAGTCCGCGGCCAGGTTCCCCGGCGCGTTCAGGAGCCCGCGCAACCTCATCGTCGGCCCGCTCGCGCTCGTGGGCGCGGGCGGAACGCCGCAGTTCGTGCGGGACGGCAGCGGCAGCGAGCGCTTCCAGAAGTTCCCGCTGCTCGTCCGGGCCGACCACCGCGTGACCGTCGAGCAGTCGCACAGTACCCGGCGCGGCGCCGGGCTCGCGTACGGGCCGCTGCCGCAGGGCGAGGTGCACCTCGCGGATACGCATCGCGTGGTGACGTTCGTCGCCTGTGCGCGCGGAGACAGCGGCAGTAGGGCGGACGGTCGGCCCGTCACGTTCTGGTCGGGAGGGATCGTCGCGCGCTCGCCGCGCTGCGTGCCGCTGCTCGTGTGGGTCGACGACGACCGTTCGCCGCGGCGCGCAGTCGTTCGTCTCGGTGTCCGCCGCTGCGGATACGCGGCGGACTAGGAGCCGCTGCCGAGCAGGAGCCACGGGGAGTCGTCGCCGGGGAGCGTGCGGATGATGTGCCCGGTGGTGAGGTCGACGAGCTGGAGCCGCTGATTCCCGTTCGCGCCGGTCATGGCCTTCTGGACGAGGGCGCGGGTCCGGTAGGCGGCGATCAGGACCATCCGGGCGCCGACGTCGAGCCGCCAGCGGAGCGACCCGTCGGCGCCGTAGGCGGCCACGCCTTCGCCCGAGGCCGCCTCGCCGGAGCGGCTGGAGCTCCAGCCGCCGCCGACCGCGAGCAGGATGCCGTCGGCGACGACGACGTTCTCGGTCCGCGCGTCGAGCGTGCGGACGCTCCAGTCGTCGGTGTCGACGATCCGAAGACCGGCAGGCGCAGACGAGAACGTGACGCTGCCGTCGCGCGCGCGGCTCGCGGAATAGTCCGTGCCGGTGACGGCGAGCAGACCGTCGCCGAGCCAGGTGGCGGTGAGCATCGGCCCGTTCAGCCCCTTCGCCTGGGCCGACGGGGTCAGCCAGCCGGCGATCCGGTCGAGCAGCGAGCCTGAGCCGGGCCGGTGGTAGGTGACGGCGAGGTCGGCGAGCTGGATCTCGGCGACGAGCCCGTCCTGGTCGACGACGTAGGCGACGTCGTTGCCGGGGTCGACGGCAAGCCCGGGCCGGCGGGTGCTGCCGATCGGATCCTGGCTCGACCGGTCGAAGTGGGTGCCGGCGAGGATTCGGGAGAGCTGGAGCGAGCGGACGCTGCCGTCGGGGCCGATCGCGGTCATGCGCGCGGGCCCGATCGCGTTGTCCGGCGCGGCGAGCAGCACGAGACCGTCGGCGGAGCGCGCCACGTCGAGCGCCGGTCCGTCGATGTTGGTGCGTGCCACGACCTTCTTCGCGACGGTGTCGACGGTGTCGAGCGTGAGGCTTGCGTCGCAGCAGTCGCCCGTCAGCGCGTACAGGATCCGGCCGCGCGGCCAGATCGCGGCCAGGAAGTAGCCGTCCAGCCGCACGCCCTGGCGGGCGAAGCCGAGCGTCGCTGCGGTGGCGAAGCGGAGGACGGAGATGCTCGCGTCGGTGCCGTCGGCGTGGGTGGCGAGCGCGAGCAGCTTCCCATCCGGCAAGGCGACCCAGCCGTCGTACCAGCCGACCGCGGGCGAGGCCCGCTGCACCGCGAACGTCGCCGGATCGACCTGCGCGAGCCTGGAACCGCCCGGCGCCGAGACCATCGCGAGCAGACGCGGCGTGACCGGCGCCGGCGAGCGCAGCGGCAGCGGCCGCCCGCCTCCCTGCGCGGCGACGACGACCGCCGCGACGGCAGCGCAGCACAACGTTCCCACGCCGGCTCGACGCACGTCACCACTACGCCGCCAACGCGAGCGAGGTTCCGCCTCCGGCTGGAACTCGCGGGCGGCGCGCGGTGTAGTTACGGCCAGTGGAGGGCCGTCCACGGGACGAGCGGGAGCTCGTGGCGCGCGCGCAGCGCGGCGACGCCCGCGCCTTCGAGCAGCTCGTCGAGCCGTACCGGGAGATCGCGTTCAGAGTGGCCTACCTCGTCACCCGCCAGCCGGCCGACGCCGAGGACGCCGCCCAGGAGGCGCTCGTGAAGGCCTGGCGGGCGCTCGGCCGGTTCCGCCCCGGTGCGCCGCTCAAGCCCTGGCTGCTGCGGATCGTCGCCAACGAGGCGCACAACCGCCGCCGCAGCGACCGCCGCCGCGAACGGCTCGTCCTGCGCGCGGCCGCGGCGTCCTCGGGCGAGGCGGCCCCCTCGCCCGAGGAGGCCGCGCTCGCCGCCGAGCGGCGCCGATTGCTGCTGGACGCGCTCGAGCGGCTGCCGCCGCCGTCCCGGCTGGTGCTCGAGCTCCGCTACCTGCTCGAGCTCTCCGAAGACGAGGTCGCGGCGACGCTCGGCATCCGCCGCGGCACCGTCAAGTCACGCACCGCGCGGGCGCTCGAACGGCTGCGGGAGGAGCATGGAGCTCGAGCGTGAGCTGACCGCGCTCGCGGCCGAGATCGACTGGCCGCCGACGCCGCCGCTGCGGCCCGGGCTCGCAGCCCGCGGCCGCGAGCCGTGGCGGCCGCTCGCCGCCGCGCTCACCCTCGCCGTTATCGCGCTCGCGGTCGCCTTCGCGGTGCCCGCCTCACGGGCGGCGATCCTCCGCTTCCTCCACCTCGGCGCCGTCCGCATCGAGCTCGTGCAGCGGCTGCCGGCCGCGCAGGAGCGGCCGCTCGGCGCCCGCCTCGGCCCCACCGTCGACCGCCAAACCGCGGCCGGCGTCCTCCACGCACACCTGCTGCTGCCGCCGCTGTCGCCGCCGCCGCCGCTGCACGCCGCGAACGAGATCGTCTCGCTCCTCTTCCGCGACCACGGGACGCCGGTGCTGCTGAGCGAGACCTACGACCAGAGCGGCGCGCTGCTCAAGAAGCTCGTCGGCGGCGAGACCACCGTCCACGGCGTGCGGGTCGGCCCGGATCCCGGCTTCTGGCTCTCCGGCCGGCCACACGTCTTCTTCTTCCCCGGCGCGCCGCCCCGGCTCGCCGGCAACGTCCTGCTCTGGCAGCACGGCCCGCTCACCCTGCGCCTCGAAGGCCACGACCTCACCGAGGCGCACGCGCAAGCGATCGCGCGCGCACTCCGCTGAGGCACGGTAGCCGCGTTACCTTTTCGCCCGTCGCGCGATAGGAAGGGTGAGATGAGCGACGCTGCCGACGAGGCGTTTCGCCGTCACTACGAGGCCGTCTACCGCTTCGTCCGCAGCCGTGCCGGGCGTCACGACGCAGAGGAGATCACCCAGGACGTCTTCGTCGCGGCCGTCGTCGCGCTCGGCGAAGCACGTGTCGAGTCGCCGCCGCCGCTGCAATGGCTGTACACGGTCGCGCGCCGCCGGTTGGTCGACTCCGCGCGGCGGCAGCGGATGTCGGTGCCGGCGGCGACGGATCAGCCGGGTGCCGAGTCGCAGCACCTGTACGCACCGCGCCTCGGCGAGTCGCTGGCGCGCGCAGTCGCCCGTCTGCCCAAGGGGCAGAGAGAAGTCGTGCTGCTGAAGCTGCTCGAGGGCTACACGCTCGCGGAGATCGCCGCCCGGCTCGGCACGAGCGAGGCTGCCTGCAAGATGCGGCTGCATCGGGCGCTCGCGCAGCTGCGCGCCCGGCTCGCCGAGGAGGGATTGGACCCGTGAAATCGGCGCCCGTTTGGACGGATCCCGACTTCGCCGAGCTGCTCGCGGAGGACCCCGAGCTCGTCGCGATCGCCGACGCGGTGCAGCAGACCGCGGCCGCCCGCCCGGGCCGTCGACGGCTACGACGGCCGGCGCGCCTCTCGGCCGCGGCCGCCGCGGTCGCCGCCGCGACGGCACTCGTGCTGCTCATCCCCTGGAACGGCAGCGGCGAGGCAGCGGTGCTGAAGCGGCTCCGGTCGGCGCTGACCCCCAGGCCGGGCTGGATCCTGCACGAGCGCGAGGTGATCCGGCAGATCGAGGTCGTCAACGGCCATCCGGTCACGATCGTGAGCGAGAGCTGGATCCGCTACAGCCCGCCGTACCCGTTCCGCGAGCTGATCCGACGACCCGGCTCACCGACCGCCGTGGTGGCCGGCACGGCCGCGAGCAAGCACGGCCAGGTCTTTCCCGACCCGGCCGGCGAGCTGCGGCGCGCGGTCGCCGCCGGGGATGCGGCCGTCGCCGGACGGATCACGATCGACGGCCGGAGCGTGCTCCGCGTCGTCCCGACGAAGCCGCCGCGGTACGGCCCGTGGATCGCCTATGTGGATTCGGGGACGTTCCGCCCGCTCCGCTTCGAGCTCAGCGGCCTTCCGGTTCGCGGCCGCGACGGCATTCCGTACCCGTCCACCGCCGTGGTCTCCGTCACGGAGTTCGAGTACCTGCCGCCTACGGCAGTCAACTTGCGGTTCGCCGACATGGGTCGCCGCGGCTCGTGAACCGCGCGATCATGTTCGCGCCCGTCTTGCTGGCCGGACTGCCGCTCTTCACCGGCTGCGGCGGATCCCACCGCACGAACCTGCCGCCGATCCGGCTCTACCACAACCCGCTGCCCGTGCACATGTCCCGCAAGCAGGAGGTCCTCTGCGTCGGCCCCGGGAACAGTGTCGCCCTCGCGGCACCCACCAAGAAGCAAGAGGACCGCATCGATCGTCTGGCACGGAAAGGCAAGTACCGGTTCAAGATGCCTGGTTCGATCACGCTCCATCGCCTCCCGAGCGGCAAGCTGGTCGGCAGCTGCCACTTCGGACCGCCGAGCCCGCTTCCGGCCGGCGAGTAGCGGGACCGTCAGTCGACGGCGGCGAAGACGACGCTGCCGGTCAGCCGTCCGCTCGTCACCGTCACGCGCCAGCAGCCGGCGTGCGGAACCTCGACGTACGACGGGTAGTCGGGGCCTGCGGCGGGGTAGGTCGCCGCGAACGCGCCCGGTCCGTCGAGACGGCGGCCGCGGATCCTGATCGTCGGACCGCCGCCGGGCACGTGGATGACCCAAAGCACCTTCGGATTGATGTTGCGGCGCCTGCGGGTGGTGAAGATGCGAGCGCCGAGGAGCCGCTTGCGGCCCCACGGCATCCCCTCGTAATAGAAGAGGTGAGCCTTGATCGAGCGACCTCGAGACGTGGCGATCCACGGGATGCGGCCGAGCCCTCGTTCGACGCCGGAGTAGGGCGTGTAGTGGACGTGGCTCATCGGACAGCTCGCGCCGCGACGAAGCGCGGCGGATGCGGCCGTCGCACCGCAGGAGAGCACCACGACGACCGCCAGCCCAACACCCGCGCCGACAACGGCACGCACGACTCGCACCAGCCCGCTCCCGAGCACGCTCGACCTATCCTCTGACCGATGCCGCCGCGTCGCAAGTGCGCGCCCCGATTCGTGGTCGTCGCGGTTCTCGTGCTGGCCGCGGCCGTCCCCGTCGCGGGCGCGGCAACCATCCCCTATCCCGTCTTCGCCGCGGTGCACGGACGCGTCGTCGGCTGGGCGAAGAGCGGCAGCGACTGGTTCGTCGTCTACGTCGACCGGCGTGGCGGCGACTGGTGCGCGCTGCGCGGAGCATCGTGGCGAATGGCCCTCGTCGAGTCCGCCCGGCTGCCGATGCACGTGGTCGCCGACCGCGAGATCAGCGGCGCGATGTGCGGCAACGAGCTCGCGTGGGTGCGCGCCGGCCGCTTCAGCGACGGACGCCACCGTGAGGTCGCGTTCATGCCCTGGTCGACGCCCGCGCTCGGCGCCACCACCTGGATCTACCGCGTCGGCGGCGCCCGCTTCACCTTGCTGGCGCGCTTCGGCGGCGACCGCGTCACGCTCGGACGCGGGACCGTGACCGTGTCGTTCGAGAACCGCGGCCGCAGCGCCCACGGCGAGCTCGAGGACGTCTACCGCTTCGCGAACGGTCGCTATCGCCTCGTGCGCAGGCGCTGACCGCCGCCCCGCGCCGGACCCCCGCGCAGCGTGCGGCCGTATTCGCGCTGTGAGGCGCCCGCACGCACTTGTCGGCATGCTGGTCGGAGTGCTCATCGGCGCCCTCGGTGGAGCTCCGGCCAGTGCGATGACGCCGCTCCGCGTGCAGACCGTCGAGCTGCACGCGGCGCCGATCGCGTTGGCGTTCGCGTACCGGCGGCTCTGGGTCGTCGCCGAGCGTCCCGCGGGTCCTGCGGTCGTCCTCCGAATCGACGGCGCCAGCGCGCCTGCGCCGACGATCGTCGCGTCGGTGGGACGACCGGGGCCGGACATGGGGGCGATCGCAGCCGGTAATGGCTTCCTCTGGGCGACCGCCGGGACGCGCCTCGCGCGCATCTCGCCCACTCCTCCGTACCGGACGCTCCGCGCCGCGCTCCCCGGTGAGGCGAGCGGCGTCGCGGTCGGCGCCGGGCGCGTCTGGGTGGCGACGGTCGGCGCCCGCGACCTGCTGCTCGGCCTCGATTCGCGGACGTTGCGCATCGAGCGTCGCATCCGTCTGCCGAGCGCCGTCAGCCGGCTCGCCTTCGGCCTCGGCTCGCTCTGGACGGTCGACGAGCGAGGAGTCGCACGCATCGACGCCCGCACCGGCCGGCGGACGCCGATCGGATTGGTCGGCGCGGCGCCGAGCGCTATCGCGCTCGCGGGCGGCAAGGCATGGGTCTACGGTGGCCCCGGCATCGTCGCCGTGTCGGCGACCGGTCGCGAAGAGTGGGATGCGCGGCTGCCCGTTCACGGCGGCGCCTTCGTGATCGGCGGCTCCGTCGCCTGGGCCACCGACGACTGCGGCTGCAGCCGAGGCACGCTGGTCGGCTACGACCCGCGACGCCGTCACGTGCTCGCGCGCGTCTCGACCGGTACGACGCCGGACGCGATCGCGGCGACCGCGCACGCCGCCTGGGTCGCGAACTTCGAGAGTGGGACGCTCACCAACGTCCGAAGATGACTGATTAGCGAGCCGGCCGGCGCAGCTGGACGAGCGCGAGCGCCACGAACAGCAGCGGGACCGCAAGCCAGAACTGCAGCGCCGAGTACCGCCGCAGCTCGCCACCAACGTCCACCCCTGCGAGCTCGCGCACCAACCTGTCCCCGCGGAGCAACGAGAGCGCATGGAGCGTCAGCGGCAGGTAGTTGAGCCCGACGCCTGCGACCCAGGCGCCGAACACGCGCCACCCGAGCGATCCGCCTGCCGACGCGATCCAGACGCCGATCCCGACGCCGGCGCAGAGGCTGCCGATGAACTCCGCGAGGATGATCCGGCGGCGGAACGGCGTGCCGCGGACGCCGTGCAGATCGAGCGCCGCCAGGAGCCGTACGTCCAGCACGAGCGACCATCATCGCGCACATACGATGGAGCGGTGACGCGCAGAGCGATCGCAGCCGCGCTGACGCCGCTTCGCGACGGCGGCTCACGCGTCGACGAGGACGCCGTGGCGCCGTACGTCGAGTTCCTGCAGGCGGGCGGCGTCGACGGGGTGCTCGCGCTCGGCTCGACGGGCGAGGGGATCCTGCTCGACCCGCGCGAGCGAATGCGCGTGACGGAGCTGTACGCAGCGCAGCCGCTGCCCGTGATCGCGCACTGCGGCGCGCAGACCACCGCCGACACGCTGACGCTCACACGGCACGCCGCGGGAGCCGGCGTCGCGGGGGTCGCCGTGATCGCTCCGCCGTACTTCGCGCTCGACGACGAGGCGCTGCTCGCGCACCTCGCCGCGGCGGCGGAGGCATGCGCGCCGCTGCCGTTCTACGTCTACGAGTTCGAGCGCGTGTCGGGGTACGCCGTGCCGGTGCAGGTCGTGGAGCGGCTGCGCGAGCGTGCACCCAACCTCGCGGGGCTGAAGGTGAGCGACGCGCCGTTTGAGAAGGTGTCGCCGTACCTGCTCGAAGGGCTCGACGTGTTCGTGGGCGCCGAGTCGCTGATCGGCGCGGGGCTGGCGGCGGGCGCGGCCGGCGCGGTGTCGGCGCTCGCGTCCGCGTTCCCGGAGGTCGTGGTCGACGCAGTGCGAACCGGCGACTCCGAGCGCGCGGGCACGCTGCGAGCGGCGCTGGAACGCGTGCCGCGCCACGCTGCGCTGAAAGTGGTCGCCCGCTCCCGTGGCGTCCCGCTGCGCGAAGACGTGCGGCCGCCGCTGCGCGGGCTCACCGACGACGAACGACGCAGCCTGTTCGCCGCGCTCGAGCGGCTCGAGCTCGAAGCCGTCTAGCTCGAGCCGAGCTCGTCGATCGCGCGACGCGCACGCTCGTGCACGTCGGAGCGGCGCGCCGCGACGTCGCCCGGCGGCTCGTCGCCGTCCACCTCCGCGGGCGGCTCCGGCTCGGGCTCGGCGACCGGCGGCGGCGCCGGCGCCTCGCGCTCCGGCGCGGACCGTGTCTCGGCCAGCCGCGCCCGCAGCTCGTCGGCGGGTTCCGGGAGGGCGGCTGCACGCCTGCGCCGACGGAGGAGGGCTCCGATCCCGAATCCTCCCGCGAGCAGCGCGAGCAGACGCTTCACCCGGCCGATGCTACAGTTCGCCCGCTTCTCGCCACGCCCGTCGCGCCGTCCACCCGAAGCGGCGTCCACGGGGCGGGGCCGACTCAGTCCGTGGGAAGAAGGAGGTCGACTTCGGGCGTATGAACGAGTACGAGATCATGCTCATGCTGGACCCGGAGCTCCCCGAGGAGCGCGGGAACGAGGTGATCCAGCGCATCCGGGACGCCGTCGACGGCTCCGGCGGCAGCTGGGACGGCCACGAGCCGTGGGGTCGCCGCCGGCTCGCCTACGAGATCGAGCACAAGGGTGAGGCGGTCTACCACCTGCTCCTCTTCACCACCACGCCGGAGACGCTGGCCGAGATCACGCGTGTCCTGAAGATCACCGACGGCGTCGTCCGCCACCTCGCCGTGCGCCGGGTCAAGGGCGGCCACACGAAGGCGCCGGCGCAGCCGGCGGCCGCTGCGGCCCCGTCCGCGGCCGCCGATGATTCGCGCGAGGCCACGGAGTAGCCTGGGCGCAAACCCGGAGAGGAGCGAAGACCCATGGCCAACATCAACCGCGTCGTGCTCGTCGGCAACCTGAC
>Ga0070739_10002431_pt1 | contig 25170 bp, 25 predicted proteins | sample Coa_R1_7_FD_66445 | JGI IMG/M metagenome (GOLD analysis project Ga0070739, IMG submission 66445) | Surface soil microbial communities from Centralia Pennsylvania, which are recovering from an underground coalmine fire - Coalmine... | ecosystem: Environmental > Terrestrial > Soil > Unclassified ...
ACAACGGTTTAGCGCCGGCGCCGGAAAGCGCGGCCGCGACGAGGAGATGAATCATGAAGCCCTAACCGCGAATTCGATGCTCGGCTGCTTCACCGCCGGCCGGCGCGTTTCCGGCTGCAACGTGCAATTAGGAGAAAACAGCCCCAGGCAAACGCCCGGGGCTGTTTTTGCTTCGCGAGGGACGAGTTACATCATGTCGTAGCCGCCCATGCCGCCGCCCGGCATCGCGGGCTCTTTCTTCGGCTCGGGCTTGTCGGCAACGAGGGTCTCGGTGGTGAGGATCAGCGAACCGATCGACGCGGCGTTTTGCAGCGCGGAACGCGTGACCTTGAACGGCTCGACGATACCGGCTTGGAACATGTCGACGATTTCGCCGGTCATCGCATCGAAGCCGAACGGCGCTTCTTTGCCTTTGACGCGGTTCACCTCGACGGACCCTTCGTAGCCGGCATTGTACGCGATCTGGCGCAGCGGTTCTTCAAGCGCTTTGCGCACGATATCGATGCCGATTTTCTCGTCCGCCACGGTCGATGCATGGCCGTTGGTCGAAGGCGGACTGTACTTCTCTATCGCCTTCACCGCGTGCACCAGCGAGCTGCCGCCGCCGGGGATCATGCCCTCTTGCACGGCCGCGCGCGTTGCGCTCAGCGCGTCCTCGATGCGGTGTTTCTTTTCTTTCAGCTCGGTTTCCGTTGCCGCGCCGACTTGGATTACCGCGACGCCGCCGGAGAGCTTCGCAAGACGCTCTTGCAGTTTCTCGCGGTCGAAGTCGGAGTCGGTCTCCTCGATCTGCTTCTTGATCATCTCGATGCGGCCTTTGATTTGGTCTTGTTTGCCGGAACCGTCGACGATCGTCGTCTCTTCCTTGGTGACCTTCACGGTCTTGGCTTTACCGAGAAGATCCGGCGTGACTTTGTCGAGTTTGAGGCCGAGTTCTTCGCTGATGACCGTCGCGCCCGTGAGGGTTGCGATGTCCTTGAGCATCTCTTTGCGGCGGTCGCCGAACCCCGGCGCCTTGACCGCAACGGTAGTGAACGTGCCGCGCAGTTTGTTGACCACGAGCGTCGCGAGCGCTTCGCCTTCGACGTCTTCCGCGATGATCAGCAGCGGCTTCTGCACCTGCACGATCTTCTCGAGCAGCGGAAGGATGTCCGCAATCGCCGAGATCTTGCGCTCGGTAACGAGGATGAACGGATCCTGCAGCACCGCTTCCATGCGCTCCGAGTCGGTGACCATGTACGGCGAGATGTAGCCCTTGTCGAACTGCATGCCTTCTTTGGTCTCGACTTCGGTCTTCATCGACTTCGACTCTTCGACCGTGATGACGCCGTCTTTGCCGACCTTCTCCATCGCATCCGCGATCAGTTCGCCGATCTCTTTGTCGTTGGCGGAGATCGACGCGACTTGCGCGATCTTCTCCTTGGTGTCGACTTTTTGAACGAACCGCTCCATCTCGCCGACCGCCAGTTCGACGGCCTTCTCGATGCCGCGCTTGATGAGCAGCGGATTGCTGCCCGCGGTCACGTTGCGCAGGCCTTCGCGGATGATCGCTTGCGCGAGGACGGTTGCCGTCGTCGTGCCGTCGCCGGCAACGTCGTTGGTCTTCGAAGCAACTTCCTTCACGAGCTGCGCGCCCATGTTTTCGAAGCTGTTCGAGAGTTCGATCTCTTTGGCGATGGTCACGCCGTCGTTGGTAATCGTCGGCGAACCGAATTTCTTGTCGAGGACGACGTTGCGCCCTTTGGGGCCGAGGGTCACTCTGACCGCATCGGCCAGCATGTTCGCGCCGCGCTCGAGCGAACGGCGGGCGTTTTCGTCAAATACGAGTTCTTTCGCAGCCATTTTCTTTCTTTAACTCCTTACACGCCAGCCGGAACTTTGTCGACGATGGCCAGGACGTCTTTTTCGGAAATGATGAGGTACTCTTTGCCGTCGATCTTCACTTCGGAGCCCGAGTACTTCGAGTAGATGATGCGATCGCCGACCTTCACGTCCATCGAGAGCTTCGTGCCGTTGTCGAGCGTGCGGCCGGAGCCGACCGCGCGAACGATGCCCTCCTGCGGCTTCTCTTTGGCGGTGTCCGGAAGGAACACGCCGCCGGCGCTCTTGTCTTGCTGCTCGACGTGCTCGACGACCACGCGATCGCCCAAAGGCTTGAGATTCACGTAAACCTCCAAAAGTTGGTTAGGGATTGGCACTCTCAGCAATAGAGTGCCAGCCATGGAATCTTAGCAGACTCCCGGATGGACTGCAAGGTCGTTTGTCGCCCGCGACGCCGGATCTACAGCGTCGTGAACGACCCGATGGGACCCAGCGGCGTGCAGTTCGAGGAGGTATCGTTCAGGTACACCGCCACGACCTCGCCTGGAAAGGACGTCCCCGCGAACGAGCTGCTTTGGTACACGGGGTTGGGGAACGGCGGCGTCGCGTTCGGTGTCGGGAAAGGCGGCGATGCGTTCGTGAGGGTCCCGCCGCCGATTCCGTTAGGCGACCGGGCGCTGGTCACGACGAGGTTCCAACTCGAGGGCAAAGCGGCGGTCGAACCGATGATGATCTGTCCAAAACTGTCCGGAACGGCGGTCGACCCGGGCGCCGGATACACCAAAGCGCTCGTGGTGCCGGACGGCGGAGAGCACGTGGGACCGGGCGTCGGAATCGTGCTGCCCCCGCTGTTGCAGGCGGCGAGCGTACCGGCGATGAGCGCCGCGGAAATAAAAACGAGGCGTTGCTTCATGAGTGCTGCGATCCGTGAGGGCTTGGGGAAGGCTTGGGTGCCGGGCGCGAAACCCGGAAGGGGTTGAGGTGCATGAGCATTTGCCCGGCCGTGCCCAAGGTGTGGTGTAAGAAGAAGCGGTTCGGTCCGGGGGTGGGCGTGGGCACGCGCAGGGGCGCGCCGGCAAGCTGCGCCGGCGCTACGGGCGCGCTCCGCGGAAGCGGCGTCGCATCGCTGTAGGACTGCGGCATGTCGCTGAGGTTCTCGGGCGCCTGCGGCGAGGGCCGCGCCGTCGGTGCGGTCGCGACGATCGTTTTCACGCCGCTCCCGGCTTGAGGCAAGGCAGGTGCACGCCGCACGCGTTGGCGCGGCGCAGGCGCGACCGGCGGCGGAGCTTCCGAGCGTTCCGGAACCCGCACGATTGGAGCAGCTTGCGCTATGCGGCGTACGGGCGCCGGCCGGGAGATCGTGCGCGCGCGCTCGCGCATCGAAGTCCGGTGTGCGCGCGTGGTGAAATGCTGTGCTTTTGCCGGCGGTGGAACCGGTGCAGGGGCGGGGGCGATGCTCGCGAGCACCACGGGCACCTGCGCGTTCGTGCGCGCATTGCTGATCACGTGTTCCGCCGCGGCTGCGCCGATGAACGCTACGGCCGCCACGACTGCGATCGCGCCGAAGCGAAAACGCGGCAGACGATATCCCTCTTCGCCCAGCCCGATGGTGCGGTCGCCGGGAATGTGCGCGATGACGCCTTCGCAGAAGTGCGCGCCGAACAGCGGTATCGCGCGCAAATTGCTCTTCAGCGAATGGGCGAACGAGCTTTTGAAACGTTCGTCGTCCGTTTCGTCGAGCAGCGGAAGAAACTCGCTTGCATACCAGCCGGACAGGTTGGCGCGCGCTGCGGAAAGCAACGCGCGCAGCTGCACGGCGTGTTGCGAACGAATATATCGTTCGACACCTTGGGCTACGTCGAAAGGATCGCTGCGCGCGAGGACCGCGGAGCACTGGGGGCCGAGCACATACGCTCTTTACCCGCCGCCGCGCTCAGCGAAGCCAGTGTTGAGACGAGTTCAGAAATACGAAGAGGAGCACCGCTCCAAGCAGGAAGGAGCTGCTCCAAATGACGGCAGTAGCGACGGTAGTAGCGTAGTTCCGGCGCATCTTGCGCATATCGTACACCAAACGGCATTCAAGCAGGGTAACGCCTACATTAATTTTGAAAGCTGCGCGCATGTCGACGCCGTATCCCTTGAGCTGGGGCCGAATTGCTCTGTCCGGCGTGCTGGCAGGCGTCGCGGGCGGCATATCGATCGATGCGTTCATTTACCTCACGAGCTTGCTGCCCACCCACGCGAGCATTCTGTCGCTTTGGCAATTCATCGCATCGACGGCTTTCGGCAAGGCGGCGTACACCTCGTCCTCGTATGCGTGGGCAGGCGCATGCATGCATTTCGTCGTCAGCATCGCTTGGGCGAGCGGCTACGCGTACGTCGCGCAAAGCAAACCTGCGGTCAGTAAACAGCCCCTGCTTTCGGGATTGCTGTTCGGGTTGGTGGTCTACGTCGTCATGCAGTTCGTGCTCTTCAGCGCGCAGGCGCTGAAAGTTCCCGATGCGCTTTCCGTCTATCTCGGCGTGGTCGCGCATACCGTGTTTTTCGGCATCCCGGTCGCCTACGTCGCGCGAATGAAATGATCGGTCACGTCCGCATTTCACTCGACGCGGTCGTGCGGAATGCGCGCGCGTTGCGCGACCTCGTCGCGCCCGCTCGCGTCGCTTTCGTCGTCAAAAGCAACGGTTACGGCCACGGCATCACGCAGATCGCGCGAGCGGTGGAACCGTTTGCGGATCGAATCTGCGTCTATTCGATAGAAGAAGCGCTGCTGCTGCGCGATGCGGGGGTCGTGCGGCCCATCTTCGTGATGGGACCGATCGAGAGCGCGCACTTGGACGATGCCTTTGCCGGCAAGATTGAAATCGCGCTGTGGGACACGGGTTCGTACCTGCGCGCCGTCATCGATCGCGCACGCAAGCGTAACCTGCGCGCGGCCGTCCACGTGAAGATCAATACGGGCGTGACGCGCCTGGGCCTGGAACCGCAAGACGCTCCCGACGCCCTAGAAGATTACACGCGCATTCCGCAATTGGAAATAGCCGGCGTTTTTTCACATCTGGCCGCGGCGGAGGAACTCGATTCCCCGTTCACGCTCGCGCAGTTGGACACGTTCGTGCGGACGCTGCAGCCGGTGGAGCAAATGCTGCGCGAACGCAATCGGACGCTCAAGCACATCGCTGCTTCGGCCGCCGCGATGCTGTGGCCGCAAACGCGCCTGGATCTGGTTCGCGCGGGAATTGCGTTGTATGGATTGTGGCCTTCGCCGCAGACGCGCGCCGCCATGAACGGCGCGAAATTCGATCTGCAGCCGGCGCTCTCGATGCACAGCGCGCTGGCCGCGGTTCGCGACGTGGAAGCCGGTACGCCGGTGGGATACGGCGCCAGTTACCATACGCCGAAACGCACTCGCATCGGCGTCGTTCCGCTTGGATACGCGGACGGAATACCGCGGCTGCTCTCCAACCGCGGCGCGTTCTTGGCCGCAGGCACGCGCTGCCCAATCGTGGGGCGCGTATGCATGAACATGACGATGATCGACCTGGGCGCCGCCCCGCAAGTCAAACCAGGGGATCCCGTCACGCTCATCGGCCGCCAAGGTGATGCGGAAATCACCACCGACGACTGGGCGGGGTGGGCCGAAACGATCAACTACGAAATCGTGACGCGCTTGCCGGGGGAACTGACCAGGCACTACGATCCGTTACCGGTTTAGGAAGTCATGATAACGGTCACCGTCAACGACCGTCCAATCGACGTCGCCGCGATCGTCGAGCACGGTCGCGCGTTTTTGCCGATGCGCGCAACGTTCGCCGCGCTCGGCGCTACGATAGATTACGACGCTCGCGGGCACGTTATCGTCGCTCGCAGCGCGACGCATGCGGTTCGCCTGCGAGTGGGATCGCACGCAGCGATGGTCGACGGGCGTCGCGCGCAACTCGACGTGCCGGCCCGCATCGTCGCGGCGCGCTGCTACGTGCCGCTCCGATTCGTCGCGCAGGCAATGGGTGCGGTCGTCGGTTTCGACGCGCGCGCCAAGGTAGTCACCGTCGTGCAAGCGCATACCGCAGATGCGATTGCCTCGCTGCAACGCGCGAGCGTCATAGGGCTTACACCCGGCCCGCAAAGCGTCGTTGCGAGCGCTTATCCGACGATTTCCGCATCGCTCGGCGCGTCGACGGCGGCGAACGGCGAGGTTACGCTGACGGTCGACGGTCAGGACGTCTCGGCGCTCGCGACGTTCGACGGAACGACGATAACCTACATGCCGCGCATCGGCCTCTCGCGCGGCCCGCACACCGCCGCGTTTTTCGGCCGCACGCTCGCGGGCGAGCCGTTCAACGCGACGTGGACGTTCGAAACCTCGCTCCAGGCGCCGCCGGACATGCCCTCGCCGTCGCTTTACGACTATCGCTTCTACGCGAACGGTCCCACACTGTTTTATCCGGGCGACTGGATGAACTTCACGCTCGTCGCGCCGCCGGGCGGCAGCGCGCTCGTGCAGTTGTGCGGACTCGGCTTTCAATATCCGCTGTGGAACAACGGTTACGGCAGCGTATACGAAGCCCACGTGCCGGCGCCGTACGGGTATTGGCTGCCGATGTGCAGCGTGACGGCGATTTACACGGCGTGGAACGGACGCCGCTATTTCGTGCCGATTCCGGTCATCGTTGCTTTGTACACTGCGCCGCAGCGGTTTCGCGGAACGCCCGTTCCGCCGACACCCGCTCCGCGCCTCACGGCGCATCCGATTCCGGTTGAACCTCGCCGGCCCGAACCGACGCCGCCGCCCGCGCTGGCTCGTCCGCCGGCTCCGAAGCCGTCACTGCTGCCGATTCGTTCCCATCCGCGTCGAACTCCGGAGCCGTAAGCGCGTTCTCAGCGCGCGCGTGCAGATCGTCCAGGCGTTTTCCGCGCGCCATTTGCGCGCCGGTCTCGAAGGCCCCCGCGCATGCGGATTTCCAATCCGGATCGTCCAGCATTGCGATGGCTTGCGCGTGCGCGGCTTGCCATTGCGCCAAGAGCGGCTGCGAGGTCTGAACGCGCAGCTCTTCCGCTGCGCCCAGCAGCACGGCGGCTTCTTCGAAGCGCCGCGCGCGCTGCAGACACCACGCCATGCCTTCGAAGGAGCCCGCAACCGCGCGAATGTTTTCATCTCCGATCGCACGCCGCGCGCAGCGCAAAAACAGCACCACGGCACCCCGCCAGTCGATGTAATACTGCTGCACCGCCAGATTGAGCAGCCAGAACGTCCCCTGAAAGGACTCTCCGGACTGCTCGGAAAGGGCGAGTGCCTCCTGAAGCAGCGCGACGCTTTCGGTTCGCCGCCCCGACAAGCCGGCGTGCATTCCCTGAAGCGCAAGCGCGTAGGACAGCAGCCACGAGTCGCCTAATCGACGCGCGCGTTCCAACCCGGCGCTAAGATATCGCGCGGCGGATTGCTCGTCCCCCTCGAATACGTACGAAAGCCCGAGCTGCAACTCGATGAGCGCGCACTCGATACTCGTATCCTCGTCGGGACACGCGGCGCGCGCCGAATGCAGCGTCTCGCGCGCGCCTTGCGTGTCGCCCTGCTGCAAGACGAAAAATCCGTAAGTTCCAAGCGCGCGCGCGTAGAGCATGGAAGATTCGAAACCGTATGCGTTGAGATTCTCGCTCAGCCGCTCGCGCGCCAGATCGAAAAGCCCGCTAAACCAATAATACCAGCGCAGCGCCGAAGCCAGGCGCAGGCGCATTCGCACCTCGTCACGGCCCGCCGCCGGCCAGGAAAAGGCCGCGCGCAAATTATCGCGATCCGCGGTCAAAGCAGCCATCGCCCGTTCTTGCCCCGCGCGCGTCAGTTGCGGCTCGAGCTGCTCGGCAAGGCCGGTAAAATACGCCAAGTGGCTGCAGCGCGCTTGTGTAAGATTTCCGGATTCCTCCAGCTTCCCGAGCAGATATTCGCGCACCGAGTCGAGCAAGCGATAGCGGTTTTCGTTTTGACCCCGTACGACGATGAGGAGCGACGCTTCGGCGAGTTCGTCCAAAACGTCGATCATTTCGCGCTGCGTGCATCCCTCGCAGACGGCGGCGATCGCCTCAATCGCCGAGGCGCCTGAAAATACCGCGAGACGCACCAGCACCGCACGCTCTTCCTCTCCCAGGAGTGCGTAACTCCAATCGATGGTGGCGCGAAGCGTTTGATGATGCGGCGCGGTCCCGCGAAGCGAACCGCGCAAGAGCGCGAAGCGGTCGCTCAAGCGTTGCCGGATTTGCGAGAGGCTCAGCAGACGGAGCCTTCCCGCCGCCAATTCGATTGCCAGCGGAATCCGTTCCAGCTGCGCGCACAGCGCCTTTACGGTCGATTCGGTTTCCTCCGTGCGCACGAGCGGCGCTCCCGCCGACGTCGAGCGTTCGTAGAACAGCGCGACCGCGTCCGATTCGTTCAGCGCGCCTACCTCGTACAGCGTTTCGCCGGCGAGGCGCAAACGGCGCCGGGAGGTAACCAGGACGCGCAAATTCGGGCACCGGGAAAGCGCTTCACCGGCGAAGGCGGCGCATGGCGCGATCGCGCGTTCGCAATTGTCCAGAACCAGGAGCATCTGCTTTTCGCCGATTTCTTCAGCAAGACGCTCGCGCGAATGGACTTTCAAGACGGATGCGATGCTCTGCAGCAACGCATCTTGCGATTCCAGCGGCGTGACGTCCACGAACCACACGCCGTCCGCGTAGTGCTCTTGCAGCTGCGAGGCAACCTGCAGCGCCAAACGCGTTTTGCCCACGCCCCCCGAGCCCGTCAGCGTCACGAGACGATGAGCCTGCAAGCACGCCTCCACCTCACGAAGTTCTTCGCCTCGGCCGACGAACGTGCTCACGGCTGCCGGGAGATTGTGCGTGCGCCGCCGCTGCGGGGCCGCGGCAACGTCGCCCGCGCGCAGGCGCTCGTACAACGCAACCGTTTCCGTGGCCGGTGCCGCGCCGAGCTCTCGCTGCAACAGCGCTTCGAACGTGCGATATTCGCCCAGCGCGCCGGCGCGATCGCCGCTTTGCGCGCGAAGCATCATCATGCACCGGATGAATTCTTCGTTCCACGGATCGAACTGCAGTGCGCGGCGCGTCATCTCCGCCGCGGCCGGCAAGTCGCCGGTTTCGCGCAATTGTCCGATGGCGGACGTCAGGACGCGCTGCTGCATCGCGTGGTAGTACGCGCGCGGTTCCTGGACCCACTCGTCTTCGAACGACTGCAACAGCTCGCCCGAGTAAAGCGCCGCGGCTTTGACGTTGTCGCCCGCCGCCGCGAGCGTTTCGTATTCCGCGACGTCAAGGCGATACGGCGCCTCCGCGTTCCACCGAATGGTCTTGCGATCGATCAGAAGCCATTCTTCGCCGGGCGGCAACGCGCGTTGCGCCAAGTACAGCGCGCGTCGCAAGTTGGCAAGCGCGTTTTCTTCCGGATCGTCGGGCCAAAGTGCAAAAGCCACGGTTTCGCGCGCCGGCACACGTTCGCGGTGGAGCAGAAGGTACGCCACGACCGCCAGCGCTTTTGCGGAAAGCGCAGGAGCGAGCGATTGCTCGCAAATGAAGCGCGGCGAACCGAAAAGCCGGATATCGAGCGACGTCGCCGTGAGCATACGGAATTGCCTCGCCGCTCTAGGATACCACGCCGATACCACCGCGCGGACGCAATTCGGACGCTGGCGGCACGCTGCTCTCCTACGATGGGTTCACTCGGCGGCAAAACGCCGCACGAATCTTTCAGGAGAGCACTATGGACACCAAAGCGTTTCCCAACAAGCAAGCAGCGGAGCGAAGCGAAACCCGCAACGATCAACTCTCTTCACGTCTCGTGCATCACATCGGGCCGGTAGGTACCGGACTGTTCCCCGGATGGGGCCCGAAATTGTAGATGCGCGCGAAGCGCGAAAAAGGGGGATGGACGGCCCATCCCCCTTTATCTGCCGGTGCGGTAAGCTAGTTCCCACTCACACCTTCACGGAGCGCGTGTCATGGCACTGCATTCGCAATTTCACTCGCTTGCGCGCGAATATCTCGGTCTGCTGATGACCGAGAAGTCGGCGCGTGACGAAGTGAGCGCCTTCCCCGATCACGACCGGGATCCGGAGCAATACCACGCGCGCCTGACGCAATTCGTGAATCAACGGCTTTCACCGCCGACGCCGCTGCCCGAGTCGGCCGGCAAAGACTTTCACCGCTACGTTTCGGAGAGGACGAACGATTTTCGCCAGAACCTGCGCGCGCATACCGCGAACGCGCAGGAATACGAATTGGCCTGCGACGGCTACGCCTGCAGACCTTGCACGCACTAGAATTCGTTTAGTCCCGTGCTCGACGCGCTTGCGAGCGTAGGCGAACTAAGAGCGCGTTTCGGAATCACGCGAATCGGGGAGACGACGCGGCTGCAACGCATCGGCATACCGACGATGTGCGCGATCGTTCCAAATTCGGACGACGACCTGAGCATCTACAACGGCCGCGGCCTGACGCGCGATCAGGCGTTGATTTCCGCCGTGATGGAGGCGGTGGAACGGCAAACCGCGGTGCGATGCGAGCTTGCGCATCGCGTGGCGGCTGCGGAAAGCGTCGCGGGGTTGAATTTGCAGCTGTGCGGCTTGAATGCTGCTTTTCGACGCACGCCCATGCCGTTCGTGCCCGCGCGCGATCTCTTGACCGGCGAGTGCATCGAGGTGCCGAAAGCGCTGGTACAGATGCCCTGGCGCGGCGTGCCTGCGTTCGCCTCTACGCATACGAACGGTCTGGCTGCCGCGTTCACGCTTGAAGATGCCGTTCACAACGCGCTGTTCGAACTGACGGAACGCCACTTGTATGCAGTAACGCACGCGCGCGCGCATCTGCGCCCCAAACGCCTTCTGGAGCGCATTCTTGGAACGGGCGAGTTGCCGTTCGTGGACGATCCCGCCGAAGAGATCGTGCAGCCGACCGGCGTCGATGAAGTGGACGTCTTGTGTGCGCGGTTCGCGCGCGCCGGTTTGCGCGTGCGCCTCATGGCGCTGCGCGCGGCGGGTATGCCGCTGGGCGTCCTGGCAGGGGCGCACGACCCGGAACGCGGCGATTTTCGGGCGGGGCTGGGGTGTTCGTGGGCGCCCGCAAACGCCGCGGTTCGCGCGCTCACGGAAGCGGCGCAAGCGCGCGCTGCCGACATCCAAGCGGCGCGCGAGAACATTTTGCGCGCGCAAGACCCTCCGTCGGCGTACACTGCGAATACGCGACGGCGCGCCTCGTTGCCGCGCGGCCGGTGGTACTTCGACGGACCGGTTCAGCACGTGCGCTTGCGCGATCTTCCGGGCACCTCGCAAGGCGTGAGTGCGGATTTGCACGCGCTCGTCGAAGCGATCGGCACGATCGCGACTCGTATCGCCGTCGTCGATCTTTCCCCGCCGGACGGGGCATTCTTCGTGGTTCGCGCCGTCGTACCGGAACTCGAAACCACGCTGCTCGACGGCCGCATCGGCCCCATCGCGCGCGCCATCATCGAACGAGCCGTATGATGCAACTCACGGTGTTCGCCGGTCCCTCGATGCCGGCGGAAGACCGCGTTCCCATTCCCGGCGTAACGTACGCTCGCAGCGCGCGCCGCGGCGACGTAGCGCAAGCAGCGGTAAACTCGCGCAGCGTGCTGCTGCTGGACGGCGCATTCGACGACGATCTCGCGCCGTCGCCGAAGGAGATCTTGCATGCATGCCGCGCCGCAAAGTTCATCGGAGCCGCAAGTATGGGAGCGCTGCGCGCGGTGGAATGCATGCCGTTCGGCGCGCACGCCTGCGGCACGGTCGCAAGGTGGTACGCCCGCGGCGCCATCGACGGCGATGATGAAGTCGCGGTGCTCGTCGAACGCGAGAGCGAGCGCGCGCTGACCGTGCCGCTGGTGAACGTACGCTATTTGCTCGGGCTCGCGCGGCGATTCGGCGTGCTCGATAGAACCGAGTGCGACGCAGCGCTGCGCCGCGCGCGCGAAATATTCTATGCGGATCGCACGTGGGAGGACGTGCTCGAAGCGGCGGCGCGTTCCAAACGAACGCAGCTCGCGCGGCTTACGGAATTTGCCGACCTAAAACGGCGAGACGCGCGCCGCGCACTCCGCTGCTCCCTGCGGTTATCAGCCGGCGGCGGAGATCGCGTCGCGTAGATCGAGCGTTCCCTCGTACAGCGCGCGTCCGATAATGCAAGCATCGACGTTGGGCGGCACGCCGGCACGCAACTCGCGCACGTCCGCAGCCGTTCGCGCGCCGCCGCTTGCGGTTACGCGCACCTCCGCAAGGGAGGCGACTTTCCGCAGCGCGTCGACGTCGTAGCCGCTGCCCATGCCGTCACGCCCGATTTGCGTGAAGACGATGCGTCCGATGCCCCATTGCGCGACACGCTGCACGAGGGCATCGCGATCGACCTGCGTTCCCGCTTGCCAGCCGCGCACGGCGACGACGCCGTCGCGCGCGTCGATGCCGGCGAAGACGCGCTCGCCGAGCTCGTGGATGATGTTTCGCGCGGTCCGCTCGTCTTCCACGAGCACCGTTCCCAGGATGACGTATGAAGCGCCGGCGGCCAGCCGCGCCTGCGCTTGGGCGAGCGTGCGAATTCCCCCGCCGGTTTGAACGGGAACGTCCACCGCGCTGCAAATGCGCGCGATCGCCGCTTCGTTCTCGCCGGAGCCGAACGCGCCGTCGAGATCGATCACGTGCAGCTGTTTCGCGCCCGCCGCCACAAAGGCTTTGGCTTGCTCCACCGGGTCGGCTTCGTACGTCGTTTCGCGCGCGGGATCGCCTTGCTGCATGCGCACGCATTTGCCGCCGCGCAGATCGATCGCCGGAATCACGAGCATAGAGGAAACTCCTTCGTCAGCGCAAGGAAGTTGTCGAGCAGCTTCGCACCGGTGTCCTGACTCTTCTCCGGATGAAACTGCGTGCCCATTACGTTTCCGCGCGCGACCACCGCGGAAAAGCGTTCGCCGTGCGTACATGCCGCAAGCGTATCCGGGCCGACGCCGGCGCGATAGGAATGCATGAAGTACGCAAAGGGCCGCGCTTCGAGGTTGCCGACGAACGGATGCGCGCCGCAGATGTCCAGCTGGTTCCAACCGATGTGGGGTACGCGCGGGGCGGCATGCGAAAAGCGAGCAACGCGCCCCCGAAACACACCGAAACCCGCGCTGTTTCCGAACTCTTCGCTCTCTTCGAAGAGCACTTGCATGCCCACGCAAATACCCAGGAACGGTTTGCCGCGCGCGATGTGCGTCGATATCGCGCGATCGAGTTCGCGCTCGCGCAATGCCAGCATCGTGACGCCGAAGGCGCCGTCGCCCGGAAGCACCGCCGCATCGGCCGCTTCCAGCTGCCAGGCATCGTCGACGATCGTAAAAGGTGCACCGCGCCGCCGAAGCGCAGCCAGCAGCGAGCCCAAATTGCCGCCGCCGTAGTCGATGACCGCGATCACGAGCCGCTTACTCTAATACGCCTTTGGTCGAGGGGACCGATGCATCGGAAGTCACGGTTTTGGCGGCGGCAAAGGCGCGGGCGAACGATTTGAACGTCGCTTCGCACACGTGGTGCGCGACGTGACCGTGCATCTGTATGAGGTGCAGCGTGATCTTCGCGTTGTCGGTGAGCGCGCGGAAGAATTCGCCGATCATTTCGGTCGGCAGCTGCCCGAGATCGTCGCGCAAAAACGAAACCCGAAAGTTCAGATAGGGCCGGCCGCTGACGTCGACGGCCGCGGCGACGAGCGCGTCGTCCAGCGGCACCAGGCAGGAACCGAAGCGCGCGATGCCGCGCTTTTCCCCGAATGCCTGCGCGATCGCTTTCCCAAGCGCGATGCCGACGTCTTCGATCGCGTGATGATTGTCGAGGCCGTCTCCCGTAGCTCGCACGAAAAGCCCGCAGCCGGCATGCTTGGCAAACGCGTGAAGCATGTGATCCAGAAAGTCGACCGGCGTGGAGATTTCGATGGGGCCGCCGTCGAGATCGATCGTCACCTCCACCGACGTTTCGGATGTCGTGCGCGCGATCGCGCCCGCGCGCGGACCGTTCATGTCAACCGTGCGACTTCCCGTTCCCGGAACGGCGCTCGATGGGTTCGAACGGGTGCACCGGGGGACCCGCATACGTCGCCTGCGGCCGAATCAACCGGTTGTCCGCGAGCTGCTCCAAAATATGCGCCGTCCAGCCGGCGACGCGTCCGCACGCGAAAATCGGCGTGAATTCGTCTCCCGGGAATCCCAAACTGTAAAACAGCGGCGCGCTGTAGAAATCGACGTTGGCGTAGATGCGCTTGTCGGGCTTGGTTTCTTGCAGCACCTTATTGGAAGCGTCTTCGAGCGCTCGCGCGATCTTGTACCATTTGGGATCCGTGATCTCGCTGAGCTTCTTCGCGACGATCTCCAAGTGGCCCGCTCGCGGATCGCGCACCTTGTATTCGCGGTGACCCATACCCATGATGCGCTCGCCGCGCGCGAGCACTTCACGCACGTAAGCTTCGGCGCGTTCCGGTTTGCCGATCTCGAGCAGGACGCGCCCAACCGCGCTGGCCGCACCGCCGTGCGCCTCGCCCTGCAGCGTGGCAATCGCCGCGGTGAGCGCGGCGTACAAGTCCGCTTTCGTCGACGCCGTCACGCGCGCGGAAAACGTCGACGCGTTGTACGAATGGTCCGCGAGCAATACGAGATACGTGTCCATCGCGTCTTCGGCGACGTCGCTGGGCACGCTGCCGCGGCACATGTAGAGAAAATTCGCCGCCTGCGAGAGATCGGTGCGCGGTTCGATGGGATCCAAGCCGCGACGAATGCGATCCCACATCGCGACGATCGTCGGCACCTTCGCGATCAGTTCGATCGCGGTGTGCACGTCGGAAGCGTGCGCGCCTTTCGGGTCGACTTCGACGAAGAGCGCGAGGCCGGACACGATCGTTCGCAGCACGTCCATCGGCCAAGCATTTTTCGGTGCGCGCTCCATCGAGTTGATGAGCGGCTCGGGAATCATCCGGTGCGCTCCCAATTCCTTTTTAAGCGCGGCGAGCTGCTCGGCCGTCGGCAGCGCTCCGTAAAGCAGCAGGTGCGCCACCTCTTCGAAGCACGCATTCGGAGCGAGGTCGTGGATGTCGTAGCCGCGGTAGGTCAGCCGCCCTTCTTTGCCCTCGACGTTGCTGAGCAGCGTGCTGCCGACGACCACACCTTCGAGGCCGCGATCGACGACGATTCCCGTGGTTGACAGTGTACGATTCCTCCGAGCCGGACTTTTACTCGCCGCTACGCGGAACCCCTGGCCTCCAAAAGGCTACTGCGGCGCGTCGGCAAGGTGCGCGCCGAACTGGTGCGGATCGAAATACCACGCCGGCAGCGATGCCGGGAAGGTGATGTCCTTGAAATCGATGCTCAGCGAGTCGGCATCGCCCGTTTCGGCTCCGAAATCGGCGATTTCTTCGCCGCTGGCTTCCTTACGCGGAAGCACGATGCCGTCGAGATGCGTGATCACCACGTCTCCGTCCAGATAACCGAGCGTGTAGGTGATCTTCATCGGGTAGATGTGACCTTGCTGAACGAACATGCGGTCGTGGGCGATGACGCGCTTGAGCACGTACGAGTGTTTGTCGACCCATATTTCGCGCAGCACGTTTCGCTCCGGATCGCGGCGCGGCTGCAATACCAGGTGCAGCTCGTTGCCTTCGACGGTCATCTTCGGGACGTCGTAATCCGACTCGCCGACCGCGATCACCGACCCGATCGTTTTGAGCGGCGGCAGCGTGGGTTCGGGCGTCGGCACGTAGCTGACCGGCTGCGGGTGCGCGGGTTCGAAAAGATCCGCGGTGGGCGGCCCGGGATCGCGATCTTGATTGAGCGCCGGGCGGTCGAAGGTCATATCGCCGTCGTAATCGTCGCGATACACCATCCGCACGAGCGCCGCGCGATCGCTGTTGCGCACCCAGTAGCGTTTCGTATACGTTCCCGTGGGATCGGTGTAGCCGTAATTCGTGTCTTCCTTGCGAACGAGGGTGTACGTTTCGTAGGGCGGGGGCGGGCGATGCTCGCGATAGACGCGGCGAATCACGCCCAAGACGCGAATCGGGGTCAGCGTTTGGTACGGAGGCAGCGTCGGCTGCGGATCCGCCGCCGGGGCCGGCCCCGGCATGCCGAAAAACGCGAGCAGCAAAGCTGCGCACGCAAAAACCGCAAAGCCCGCACGCGGAAGAAGTGAAGGCGAATTCATGGCTTACCTTTTGAACGTGGTTCGTGCGTACAACGTTGCACCCCGCCGCTCGGTGACGGCCGAGCGCGCCTAGCGGGCGAGCACCCGTTCACCCGCGCGGGCTAGCGCGTACCCCACGAGCCGCTCGACGACCGCCTCGTACCCGATGCCGAGCGCGGCGCAGGCGTCCGGAAAAATGCTCGTCGCCGTCAGTCCCGGGAGCGCGTTGACTTCCAAGATGTACGGACGGCCCTCTTTGGTGACGATGAAGTCGGTGCGCGAATAGTCCCGCAGGCCGAGCAGCCGGTGCACCGATAGCGCGAGCATCTGCATGCGCGCGGCCAAATCGTCGTCGATGCGCGCCGGCACGATGTGCGTGCTTCCGCCCGGCGAATACTTCGCATCGTACGTGTAAAACTCGTCGCGGTTCGCGACGATCTCCACTACGGGAAGCGCTTCTTCGCCGAGCACCCCGCACGTGAACTCTCGTCCGGGAATAAACTCCTCCGCAAGAATTTCGGCATACCGCTGCGCCGATTCGATCATCGTTTGCGTCCACTGCTCGTGCGTACGAACGATGTTCACCCCGATCGCGCTTCCTTCAAAGCGCGGCTTCACCACCAGCGGCAGATCGAGCGAGCCGGGCAGCAGCGGAAGCGTGCCGCCGGACAAGTCGAACAAGTCCCAAGCCGCGGTCGGCAGACCTTCGGCGGCGCACAACTTCTTCGTTAAATGCTTGTCCATCGAGAGCGCGCACGCTTCCACGCCGCTGCCCGTGTACGGCATGCCGAGATACTCGAGTACGCCCTGAATTTGCCCGTCCTCGCCGCCCGGCCCGTGAAGGGCCACGAAAGCCACGTCCGGATCGATCTCGCGTACCGCATCGACGAAGCGCGCGTCGTAGTCCAGCGTGCGCGCTTCGTAGCCGAGTTCGTGCAGGGCGCGCACCACACCCGAACCCGTCTGAATCGAGATGTCGCGCTCCGCGCTCGCGCCGCCCATGATTACGGCAACGCGCTTTTTAGAGCTCATCTACGAACACGCCCACGAGATGCACTTCCAACTGCAGTTCCACGCCGAACCGTTCGACGACGCTTCGGCGAACGCGCGCGAGCAGCGTCGCAACGTCCTTGGCCGTAGCGCCGCCAAGGTTATTGATGAAGTTGGCATGCAGCGAAGAGACTTCCGCGCCGCCCTCCCGCCATCCCTTAGCTCCGGCCGCTTCGATGAGGCGCGCAGCTTTGTCGCCGGGCGGATTGCGAAAGCACGAGCCTGCGTTCGGCAGCGCGATGGGCTGCGTGTTCTTGCGCCGCACCAAGCGTTGCTGCATTTCCATCCGCGTACCGTGCGGATCGCCGCGCTCGAACTGCAGCCGCACGCGCGAAACGATCGCGTCTCGCGCGAGCGACGTGTGACGGTAGTAGTAGTGCACCGTTACCGGATGCGCTTGCGGTTTCGCAGGCGATTGCACCCACACGTCGCGGACGAAATCGCCGATTTCACGGTCCGTGCCCGCATTCATTCGCAACGAACCGCCGACGCTGCCGGGAATCCCGGCAAGAGAGCCGATTCCTCGGGCTCCGGCCGACGCAGCCTTGGCAGTCAGCGCCGCCATGCCGGCCGACGCTCCCGCCTCCACGAGGACGGCGTGCTGTTCTTCCGTCACCGAGATGGCGGTGAATTCACCCGCGAGGCGCAGCACGATGCCGCGTATGCCGCCGTCGCCCACGAGCAAATTGCTGCCGCTGCCCAAGACGAACCACGGCACGCGCCGCTTGCCGCAAAACCGCATGATCTCGGCGAGCTGGGTTTCGCTTTCGACGACGATCCACGCATCGGCGGGGCCGCCGATCTTCCACGAGGTATACGGTGCAAGCGGCTCGTCGAACCGAACGCGCTCCCCGCAAATCGCTTGCAAATGCGAGCGGTCTTCCGGTGCAAGAACGCTGCGCAGTGCCGCGTCCGCGACGCTCATGCCGGCGCGAGGCGTACGTCCGCGGCCAGTTCCGCGGCCACTTTGGTGATGTTGCCCGCCCCGAGCATCAGCACGAGCGCGTTTTGCGGCGCTTCTTTGCGCAACACGGTGCGCAGATCGTGCACGTATTTCACGTAGTGAACCGGCGTGCCGCCGGCCGATAGCGGTTCGCCGATCGTGCGTTCGCTGATCCCGGCGATGGGCTGTTCGCTGGCGGCGTAGATCGGCGCCAAGTACACCGCGTCGGCGCCGCGCAGCGCATCGGCGAACGCAGTAGCGAGAAAGGCCGTCCTGCTGAAGCGATGCGGCTGAAACGCGGCGACGACCGGGCCGCGATGATACTGCCGCGCCGCCGCAATCGTCGCGCGAATCGCGGTCGGATGATGCGCGTAGTCGTCTACCACGATCATGCGCGGGGTCTTCGCAAGGATTTCGAACCGCCGGCGCACGCCGCGAAAGCTCGCCAGGGCGCGCGCGATCTGCGCGAAAGGCACGTCGATCGCACGGGCTACCGCAATCGCCGCGAGCGCGTTCTCCACGTTGATCGCGCCGGGGACATGCAGCGATACGGCGCCGATGCACGCGCCGCTTTCGACGACGTCGAAGTGCGAGCCCAAATCGGCAAAGCACATGTTCGCCGCATGGACGAGCGCGTCTTCGGCTATCCCGAAGGTAACCGTGCGCGCGCGACGCGGCGATCCCGCAATCAATCGGCTTTGCGGATTGTCGACGCCGACCACTGCCGCGCCGCGTTCAGGCAGACCGTTGAGAAACCGTTCGAACGAAGCGACGAGTTTGGGCAGATCCGCCTCGCGCGAGAGGTGATCGTTTTCGACGTTCGCGACGACGGCGACCGTCGGCTCCAAAAGCGAAAAAGAGCCGTCCGACTCGTCGGCCTCCGTCAAAAACCAAGGCGCGGTGCCGTCATGGGCGTTGGTACCGGTGGCCACGTCGATGCCGCCCAAAACCAAACTGGCGTCGACGCGCGCCTCGCGCAGCACGGCCGCGATCATCGCGGTGATCGTCGTCTTTCCGTGCGTGCCGCAGACGGCGATGCCCTTTCGGCCTTCCATGACGCGGCGCAGCATCTCGCCGCGCGGCACGATTGGAATGCCTCGCTCGGCTGCGCGCACGTATTCCGGATTTTGCGGGTCGATTGCGGAACTGATGACGAGCGTCTGCGCGCCGTTCACGTTTTTCGTGTCGTGCCCGATGGTGACGAGCGCGCCCAGCGAACGCAGTTCATCGAGCAGCGGCGAATCGGCCACGTCGGAGCCGGTGACGCGTTCGCCTCGCGCGAGCAAGATGCGCGCGATCGCGCTCATGCCGATGCCGCCGATGCCAACGAAATGCAGCGTTCCCGAGGTGGTCATGCGGCTGCGGTCTTTCGCGACGTGAGCGCGTCGACCCGTGCGAGTATGGTCGCAACCGGATCGCGACGCGCGATCGAACGCGCGGCCGAGCGCATCGCGGCCAGCCGCGGCGAATTCATCACCTCGCGCAGCGTCCACCACAATGCATCCGCGTCGAGCTTGCGATCCTCGATCACGACGGCGGCGCCCGCGGCTTCGAAAGCGCGCGCGTTGGCCTTCTGGTGATCTTCGGAAGCATGCGGGTACGGGACCAGCACACTGGGCAAGCCCAATGCCGCCAACTCGCCGAGCGTCGAAGCGCCGGCGCGCGCGACCACGAGATCCGCAACCGCGTAGGCATCGGCCATCTCGCGCAAATACGCAACCAGCACGATGCGGTTTTCGCCCAGCGGCTCGCGTTCTTCCGCCTGCATGTACGCGAAATCGCGCTCGCCGCTCACGTGCAGGATTTGCCAGTCCGGCGGAAGCGCGCGCCGCGTCACCAGCGCGGCGACGGCTTCGTTGATCGAGCGCGCGCCTTGGCTGCCGCCTATTGCCAAGATCGTTTTGCGCGCGCAATCCAAACCCAGCCGGCGAGCCGCTTCGACGCGGTTACGCGGATGAAAGAGCGATTCGCGAACGGGAATGCCGGTGTGGACGTATTTTCCGGCAAAGCGGGAATCGCTCTGCGCGAATGCGCCCCAGACCTCGTCGACAAGCGGTGCCAGCAGCCGGTTCGTCAAGCCCGGCTGGGCGTTCGGTTCGAGCAAGGCAAAGGGCGCGTGCAGCTGTCCCGCAAGACGCAGCAGCCGCGCGGCGACGATCGCCGGAAAGCACACGTATCCGCCGGTTGCGACGACGATGTCCGGGCGAAACGCGCGCAAAGCTCGCGCGGCTTGCGCGATGCCGAACGCATTCACCGCCGCCGTCTGCACGGCGCCGATGGAAACGCCGCGCTGAAGCGGACGGCTTGCGATCGTCGTGAGTTCGTATCCGGCGTCGGGGACGATTTTGGTTTCCAACCGATCCGCGGTGCCGATAAAGCGCACGTTCGCGCGCGGGCGCAGCGCGTCCGCGAGCGCGACGGCAGGGTAGATGTGCCCACCCGTTCCGCCGGCCGCGAACGCGACGTTGAGCCGCGCGCCCTGCATTTACGGGTGATTCACTTTGCGGTGGCGTCCGACGTTGATGATGAGCGCGACCGCAATCAGGCACACGATGAGCGAGCTGCCGCCGAAGGAGATGAAGGGCAGCGGAACGCCCGTAACGGGCCAGGACGACGTCACGACGCCGATGTTCACGAACGCCTGAATAGCGATCATCGCGGTGCATCCGACCGCTAAAAAGAATCCGAAGCGATCCGGCGCCGCGATGGCGATGCGAATGCCCCGGTAGACGAACACCAGAAAGAGGATGACGACGCCCAGCGTCCCGACCAAACCGAGTTCCTCGCCCAGCACGGAGAAGATGAAGTCGGTGTACTGCTCCGGCAAGTAGAAAAACTTCGCCCGCGATTCTCCCAGTCCCACGCCGAAAAAGCCGCCGCTGCCGAGCGCGAGCAGCGACTGGACGATGTGAAAGCCGGTGTTCTGCGGATCCTTCCACGGATTGACGAACGCGAAGATGCGCGCGCGCTTGTACGGGCTGCTGAGAATCGCCAGCACGACGGGTGGAACGGTCGCCATGAGAATCAGGAACAGATGTTCGAATCGCGCGCCGGCCGCGAAAAACATCGCGAACGCGGTGAAGATCACCAGGCTCGCCGTGCCCATGTCGGGTTCCAGCAGTACGGCGACGGCGACGATCAGCACCGGGACGCAAAGGGGAAAGAGTCCCTTGGTGAGCGAGGTGATGCGCTCGCCGCGCGCCGAGAGTGCCGCGGCCAGGTAGACAACGAGCCCGAGCTTGGCAAATTCGGAAGGCTGCAGCGAAACGAATCCCGCGCCGATCCAGCGGCGCGCGCCGTTCACGACCATGCCGACGTGCGGCACGAGCACCGACACGATGCCCAGAACGCACAGCACGAGCGCGTAGGGTGCGAGATTTTTGAGCTTGCGATAGTCGATGCGATAGGCCGCATACGCAAGCACCAATCCGACGACGAGATAGATCGCCTGACGTTTGACGTAGTACGCGGTGTCGTGGCGATCCGCGTATGCCTGCGCGCTCGATGCACTGAAAATCATGACGAGCCCGATCGCCACGAGGCTCGCGACCGCCGCAAAAAGCAGCGTGTCGGGCGGCGCGGAAACGAACGGGCGCGGCGCCGGTGCGTGCGCGGCTGCGGACGGGCGCTTCGCAATCGAAGCTTTCACAGTGCGGCTGCCTCCGTTATGTCGCGAACCGCGGCCGCGAATTGCTCGCCGCGATCTTCAGCGGAGCGGAACATGTCGAACGAAGCGCACGCAGGCGAAAGCAGCACGACGTCTCCGGGCACCGCGAGATCGTGCGCTCGCCGCACGGCTTCGTGGATGGAGCCGGCATGATGGATCGGGGTCCGGCGAACATGCGCCGCCAGATCATGCGCCGCTTCACCGATCAGCACGAGCGCTTTGACGCGCTGGTCGATGAGGCGTCCCAGTTCGGTGAAGTCGGTATTCTTGGATTTCCCGCCGGCGATGAGCACGATCGGACGTTCGTACGCGCGAAGCGCCGCGATGACCGAGCCCGGATTGGTCGCCTTCGAATCGTCGACGAACAGCACGCCGCCGGCGTCGGCGACGGGTTGCAGGCGGTGCGCCATCGCTTCGAAGGAACCTACCGCATCCCGCAATTCTCGCGGATCGAGATCGGCCGCGAGCCCCGCAAGCAGCGCCGCCATCACGTTTTGCACGTTGTGGCGGCCGGCCAGCGGAATGTCCGGCAGGCGCAAGATTTCGATGGGGCGCGGATCGCCGTGAAACGGCGTATACACGACGGCGTCGCCGCGCAAAAACATCGACGCATGCTCGTGGCGGCCGCTCATGGTAAACCACAACTGCCGCGCGTGCACGCGAGTTTCCTCGGTGTGCCAGTGCAGCTGCGCGATCCGCTCGTCGTCCAAATTGCCGACGAAGTAATCGCGTTCGTTCTGATTGGCGAAGATGCGGTACTTCGCTTCCGCGTACTCGTCCATCGAGTAGTACCGGTCCAAGTGATCGGCCGAGATGTTGAGAATGACGGAGACGCGCGGCCGAAACGAGCGAATCGATTCGAGCTGAAACGACGAGACTTCCGCGACGACCCAGTCGCCGGGATTTGCGTCGAGCACCTCGCGGATGAGCGGATTTCCGATGTTGCCGCCTACGTGCACCTTTTTGCCGCACGCGCGAAAGAGGTGCCCCAGCAGCGAGGTCGTGGTGGATTTTCCTTTCGTTCCGGTAACTGCGACGATCGGCGCTTTGCACAAGCGATAGGCCACTTCGATTTCGCTGAACACCGGAACGTTCGCCGACTGCACGCAGCGCACCAGCGCACCGTTGAGCGGAACGCCGGGTGAGACCACTGCGCCGCTGAGCGAAGACAGAATGCCTCGGACCTCTTCGGGCGCGAGAAACCTCGCGCCGAAACCCTCGATATGCGCGATCGCCTCCGCGAGCTCGCCGCGCGGTTTGTCGTCGGTTGCATACACGGCGGCTCCGCGCTCGCGCAGCGTCTGCGCGCTCGCTACGCCGCTGCGCCCCAGTCCGATCACCAGAATCGTTTCGCCCCCGGTGAATTCCACGATGCTCATCGGACGATCGCCAGTCCCAAGCCCGAGAGAATCGCCGAAGCGAGCCAGAAGCGCTGCGTTACGCGCGTTTCCGGCCACCCGGCCAGTTCGAAGTGATGATGCAGCGGGCTCATGCGAAAGACGCGTTTGCCGCCCGTGCGTTTGAAATAGGTGACCTGAATGATGACCGAGAGGGCCTCGGCAACGAAAACGCCGCCGATGAGGACGAGCAGCAGCATCTCGCCGCTGAGTATCGCGACGCTGGAAAGCAGCGCCCCGAGCGCGAGCGAACCGGTGTCGCCCATGAACATCTTGGCGGGATGCCGGTTGTAGACGAGAAAACCCAAACACGCGCCCACGCCGAGCAGCGCCGCCAAATTCGCCGCGGGGAACGCATCCAGCCAAGCGAGCGCCGCCAGCACCGCGAGGGGCGGCACCATCGTACCGGACACCAAACCGTCGAGCCCGTCGGTGAGGTTCACCGCGTGAATCGTTCCGGTTACCGCAAGAATGCCGAGGATCAGCCAAAGCCAGTACGGCACTACGAGCGCGTAGCCGCTCATGTGAAAAATCACCTCGACCGGAACGGTACCGGTCGCCGGGATGAACCGCAAATACGTAACCGCAGCCAGTGCCGTCAGCAAGAATTTCGTGCGCGCGCGCAAACCGGCGTTCTTTCCGCGCCGCACGGCGACGTAATCGTCCGCGAATCCGATGAAACCGCACGCCGCGACGAGCAGCAGCGTGGCGATCATCACCCGGTCGCCGGCGTACAGCGCCATCGGTAGAAGGGCGACGACGAACACGATGCCTCCCATCGTCGGAGTGCCGGTTTTCGCCCGATGGGTTTGCGGCGCGTCTTCGTAAGCGTGCTGCCGGAATTGCATATGCGAGAGAACGCGCAAAAGAAGCGCGCCGGAAAGCAGCGCGAGCGCGAATCCCGCCGCGAGCAGCGCCGCCTCGTACCAGAGCGTCACCGCGGCGCCTCCGAAAGGAGCGGTCCCGCGCCTTCGCCCCGCCACTTCAGCACGACGATCGGCGTCTGCTCGTCGCCATTTCCGTGCGGATTCGAGAGCAGCGCGCGCTCCACGTTCGCGCGATGCACGCTCGAGGACGCGCCAAGCACCTTCGCTTTCTCCAAATCGTTTGCGTCGACGACGGCGCAGGCGATGCCCGTGCGTTCGTAAACCGACTGCGCGAACGCGTCCGGATGCTGCGGCGCAAACACGATCGTGCGCTCGAACGGCGGAAGGGTGCCCGTATAGCCGTCGATGGCGGTAATCGCCTCGCCCATGATCTCGTAGAAGACGCCGCGCCGGCCGAAGACGCGCCCGAGCACGTGCAGCGCAGATGCGTACAGCACTTTCCAAACGCCAACCCGGTCGATGACGATTTGCAGCGACTCCGGCTGATTGACCGTGGCAAGGGCGCCTGCGCGCCGCGAAAGCGCATACGCAATCTTCGAAGGGCGCACGTATTCCGCGGGAACCGCTTGTCCTTGCGCGATAGCGACCGCGGTTTCGGAAATCGCCAAGACGTCACCGGGGCGCGCTATCCCCACGACGGCGCGTTCGACGAGCGCGATAAGGTCGTCGCCGGCATGCACCAGCTGCGTGCGAAGCGGAATGGCGACGACTCCGGGCGGCAACTCCGGCCGCTCGATGCGTAAGCTTCTCACGCGAGCAGCTCCTGAACGATTTCCTCCATCTTGTATTTGCGCGATCCTTTGAGCAGCACGGCGTCGTCCGCGCGCGCGTGTTCGCGCAGCCATGCGGCGGCGTGCTCGTTGTCGGAAAACGCGACGATGCGATCGCCCGAAAGGCCGGCGGCAAGCGCGCCCTGCGCGATCGACTCGGCGTAATCGCCGCCGACCAGCAGCATGTCCACGCGGCAACGCGCCGCGTGCGCGCCGACGCGCTCGTGCAGGGCGGGCGCATCGCTTCCCAATTCCGCCATGCTGGCAAGCACGGCGATACGGCGCGCGGCACGCTCGGCCGCGAAGGCATCGAGCGCCGCCAGCATGCCGCTGGCGTTCGCGTTGTACGCATCGTAGATCAGACGCGGCTTGCCGGAAATCTCGAAGGTTTGATAGCGGCCTTCCGGCAGCGTCAGACTTGGCGCGCACGATGCAACTTCATCGGG
>Ga0070739_10002434_pt1 | contig 25143 bp, 21 predicted proteins | sample Coa_R1_7_FD_66445 | JGI IMG/M metagenome (GOLD analysis project Ga0070739, IMG submission 66445) | Surface soil microbial communities from Centralia Pennsylvania, which are recovering from an underground coalmine fire - Coalmine... | ecosystem: Environmental > Terrestrial > Soil > Unclassified ...
GTCGCGGCAGCGCAGCTCGATGCGGCCTGCGAGGTTTTTCGCGCCAACGGCGCAACCGTTGTGGAGCTTGGCGTGGTCGGCGCGGCAGAGGGCGGATCGCGGGTGAGCTTCCACGGCCACCTCGATCTTTCCGGGTGACAGGATGCCTCGGAAACGAGTGGCCGTCCTGATTTCCGGCCGCGGCTCGAATATGGTCGCGTTGATTGACGCGGCAAAGGCTGCGGATTTTCCGGCCGAGATCGTCCTTGTCATCTCGAACCGGCCCGATGCGCCGGGACTCGCGCGCGCCAGCGACGCCGGAATCCCCACCATCGTCGTCGACCACGCGGGCTTTGCTCAGGACCGCGAGCGATTCGAGCGCGCGCTGGATGCGGAACTACGGGCGCACCAGATCGACCTGGTATGTCTCGCGGGCTTCATGCGCATGCTCACGCCGTGGTTCGTTGCGCGCTGGAGCGGCCGGCTCCTCAACATTCATCCGGCGCTGCTGCCTGACTTCAAGGGGCTGAACACCCATCGCCGCGCTCTCGCCGCCGGCGTGAAGCAGCACGGCGCCACCGTGCACTTCGTCGTGCCGGAAATGGATTCCGGACCGGTCATCGCCCAAGAAGCCGTGCCGGTGCTGGACGGCGACACCGAGGAAACACTCGCCGCGCGCGTCTTGGCCGCCGAGCACCGCATCTACCCGCAGGCGTTGCGCGCGGTGGCCGAGGGCAAGCTCAGCGTCGGCGGCGCACCCGGCGCAAAGATCGACCGCTAAAAGCAAAACCCCCGCGCATACAGCCGGGGGAGCACAAAAGCGCAGTGTTGTAGACGCTTACGCGACCTTCAGATTCTCCGCCGAAGTCCTGCCGCGGTTGGTCACGAGCTCATACTCCACAGTCTGTCCCTCGTTGAGCGTGCGCAAGCCAGCGCGCTCGACTGCCGAGATATGAACAAACACATCCTTGTCGCCTGTCGCCGGCTTGATGAACCCGTAGCCCTTTGTTGCATTGAACCACTTGACGGTGCCCTTCTGCATCGTCTGTCTCCTCAGTCAGTCCTTATGTCAGCGAAGACGAGAAATTCAGCCGCAGCACCGCCGTGCAGAGGCTGTGATCCGCGCCACAAGCCAGATTCTGGAGAAAATTCCGAAACGATCGCGTCGCCAAGACAGCACCGGCCGGATGGCCAAAATCCGATTGCGACACAAGCAAGCCCGACAAATACGGCGCAAGCATGGCTGCAAGAGGTCGGGATCGGAGCGGCACGCCTTACAACGCAAGCTGCGTCGATCATCAGGTTTTCAGAACCGGTCATGCCGGTCATTTGCAAGGCGCGGCACGCAGCGGCGCGGTTTGTCTGCCGACGAAGTGAGCCGCTAGCGATCTTCAGATCGATTGCGCGGCGATCGCGCACGCGACTTTGACAGATGCAGCCGCCGCCATAGGCCGCCGACGCCGATAACGAGCAGAACGCTTGCGCCGGCGGCGGCGAACTGCACATGCGGCGCGGCGGCGCCGAACCAGGTGGTCAGGCGGGTCGCGAGCACGGGATCGCTGGCAATGGTGTCGCCGGCCACCCAACCCAGCAAGGCCGCGCCGGCCCAGATCAGAATCGGCAGCCGGTCGAACACCGCCATGACGAGCGCCGAACCGGCAATAATGATCGGAATCGACAGCACGAGCCCCGCGGCCAGCAGAATGAGCTGGTCGTGAGCGGCGGCCACAATCGCGAGGACATTGTCGAAACTCATGACCACATCGGCGACGACGACGATCCAGACCGCGCGCCACAGGTGTGCCTCGGCCGCGATGTCGTCTTCGTCAGCGTCGTCCGGAACGAGCAGCTTGGCGGCAATGACAAGCAATGCAGCCCCGCCGACCAGCTTCACGTAGGGCAACCGCATCAGTCCGGCGATAACGATCGCAAAGACAATCCGCAGCACAATCGCAATGGCCGCGCCGATCACCAGGCCCCAGCGGCGCTGATGTTGCGGCAGCCCGCGGCACGCCAGCGCGATGACGACGGCGTTGTCGCCGGATACCAAGATGTTGATCAGAACGATCTGCAACACGGCGCCCCAGAACGCCGCCCGTCCCAGATCGGCCGCCGCCGCGGCAACAGTGCCGCTCCAAAACGATGGATCGAAGTACTGCACGACCGCGGCCACGATGGCGCCCCGACGCTAGGGTTGGTCGGCGAGCCGCGCAGGACCTCTCAGCCGACGATTTCGTTGCCGGAAAAGAACTGCGCGATTTCCCGCGCGGCGGTATCGCCGGCGTCCGACCCATGCACGGAGTTCTCGCCGATCGATGTCGCAAACTCCTTGCGGATCGTGCCGGGCGCCGCCTTGGCCGGGTCGGTGGCCCCCATCAGATCGCGATAGACGGCGATCGCGTTCTCGCCCTCGAGCACCTGCACGACGACCGGCCCGGACGTCATGAACTCGACCAATTCACCGAAGAACGGACGCTGGCGATGGACATCGTAAAAGGTCTCGGCCTGCTCTCGCGTCATGCGGATGCGCTTCTGCGCCACAATGCGCAGTCCAGACTTCTCGATCATTGCGTTAATGGCACCCGTCAGATTGCGGGCGGTGGCATCGGGCTTGATGATCGAAAACGTTCGCTCGATGGCCATCAATTTTCCTTCTTACCAATTGCCAAAAGGCCGCGAAAACCGCGGCGGCTTATAGCCGCCGACACCTTTCGGGGCAAGCTCGCCGCTTCGCGCGCCGAAGTGTGATCAACATCACAGGAATGACGATCCGCCCTGGTCGCCATGAACCCACCGACGCCTCGGCCGACCAACACGCAGTCCACATCGAGACAACTTCAAGCCAGGGAAAAGTCCAATGTTGCGCAAATCGATGATCGCACTTGCCACCACCGCGACCCTCGGCGCCGCCGCGCTAGCACCCACGACCGCGTCCGCGCACTGGGGCGGTTGGGGCGGCTGGCACGGTGGCTGGCAAGGTCCGGCGTTCCGCATCTATGCCGGCCCGGTCTATGACGGCTGCATGGTTCGCCGCTGGGTCTACACGCCATACGGTGCGGTGCTGCGCTGGGTCAATGTCTGCTACTGAGCGTCACCCCATAGAGCAGACGAGCCCCGGCCGCGTTGGCGGACCGGGGCCGCTCTGTCAAACCGCGTGCGCATCCATCGACGATGACACGCAAGGATCGCGAGGGATCGCGCCGGGCAGGCTAATCCACCGCCTTGCTTGCTGCGGCTCTGGCGCCGTTTGCGGTCTTCGGCTTGGCGGGTTTTTTCTTCGCGACCTTGGGCGGCGGCGCCGGCTGATCGACGCGGTCGATTTCCACAAGCCGGCCGCGTTCGAAGCGATAGATGCCGGGACGGGGGCCGCTCAGGAATGTCAGCACCGCGCTGCGGTCGCCGTTCGGCTTCGAGCCGAGCTGGACATTCGACGGTTCGCCGGCACGGCGAACCACTTCGCACTCGCTCATTCCCAACCCGACGCCCTCGCCCAGCACGTCGGACGGCGGCGGCGGGCTTGCGCCCGAAGTGTCCGCCGCCGATTGCGCTTGTGGCGGCGCAGCGGCCGCCGCCGGACAGGAGCCGCTCGCATCGATCAGATCGTCCGGACCGATCGGCTGCTCCAGCTTGCTTTCCCCCAAATCGGAATAGGTGTAGCCGCCCGCGTGGCGGCCGAACAAATCGAGCGGCTTTCTGAACAATTGCTGGCTCGACTCCCAATCATAATTCCCGCAATTTGCCAGCGCCGTCGCCATGCAAAGGCCCGCTACCGTCCATACCGGCGTCAATCTACGATGCACCCTAATGCCCCTCGATCCCGCTGGAACGCCGTCAGCATGGACCGCTTTGTGTTGCGATCATGGCGCGGCAAGTCGCACCGTGCTAGTTTTCCGTTGCTGACATTTCATCCACATCGCTGTCATTCCGGGGCGCCGCGAAGCGGCGAACCCGCAATCCATAGTCCCTGCGCTGGGGTTATGGATTCCGGGTTCCTCGCTACGCCCGGCCCCGGAATGACGATACCAACCGGCAGAGTCACGACACTAGCGGACGTGTTGGGAATCGGTTTGCAACCATACGCCATGGCAAGACCGCGGTACAGCTAAAACGAATGACGCTACAGTGGCTTGGAGGCTCGTCGAGAATTTTATCGCCGCGCGCCAATTTGTGATTTCCATCACCGACACCGGGCGGCTCTGACGCGAGGCTGGCATCTTCATTGCTGCGCGTCTTCCAGTCGAGGCCTGCATTTTGCACTCATTCGTGGAGACCTTCCATGCACCTGCAATTCGTCGGCTGTGGCGACGCTTTCGGCTCCGGCGGGCGATTCAACACCTGCTTTCACCTGGTCGGAAAGAAGGTCAATGCATTGATCGATTGCGGAGCGACCTCGCTGGTGGCGATGACCCGGCTCGCCATCGACCGCAATGGCATCAATACGATTTTCCTGACGCACTTTCACGCCGATCACGTCGGCGGCGTTCCGTTCTTCCTGCTCGAGGCGAACTATGTACTCAAGCGCGACCGCGAGCTCACGATCGCCGGCCCAGCGGGATTGAAGTCGCACTACGCCGAGGTCATGCAGGGTGCGTTCCCCGGAACGGAGGCGCTCAAGCTGCGATTTCCTCTCAGGCTGCACGACTTGGAAATCGGCAAGACCAGCGAGCTGGGCCCGGTCAAGATCACGCCTTTCCATGTCGTCCATGACGACCGCGCCGGCCCCTGCCTCGGCCTCCGCATCGAAGCCGAAGGCAAGGTCATCGCCTATTCGGGCGACACCGAATGGACTGACGCATTGATTGAGCTCGGGCGCGAGGCCGATCTGTTCATCTGCGAGGCTTATACGCGCGACAAGCCGATCAGCACCCACATGGCGTTGTCGCTCCTCGAGCGGCATCTTGATCGGATCAGGCCGAAACGTCTCGTGCTGACGCATATGGGTGCGGACATGCTGGCGCGCCGCGCCGAGGTATCCTTCGAGACCGCGGAAGACGGCAAAATCGTCGAGCTCTAAGCGGTCACGATCTATTTGCCGTTCGCACACATGCCGAGTCAAAGAACGGCCCGCCTCCAGTGTCAGATGAATCGCACCGCGTAAATCGGCGGCAAGTGCGCATGGACCAAATCCCAGCGCGCGCCGCCATCGTCGCTGGTCCACAGCGCGCCGGTGGTCGATCCCATCGCCAATCGCGTGCCGCTGTCATCGACATCAAAGCCGTGGCGGTAGATGAGATCGTAGGCGTCGCGTTGCGGCAGTCCTTCGCGCAGGACCTGCCAAGTCCTGCCGCCGTCGCTGGTCCGCGTCACGCACAGCGCGCCGTCGCGCGGCATGCGAATTTCATCTTTGATTGCCGGCACGAACCAAGCGGTTTGCGGATCGCGCGGATGGGCCACCACGGCAAAGCCGAAATCGTCGCAAGGCGGCGATAACCGCGTCCAATGCGCCCCAGCGTTGGTCGAGCGGTAGATGCCGGCATGATGTTGCATCCACATCACGTCGGGCTCTGCCGCGCAGCGCGCGATCCGATGCGGGTCCTGGACGGCGCTGTCTTCGGCCTGCTCGGGCGGAACGTAAGGCGCAAACAGGCCCTTGCCGAGCACCGACCAACTCGCGCCGGCGTCACGGCTCTCCCAAACGCCGCCGCATGAGATGCCGATAAAGACGCGATCCGGATCGCGCGGGTCTGGCGAAACGCTGTGAATGCCGGCGGCGTCATAGCCGCCGCCGAACCAGCGCGCCCGCTCCGGCACATTCCAGAGCGACGACATGAGCTGCCAAGTCGCGCCGCGATCGTCCGACCGGAACAGGCCGGCCGGGATGGCCCCGATCCACAGGCGGTTGGGACGATTGCCACCGCCGGAATCGAGCGACCAGATCTGGAACAGCGAGGGCGCGTCGGCGGCATCGGATGGAAAAGCCGGCACGGCGATCTCCCGCCAGCTCCGCCCGTCGTCGTCGGAGCGGTGCAGCTTGGGACCAAAATGCCCGTGTTTGAGCGCGGCGAAGATGACGCCGTCGCCCACGTGCAGCGCGTTCGTCACTGCAATACCGGCGAATCCGATCAAATCCGCGCTCCAGGCGCGGCCATTGCGCGCGAGCGCGAACAGACCCTTGCGGGTCGCCACCAACAGACGATCACTCATTTCAGCTGCACCTCAACCGCCCGACAGCGCCTGCATGACGTAGAGCTTGGTGTCGGGCCCGATGGCGCGCGACAGCGCCGTTTCGTTGGAAAGCCGCTCGCCGTCGGCGAAGACGCAGACATGCTTGCGCATTCTGCCCTGCTCGTCGAGCACGTAGCCGCGCACATGCGGCTGCGCGGCAAACACATTGATCAGCGCCTCGCCGACCGTGCGGCCGCCGGTCGCAATTGGCCCCTCAGGAACCAAGTTGCGCAAATGGCTGGTGAAGTGAACCTCCGCCATGGCGCCACCCTATCGGACGATTGCGGCAATCATCCGCCGAGCGCAGCCTCGATCGCCGCCAATGCGGCATCCGCCTTCGCGCCATCAGGACCGCCGGCTTGCGCCATGTCGGGCCGTCCGCCTCCGCCCTTGCCGCCCAACGCCTCGGCGCCCTTGCGCACCAGATCGACGGCATTGAACCGCCCGACGAGGTCGTTGGTGACCCCGACCACGAGCCCGGCTTTGCCGTCGCCGGTCACCCCGACAATGGCGACCACGCCGGAGCCGAGCTTCTTTTTGCCCTCGTCAGCAAGGCTGCGCAGGTCCTTCAGATCGATGCCTTGTACCGCGCGCGCCATGAGCTTCACATCGCCGACGGTGCGGAAACCGTCTTCGCCATGGCGTCTGGCGCCGTCGCCGCCGCCCAAGGCGAGCTTTTTCTTCGCGTCAGAGAGCTCCCGCTCGAGGCGCTTGCGCTCTTCCAGGAGACCGACAACACGGTCGGGCACATCGTCGAGCGGCACGCGCAGCTCGGAGGCCGTCGCCTTGGCAAGACGCGCCAGGCGATTGGCATTGGCGCGGGCGGCTTGCGCCGTCAGCGCCTCGATCCGGCGCACGCCGGAGCCCACCGCCGACTCGCCAACCACCGAAATAAGGCCGATGTCGCCGGTGCGGCGTACGTGCGTGCCGCCGCACAGCTCGACCGACCAGCCCATGGTGTTGCCGCCGCCCTCGCCCATGGCGACGACGCGCACCTCTTCGCCGTATTTTTCGCCGAACAGCGCGCGCGCCCCGGACGCTATGGCGTCGTCGCGGCTCATCAGCCGGGTGACGACCGGGCTGTTCTGCAACACAACATCGTTGGCAATGTCTTCGACGCGCTCGAGTTCGTCGGCGCTCATCGGCTTGGGATGCGAGAAATCGAACCGCAGCCGATCCGGCGCCACCAGCGAGCCCTTCTGCGCCACATGCTCGCCAAGCACCTGACGCAAGGCTTCATGCAGCAGATGGGTCGCCGAATGGTTCTTGCGGATCGCGCCGCGGCGCCGATGATCGACCTCAAGCGTGAGCGGCATGCCGGCCGTCAAGCTGCCTTCCTCCACGGTCCCGACATGAACAAAGACATCGCCGAGGTGCTTCTGTGTATCGGTGACTTTGAAACGCACGCCGTCGCCGGTCATGGCGCCGATGTCGCCGACCTGACCGCCGGATTCGCCGTAGAACGGCGTCTGGTTGAGCACCACGGCGCCGCTCTCGCCCTTCTTCAAGGACGCGACTTCTTTCCCGTCGCGCACCAGCGCCGCAACCACGCCTTCGGCGGTTTCCGTCTCATAGCCGAGAAACTCGGTGGCGCCGATCTTCTCGCGCAGGCCGAACCACACCGCCTCGTCGGCCGCCTCGCCCGAACCGGCCCACGAGGCGCGCGCCTTGGCGCGCTGCTGCTCCATGGCGTCGTTGAACGCCGCGAGATCGACACTGATGCCGCGCGGCTTGAGCGCGTCCTGGGTGAGATCGAGCGGAAAGCCGTAGGTGTCGTACAGCGTGAACGCGGTGACGCCATCGAACATATCGCCGCGCTTGAGCGAGCCGCTGGCGTCGTCGAGAATCGCAAGGCCGCGTTCCAGCGTGCGGCGGAAGCGGGTCTCTTCGAGCCTTAGCGTTTCTGTGATCAGCGCGTCGGCGCGGTGCAGCTCCGGATAGGCCTGCCCCATCTCGCGGACCAGAACCGGCACGAGCTTCCACATCAGCGGCTCTTTGGCGCCGAGCAATTCCGCATGCCGCATGGCGCGCCGCATGATCCGCCGCAACACATAGCCGCGGCCTTCGTTCGACGGCAGCACACCGTCGGCGATCAGGAACGAAGAGGCGCGCAGGTGATCGGCAATGACGCGGTGCGAGGCCTTGCGCTCGCCATCCGGATCGACGCCGGTGAGCGCGGCGATGGCCTCGATCAGCGCGACGAACAGGTCGATCTTGTAGTTGTCGTGGGTGCCTTGCAGCACCGCCGCAATGCGCTCGATGCCCATGCCAGTGTCGATCGAGGGCCGCGGCAGGTCGAGACGCTTGCCGTCGGCTAGCTGCTCGTACTGCATGAAGACGAGATTCCAGATTTCGACAAAGCGGTCGCCCTCGGCGTCCGCGCTGCCCGGCGGCCCGCCGGGTATCTGTTCGCCGTGGTCGTAGAAAATCTCCGAGCAGGGACCGCACGGGCCGGTGTCGCCCATGGCCCAAAAATTGTCAGACCCGGCAATACGGACGATCCTGTGCTCCGGCAGGCCGGCGATCTTCTTCCAAAAATTATAGGCCTCGTCGTCGTCGATATAGACGGTGATGATCAGACGGCTGGCCGGTACGCCGAACTCTTTTGTCACCAGCCGCCAGGCCAGCTCGATGGCGCGCTCCTTGAAGTAGTCGCCGAACGAGAAATTGCCGAGCATCTCGAAGAACGTGTGGTGGCGCGCGGTGTAGCCGACATTGTCGAGATCGTTGTGCTTGCCGCCGGCGCGCACGCATTTCTGCGCCGTGACGGCGCGCGAATAGGGCCGCTTCTCCAGGCCGGTGAACACGTTCTTGAACTGCACCATGCCGGCATTGGTGAACATCAATGTCGGATCGTTGCGCGGCACGAGCGGCGACGAGGGCACGATTTCGTGCCCCTCGCGGGCAAAGTAGTCGAGAAACCGCGACCGGATATCGTTGACGCCGCTCATGCCGGGCAACTCTCTAATGGCACTGCGCTTTCCTGTCCAGGAAGGGCCGATTTGCAGAGCCGCCGTAAAGCATATAAGCGCTGCGGGACGAGCGTGCGCCCCCATCAGGACATGGCATGAACGATCAAAGCACCGCCGGCCTGGGCAGCTTCGAGCAGCGGCTGCGGGCCGGCCGTTTTGTCATGACCGCCGAGCTGGCGCCGCCGGTGTCATGCGACCCGCAGGAACTGCGCGCCAAGGCGGCGTTGCTGAAGGGACTGCCGGATGCTGTGAACGTCACCGACGGCGCCGGAGCTCATGCCCATATGAGCGCGCTCGCCGCCTCCGCCATCCTGCTTGCCATGGGCATCGAGCCGATCCTGCAGATCACGTGCCGCGACAAGAATCGCCTGGCGCTGCAGAGCGAGATGATGGGCGCGGCCGCACTCGGCGTGCGCAACTTGCTTCTGCTCACCGGCGACGACCCGAAGGCCGGCGATCAGCCGGAGACCAAGCCGGTGTTCGATGTGGATTCGGCGACATTGATCCGGATGGCGCGCCAGCTGCGCGACGACGGCACGCTGCCGACCGGGCGCAAGGTTGGCGGCAGGGCATCCTTCTTCATCGGGGCTGCGGACATGCCGATCGATCCGCCCGCCGACTGGCAGCCGCATTCGCTCCTTGGAAAGATCAAATCCGGCGCGCAATTCGTCCAAACCCAGTTCTGCATGGATGTCGGCGTCGTGCGCCGCTACGTCGCGGCGCTGCAGCGCGCCGGCGTCACCGGACAGCTGGCGGTTCTGATCGGTGTCAATCCGCTGCGCTCGGCGAGGTCGGCGCGCTGGATGAAAAGCCATCTCTACGGCACGATTATTCCCGATGCGCTGGTCGCGCGCATGGAGGAGGCGAAGGACCCGGCCCGCGAAGGCGTGCGCATCTGCGTCGAGTTGATCGAGGAGCTTTCGACCGTCCCCGGCGTCGCCGGCGTCCACATCATGGCGCCAGGCAACGATGCGGCGATCGCAGAGGTGATCAGCGCAGTGCGGGCTACGGTCAAATCGCCCCGATGAACCGGCAGCAATCCAGAACGTTGCTGAGCCTGGCTCGCCGTTTCCCCCATTGCGCTTCGCTCCATGCGGGCTAAACCTGCTCCACGGTGCGGATGTTGATCTCAGACGTCAGGGTCCGGTGCACCGGGCATTTGTCGGCTATCTCCATCAGCCGCGCGCGCTGCTCCGCGGTGAGATCGCCTTCCAGGGTAATGACGCGCTCGATGTGGTCGATCATGCCCTCCTTGGTTTCGCACTCGGCGCAGTCGACGGCGTAGATCTTGCCGTGGCGAAGCCGGACATGTGTCCGTGTCAGCGGAATCTTCTTGCGATCGGCATAGAGCCGCAAGGTCATTGATGTGCAGGCGCCGAGTGCAGCCAGCAGAAGATCGTACGGACCCGGACCGCTACCGAGACCGCCGACGTCCTCGGGCTCATCTGCAATCAGATGATGCCGGCCGGAAATAATCTCCTGCTGAAATAAGCCGTGCCCCGTTTCGCGCACGACGACGGTATTGAGCGGAGTACCGTCGGGAAATTTAGTTTCTGCTGCCATGAGCCCCTCCTCCGTCTCGGCTAAAGTCGCCAGTGGAGCATGATCTTCTCGGGAAAACCCGTTCCCACTTTTCCGGATCATGCTCTAGCGAAGATACGCCCATTCCCCGGACGACTGCACAACCATCGTCGCAAAAGCGTCAGTGCAAAACATTTGGCTGAGATAGAAAGAAGGGCCGCCCCTGGAGCAGCCCTTCCATTGTCAGGCCGTGGCCCGGTTGCGTCGGCGATCGTCTGCCTGACGCGCGTGAGCCCGATGGTGGATTAGACCACCTAGGCGAGGACCTCGGCAGAGGCGAGGATCCAGTTCACGAATGCCGGCGACCGCGGCGATAGACAATGAGACACTGGATCACCTCCTTTCGGTTGTTGACGATAGACCCCGATATAAATCGCCGGGCGGCGATTCGGAAGGTGGCTTTGCGTGACAGGCGGTAGATCGCGGCCGGTAGCAACCCGTGGAAATTATGAAAAGCGAAGCTTTTCGGAGAGCATCGGTACCTAGGCCGCGGTATTGAACTTCGTCCGCCTAATCTCCCGCAGCGAATTCCGGAACCTGCGCGGTGTTGCGCATTGCCTCATCGATTCTGTCGCGCTCGCGGCGGTCGTCCATTGCATGCCTGTTCCGGTGTCGCGGCGCCAATGATACGACTGGCGCGAAACTCATCGCCACGCGAGAAGGGCCCAATGCCGCGCTACTATTTTCATCTCACGGATGGCAAAAACGTCTTGAGCAATCACGAGGGCATCGATCTTGCCGGCGACGCCGCGGCCTACGCGGATGCCGTGGCGCTGGCCGACGACCTGCGCCGCGGCGCCAGGATGCCGGGCTGGAAGTGGGACGGCTGGTTCGTCGCCATCATGGATCAGCATGGCCGCAAGATCGATGAAGTGCCGATCGCCGACACGCTCGAAGCGGACTAGGCGGCACTTCTAGAAGCGCGGTATTGCACTTCAGCAACCGCTTCGGCGTGGACCTTCGCGTTCCGGAGGCCCGATAGCATCACGGCTGCCTGCAACGAACATTGTCGCAGCCAATCGACCTTCATCGCGCCAGCTCCCGAATCGCCGCATCCAGGCCTTCAGGCGTGAGCGGAAACATGCGCCCGCCAAGGAGCTGGCGCATCATGCGGATCGAGGCGGTGGTCTCCCACTCGCGCTCGGCGACCGGATTGAGCCAGACGCACGAGGGATAGGTCGCGAGCAGGCGCTGCATCCAGACCTGGCCGGGCTCCGCGTTGAAGTGCTCGACCGAGCCGCCCGGCGCGACGATTTCGTACGGCGACATCGCCGCGTCGCCGACGAAGATCACCTTGTAGTCGTGGCCGTAAGTGTGCAGCACGTCCCAGGTCGGCGTCGTCTCGGTCCAGCGCCGTGCATTCTCTTTCCATACCCGCTCGTAGAGACAGTTATGGAAGTACAGATGCACCATGTGCTTGAATTCCGAGCGCGCCGCGGAGAACAGTTCCTCGCAGGCCTTGACGTGCCAATCCATCGAGCCGCCGACGTCGAAGAACAGCAGCACCTTGATGCTGTTGTGGCGCTCCGGCCGCATCAGGATGTCGAGATAGCCCTTGTGCGCGGTGCCCTTGATGGTGCCGTCGAGATCAAGCTCGTCGGGCGCGCCGCTGCGCGCAAACTTGCGCAAGCGCCGCAGCGCGATCTTGATATTGCGGGTGCCGAGCTCGACACCGCCGTCGAGATCGCGAAACTCGCGCTTGTCCCAGACCTTCACCGCGCGGAAATTGCGGTTGTTGTCCTGACCGATGCGGACGCCTTCGGGGTTATAGCCATAGGCGCCGAACGGCGAGGTGCCGGCGGTGCCAATCCACTTGTTGCCGCCTTGGTGCCGCCCCTTCTGCTCGGCAAGGCGCCGGCGCAGCGTCTCCAATAGCTTGTCGAGGCCGCCCAGCGCCTCGATCTGCTTCTTCTCTTCGTCGGTGAGATATTTTTCGGCGAGTTTCTTCAGCCATTCGGCCGGAATCTCGGCCGCGAGCGCCTGCTCGACCATCTCGAGGCCCTTGAAGACGTGGCCGAACACGCGGTCGAACTTGTCGAGATTGCGCTCGTCCTTCACCAGCGCCGCGCGCGACAGATAATAGAAATCCTCGACCCGACGGCCCGCCAGATCCCTCTCCATCGCTTCCATCAGGGTGAGATATTCGCGCAGCGTCACCGGCAGGCCGGCCGCTTTGAGCTCGTGGAAGAAGCTCGCGAACATGGCGGCCATTCTACACGCCCTGCGGCCGGCGGCGGCAGCGCGATCGCGCTGATCGCGGGGCTGCCGTCCAATGGGCCAGACCACGCGGAGAGGGCCGAACCCCTCCTGAAAGGATCGAAAACCCGAATTGGATGATCGTAAAATTTCCTAAGCTATTGACTTGTAATAACTTTCATATCTCAGCCCATCTTGCTAAGATATATCTTGAGTTACATCGTGAAGCGTGCTATCTGAAGATATATCGAAACCTAAAAAGGAAGTGAAAAAAGTGTACGGACATTGTGAATCTCACCACGGCAAATGGGCGGCCGGCCGGCGGCGGCGGTTCGGCGGTTTCGGCTCCGGCGGACGGCACGGCGGCGCGGGCGGCGAAGATTGGATGCGCGCCCGGCGCATGCTGGCGCAAGGGGACTTGCGGCTCGTCGCATTGGCGCTGATCGCGGACGCGCCGCGCCACGGCTACGAGATCATCAAGCTCGTCGAAGAGAAAACCGCGGACTGGTACTCACCGAGTCCCGGCGTCATTTATCCGACGCTGACCTATCTGGAGGAAGCCGGCTACGTTACCGCGTCGGCGGAGGGCGCCAAGAAGCTCTACACCATCACCGACGAGGGCCGCGCTTACCTCGACGCCAATCGCGACTTGGCCGACGTCGTGCTCGACCGGTTAAGCGCGCTCGGCGAGCGGGTCAACCGCTGGCGCCGCGCCTCGCGCGGCGAGCGCGACGACCGTCGCAGCCTGCCGCCGCTGCTCGAAGCCGCGTTCGACCACTTGCGCGTAACCGTGGCCAAGCGGCTCGAGAGCGACGCCGATGCCGAAGCGCGGCTCGTTGAAATCCTGGCCCGCGCCGACGCGGACCTGCAGCGCTGCAGCTGATCTGACGAAGCTCAATCGGCGGCGAGCACATCGGGTGTCTGGACGTGCTCTGGTCGCACGCCCACGCCAACGAGCCGGGCGGGAATGCGCCGCAGCGCCGGCACAAGATCAAGCAGCCTGAACATCAGCGGCGGCTTCGGCTGCAAAGTCGACTGCAGCGCCGGACCGATGATTTGATTTTGCATGGTCAGCTGCAGCCGCTGCGTGAACCGCACTGGAAAACTGCGCCGCGCTTCAATGGCTCGCAAGTCGTCGCCGCTGACGATGCCGAGTTTAAGCGGCGCGGCGAGCCGGTTGGCCGCCGCGACCGCGTCCTGGACGGCGAGATTGATGCCGACGCCGCCGATCGGCGACATCGCGTGCGCGGAATCGCCGATACAGATCAGGCCCGGCCGCCACCATTTGCGCAGCCGGTCTACGGTGACACTCAAAAGCTTGACGTCGTCCCAGGTCTTCAATTCGCCGACGCGATCGCCGAGATACGGCGACAAAACCAGCACGCGGCGCCGGAACGCTTCGAGGCCCTGCGCCTTGACTTGCTCGATACCGCCTTTGGGAATGACGTAAGCGCACTGCCAGTATTGGTCGCGGTCGAGCATCACCAGCATGGCGCCGGCCTCGATGTGGCCGAAGGTGGCGGCGTCATCGCTGTCCTTCCGGGTGATGCGGAACCACAGCACGTCCATGGGCGCGCCATAATCCTCGCTTTCGAAACCCGCCCTCGCCCGCACCGTCGAGTGGCGGCCGTCACAGCCCACCACCAGGTCGGCGCGGACGGTCAGCATGCCGTCCGGCGTCGCGGCGCGCACGCCCGCGATCTGACCGCCCGCCTCGATCAGATCGGTAGCCTCGGTCCGCATCTGCAGATCGAACGTCTTGTAGCGCTTGCCCTGCGCCGCCAGAAAATTGAGAAAATCCCACTGCGGCATGAGCGCCACGAATTTGCAATGCGTGGGCAGATGCGTCATGTCGATGACATCGAGCAGCGATTTGCCGACTTGAATGCTCAGCCGTTCGAGCTTCTGATGCGGCAATTTGAGGAACTCGCCGAGCAGTCCAAACTCGTGCATCAACTCCAGGGTCGACGGGTGAACGGTGTCGCCGCGAAAATCGCGGAAGAAATCCGCGTGCTTTTCAAGCACCACCACGTCGACGCCGGCGCGGGCCAGCAGGAAACCCAGCATCATTCCCGCCGGGCCGCCGCCAACAACGCAACACTTCGCGGTGATCGATCGCTCGGGCATTGCAAGAGTATGGATAGCCGCCTTGCTTGCGGCAAGCCGCGCGAAGGTTCAATGTCGCGCCGTTTGGCAAGCCATCGCCTGAGCGCGAGCGCGGAGGCCGGAATGTTTTCCAAGATCAATCATGTCGCCATCGTCAGCGAAAACTACGCGCGCTCCGCGCAGTTCTACCAGGCCGCGTTCGGGATGCGCGGTTCGGAGGCGACCCGCGCCGGGCGAGCGCTCACGGTCGGCGACGGCTATGTCGGTCTCAATATCAATCCGCGGCGGGCGGGCCGCTCAGCCGGCCTCGACCATTTCGGCATCGAAGTCGAAAGCGTCGAAACCGCCTTCGACCGCATACGCCGCCACTATCCGGCCGTGAAATGGCTCAAGCGGCCGAGCAACCGCCCGTTCGCCGGCATTTCCACGCACGATCCAGACGGCAACATGTTCGATCTTTCGCAGAAGACCATGGTTAACCGCACCTCCGTCTATCGCGAGCAGGAAGCAGGCGGCGCGGTGAACGCGCGGCATATCGATCACGTCGCGCTCCGCACCATGCGGCCCGACGATATGGCGGAGTTTTATCGCAACGTGTTCGAACTGGCGCCGGCCAACAAAGCGCCGGGCGACCGCAATCACTATCTCACCGACGGTCATGTGACCCTGATGATCATGCCGTGGGACATCACCGATTACGAGGGCACTGGCATCATCACCGCCGGCATGGATCACATCGGCTTCAAGGTCGAGGGCGTCGAAGCCTTCAAGACGGATGTCGACCGCCTCGCCGCCGACAATCCGCTCTTGGCGCCGGCGCCTGTTGGTACCGGCGAGGAAGGCAGCAAGCTGCTCGGCCTCTTTCAGCGCTCTTGTCCGCTCGGGCAGCATCATTTGGCCGATTGTGACGGCGTGCTGCTCGACGTCCGCGCCGACTGACTGCGCCCAGCGCGTCGTTGCGCCCTGCCCGGCGCAGCGGCGGGGCTCACATTTCTGCCGCAACAGCCATGCTACACATTGCCTTTCGCCGTATCCACGATCATGCGCCTTTCCCTCGCCTTGGCGGTCCTGCTGTCGCTTGCGCCGTTCGCATCGGGACGCGCGCAGGACCAGCCGCCCGCAAGCTCTGGCCTGTCGAGCACCGGCAACTTCCAAATCGTCTGGGAGGTGAAGAACCGGTTTCGACTGTTTCGCAACGAAGCCGATTTCTTGCGGCAGGTGGCGGCCAGCCGGGGGGATGGCGTGCTGGCCGCGGAAGACCGGCTGGAGCGCGACAGCGCGGGCTTAGGCTGGGCCAAGGATGTGGTCGGCCATCTGTGCGTCGATCCGGTCGGCAATCTGATGCAGACGTGCGAGCGCGACGGCGTCAGCGAGAGCTATCTTTCGCCGCGTGATCATCGGATCGGCGTGGCGCTGTCCGGCACCGCTCCGCCGGGAGCGATTTGTGCGTGGAGGTTCGACGACGGCTCCGGACAAATCGCGCAAAGCAACGCCCCATGCGACAGCGAAGTCGGGGTTCGCATCCGCTCCGATCATGCGACGGTGGCTTCCGTCGACGTTCCGCTCGGTGACGGCACCGCGCAGCGGGTGGTTGCCGACATTGCCGTCCGCGATTTCCTGATCGCCGGCTTGGGCGATTCCATCGCCGCCGGCGAAGGCAATCCGGACCGCGCCGTGCGCTTGGCGGGCGGCTTCTGCTTCAGGCGTTTCCTGCGCGGCGGCGGCGGGCAGTATTTCCGTCCGGGCCGCGCCGGCTATGACGGCGATCGCTCGTGCGAAAACGCCTCTTCCACACCGAACGCCGCGCTCGACTGGGCACGGCATGGCGCACGCTGGATGAGTGCGGCCTGTCATCGTTCGCTGTACAGCTACCAGATACGCGTCGCGCTCGCGCTCGCCATCGAACAACCGCACATCGCGGTGACGTTCCTTCCTCTTGCGTGCACCGGCGCAACCATCGAAGCCGGCCTGTTCGGCAACCAGGCAGCCGACGACTGTCCCTCGGTGGTCGGTGTCGCCAAATGCGCTGGCACCTCCCCGGCACAGTTCGCGGAACTGAAGACCTTGCTCGCGGCGGCGCGGCGGCAGGACCCGCAGCGCACGCTCGATCTCGTGCTGCTGACCATTGGCGCCAACGACGTCAACTTCGCCGGACTGGTCGCCAATGTCATCGTCGATGCCGCAACCGAACGGCTGCTGTTGCATCAGAGCGGCGCCATTGCCGGCGTGCAGGACGCGACGAGAAATCTGGACGAGGACCTTCCAGACGAATTCGGTCGACTACGCAGCGCCTTCAAGCCGCTGGTCGGCGACAATCTCGCTCGCGTGGTGTTCGTTTCCTATGCCAATCCGGCGATGCGGGCGGTGGACGAACCTTGCACCGGAGGACGCGACGGCTTGGATGTGCACCCCGCCTTCGGTGCGGACGCCGAGCGGCTGCATGCCGCAGCCGCATTCGTCGACACCAAGTTTCTGCCCAAGCTCAAGGCGCTCGCAACGTGCGATGGCAACAGCATGTGCCACGACCCGCTGAGCGATCGCATGACGTTCGTCGACACGCACCAGCCGTCATTTGAGCAACATGGCATGTGCGTGCATGCGCCGAGCGATCCGGACTTCGACCGCGCCTGCTTCTCGCCGAAGGGCGACAGTTTCGAGACCGATCTTGCCAAAGCGGCCGACGAGCCGATGGCGTGCGGACGGCCAGCCAGCGATTACCTGCCCTACGCGCCGCGGGCGCGATGGATCAGAACGGCGGATGACAGCTACTTCACGGCCATGACCTATCCGGAGGGCATGCCGACGATGCTCAAGCCCAGCGATATTCACGATGCGCTGTGGGGCGTGCTGAGCGCGGTGTATGGCGGCGCGGTGCATCCGACCGCCGAAGGCTATGCGGCGATGGCCGATGCGGCATTGCCGGCGGTGCGTGATGTTTTGGGCTTCCCGGCGCCGCCGTCGGTTAGCAGCGAACCGCTGCCGCCGCCACAGGCGGCTGCTCCAACCGCGGCGGCGCCCACCGGCGGCGCCCCCGCGGTCCCAACGGCGCCGAGCTCACGCATGCCTTAAGCGCCAAGCGGCGCATCGCGCAAATGCTGGGAATGTCACGCGGCTCAGCGCAGCGTCGGCGCCACTCCAAGCTTCTTTTGCAAGTTCGTCGACGAGGTCGTGTATTGGAACACGAGGCGTTTGTCGGGATAGATGTAGTGATACGCCTTCTGCGCCATCAGCGCCGCCTCGTGAAAGCCCGACAGGATGAGTTTCAGCTTGCCGGGATACCAATTGATATCGCCGATGGCGAAAATGCCCGGCACGCTGGTCTCGAAGCTTTCAGTATCTACGGGAATAAGCTCATTGTTCTTGAGCTCAAAACCCCAATTGGCCACCGGGCCGAGCTTCATGGTCAGGCCGAAGAACGGCAGCATGGCGTCACAGGCAATCTCCGTCATGCCGCCATCGTTCTGTTTGACGACCGCTTTCTCGATGCGGCCATCGGCGCCAACCAGCGCGGTCACCTGGCCAAGCACCAGATCAATCTTGCCGGCGTCCACCAGCGCCATCATTTTGTTCACGGAATCGGGCGCGGCGCGGAATTCGCTGCGCCGATGAATGAGCGTCAGCCGGCTCGCCAACGGCGTTAGGTTAAGCGTCCAATCGAGCGCGCTGTCGCCGCCGCCGACGACGAGGACACGCTTGTCGCGAAATGCGTCCATCTTGCGCACCGCGTAATGGACGCTTTTGCCTTCGTAGGGCTCGATGCCCGGAATTGGCGGCCGCTTCGGCTGGAATGAGCCGCCGCCTGCGGCAATGACGACGACCTTGCACTCGAACTCCTTGCCCTGATCGGTTTTCACCCGGAACAGCGGATCGCCGATTTTCTCCACGGTCACGACCATCTCGCCGAGATGGTATTGTGCATTGAAAGGCTTGATCTGCAGCAAGAGCGCATCGACCAGTCCCTGCGCGCTGGTGTAGGGCACACCGGGAATGTCGTAGATCGGCTTCTCGGGATAGAGCTCAGCGCATTGGCCGCCGATCTTGTCGAGAATGTCGATGAGATGCGCCTTCATATCGAGCAGGCCAAGCTCGAATACGGCGAAGAGACCGATCGGCCCCGCGCCAATGATGACGACGTCAGTCTTGATAGGTTCACTCATAGTTAAAGCGTGCTCGTTTTCGTCCTAATCGTGCTTGAAACGACGGGTGTGTAGCGTGACGGATGCCGCAGGAAAAGAGCAGGAATTTTCCTATGAAGCGGCGCAAAAGCTGAATTCGTTCCAGTACAACCGATGTTGTGTCAATCAGGCTTGTCTTTCCGGAGTCCGCACCGTCAAGCCGTCCAGATCGTCGCGCACTTTGATCTGGCACGAAAGCCGCGAGTTCGGCTGCACCTCATAGGCAAAGTCAAGCATATCTTCTTCCATCGGCGAAGGCTCGCCAACTTTCTCGCGCCACTCTTCTTCAATGTAGACGTGGCACGTCGAGCAGGCGCAAGCGCCGCCGCATTCGGCCTCGATGCCGGGAACGCCATTCTTGATGGCAGTCTCCATGACCGTCGCGCCGATCTCACCATCGACCGTGCGCGCGGTGCCCTCGACATCGATGAAGGTGATTTTGACCATCAGGAGAGAATTGTCGGCGGCTGGCGGAGCGAAGGAGACGGGACGCGGCCGACCTGGATCGGCCGGCTCTATTTATTGGTTTGCACCGGGCGACGCCAGTGCCGCCGGGGAGGCGGCAGGCCCGCGCCGACTCACGGATCGCGAGAGCCCGCGGCAAGCCGCGCCGCGATGGTGGCGTTGGCCTCGGCGGCGGCGGCCGTGAGCGCCTCGATTGCCTGCCCGAGGCCCTGACCGCCCGCCCGGCTGGCGACGTATTCGAGGCGCTCGGCAGCTTGCGCCACGCGCCACGCCCCGATCCCCCGCGCCGAGCCCGTCAATGTGTGCGCCGCCGCAGCGGCGAGCGCCGGCGACGTGTTTGCGATGCGCCCCAGCATGAGGGCAGTCTGCCGGGCAAAGATTTCCAGCACTTCGCGCTCCAGATTGAGGTCACCGAGGGTCATGCGCGCCAGATGATCTTCGTCGATCACCGGCGGTTCCAACTCCGCACATGAGGCATCGATCAGGGTTGTTGCCGTCATTGTTTAGTCCCCTTCGTTTAGTCCCCTTCTGCCACTGTTCTTGTTGCGTCTTGCTCGCGGGCGCGGCGAAGGTGCGATGGCAGAGGCAAAAACCAAGTGAATCCGTAGGCTTGTATGCTCAAGCGGCGGCGTTTAATCGGCGCCCTGGTAACCAGGCCATTACCCAGCGCGTGGACCCAAGGCGAATGGCGCCCGCCTGCGATGGAACTCGCGAATCGAGGCCTCGCGCGCCGCCCCTCGCGCGTCGCGGTTTTCCACCTCGCGGCGAATCCCGCGATTCAACACCGGCGGCCCCAAGCGTGCCGTATTGTTGTCAGCAGAATGGCAAATCTGGCTGAGGCGGGCGCAAAAGCCGGAACATGGTAACCAATCCGTTAACGATGATTAAAAGCACGTTAGCGGCCCGGTTTTCTTCGATCGGCCAGACCGATAGGATGCCGAAGGCACGTCAATGTGAGGGCTGGGACCCCGCTGTGTGCCGACGAGGATCGAGACAATCACGCGCTCGTGGCGCGGCCTGAGCCTGCTCAGGCCGTCCTGGTCAAGCGTAACACGCGAGGCGACGACCGACATGGCCAATTACCCGAAGAAGATCACGGATCCGACGGAAGCGGCTTTGTCTGCGATCCAGGAGGCCCTTAACGTCAAGGATGAGGATGACCGGCCGCAGCAACTGCAGGCCGAACCCGCCCCCGCGCCGCCTGTCAGCGGCGACGATGCCGTTGAGCAGCCGCACAGCTTCGAAGAGGCTTACGGCGCGGAACAGGCCGCGCCTCACCTCGCCGACCCGCACGAGTTTCGCGCCGCCAACGACGACCAGCGATCCATCGGCGAAATCCTGCGCGCACTGCAAAAGCGGCCGCCGCGCACCTCCTATTTCGTCGCCGCTATTTTCTCCGCCGTGTGGGTAATCGGCTGCCTGGCGTTGTCGTGGGCCTATGTGTCCGACTTGAACGCCGCGCTCGGCCCGGGCCACTCGCCAACCGCCATCATGATCGGACTTGGCGCCGCGGCGCTGCTGCCGATCATCTTTTTCTTCGGCGTCGCGCACATGGCATGGCGGGCCCAGGAATTGCGCCTGATCACCCAGTCCATGGCGCAAGTCGCGCTGCGGCTGGCGGAGCCGGAGAGCGTCGCGCGCGATTCGATCGTGACGGTGGGACAAGCGATCCGTCGCGAAGTGGCGGCAATGGGCGACGGCGTGGAGCGCGCGCTCGCCCGCGCCAGCGAGCTCGAGACCCTGGTGCAGAACGAGGTCGCGGCGCTCGAGCGCACTTACAGTGACAACGAGGTGCGCATTCGCGGCCTGCTGCAAGACCTCGCCAATCAGCGCGACACCTTGGTCGGCCAAGCCGAGCAAGTGCGGTCCGCGATCAACAACGTGCACATCGATCTGACGCAGGACCTGTCGACGATCAGCGATCTGGTCGGCCAGCAGGTCAACGAGGCCGCTCAACGCATTACTCATTCGCTCGCCGAGAAGGGCGAGCAGATCACGCTGGCGCTCGGCGAAGTCGGCGACAACATGATCCAGCAATTGAGCTTGCGCGGCGGCGATCTGCTCACCCGGCTGGAAACCGCGAGCGAGGAGACCTCGCGCGCCATCGTCACCGCGAGCGATCAGCTCACCTCGAACTTGAACTTCAAGACCGACCACGTCGGCGAAGATTTCGCCGAAGTGGTGAACAACCTCGAACAGCTCATGACATCGCGGCTCGATCAGGTCACCGAGAACTTCTCGGAAAAATCCCTGGCGATCGTCGACATGCTGATGAACCGTTCGCAGGAGATCGCTGACCTTGTCGCCGGCCGCGCCAGGGAGCTATCGGAGGCCATCGTCGACACGTCGAGCCACCTCGCCGAGACCATTGCCACGCGTGCCGACGAGGTCAACAGCACGCTGAAGGCCTCCGGTGAATCGCTCATCCTCGATCTCAATCTGCGCGGCAATGATGTGGCGCAAAAGCTCGAGCAGACCGGCAATCGCATCACCGAGGCCTTGGCGGCGCGCGGCGGTGACGTGACCCAAAAACTCGAACAGGCGGGCAACCAGATCACCCAGACGCTGGTCTCGCACGGCAGCAATGTCACTGAAAGCTTGCGCGACAGCGTGGAGAAATTCGTCGAGACGGTTGGAACGCGCAGCGATACCATTAAGGAACTGCTGTCGACCCGGCTCGCCGCTTTCGAGGAAGTGTTCAACCATTCCGGCGCCGAGCTCGGCGAGAAGATTGCCCGCGACTCCACCACGCTCGGCAATCTGATCACACGTCATCTGGCCGAGTTCGACCGCACGGTGAAGACCTACGGGGCCGAGCTGGTCGAGCGGCTCGGCGCGCGCACGCAGGACGTCTCCGAAGCGATGCGCGGCTATGTCGAAAGCTTCGACAACCGGGTGACCGCCAAAGCGACCGAAGTCACGACCGGGCTCGATCAGCGTCTCACCCGTTTTCAGGAAGCGCTCGACGGCCGCACCCAGACGCTTACCGAGGCGCTCGCCGCCCGCGTCATGGACATCGCCAAAACGCTCGCCGAAGGCGGCAAGGAAGTGGTCACCGCTCTCGACCGCCGCATCACCGACGTGACCACGCTGATCGATTCGCGCGCGGCCAATTTGTCGGAATCTGTTGCCGCGCGTATTGCCGATATCGACAAGACCCTCGGTAGCCGCACGATCGAGGTCGCCAACAGCCTCGACAGCCGCATTGCGAACATCGACAAGACGCTCGGCGCGCGCGCCCTCGATGTCGCCAATAATCTGGACGGCCGCATCGGCCATCTCGAGCAATTGCTCGTCGGCCGCGCCGAAGCGGTGACCCAGCAGCTCGAGCAGCGCAGCCGCGCCGCCGCCGATATTCTCAACGCTCGCGTCCAGGAGCTTGCAGACGCGATCAAGACCAACACCGGCGCCGCCGAGCGGTCGCTCGTCCAGCTGACCGCCAACACCACCGAGAGCCTCGGCAAGAGCACGGCCGCGACGACGGCGGCGGCGGAAACCTTGAACCGCACCGCGAGCGAGGCCACCGCTTCACTCACGCGCAGCGCCGCCGAGGTCACCGCCGCGTTCAACCGCAGCACCGGCGCGTTGACCAACACGATCAGCAAAACCACCGCCGACGCAACGGCGATGCTCGACCACAGCACCGGAGCGCTTACCGAAACGTTCAGCCGCAGCGCCGCAGACGCGGCGGCGGTGCTCAACCGCAGTGTCGGCGCCTTCAGCGAAGCGATAGGAAAGACCGCCGCCGAGGCGAGCGCGCTGCTCGACCGCAGCGCCGGCACGGTCACCGGCGCGGTCGGTCGCAGCGCAGCCGAAGCGAGCGCGCTGCTCGAACGCAGCACCGGCACGTTGACCGAATCGATCGGCAAAACCGTCGCCGAGGCAAGCGCGACGCTCGACCGCAGCGTCGGCAGCGTGGCGGAATCCATCGGCCGAAGCGCCGCCGAGGCGAGCGCGCTGCTCGAACGCAGCACCGGGACGGCGACTCAATCGATCGGCAAAAGCGCCGCCGAAGCCAGCGCGTTGCTCGATCGCAGCGCGGGCGCGGTCAGCGATTCGATCACGCGGAGCGCGGCCGCGGCGCACGAAGCCATCACCCGGACGGCAACCAGCGCGACCGATCTGCTTGCGCAGAGCGCCACCACCACCAGCGAAACCATCGGCCGCACCGCCGGCGAGGCCGAGCGCACGTTGCTGGGCACCAGTACCGAGGTCGCCCGCAACATCGTCGGCAAGGCCGAAGAGTTCAACACGGCAATCGCGCAACGCTTGAGCGACATGGGCCGGCTGATCGACGAGAAATCCAACGGGCTGCTGTCGGCGCTGACCGGCAAGGGCGCTGAGTTCGCCAACGAGGTGAGCCGCGTCACCGATCACGCGGTGAAGTCCATCGAGGCCAAGAGCTTCGTCTTCACGCAGACGATGATGGACAATAGCGAGGAAATTGCCCGCCTGATCAACGAAGCGAGCCAGACCGCGACATCGGCGATGACGCGCACGCTGGGTCAATTGCAGGAAGGCACGCACAGCGTCACCGAGTCCGCCAAGTCCACCATCGCGCGCACGCTGGAGGAGTTGCATAGCGCGACCCGGACGGCGATCGAGCAGTCGAAGCAGACCGCCGCCGCCACGGTCGCCGACATGATGGAAACCCACGGCATGCTGCGATCGGACTCCACCGCGTTGTTCGAGCGGCTGCGCGAGGCCAACATCCTGCTGCAGGAAGTACTCAGCGGCGCGCACGAGAACATGAACTCGATCGAGCATACGATGGCGACCAGGGTCTCCGAATTCGTCGCCGCGATGAACGATCTCACCAACAAGAGCGGCGCCACGACCGCCAAGGTGGAGCAGCACCTCGGCACCTTTAACACCGTCACGGTCAAAGTGCTGCGCGATCTCGGCGAGCTGTCCGGGCAGTTCACCAGCCATGGCCGCTCGCTGGCGGAAGCCGTCGAGCTGCTCGAGTTGAGCAATCGCAAAAGCGAGGAAACGGCGGCAAACCGCCAGGCCGCGCTCGAAGCGCTGGTCAAGACGCTCGATGCGCGGAGCGACGATTTCGAACAGCGGCTGCAGCGGTTCTCGGGGCTGCTCGAGGAATCACTCGAAGCGGCGACGACGCGAACCAGAGAGATTGCGAGCTTGATCGCCGAAACGAGCAACGAAAGCGTGCGCACGATCGAGCAACAGTTCGAGGTCGTGCGCGCCAGCTCGGAGGAAGAACGCAAGCGCACGAGCGAGGCGCTCAATGCAGTTTACGAGGAGGCCTCCACCGAAGTGCAGGCCTTGTTCAATCAGTCCGTCGAGCGCTTCACCGCGATCATGCAGGGCATGAAGCAGATGGCGGCGGACATGCAACAGGAGCTTGAGGCGACGCGCGCCGAGCTCCGGCGCGGCATTCTCGAATTGCCGCAGGAGACCGCCGAGAGCACAGCGCAGATGCGGCGCGTCATTGTCGATCAGATCGAGGCGCTGGCCGAGCTCAATCGTATCGTCGCCCGCCA
>Ga0070739_10002437_pt1 | contig 25120 bp, 24 predicted proteins | sample Coa_R1_7_FD_66445 | JGI IMG/M metagenome (GOLD analysis project Ga0070739, IMG submission 66445) | Surface soil microbial communities from Centralia Pennsylvania, which are recovering from an underground coalmine fire - Coalmine... | ecosystem: Environmental > Terrestrial > Soil > Unclassified ...
GTAAGGGACAAACCAGGTGTTGCCGCGGCAGCGCAAATCCTTTCCGCGGGTGTGGGACCAGCGCGCGATGTTGCTTTTGTCCTGGTACGGAACGCCAAGCGCCAGCCGGTCTAATTCCACGCGGCCCGTTTTTGTGAAATGGAAAATGTATTCGTGGCAATCGTTGAGGAATCGCTTTGAGTTAATCGGTTTGAAATGGCCGAACGTTGTTTCGCTTTCGGCGGGCGCGCCGCCCTTCTGTTTGGGCAGCGGAGAGAAGCGTTTCGCAATCGCAATGGATTTGACCCAGTGGATGGTATTTTGCAGCACAAACAAATCGCGCAACGCCAGCGCGATCTCGTGCGGCAACATCGGATTAGCCGGCGCGGCTCCGATGTTCAGGAAAAACGAGCCGTCGAGCTTCAGAACGCGCCGCAGCTGCGCCGCCCATTTCCGGCACCAGCGCAGATACGACTGGCGATCCTGCCGATCGGAATACTTCCCATATTTGATCCCGAGATTGTACGGCGGCGAAGTGACCACCAGATCGACGCTTTCACCCGGCAGCCGCGCCATGCCCGTGATGCAATCCTGCAGGCGGAAGTCGAATTGAGTCACAACCGAAAAAATAGCACAGACACTTCGATTGCGGCGCGCGAGCGACTGCTCCCACAGGCTGGCGAGCCAGCTCGAGCTTGCTCCCCGATTCGCGCGGCCGCGCAAAATCGTTTATTCTCCGTTAAATGGCCGATAAGCCCTCGAAGCTGAAAATCGCCGACCGCGAATTTACTTCGCGCCTGATCGTGGGCACGGGAAAATTCGCGTCCAACGAACTGATGCGCGACGCGCTTGTTGCCAGCGGCGCCGAGCTGGTGACCGTGGCCCTGCGCCGCGCCGATCTCTCCGGCAAACACGATCCGTTTGCCAATATTCTCGATTTTATCGATCCAAACCAGTTTCTGCTTCTGCCCAACACGAGCGGCGCGCGCAACGCGCACGAAGCCGTGCGCCTCGCCCGGCTGGCTGCCACGGCCGGTTTGCCCAAATGGATCAAGCTGGAGATTCATCCCGACCCGCGGTATCTGCTACCCGATCCGGTGGAAACATTGGCGGCTGCAGAAATTTTGGTGAGAGAAGGGTTCACCGTTCTTCCGTACATCAACGCCGATCCGGTGCTGGCGAAACGATTACAGGACATCGGCACAGCTACGGTGATGCCGCTCGGGTCGCCCATTGGCAGCAACCGCGGGATTGAAGCGCGTCCGCAAATCGAAATTATCATCGAACAAGCGACCGTGCCTGTGGTCGTGGACGCTGGCCTGGGCGCGCCGAGCCACGCGGCCGAAGCGATGGAAATGGGTGCCGACGCCGTGCTGGTGAACACGGCGATTGCGATTGCTCCCGATCCGGTTCGCATGGCCAGAGCGTTCAAGAAAGCTGTCGAAGCCGGCCGGGAAGCGCGCGAGATCGGGTTAGCCGAGAAACGCAGTGTCGCATCCGCAACCAGCCCGTTAACGGGATTTCTCGCGGGAAGGTAATTTGCTCGCTGGAATTACCGGCAGGCTGCCTGCGAGGTGGCCGAGTTCTGCTTCGGATTACAGCGTCGTCTCGCTTACCAATGCTTCCCGATGCCGCGTACCGTGCCTGGTTTCCTTTTGCAATCGTTTCAGCCGGCTGGCCAGCGCAGCCTTAACCGCTGAATTCATGCGATCGATAAACAAAATTCCCTGGAGATGATCGTGCTCGTGCTGGATGGCGCGCGCCAGGAAGCCGCCGGCTTCCATCTCGATAATGCCGCCATTCAAAGTTTGAGCGCGCACCCAGACCGATTGCGCCCGCTCGACCTCTCCGGTGATTTCCGGAAAACTGAGGCAACCTTCTATTCCCACTTCGGTTTCACCCTGCAACTTCACTTCGGGGTTGATCAGCGCCAGCGGCATTGCGCTTTTGGGATCGGGAACGTCTTTGCCATCGATCTTGAGCGTACTCGGCCGGTCTTCAACCGGTGAAATATCGATTACGGCAAGTTGCAGAGCCTCGCCGACCTGCTGCGCCGCGAGCCCTACGCCGCTGGCGGCGTGCATGGTCTCGATCATGTTGGCGGCGAGTTCGCGGATCTGGTCGTCGATCTGCTCGATCCGTTTTCCCTTGCTGCGAAGCACGGGATCGCCGTATTGAACAATTGGCAGAATCATTTTTCCTCCTGGGTAAACGCCGGCAGATTTCGCACGCCGGCCAGCTTCAGCGCGTCCATCACTTTGATAATTGTTCCAAACGACGCCTTTTTGTCGGCTTGCAGCGCGAGGGTTGCTCTGCGCGCCTCAGGCAGTTCGCGAACACTCGCTTCCAACTTCTCCAGATCAACGGTGCGTCCGTCCAGTTTTATCTCGTCATTTTGGTCAATGCTCACGATGACGTGCGCCAGTTCGGCGGGCTGTTTCTTTGCCGTTTTGGATTCCGGCAGGTTAATCTGCACTTCCGGCTGGTCTTTCTTGAATGTAGTCGAGACCACAAAAAAGATCAGCAGGATGATGAGGATATCCACCAGCGAAACAATGATGATGACAGGCGCTCGCCGTTTTCGCACTGCGAAGTTCATGAAGTGCAATGCGCCCGGCGCTTCACGCTATCGGCGCCGGAATCTGCCGTTGCGAAGCCGGCAATGTTTTCGCCGTCTCCAATTCCCGCGTCGAGCGGCCGAAATAACATTTATTGATCAGTTCCAACACGAGGGTCTCCATTTCCACCGACATCACTTCCACTTTTCGTGAGAAATAAGTGAACCCGATCAACGTTGGCACAGCAATGGAAAGCCCGAACACGGTTGCGTTGAGCGCTTCGGCAATGCCAAGAGCAATCTGCCGCGTGTCGGACGCGCCGGTGCTTAGCCCGAGGTGGGAAAAGACATGCACGAGGCCGGAAACGGCGCCGATCAATCCCAGCAGCGGCGCAATGCCCACGATCACCTCCAGAATGATCAGGCCCCGCTCCAGGCGCACCATCTCGTGCCGCGCGCGGGTCTGGACGACTTCAACGTTTTCCGAGCGCGGGCTGCGCAAATGTTGCAGCGCGACCTGGGCGATGCGAGCGAGCGACGAGCGATCGTGATACACCAGTCGCGACAGCCGCTCCGTGCTTTCGCCGGGCGTTAAACGCTCGATCTCATTTTCAATCAACGGCGGCATCACTTTGTTCCGCCGCAGGGCCAGCCCGCGCAGGATCATGATGGTTACCGAGACGATGGAACAGGCCAGCAACGGCCACATGAACAAGCCGCCCCTGGCGAAAAACCCAAGCACGGTATTCACAATATCAGGCGTTTCGATCGTGATGGCGGCAATGGTCATCAGTTGGGAAAAATGATGAAGCCCAACCCGTCCACTTCCAGGCCTTCCGGGGGCAGCGTGTCGGCCACGTCGGCGGGAATGGGCGGCAGGTGCGCGTCGAGTACCGATTGCACACAGACGTTGGCAAACGCTTCGTTGGAACTGTTTTCAGTGATCTTGAGATCCTTCACATTCCCGCTGCGGTCGATGTAAAACCGGAGCCGCAGCGTTCCGATGTTAATCAAATCGCGCTTCTGTTCCACATACACATACCAGCGCGACCCGATGGCGTCGGCCACAATCTTCTGATAGCGCCCGAGCGGCGTCCCCAAGGCGTTCACTGCGGAAATGCCGCGGTTGGTGATGTTGCCCGAAATGTGAGTTCGTTCCTTCAGACGTCGATATGCCGAGGGCGCCTGTGAGGCGGCATCCGACGACTGGACGGCGGCGCTGGGCTTTTGAGTTAACAACGCAAATTGTTCCGCCGCAGTGAGCGGAGCCTGTTGACCGGCCGGCGCCGCGTTGCGTTGCGTCGCGGGATTCTGCTGCGCCACCGCGCCCCTGGTCTCAAGCGAATACGGTTGCGTGTCGAAATCCATCAACGGTCGGTCTCGTCCAGCCTGAGATGGCAACGGTAAATTGCCGGTGGCATCCAACTCGCTGGCGCCAATCGAGTGGGCGTTTGATTCGAACGTTTTTTCCTTCGGCGGCTCGAGCGATTTTCTCGCTTCGTCAGTTTCTATGAATGCGGAATTCTTTGCCGCTGGGGCCAGATCGACAAAGGTGAGTTCAACCGGTTTGTCTTCCGTTGGAAGGCTTGGCGAAAAAAATCTGCCGAAACCGGCGAGGAAGAACGCGACCAGCAGGTGCAGGAGTACGGCCGCGAGCAGGGCCAGCAAGACGGTTCGCGCTTCGTACTCGCGATCCCGAAAGCTCGCCGGGCTGCCCGGCTGGGCAAGCATGATGTCAGCCGTCGTCATCAGAGCGGTTTCTCAGTGGTCAGAAAGTTGGGCTTTGAGCTTTCTCAGCTTAAGGCTGCAACATTATCCCAGGCCGCAGAGGCTGACAACTTACGCCGGAACGCCGGCTCTGTTCGTTTACTGATCCGTCGCCAGCCCGGCTTCCCGCTGCGCGATTCGCGTTGCTTCGGAGCGAGACCGCGCGCTGGCGAAACGAAGGCGAGAAATCCCTCGTTTCCGACTTTCGCAATGCGGTTCGCGCATAATGAAACAGGTATTGCTGCGCGTAGCCGCCGTGCGCTCCGAAATGACTTTCAGAGAATTCCCGCAGCTGCGCTTGTGTGACTTTTCTCTTTCGTGGAAAATATTCCCGTCGCAACACCCGCTCGATCCAGACGTCGATGGGGAATGCGCGCAGCCGCTCGTAGGCAAAAAGCATTACGCAACTGGCGATCTTCGGCCCGACACCGGGCAAACGACAGAGTTCCTTCCCAAGTTGGGCGTCGGGAAGCGCCGACCACGCTTCCAAATCCGCATCTCCAGAGTCCACCAGTTGCGCAGTGGCGCGAAGGTAGGCAACCCGGTAGCCAAGCGCGCATCGACGCAAATCATTCTCCGAGACCTTTGCAATTCGCGCTGGAGCCGGGAAAGTGTAAACTGTGCGCTCGGCAATTTTGCGCGGCTCGCCGAATCGACGCCGCAGTGCCAGGGAAATCTGGCGGATGTGCGTCACTTGTTTCATTGAAGAACAGATGAACGTGGCCAGACATTCCCATTTTGGCTGTCGGATAATTCGCAGGCCGCGACAAAAATCGCGCGCGTCATTCATGACCGGATCATGCGGGAAGGAAGCGCAGATTTTCGCCAGTGGATGGTCGAGCGCGAAATAATGCTCAATCATGGTCTGGAGATGCGACCCGGCCTCGGGCGCCGAGGTCGCCTGCACGCGCAAAAAGTTTCCCTCCTGTTCGATGTACGCAGCGCAATGGCCGATGGTTCCCACAAAGCCGCTCCCGCTCTTCTCCCAATGGAAGACCTGGCCGGAATCGAGCGATGTCGCCAGATCAAAATCGGGCGCGGGAACCTTTAAGAGCTTCACAGGTGAACGACCTTTACAGGGCGATCGTAAATCGCGCTGCTTAAAGCGCAATTGGCACCGTGTCGGTTTCAGGCGAAACGGAAATCGTCGCCGGATTGCTTTGGGTCAACCCGGTCCCGCCCGGTTTCGGGTTCTTCCCCATTAGACATTCCTCATCCGTCATTGGTAAATAGCGTCGGCATGGACGCCCGGCTGGCAATCGATTGCGTTGTCCTGTTGCTCTATTTCGTGGGGATCATCGCCATTGGCCTTTACATGGGGCGCAAAGAGGAAAGCCTTAAAGATTTTGCCTTGGGCGGGCGCGCAATTCCGTGGTGGGCGGTGCTCGCCTCGATCATCGCCGCAGAGACCAGCGCCGGGACGTTTTTTGGGACACCGGGGGAAGGCTTCGCGCTTCGCAATTTCACCTATCTGCAACTGGCGCTTGGCACCATCCTGGCGCGCATCCTCGTGAGCTACATTTTCATCAAGCCGTATTACGACTACAAAGTGTACTCCATTTACGAGTATCTCACCGCGCGGTTCGGGGTGCCGACCAAAAACGCGGCATCGGCGGTTTTCATGGTCACGCGTCTTTTGGCTTCGGGCGCGCGTTTGTACGTGGCGGCCATCGCGCTGGCGCTAGCCTATGAGATGATTCGCGGCGTTCAGCCGGGTCAACGCGAAACGCTCCTGATTTACATCGGTGCGATCATCGCGCTTGTTTTTTTAACGGCCATTTATACCACGCTTGGCGGAATCAAGGCCGTTATCTGGACCGACCTCATCCAGGCTTCCATCATGATCGGCAGCGCGCTGACGGCGCTCGGTTTGCTTTACAGTTCGATCCCGGGCGGCTGGAGGGAGATTGTCCAACGCCACGGCGGATTCGCGATTTCAGATTTCATCACCTCGGGGCTCGATCCGGGCAAACATGGCTGGGAACGGATCAAGGGGATGTTTGAAGTTGAATACACGATCTTTGCGGGGCTGATCGGGTCCACCTTTATCACGATGTCCACCCACGGCACGGATCAGGATATGGTTCAGCGCATGCTCACGGCGCCGGATATCCGCCGCAGCCGGCGCTCGCTCATTCTGTCCGGTCTGGCCGATATCCCGATTGTGCTGACTTTTCTCAGCATTGGCCTGCTGCTGTGGGTTTATTATCAGGCGCATCCGGACCCTTCGCTGCCCAAAACACCTAACGAAACTTTTTGCCATTTCATTCTCTATCAAATGCCGGTCGGTCTGCGGGGGCTCTTGATTGCCGGAATTTTCGCCACCGCCATGGGCTCGCTAAGCACCGCGATCAACGCGCTGGCTACGAGTTTCACCCGCGATTGGTACGAGCCTTACATTAATCCCTCATCAACACCCGAGCAGAGCCTGCGCGCGGTGCGTCGGGCCACCATTGGCTTTTCAGTGCTGATGATCGTCGTGGCTTCGGCGACGTCTTACCTCGTCATCATTCACCCCAACGCGCGAATCATCCCCATTGTTCTTAGCGTTTTTGGCTACACTTACGGTTCGCTGCTGGGTGTTTTCCTCTGCGGCATTTTCACCCGACGCCGCGGCAACAACCTCGGCAATATTCTGGCGATGTTCGTCGGCTTCATCGTGGTCGCCATCCTGAGCGGGTTGCCCAACAATGTCGCCGGAATATTTGGCGGCAGACTTTACGCTCAGCCGGGCTGGCTGCCGGTGATGGAATTTCCCTGGTGGATTTGCTTCGGCACCCTCACCACGTTTTGCGTGGCCATTTTGTTCCGGTCGAACCGCCAGCCTGCTCGCGCCGAGTCTTTTCAGCCGATGCGAAAGAGAAATTGACTCCCGCTGACTCGCTAATTACTTGACGCATACCGCCGATTTTTTTTAACAACCCAACTGTCTGAAATCCCATGCCTCACGTCGTCACCGAGAAATGTAACGGATGCAAGTTCACTGATTGCGTGGAAGTCTGCCCGGTCGCGTGCTTCTACGAACTGGAAACGCAGGTTGTCATTCACCCGGAGGATTGCATCGATTGCATGGCTTGCGTGGACGTGTGCCCCGTGCACGCCATCTATGCGGAAGCCGATGTGCCGCCCGAATACTCCAAGGACATCGAGTTCAACGCCACAGAGGCGCACCGGTTGAAGGACTCGGGCGCGGAAGCGATCACCGTGAAAAAGGATCCGTTGCCCGGCGCGGAGGAGCGGAAAAAGGCATTGGGTTATTAACCGCGAAAACGCCCGCGTCCATTAGATACGCTTGCACCAGGCATCTCCAAAACCGCGCTTCGCAATCTCATTGTCGAGATCAGCCTTAAATCGGTCGCGTGATGCATTAGGTTGAAATGACCTTTCTCCTCGCGGGCGACTTCAGTAGCGATGACTTTAGCCGGCAGGCAATGAATTCCTCGCGGGAAAGGCCGCGATCAGCCTGTTGATGTCGCTTTTAGCGAGAACCAATACTCGCCATAATTCATGGAGGCGATGGAACCGGTCGCCATCCACAGGATCCCGATTGCGTTCAGCCGCTCGGCAATCCGCGTTGCAACTTTAGGAAGCGCCATGTCGCACGAACTCGCGCAAGGCTTGCGAGACCTGTTCCTCGGTCCGCTGGGCGTGTCGCGCGCGAAGCGCGGCCACGTTGAGCTGACGCATCTCTTCCATGAATCGCAGGCCAATGGAGAGCCGCAGCGCGGGCATCCTTTTACGCAAGGCCTTTGATCTGCTCGGGATGCGGCTCGTTCATTTCTTTTCTTCCATCAGCCGAAGTTTCAATTCCCGCAACTGTCTTGAATCGACGGCCGCAGGCGAGTTCGACATCAAATCCATGCCCCGATTGTTTTTCGGAAACGCCATGACGTCGCGGATCGATTGTTCGCCGCAGATTAACATGACCAAACGGTCCAGCCCCAGCGCAATCCCGCCATGCGGCGGCGCGCCGAGCCGCAGCGCGCGCAGCAAATGGCCAAACTTCGATTGGCGGTCTTCCGCGCTCACCCCGAGCGCCTCGAACATTTTCTCCTGCAACTCCGGTTCGTGAATTCGAATGCTGCCGCCGCCGAGCTCGACGCCGTTCAGAACAACGTCGTAAGCTTCCGCGCGGACGTCTGGGAATTTCCTGGCTTCAAAGAGTGCCATGTCCTCGGATTTCGGGCGCGTAAAAGGATGATGCATGGCGTTCCATTTGTTTTCTTCCGCACTCCATTGGAAGAGCGGAAAGTCTGTTACCCAGAGAAAATCCCACGCTTCGCGCAGCTTCAGCTTCTGCATTTCGGCAATGCGCAGCCGCAACCGGCCGAGAACTTGACAGGCTACGTCCCATTTATCGGCCGCAAAGAAAACGCAATCGCCTTCCTCGATCTTCAGGCTGGACTGCAGGGCCGCCCTTTCGGCCGCACTGAAAAACTTTACGATCGGCGACTTCCAATTGCTGTTTTCAATCTTGATGAAGGCGAGACCCTTTGCGCCATGGAGCTTTGCCAGTTCAGTCAGTTCATCGGCTTGTCCGATGGTGATGCCGGCAAACCCTTTGGCGTTGATGGCTTTCACCACGCCGCCGGCGTCCAGCGCGCCGCGGAAAACTTTGAAGCTGCTCTGCCGAAAGGTTTCGCTGAGGTCCACCAACTCCATTGCAAATCGGCGATCGGGTTTGTCGCTGCCGTATCGGTTGAGAGCCTCGCCATACGCGAGTCGGTCGAATGGAATCGTGATGTCGATACCGCGGGTGGCCTTGAAAATTGCCGCCAGCATTCCTTCGGTGACTGCAAAGATATCGTCGCGCGTGACGAACGAGGCTTCGATGTCAATCTGCGTAAATTCCGGCTGGCGATCGGAACGCAAATCTTCGTCCCGGAAACATCTGGCGATCTGAAAATATTTTTCCACGCCGGCGACCATGAGCAGTTGTTTATATTGCTGCGGCGCCTGCGGCAGCGCGTAAAATTTGCCCGGGCTGATCCGGCTGGGCACCAGAAAATCGCGCGCCCCTTCGGGCGTGCTCTTGGAAAGAATGGGTGTCTCCACTTCGATAAATCCCCGATTGTGGAGGTAGTCGCGGGTCGCTTTTGCCGCCGTGTTCCGCAGCCGCAGATTGCGCGCCAGCCGCGGCCGCCGCAGATCGAGATAACGATGCGTCATCCGCAAATCTTCATTCTGCGGCTCGGCATCGAGGGGGAACGGCAACGTGTCGGCGCGATTGAGAATGCGCAGCTCGTGGGGAATAATTTCGATCTCGCCTGTGGCCAGATTCGGGTTTTCGGTGCCCGGCAGCCGCGCAGCGACGCGCCCCGAGACTTGGATCACATCTTCGCTGCGCAACGTATGCGCCTGCCTGGCCAGTTCGGCATTTTCCTCCGGGCGAAACACAACCTGCGTCAGCCCTTCGCGATCGCGCAGATCGACGAAAATTACCCCGCCGTGATCGCGGGCGGCATTCACCCAGCCGGCAAGGGTGACCTGCGTGCCGACATCAGTTTTACGAAGTGAATTGCAATTGTGCGTGCGATACATGATGTCCGTTAGTCTGGAGCGAAGTCGAGAAATCTCTGCTGCCGAGTGGTCGCCATTGCGCCGTCTCGTGCAACTTCGCGCCGCCTCGCTCAGGATGACAAGCCGGAGAATCCTTGCAAGTGCGCAAGTAAGCGGTCGTGCGGCACAAGCTCCTGGCGGCCGCTCTCGAGGGATTTGATTTTTACTTCCGGCCATTCATCGCCAAAGAGGATTGCAAAACGCGCGCCCGAACCTTCGGCGGCCTGGAATTGTCTCGCTACTTTCTCAGAGGCGAGCGGATAATCGACCCGGTAACCGCGCTCGCGCAGTTGTTGAGCATGCCGGAGCGCGTCGGCCCGGCGTTCTTCCTTGGCGATGACAATGTAGATGTCGATGGCGCGATGGCTGGCAATGGCCTTCTCCAACTGTTCGCGCGCCTGGGGGATATCGTTGATCAACTCGCCCAGCACCACGTCGCCCATGGCGAAACCGACCGCTGGCATCGACACAGCGCCGTCGCTGATAACTCCAACGAGATTGTCGTAGCGACCGCCCCCGGCGATGGCGCGGAATTTTCCGGCGCGGTCAAACACCTCAAACACGATGCCGGTATAGTAAGCCAGGCCGCGCACAATTCCCACGTCCACCGCCGCGAAATCGCCAAGGCCGCGGTCGCGCAGGCCATCGATCACGCTCTCAAGCTTCTCACTTTTGCCGCCGTGTTTTAGCGTCGCAAATACGGCTTCTGCCAGGTCGCCAAGTTTCTCGGCCGTCTGTCCCCGCGGCTCACGCGCAGACTTGTCGATCGCCTGCAACAGCGCGTCCCAGCGATCGGGCTGAATCCCTTTTTGTCGAAAAAAATCGGTCCAAAATTCGCGGTCGCTGATGCGCACGACGAAATCGTCCCGGCTCAATCCAAAGGCGCGCAAGACGTCGATGCACAGCGCCACGAGTTCGACATCCGCGGCCAGCTCCTTTTCGCCAAGGATGTCGCAATTGAGCTGGAAATGTTCACGGAGCCGCCCGCGCTGCTGTTTTTCGTAGCGAAAAAACTGACCGATGGAAAACCATTTCAGCGGCTTCTTGAATCCGCGCTGGTGCGTAGCCACCACACGCGCCAGCGTGGGCGTCAACTCCGGGCGCAGCGTCACTTCGCGCCGGCCTTTGTCGGTGAAATTGAAAAGCTGTTCGACAATTTCCGCGCCGCTCTTCTTTTTGTAGAGCTCGGTCGGTTCCAGCAGGGGACCCTCCCATTCCTGGAATCCATAGCGGCGAGCCACGTCCCGCCAGCGCGCGAAGATGTAATTGCGCGCGGCGCATTTGTCGGGCAGGAAATCGCGGAAACCGGGAAGCGACTGCATGGCTCGGCTATTCGCCCTTGGCGGGGGCGAGAGGTGTACGGCCACCGAGGCGACCAAATGGCGCCCACCTTACGATAGCAAGGGGAGAGCGAAGAAGCTTCGGCGTTAAACCGCCGCACAGATACACAAAACAGCACATCGCTTCAAATCAAAGCAGAGAGACAAATATGAAACAAATGGGATTAGCAAAAATGTTGGCGGCCGGCGTCCTTTGCGGGGCGACGTTGGGTTCAACCCTTGCGCAGACTACGGTCACCACAACCACCACAGACCCGGCAACCGGCACGACCATGACGCAACAGACAACCACAAGCGCTGCGGGAACAATTGTGACCTACACGCCGGATGCCGACTATATCACCTTCCGCGCCGGGCCGGCCGCGCCGCCGATGCGCTACTATTATACAAAAGAGACCACCCTTGTGGATCCGCAGGGTCGCGCGGTAACCTGGTCTGCGATTCGACCGGACACGCCGGCCACCGTCTATTACAGCACGGTGGGGGATCGCGTGGTAGTGCGCAAGATCGTTTTAAGTCAACCGGTCACCATTTACAAGCAGGAGGAGACCACAACGACCACGACCACAAAGCCGTAGCCAACCGGTTTCCGGATCAGTAAAGGGCGCTCGCGAATCTGTTCGCGAGCGCTTTTTCTGTCTCTCTCTTCAGAGCAGAGCGCGGGCCATGGTTCCGCCCCGCAGCAGCAGGTGTTCCCGGCTGTTTTCGCCCGATCGTCTCTGGCGTACATTGGCGGCGCGATGGCGCCAGCGAAAAAAGAGAAACCGGATTTGCAAAAGAAGGTCCACGAAGTGCCGCACAAGCCCGGCGTGTATCTGATGCGCGACCGTTTGAACCGGGTGATTTACGTGGGCAAAGCACGCGATCTGCGCAAACGCGTTGGGTCGTATTTTCTCCCCTCCAAAATGGCCCAGGCCGACTTGAAAACGCGCGCCATGCTCGATGCCGCCTGGGATTTTGAGATCTACCCTGTGCGGAGCGAAGCGGAATCGATTTTGCTGGAGGGGAAACTCATCAAGGAGTACAGGCCGCGTTACAACATTTCTTTTCGGGACGACAAACGATTCCTTCTTGTGAGAGTGGACTTGTCGGAGGAATGGCCGCGCTTTCGCCTGGCGCGATTCAAGAAGGATGACAACGCCCGCTACTTCGGACCGTATCCGCATGCCGGCGCCTTGCGCCAGACGCTCAACTTCATGCGCAAAAAATTTGGCGTGCTCACCTTCGGGCGGGGCGCGCCCACCGAGCGCGAATTGAAATCGGCCACGTATCAGGTGCCGGTGCGCTTGAGCGAAATCAGCGCCGAACAGTATCGCGAGCGCGTGGCGCACGCCTGCGAATTTTTGGAAGGAAAATCCAGAGAAATGATCGCGGCTTTGGAAGTGGAGATGCGCAAGGCGGCCGAAAAAATGGATTTTGAGAAAGCAGCGGAACTTCGCGACACCATCGAGGATTTGCGCAATACCACCAGACCGACCCGCCGATTCACTCGGGGCGGCCTCCCCAGCGCCATCAATCCCTTGGCAGACGTGCAGGCGCTGGGAGACGCCCTGCGATTGCCGCATCCGCCGCGGGTGATGGAATGTTTCGACGTTTCGAACATATCCAGCACGCACGTTGTGGCTTCAATGGTCTGTTTTCGCGATGGCGTGCCGGACAAAAACCAGTACCGCCGCTATCGCATTCGCACCGTGGAAGGCCAGGACGACTTTGCCAGCATGGCCGAGGTGGTGCGCCGGCGTTACAGCCGCGTCTTGCTGGAAACGCGCGCCCGGCATCCGGACACGGCGGAATTTTCGCAGGAAAACGCTTTTGAAACTGCCCAAAGACTCGAGCGCGAAGTTCGCCAAAAATCCCCGGGTGACGGCGCGCAACCGTACGTTCGGCTCCCGGATTTGATCATCGTGGATGGGGGCAAAGGCCAGCTCTCGGCTGCCTGCCGCGAGCTGCAACGCCTCGGTTTGCATGATCTGCCCATTATTGGCCTGGCCAAGGAACGCGAAGAAATTTACCGGCCTGATCACGCGCTGCCGTTGCAACTTCCTCTGGATTCAGGCGCCTTGCGCCTTCTTCAGCGGATCCGCGATGAGGCGCATCGGTTTGCCAACACTTATCACCAGTTGCTCATGAAACGGCGCGTCGAAGAAAGCATTTTGGACGAATGTCCCGGCGTCAGCCAGACCCGTAAAAATTTGCTGTTGCGAAAATTCGGCTCGGTGAACCGGCTGCGCAAAGCGAGCGTGGAAGAAATTGCGCAAACAGAGGGAATCGGGCGCAAACTTGCCGAGGAACTGCATCAATTTCTACAGAAGCATTGATTTATCCGGGATGTCGCCGAAACTCGCGCCGGTTTATTAAGCATGTGGGGCAGAGCAACCGCCATCGTTTTCCTGACGTTGCCGGCAATGACAGCCGAGCTCTGCGGGCAGGCGCTGGTGCCAACGCCCGCGCCGGCGGCCACCCCCGCAACAGAGGAAACCATCCTTCCCACTTTTGAAACGCAAAAACTGGCCCGCACTTACGTCCTTGATGTGCCCGCGCCCCGCGGCCAGATCACCGATCGCAACGGCCTGCCCCTGGCCCAAAACAAACTCAGTTACAACCTGGCCATTACGTTCCCTACGCCGCTCGATTTCTCCGATGCACAGGCGCTCGGTTACGCGCAGAAAAAGATCAGCGAAGCGGGCAACCTGATCAGCCGCCGGCTTCAAATCTCCGATGAAGCGATTCTACGGCATTATCACAACCGGGGAATCATGCCGTTGGAGATCGCGCAAAACCTGACTGAGTCCGAGCTGGACAAGATCAAAAGCGGCGCGCCCTCCGGCGTGCTGGTGCGGCCCATTTATGTGCGCGTTTATCCCAACGGGCGACTCGCCGGCCATGTGATTGGTTACACGGGAAAAACCGGGCGCAATCCAGACGGAATCATTGATAATCACGAAACGCTGTGGCCGGAAACCGAGGGACGCGAAGGGCTGGAACAGACCTTCAACGAAATGCTCCGGGGCAGGCACGGCGAGTACAAACTTACCTTTGACAAGGATGGCCGAAAAACCTCCGAAAAACTGGTGATCCCGCCGGAACCCGGCTACAACGTCGTGACGACTCTGGATTTGCGCCTCCAGCAACTGGCCGAACAAACTCTGGAAGCCAAAGCGAAGCGAGGCGCCATCGTGATCATAGACCCCAACAACGGGGATATTGTGGCGCTGGCGTCCTGGCCGGTATTCGACCCGAACCTGTTTGTTCCCTCCATTTCGGCCGAACAACTCAATGCGCTGCAGGACGATCCGAACATTCCGCTGTTGCCGCGAGCCTATCGTTCGGCGTATCCGCCGGGATCAACTTTCAAGATTGCCGTAGGCATCGCCGCCCTGGAGAGCCATGCGGTTTATCCCGATGATCGTTACGAATGCGTTCCGGCGATTCAAATTGGCAACGTCACCTTTCACAATTGGAAAAAAGGCAATCGAGGCGCGCTCAATTTCGTCCAGGCGCTGACTGAATCGTGCGACACCTGGTTTTACCAGGTCGGCATCAGGACTGGCGCGCAACCGATCATCGACTGGGCGCTCGCCCTGGGCTTTGGCGCCAAATGCGGAATTCCGTTGCGCGGCGAAGCTGCCGGACGCGTTCCGACTGACCAGTACATGAAAGCCACTCACGGACGCAGGTTACTCAACGGCGACATCGCCAACATATCCATCGGCCAGGGCGACCTGCAGGTTACTCCGCTGCAAATGGCTCAGGCGATGGCCGTGGTGGCCAATGGCGGCACTCTTTATCAGGCCCGCCTGGTCCAACAAGTCCAGACTTTCGATAACCAAATTGTGACCGCCTATCAGGTGCGTGCCAAAAGAACGCTCAACCTTTCATCGGAAACGTTGGATCAGTTGCGCGCCGGAATGATCAACGTCGTGAATGGCGCCGGCGGCACTGCGCATCAGGCCAGCCTCGATAACGTGGAGGTCGCCGGGAAAACCGGCACCGCGCAATGGGGACCCAAGAACAAGGAACGCACGGCGGCCTGGTTTGCCGGTTTTCTGCCAGCCGACCAGCCGCGATACGCCTTCGCCGCGTTGTACGAAGGCGACGTCGGCAGCAAAGTTCATGGCGGCTCCGTCGCTGCGCCGATGATCGCAGACATTTTTAAGGAAGTGTACAAGGGGCAAACGATGGTTGGCCACCAGCAGCAGCGCCGCGCGCAGCCGGAAATCCGACGCGCCGAGCCGGTGGAGGAAGAAGATGAATCGGATTAAGGGCAGCCCGCGCGACCAGTTCAAACGTGGCAGGCTGCGTGCAATCATTAGTTCGGGCCACGCGGTTGTGCTTCATCGGCTCGCGATCATGAGCGAAGATGGCGATTGGATTTTGCGCGAGGACGAAGAAACCATGCAACACATTCTGCTCACGCTTGCCAAATTTGGAGCCCGCTATCGTTTCGGCGCGCCACTCGATACTCGCTGGGTGGCCGGCGGCTGGAGCGCGCACTTTGAGTTTCGATATCGGCAGCTGCGGGTCCGAACAGACTTTGCAACGCGGCCGCCCCGGGTTGCGCCCGCTGCTGCGTGAAATCGCAAAAGGCCAGGCCCGACTCGAAGAGGCGCTCTCCGCTGAACGCCGCGCTTTGATTCATGCCAACGAACAACGACTCACCCGCTATAGTGACGGTGTTTTCGAAAGGGCGCCGGCACCGGATCCCAGTCAGTCTGAGGAACCCATTGCCTGATCGGGAAGCAAGAATTTGGGAGTAAAACGCGCAGCGCCGCCCTAAAGGGGCGATTCGGTTACGCAGCCGCGGTTTCTTTCGGCAGATCCATCGTGCCCTTGAACCTGGGAGGTTCCTCGTCGATTCCGAAATTGTCGGAATAAAGCTCGTCGATTTTCGATATGTCGTCTGGTGTCAGTGGCGCGCACTCGGGCGCTCTGGCGAATTCAACGAGCTGTTCTTCGTTGTAGATGTTCGGCAGGGTCGAAGCCACGCGATTGTCAGCCAGCAGCCATTGCAACGCCGCCTGGCCAAGCGTGCGCTCGGAGTTTTCCAGAAACCGCAATTGCTCGACCTTCCTGATCCCGTTCAGCAACCAACTGCGCGGGCGATGGCTGCGATGGTCCGTGGGCGGGAAAGTTGTTTCTTCGGTGTACTTTCCTTCCAGTAATCCGGATGAATGCGTCACGCGAATGAGAAACATCGTGTCCTTCCCGGCTTCGGTGGCGGCATCGTGCATGGCCCGGCCCGGATGCTGCTCCAGCATGTTGTAAATGTGTTGGACGCTGGTGATGTCGCGCTCCCGGATGCAATTGACGCCTTCGTAGAGCCATCCGATGGCCGGCCCGAGCGCGATGCCGTAGTAACGGATTTTGCCAGCGGCTCTTAATTTCTCAAGCGTCACCCAGAGCGCATCGTCGTAAACCTGTTGCATCCGAATGTTGTGCAGCTGAAGCAAATCAATGCGATCGGTCTTCAATCGCTTCAGCGCTGCGTCCGTCGCGCGCGTGACGGCTTCCGGCGAAAAATCCTGGGGAATTTCGCGCTGCCCGCGTCCTCGAGCTTCGCCATAATGGACAAAATCGTAGCCGACCTTGGTCGCGATCACGATTTCGTCTCGCTGATTTGGAAACGCTCTGGCGATGAATTCCTCGCTTAACCCGTTTCCGTACGTGTCTGCCGCATCGAACAAGGTGATGCCGAGATCGAACGCCTTGTGCATGAGCGCAATCGCTTCGCCCTCGGTGAAGTTCCCCCACCAACCCGTGGAAATGGTCCACAACCCGAAACCGACTTCGCTGACTGTCAGTTCGGTGTTTTTGTAAGTTCGGAAACGCATGGCTGAGTTTACATGCGCAAGGGCGGACACTCAATTCAATTAAACGTTGCGTGTTGCGCGTTGAACGTTTCTTTTAACCATGAGCTCGCAAGCTCAAACAGCTCTGCTCATTGCGGCCCACGGCTCAACCGTAAACCCCGATTCCAGCGCGCCGACCCTGGCGCACGCGGCCGAGATTCGGCGCCGGAAGGTTTTCGCGCAGGTGGAGTGCGCGTTCTGGAAAGAAGAACCGAGCCTGCGCGACGCATTGTTTTTGTTCGATCCGGAACCGATCCGCCAGGTTTGCGTGGTCCCAAATTTCATCAGCGAAGGTTATTTCACGCAGACCGTCATCCCGCGCGAACTCGAGCTGAACGGACGTATCACGCAGCGAACCAGCGGCCAGCTCTGGAAGTATTGCCAGCCGGTTGGGAATCATCCCATGATGACCGAACTGCTGCTCAAACGCGCGAGGCAAATCGCGCCCGACGTGGATCCCGCCAAGACGACCCTGCTGATCGTCGCGCATGGCACGGATTTAAACGAAAACAGCGCGCTGGCCGCGAAACGCGAAGCCGAAAAGATTCGCGCGCGCGAAAAATTCGCCCAAGTGCTGAACGTTTACATGGAAGAACCGCCACGCGTCTCCGATTGGCGGAAATTAACCGGCACTCGGAACGTTGTCGTGGTTCCGTTCTTTATTTCAGACGGCCTGCACAGCTACGAAGACATTCCGCGATTGATCGGGCTGAAGGAAAAGCCATCTCCCGACGGCTCCTCTTCGAGAGGGATTTTCCGCGGCAATCCATATCGCATCGATGGCCGGGCGCTGTTCTATGCCTCGTCCATCGGCACCGATCCGGGCGTGGCCGACATCATCATCGAGCAGGCATTGAACGCTTAAGTGCGAAAATTTCGCGAGTTGAAATCGCCACTACCCTCGGTTTCTTTAGGATCGCTTTCTCCGCCGAAATGAAAGAGACAACATGCAAGCAGCTGCAGGAAATCGGGGCGTTCGCGCTGGCGGGCGGCTGCACGCGAAAACGGATGAAGCAATTGGTGGAGATGATCCGCGCGGCGCGTAATTATCGCTGGGTAGGCGTTTACAAGATCGTCAAAGATGAATTTGTGATTCTTGCCGGCACCGGCGACGAGCCGCCCACCTATCCGCGCTTCCCCATCACCCAGGGCTTGTGCGGCGCGGCGTTGGACGATGGCAAGCCAATCATCGTGGGCGACGTGCACAAGGACCCACGTTATCTCCCCACATTTCACACCACCCGTTCGGAGATCGTTGTGCCGATGAGGAACGAGCACCAGCATATTTTGGGCGTCATGGATGTGGAAAGCGACAAGTTGAACGCCTTCACGGACGAAGATCGCGAATTTTTGGAGCGCGCGGGAGGCTTGATTGCGCACTGCCTGCATTAGCGCTCCGGCGCGACGTGCATTGCCGGGGTTTGGGTCCAATCGAAAAGCGGCGCTTGGCCGTCATTTCCAGACGCGCGCCCTTCCTGCGCGACCAATGGCGAGGCGGTGAAACGGACAGGGTGGCGCCGGCGTTCTAAAGCAGATATGCTTTGTTCTTCCAAAAACATGCCTCGCCTGCCTGGCAACTTCTCGGAAAACGGGATGGCGGCGCCCGTGTACTTTGGTCAGATCGTCATTACAAAATCGGACGCCGGATTCACCGTATGCCATCGGGATGATCAGGCGCGCGACGACTTGCCGACCTTTCGCGGCGCTGAGGCCGCCGTGGACATCGCCAAATTCGACGATGCGGGAAATTACCGGGCGCTCAAGACAGCGCCAAACCTGCGCCGCGGCTGGCGGCTGCAGTTGGGCCAGTGGGAAGAGCTAACTCGCGCTCTCGACTATTTCTATCCGGGACGGCTCGCCGTCTTCGCCGCTTGGAAGCGCGGCAAACTACCGACCACGTCGTTGCGGGAAACGCTCGACCGGCAATCTGGAATGTATCGTGTGGCTGCGAAAATTTCTGACGAGCAGATCAACGATGTGGTCGCGGATTTTTGCCGGTCCGATGGCGGTTGTCTTCGGACCATTCTGTGGAAACGCGACAGCTCGGGGACTCTTGCCTCAACCAAGCTGCCGAACGAAAAATATGATCCGCATTTCGATCAGGCCCGCGCGGCGGCTGCGCCGGGATGCTTGGGGAAAACGTCGCAGCACCCGATGGCAGCATTCCTACCGTTGCTTTGCCAGGAGCCGTGCAATCTGTTGGTGGCGGCGTGCCGAAGAGCGGTGAAGGGCGAGCGAGTCCCGCAACTTTAGTCAAGGTTCACGCCCGGTTGGTGACGCTGCGGCGACCGTTTTACGCCGCCAAAGCGTCGATGGCTTTCCATTCTTCGGGTGTTAACCTGAGCTTGGCGGCCGCGACGTTTTCCTCCAAATGCGCGAGGGATGACGTTCCCGGGATGGGCAGCATCACCCGCGAACGTTCCAGAAGCCAAGCCAGCGCGACTTGATAAAGGCTCGCGCCGTGCGCCTTTGCCGCGGCATTTAACGCGTTCCGCGCTTTCAATCCGCGCGTGCCGCCCATGGGAAACCAGGGCAGAAAACCGAGACCCTGTCTTTCGCAATAGCGCAAAACGTTTTCCGATTTGCGATCTTCAACGTTATACCGGTTCTGCACACTGACGATGGGAACAATCTTGCGGGCGCGCTCAATTTCTTCGATGTCCACATTGGACAAGCCGACATGTCGAATTTTCCCGGCGTCCTTCATCTCCTTGAGCGCGCCGACCGATTCTTCCAGGGGTACTTTCGGATCAATGCGGTGCAATTGATAAAGATCGATTCGATCCAGACGCAATCGTTTCAGGCTTCCATCGACAGCCTGCTTAAGGTGTTGCGGTCGTCCATCGGGCACCCACTCACCCGGGCCCGGGCGAGTGAGCCCGCCTTTTGTGGCGACAACGAGTCCTTTTGGGTAGGGATAAAGCGCTTCAGCGATCAGTAGCTCGCTCACGTTTGGACCGTAGGCGTCCGCGGTATCGATTAGGTTTACGCCGAGCTCCACTGCGCGGCGCAAGACTTTTAATGCGTTTTCCTTGTCGGGCGGCCAACCCCAAATCCCTTCTCCAGTGATGCGCATTGCCCCAAATCCAAGCCGATTAACCGTCATATCGCCGCCTAACTTGAAAGTGGGATTTGTCGCCAGCGCCGGCGAGGCCGATGACTCGGCGCCCAGGATCGCTTTTGATCCTTTTGCCAAAAACGCCGCACCGGTCATAAGCGTTGTCCCGAGAAACGTTCGGCGGCTGACATGGTGTGCGCCATTGGGTTCAGAAAATTTTTCGCGCATACGCATTGAGCGTACTTCCAGGCAACTTGGTGTCAATGCAACCGCCGCTGCGATCAGTCTCAATGGAGCCGGCGCGCCCGCGGCAGGGACCGGCGCCTTGTTCAGGTCGGGGACCGGCGGTCTGCGGCGAAGCATTATTCAGCGGCAAACTTTGTTTCGCTCGCGCAAGAGAACGGCAACTGCTTCCGCAAGATTTTTTCCAAAGGTTACGACGCCGCCTTCGTGCCCTTCCATGACGAGAATCTTTCTGGCCCGCAGATCGGTCTGAGCGAAGAGCCGCATTATTTCGGAGGCGAGCTGAGGCGTTCCATACTCGGCCGCGCGGGAGGTGGTTGGCGCTTGATCCAAAAGCGTTTCCCAGAGCGCGGGGTCGTGGCAGTGAATGATCGCTCCGGCGTCCGCATCCGATTGATAAACGGCAGCGTGGGTTAATGACTCAGACGAAGGAATGGCCGCGCCTTCGTAGCGCACCAAATTTTTTGCAAAATCGTATGCGACGACTCTTGCGCAATCTCCCGGTGTCAGTTCGGGGAGGCCGCCAGTTGCGGAACCGGTGATGTAAAAATTATTGGTGGCATCGTCTCGCACGCTGAGGTTCCCGAACCCGACGCCATTGGAATCGACGCCAATCAGTCGCAACTCGAGCAGTTTTCGCCTGTGCGCGTTGAGCGCGGCGAGGCCGTCAAACGGAGGGAGGCGTGAAGTTACGCGCTCACACGTAAACCTGACGTATTTGCTCACGAATTGTGCTCGGGGAAAAGCGCGCGAATGCTCTGCTCATTGGCTGCGCACAGACCGCGTTCCGTAATCAATCCAGTCACCAGATGCCGCGGGGTGACGTCGAAGCCGTAATTAGCGGCCTGCGTTCGCTCGGGCGCAACACGCACCGCAATCTCGCGTTCGCCGAGCCAGCCGCAGGCGTGCGTCAACTCATCGGCGCTACGTTGTTCGATGGGAATTTCCCGCAGTCCGTCGCGCATCTTCCAGTCGATGGAAGAGGATGGCAGCGCCACGTAGAACGGAAGGTTGTTGTCCTTTGCCGCCAGCGCTTTCGGATAGGTTCCGATTTTGTTTGCCACGTCGCCTGTGCAGGTGGTGCGATCCGTGCCGACGATCACCAAGTCCACTTCGCCGCGCTGCATTACGTGCGCCGCGGCGCTGTCGGCGATCAGCGTGTGCGGCACGCCGTGCTGGCTCAGCTCCCAGGCGGTGAGTTTGGAGCCCTGATTTCGCGGTCGGGTTTCGGACACCCACACGTGCACAGGAACGCCGCAATCGTGCGCCGCGTAGATGGGCGCGGTAGCCGAACCGTAATCGACAAAGGCGAGCCAGCCCGCGTTACAATGCGTAAGAACGTTGACCGGCGCGCCGGCCTTTCTCCGAGCAACCTCTTGGAGCAATTTCAAGCCGTGCTGCCCGATGTCGCGGCAATGCTGCGCGTCCTCGTCCGCGATCCGATTTGCGGTTTGCAGCGCGATCGCGACTTTTTCCTCCGTGGTTTTTGCCGCGGCGATATTTTTAAGCTGGCGATCGACCGCCCAGGAAAGATTCACCGCGGTGGGCCGCGTTGCTTTCAGATGCGCCGCGGCGCGGGCCAGGTGTTGATCAAATGAGCCGCCTGAAGCCGCTTCCAGAGCGGCCAGGTACATTCCGTATCCCGCGCTTGCACCGATCAAACCCGCGCCGCGAACATGCATGTCGCGGATGGCTGCGACCATTTGTTCCACAGTCTGCACTTGTTCGATCGCGAACCGGTGCGGAAGAAATCGCTGGTCAATTAACTCAACCACGCGTTCATCATCCGGCTTCAGCCAGATGGTCCGGAAATGTTTTCCGTTCACATTCATCGGGCGCGATTCGACCTCAGGCTCGACAATAGCTCGGAGCGCTAAACATCAATTCCCATGGCAAGGGCGCCCCGGATTTCTTCCCAGCCCTGGCGTTTCCAAAATTTGACGCCCTGCAGGTTATCTTCGGCCACGAGGATAATTGCCCGCTTCACCCCTGTCTGCCGCAGAGCTTTAATGCATTCGTCCACCAACCGGCTCCCAAGTTTCTTACCCTGATACGCGGGGTCAACTGCCAGATGGTAAATGTGGCCGCGGCGTCCGTCTTGGCCGCATAACACGACGCCGACAATTGCCGATCCATCCACCGCGACCCTGCTCAGTCCCGGGTTGCGCGCCAGAAATTGCGCGACCCCTCTTTTGTCGTCGCCCTCGGCAATTTCCACGCCTTTGACACGCCGCCACAGCCGGAGCGCGCCGGCATAGTCAGCGATCCGAAATTCCCGGGTTTGAATTCTGCGGTTCATTTGGCCTGCTTTCATCTTGACCGAGTGCGTCGCGCTCGAACAAATGTCATCGGGACATATATCCATGATGAAGCCCAAGCTCGTGGTTTATTTATCAACTTTGCTGAGCGTCCTTCAAGTGAATGGGCAAGCCAAGCCCTCCGCAACGCTGATTGTTACCAACGCCCGCATTTATACAGTCGATAAACGACAACCCCGGGCGGAAGCCGTGGCCGCGCTGGGCGACCGCATCGTGAGTGTCGGTTCACAGGCGGAAATCGATTCATGGCGCGGCCCGGAGACAAAAGTGATCGATGCTGGCGGCAGGCTGGTCTTGCCGGGATTTAACGACGCGCATCTTCATTTTGTGGAGGGCGGGGCGCAACTGGATCAGGTGGATCTCACTGACGCGGAAACCCCCGGGGAGTTTGCCGCGCGCATCTCGGCGGAGGCACGCAAGACGCCCAAAGGCGAATGGGTTTTAGGTGGCCGCTGGGATGAAACCAAATGGCCAAACCCGCAGCTGCCCACTAAAGAGCTCGTCGATCCGGTGACGGATGACACGCCAATTTTTGTCGAGCGCTACGACGGACACCTGTCGCTGGCCAATTCGGCGGCAATGAAGCTGGCCGGAGTGGATGCCAAGACTGCCGATGTGCCCGGCGGCGTTATCGTACGGGACGCGAATGGAAATCCCACGGGCATTTTCAAGGATGCGGCGCAGGAGCTGATTCGCAGAGCGATCCCGCCCATGTCGCATGAGCGCCGGTTGCGCGCTGTTCGCCGTGCCCTCGAACACGCCGCGTCGCTGGGTGTCACCAGCGCGCAACACATGAATCCGGAATTTGCCGATGTGGAAGTTTATTCCGAGCTGGCCGAAAAGGGTGAGCTGACAACCCGCATCTATGCGGCGCCCATGGAAACGCTCTGGCAGGAGCAGGCAAAAGTTGGGATTCGCCGCGCGTGGGGATCCAGCTATTTGCGACTGGGCGCGGTGAAGGGATACGCCGACGGCTCTTTGGGCTCGCGCACCGCGTACATGTTCGAACCATTTAGCGATGACCCCGGCAACCGCGGTCTGTTGAGCGACGAGATGCTGGGCGGCATGCGCGAACGGCTGATGCAAGCCGATGCGGCCGGTCTGCAACTGCGGATCCACGCCATCGGCGATCGCGCCATCTCCATGATGCTCGACATTTTCGCCGATATCGAGAAAGCGCACGGCTATCGAGACCGGCGGTTCACCATCGAGCATGCCCAACACATGGCGCAAAAGGACTTCCAGCGCTTCGCGCAACTTCACGTCATCGCATCCATGCAGCCATATCACGCCATCGATGACGGTCGCTGGGCGGAAAAACGCCTGGGACGTGACCGCGCCCGGTACAGTTACGCCTGGCGCAGTTTTCTCAAACACCACGTCGCGCTGGCCTTCGGCACCGATTGGCCGGTGGCCCCGCTCAATCCCGTGCTGGGTTTATACGCCGCCGTCACCCGCGCGACCCTCGATGGGAAAAACCCCGGTGGCTGGTTTCCCGAAGAAAAAATCACGCTTCCAGAAGCGGTGGAAGCCTACACGATGGGATCGGCATTTGCCGAATTCCAAGAGCGCGACAAAGGATCGATTACGCCCGGTAAACTGGGCGATCTGGTGATTTTGAGCGACAACATTTTTGATCTCAAACCGGATGCCATTCGCGACGTAAAAATTCTAACCACGATTGTTGGCGGCAGAATCGTTTACAACCGCGGCCAAAACCATTGAGCATCTCCTTAACACGGTTGCATTAAAGCCCCGGAAGAATTCGTTTGCGCCGGCGTTCCCGATGCAAGATGAGGGTGATCAACCAGATCACAAATGCGCAGGCACCGCCGGGAATCGTAAGGAGCATAAACCAGCCTGACACGCCCAGCGTGTAAAGGAGCGGGCCGTAATCGCGTCCATGGATGAGGCAGGGGTGCACAGATCCCTCATCCACGTGGCAGCCGTACCTGTTTGCAATCGCACTGCATGCCGCGACCGACGCAATCGGCGCCAGCGCCACCAGAGCGATGAGCGCTAAAACGATCCAGTAAGGAATCCAGGGAAAAGGTTTTTGACTGGGCAATGGCGGCGGGGGCATTACGGCTGGGTTCAGGCAGGCCTTTTGTGACCAATCAAGCAAGAACCCGTACAAAGCTTGCGCCGAGATCTTTGCTCGGCGCCAAGCGTTGATTGTGCGTCTGGAGATGCGCGATCAGGTCTCGGACGGGGCTTTTTTGCCCTTTTTGCATTCGGCTTTGAATTTCTGCCACTGTTCCTTGGTGAGGATCGCTTTGGCCTCCTGCATATATTTGGCTTCGCTTTCCTTGGAGCAGCCGGCTTTCTGGTGCTCGGCCATGACAGCGTCCATTTTCGTCTTTTGCTCAGGCGTGAGGTTTAAACTGGCCAGGGAAACCTGACACGCCGCTTTCGTTTCATTGCCGACTTGCTTTGCGCAGTTGCCGTGT
>Ga0070739_10002440_pt1 | contig 25103 bp, 12 predicted proteins | sample Coa_R1_7_FD_66445 | JGI IMG/M metagenome (GOLD analysis project Ga0070739, IMG submission 66445) | Surface soil microbial communities from Centralia Pennsylvania, which are recovering from an underground coalmine fire - Coalmine... | ecosystem: Environmental > Terrestrial > Soil > Unclassified ...
GTCGGCGAGCGGGGGGCGTAAGCCCCCTGTTTGTTCGCAACCGGGGGCTTACACCCCCCGCTCGCCAATGGAGACACGGGCACCGCGCACCTGTCGTCTCGTCACCCTCGGTTGCAAGGTCAACCAATACGAGACGCAGTACGTCAAGGAGACGCTGGAAGCCAACGGCTATATCGAGGCGGCCCAGGGGCAGCCGGCGGATCTGTGCATTGTCAACACCTGCACCGTCACCGCCGAGGGTGACGCCAAGAGCCGGCAAACCGTGCGCCGACTGCACCAGGCCCAGCCGCATGCTGCCATCGTCGTCATGGGTTGCTATGCCACGCGCGATCCCGAGGCCGTCGCCCGCCTACCGGGTGTCGCCAAGGTTGTCGCCGATAAGACGCACATCGTCGAGGAATTAGCTCCTTTCGGCGTCGTCCAGGCCGTTCCCGGCATCACGCGCTTTGACGAGCATCAACGCGCTTTCGTCAAGGTGCAGGACGGCTGCTTGCTCAATTGCAGTTATTGCATCATCCCGCACGTTCGTCCGTCGCTGCGCAGCCGAACGCCGGAGGCGATTGTCGCGGAAGTCGAGCAGTTGGTGGAGAACGGCTATCGCGAAATCGTCCTGACGGGAATCCACCTGGGGCATTACGGCATCGACCTCAGCCGCGGTCAGCCGAAATCCCAATGGCGGCGCTTGTGGCACCTGCTGGAACGATTAGCCGAATTGCCCGGCGATTTCCGCATTCGTCTGAGCAGTCTCGAAGCCGCCGAGGCGCGCGACGATCTGATTCGCGTGCTGGCCGAGCAGCCGCGCATCTGTCCGCATCTGCACCTGTGTTTGCAGAGTGGTTCGGATCGCATCCTCGCTCGGATGAAACGGCGCTATCGCAGCGCCGGCTTCCTCGAACGCTGTCGCCGCATTCGGGAAGCACTCGATCACCCGGCGTTCACCACGGATATCTTGATCGGCTTTCCCGGCGAGAGCGACGCCGATTTTGAAGCGACCTGCCGCGTGGTCCGCGAGGTGGGATTTGCTCGCCTGCACCTGTTTTCCTACAGTCCGCGTGCCGGGACCGAGGCGGCGAGCTGGAACGAGAACGTGCCGCCTGCCGTCGTCGCCGAGCGTCGCGCCCGGCTGCTGGAAATCGAGCGCGAATTGACGGAGCAATACTGTCGTAGTTTGCTAGGCCGCTGTCTGGATGTGTTGGTAGAGGGCGCCGACCCGCGGCGTCCGGGGTTCGTGCGCGGCACCGCTTGCCGTGCCGTTCCTGTTGTCTGCCGCGGACATGCTCCGGCCCTGATCCGCCGCCGTATCCCTGTCCGCGCCGTGGACGTGGCGAACGGGGTCATTGTTGGCGAACCCGAACACTCGCTGGTGGGACCGGCGAGACGCCGGTCCTGGACCGGCGAGACGCCGGTCCCACCTGCCGTTCGCCTCGCGCTGCCACTGGCGGATGAAATCTCAACCTGCGGATCTTGACATCGACCGCGCAGCGATTAGTGTGAAGATCTGCTGCGGGAGGGAAACAGACGAGGATGCGGACGGGGCGAAATGTCCCGCTTCAGGAGGGCGAAAGATGACTCGTCCCTACCACTACATCGAGGTTGAACGACGAGGAGATGTATTTTGCACGCGGCTACGCCGGTCGCAGTTGGATGAGCCGATGGTTCACGAGTTGGCCGCCGAGCTTCGCCACCTCATCACCGAGGAATCTTGCCGCAAGCTGGCCCTGAGTCTGGGGCCGGAAGCGCCGCAATGTCTGTACAGTGTCTTTCTGGCCAAGCTCATCACCTTGCAGCGCATGCTGCGCGAGCGGGAAGGCGAGTTGGTGCTGTGTCACGTTTCACCCCCCGTTCGCAGCATCTTTGCGACATGCTGTCTGGATCAGTTATTTCATTTTGAGCCGGATTACGATGCCGCCGTCGCTTACTGGAAAAAGGAAAACCACGAATCACACGAATAACACGAATAGAGAACAAAGGAAAAAAGAAAAAAGAGGTATTGTTGACTCCATTATTCTCTTTTGTTATTCGTGTGATTCGTGGTTTAATTGAATCCGAACGAACGCCGCAATACTTTGCGCTCGATTCTTCCGAACGTATGGCTCTTTCCCGTGCGCAGGTTCTGCAACACGATCACGGCCGGCGAGAAAAGTAACGGATCGATGCGATAGAAGTCACGCTCGTAGCGCTCGAAAATCTCGGCGAAGGGTGCGCCGTGATCGGGTGACGCACACGACGGTACTTTGGGACCAATCTCGGCCAACTGCTCATCGTCGCCTCTGACCCACAGCACGACCTGGCCGCCGTAGAGGATCGCATCGTTGGTGCGGCCGATGGCGCCAAGGAAATCGGAGGCGACCGGCGGAAGCGGTGCAGTGCCGTAGCCGGACACGATTTGTCCGAGATCGAATTTCAGTTCATACAGCTTGTGCAAGGCCGTCTCCAGCGAACGGGCCACCACTTGCACGTTGCCGGCCTGGCTTGACGCCGGAGCGGCCATTAGCGTCAGCTTGTTCGGCGACAGGTTGAGGCGCTCGGCGAGATACGCCGCCACGTCGTCATCGGGCAGCTTGGATGTTTCCAGCACGCCGACGGCGGCGCTGGCCTGCTCACGGCCGGGGATATGCGCGAACAATTCTTCCTTGCCGTAGGCGGCACGCATGGGACCGGAACCCATCGCGAAGAACTTACCGACCGAAACTTGCCAGCCGGCGTACTGTGACGCCATGCACGCCAAAATGGGATGATCGCTCTGCACCTGCACCTGCGGCACCGGCACGTCTTCAAGCTGTCCAGGTGCAAGCGTAACCTCGGCATGTCCCGCCAGACAGACGCGCGCCATCGCCAGGCCGGCCTGCAAGCCGCCTTCGCTGGCGATACCACAATCGATCAAACGCGCGCCTTTCGGTGTGGTATGCACAGCGACGCGCAAGGCGGCAGCAGCGGCGGCCATGTCATCGGCCAGACGCAGAGCTTCTTCGTTTAGCAGCATACAGAAAGTTTATCGCTCAAATAGCCAGCGGTCGAGGTCGGCGGCGATTTGCCGCAGTGCATCCTCGCAGGCGGCAGGAGAATCGGCCGCGGCGAAGAAGGTCAGGATGGGTTTGTCCTTCTCGATGCGTTCGCCGGCAGCGGGGATGTCGGCAAAACTCGGCAACTCTTGCACCGGCTTGGGCGAACGCAATTCCGCCATCCACGGACCCTCGGCGGGGAAGTGCAAATCGTCGCGGGCAAAGAGAATAGCTTTGCCAATCGTGCGATCCGGCATGATAGCAAGCGAAGGTAGAGTCGGCAGCCGGCGGTGCAGGAACACATGAGCGTGCCAGCCTAGCATGGCTGATCCCGTCGCATGTTCCAATACTTCGACTGAGGCGGTGTAACGCGGGTTGGTCTCAACTGGCCAGAAGGCTCCTTCCCGCAGTACGCCATCAATACCGAACAAACCCTCCAGAAAGCACTCAGAAGCCAGCAAATGGCCGAGTTCTTCCAGAGATGGGTGCTGGACCAAACAAGGATCGAGAGAGCCAATACTGCCGCAATAGTGAAAGGGTGCAGCGTGAAGCCAGGCTTCGCCAACGAGCTGCCGCGTTACCCCCAGCAGGCGGGCCGTCCGGTCGCCGCCGAGGAAAAGGAGGCTCAGCGATTGTCCTTCGATAAATTCTTGACAATAGACATCGTTTTTATTCCATAATTTACCCTGCGGCGACCAGGAGCGGATACCGCTCCCTCCGGCACTGCGGAGCGGTTTGAGCAACCAGCGTCCGTCCGCTGGCGGACTTTTTCCCAGAGGGTGCAGGGCCGGAACGGGCATGGCCGCCGACCGCAGCACGGAGGCCACATACTCGGGGCTGCGTGCGGGTTGATTGACGTTACCCCATAAAGGACGATAGTGTGTCCACTGCATTAGCAAGCGCGGCCAATTCTCCAATCCGCCGGTGTACATCCACGGGCCGGGCAACTCGCTTGAGAGGAAGCGCCGAAACCCCTGCGGATAGCGTCCCGTCAGCCGTGTGACAGCACAGCGCTGCTGCAAATCGAGGTCGGCAAATAGATCAACACACCAGGGTTGCAATCCCGCCCGCAAGGCTGAAAAGGCGGCGGCGCGGGCGCTGGCTCCGATAATGAGCAGATTCGTCGATGGCATGCTGACTTGATAGTAGATCCCTTGCCCTCAGACAAATGAGTGCCATTCAATGAGGTTGAGTGGGCTAGAGCGATTTCTTGATTCATCGCCCTTTGCTTCCACCCCGGACTCTGCTCATCCTCTTTTCACTGGCGTCTGTGGCCGCCGCACGATAGGATAGCACCCAGTTACAGGACTACAGATCTTCTTTCACGCGGTGCACGGCTGCAACGACGGCGCGAGTGGTTTCGCTCCGCGGCTGGCGCCGGTAGACTCGGGAAGGAGTGAGCAATGCGAGCGGCGCTGGGACTAAGTGTGGGGCTTTTCCTTTTAATAGGGAGTGCCATCGGGGCGGCCGACGAAGGCAACAAGTTCGATGCGAATAAGCTGGTCGGTACCTGGACTTACATTTCTTCGGAGAAGAACGGCCAGAAATCGGATCAGGATAGCCTCAAGGAAGGCAAGGTAATCATCGCCAAGGACAAGATAACTCTGGAAGGCTCGGCCGGCACCTTCGTCCTGAAATACAAGCTGAACACCACAAAGAAACCGGTCACGATCGATTTGGAAATGACCGAAGGGGCCGGGCAAGGATCGACCGCGAAGGGAATCATCGACGTGAAAGGCGATGAGTTGAAACTGTGTTATTCCGCGTCCGATGAAGCGCCCAAGAAATTCGAGGCCAAGGAGGGCAGCGATCATCGTCTCGTCATCCTGAAACGCGCTGCCAACAAGAAGTAGGTTGTGGTTCTAAATTGGCGTAGGTTCCACAACGCGACTTACGGCTTTTCCATTATCGAAGAGCTGCACGACAGAATCTAGCTATTCAGCAGAGCCGCGTCCTAGGGAACGGTAGATCCCCTACAGTTCCCCAGGACGCGGCTCCGTTTTGTCCGCTCACTCTGACGTTAGGACGCAGAAGGGCGAGAACAGATGAGTCGTGGATTTGTCTCCGGAGCCTGTGCTACCATTGTCCCGAATGCTCTGGCTGGCGATTCCATGTGCGTTGTCCGTGTAGAATATGGTCACTATGTCTGCGATGACCTGCGGATGACCGAGGGCGAGCTTACTGCCATCGAAATAAAAAAAAACTTCCTGCAGGCGGTCCGGCAGGCAACCCTCGCTGCCGAAAGCACCTGCATGAAGCGGAAACGGGAATGAATCAGAATGCGATTTGCAAAGTGGGTATTCTTGCTGGCAGGCGTGTCGGGCATTCTAATCGTCGTACCTCCGTACTTTCTGGAACGACAGACCAGTGAGGACTATCCGCCGCCGATCACGCATCCGGAGTATTACTACGGCTTCTTTGGAGTGACCCTGGCGTGGCAGGTCATGTTCCTCGTCATCGCTTCCGATCCGGTTCGCTACCGGACGGCCATGCTGCCAGCCATGCTGGAGAAGGCGAGTTTCTCTGTCGCCATTCCGCTGCTGTACGCAGTAGGTCGAGTCGCAGGCGTGTGGATCGGCTTCGCGGCGATGGACGCGACCTGGCTGGTGCTGTTCGTGGTCGCCTACCTGCGGACGCCGAAGGAACCGCCTCTGGCCAGCAAGCCTTGATTGGGATTGGCACATTAGGCCGGGCAACGTCGAGGAGCGAATGGCCGATGTCTTGCTGATCGTTTGGGTACTCGCCATCATTTTCCTCGCCACGCTGATTCGGTCAGCCTTCGGATTCGGAGAAGCACTGGTTGCGGTGCCCTTGCTCGCCCTTTTTATCCCGGTCGAGATTGCCGCTCCCTTAGCTGTACTCGTCTCGATCACCGTTGCTGGCATCGTGCTCGTCCAGGATTGGCACCATGTCCATGTCGACAGTGCTTGGCGGTTGATTCTCGCCACCCTTCCCGGTATCCCCTTGGGACTGCTGATGCTGTCATCCGTGGCGGAGCACATCGTCAAGGCGGTCCTGGCCATCGTCATCATCGGTTTTTCGGCGTATTGTCTGGTCAGGCGAACGCCGTTTGAGTTGAAAGACGACCGGCTGGCGTGGCTGTTTGGTCTTGGTGCGGGCGTGCTGGGAGGAGCTTATGGAATGAATGGTCCGCCGCTGGTGATCTACGGCGCCTTACGCCGTTGGTCCGCCGAGCGATTCCGGGCGACGTTACAAGGATACTTTCTGCCGGCGAGTTTAGTCGGCATGGGCGGTTACTGGCTGGCTGGCCTTTGGGTGCCTGAAGTGACACGCTATTACTTGACGTCTTTGCCGTTGGCCATCGCGGCGATCATCCTTGGCCGAATGATTAACCGGCGTTTGAACTCACGCCGGTTCGTCCTTTACGTCCATGTCGGGCTCATCGTCGTTGGCATGACGCTCTTGATCCAATCGTTGTCGAATTAAGCCAACGAGTGAGAGAGAACGGCGGCATTGCAGTGGGGAGCCATCAGTCGTGGCCCCGTGCGCGATCTGCTCGACTTCTGCCTTTCGCTCCTTTTTCTCAGGATCGTCTCTCATCGAGGGCCATGTTACCCAAACAAGAACGTGATATTGATCCCCAACAAGCTGACGCTCACGAGGGTTCCAGAAGAATCAAACGTCTCTACCAACAACGGGAAGCCGAATAAACTATCCGTGATTGTTTCGGTACCATTGCCGTTTACTGTCTCAATCCCTCCCCCGAAAAAGATGTTGATGAGCGCCAGCAGGGGAGGCACGTCCAGTATCGGCGGTGATGATGGAAGCAGTGAGCTGTTCGGCGGCGGAAAGCTCTGTGGGGGGCTGAGTGGTGGGCCATTGGCCACCGTCACGCCTTTGGAGAAGGAAGAGCTATTTCCAGAAGCATCGGTAAGTGTCGCAGTGATGAGCGGGTACGTTCCTGTCACCGTCGTCGTTGTCGTGAAGGTGAACGATTGCGTGTCCGTGCTATTGGGCGTCACCGTCAGGGAGCCTAAGGAAACTCTGCCCTCCGCATCACCGCTGAGATTGGCGTAGACATTCAGCACATAACTGACGTTGGCTTTAGGGGGAGCGAAGCTACCACTCACGGTCAGCGTGTTGCTGTTGATTAAGGCCGAGGCTAGACTTGGTGCGGCCAGATCGTTGTTGGCACCGCTGCTAAGAGTTATGCCTGGTCCGGCGTTGTTGCCGCCGTTGGAATAGATGGAATTGAGACGAATGGTGTTGCCGCTGCCCTTGCTGACAAGTACACCGCCTTGAATGTTATCGGCAATGATGTTGCCGGCACTGGCAACGCTGCCGCCGATGCTATTGTTACTGCCGGAAATGTTGACGCCGTAGTGTCCATTGCCCCAGGCTGCACCCGAGACATTGGTGCCAATGGAATTGCCCAACACTTGATTGCCGCTACTGGCGCTGTCGAGAAGCACCCCGTCGCCGCTATTACCTGAGATAACATTGCCTGCGCCGGTCGCAGTGCCGCCGAGGGTGTTGCTGCCCCCGGCGATCTCGACGCCCACGCTGTTGGCCACGGCGTAGGCCCCCGTGGCGTCGGTGCCGATGTAGTTGCCCATCACTTGATTATCGCTGCCGAAAACATCCAAAAGCACGCCATCGTTGCTATTGCCCGAGATGAGGTTGCGTGCTTGGGAGGAGGTGCCGCCAACCGTGTTACTGCTGCCGTCAATCACGATCCCGATTTTGTTGGCCAGTGCAGTGTTGCCGGCGGGATTGGTGCCGATGGAATTGCCCAACACTTGATTGTTGTCGCCAGTGCTAATAAACACTCCGTCACTGGTATTGCCGGAGATGAGGTTGCCTGCCCCGGAGGAGGTACCGCCGACCGTGTTGCTGCTGCCGTCAATCATGATGCCACTGCCGTTGGCCACAGCGGCATTGCCGGCGGGATTGGTACCGATGGAATTGCCCAACACCTGATTGCCGCTGCCGTTGATAAGCACTCCATCATTGCTGTTGCCGGAGATGAGGTTGCTCGCTCCGAAACTCGATCCGCCGACCGTATTGTTGCTGCTGTCAATCACAATGCCGACCTTGTTGGCCAGTGCAGCGTTGCCGGCGGCATTGGTGCCGATGGAATTGCCCAACACTTGATTGCTGCTGCCGCTGATATAGACGCCTTCGATGGTATTGCCGGAGATGAGGTTGCCTGCTCCAGAGGCGGTGCCGCCGATTATGTTGTTGCTGCTGTCGATCACGATGCCGCTTCCGTTAGCTAGAGTGGCATTGCCGGCGGCATTGGTACCAATGTAATTGCCCAGCACTTGATTGCTGTCGCCGCCACTGCTGAGAAGGACGCCGTCGCCATTGCCGGAGATGACGTTTCCTGCCCCAGGGGAGGTGCCGCCTACCGTGTTGTTGCTACTGACAATCTCGATGCCGTTGCCGTTGGCCAGTGCAGCGTTGCCGGCGGCATCGGTGCCGATGGAATTGCCCAACACTTGATTGCCGCTGCCGCTGCTGATAAAGATCCCGTTTCCGTTGCCGGAGATGAGGTTGCCTGTCCCAGAGGCGGTACCGCCTACCCTGTTGTTGCTGCTGGCGATCTCGATGCCTGTGCCGTTGGTCAGTATAGCATTGCCGGCGGCATTGGTACCGATGGAATTGCCTAGCACGTCATTGCCGCTGCCGTTGATAAACACGCCTTGGGTGCCGTTGCCGGAGATGAGGTTTCCTGCCCCAGGGGACGTGCCTCCGACCGTGTTGCTGCTGCTGTCAATCTCGATGCCAGTGCCGTCGCTCAGCGGAGCGTTGCCGGCGGCATTGGTTCCAATGTAATTTCCGAGCACTTGGTTGCTGCTGCCCGTGATCTGCACATCGTCGCCGCCGTTGCCGGAGATGATGTTGCGTGCCCCAGAGGCGGTACCGCCCACCGTGTTGCTGTAGCCGCCAATCACGATGCCATTGTTGTTGGCCAGTGCAAAGTCGCCGGTGGCATCCGTGCCGATGTAATTGCCCTGCACCTGCACACCAGAAATACCGCTATCAATTAGCACGCCGACACCAGAGTTCGCCGAGATAACATTCCCTGCTCCCGTCGCGGTACCACCGATGATAGTCTTGGACCCATCGACCTCGATACCGTTGGTGAAATCCTCCAGGATGAGTCCCGACACAGTGCAGCTCGCTCCTTGCAGGAGCAGACCATCACTATGGCTACCGGCATTTGTTCCATTCAGCGTTATCAGATGCTTGGTGTTGCCGCTTCCTCCTTGGCTGAGCCCATTGATGAAGACGCCATTCGCCATCAAAGCCGGCAATTGACTGGTGAGATTTATCGTTTGTGCGCTTCCGGCCGTTCCGATGTTGAAATCGATTTCGGTGATTGTGCTTCCTGCGGCATTGGCCTGAGTGATGGCGTCGCGCAGTGTTCCCGCACTTCCATCGTCGGCCGCGCTGGTAACAATATAGGGCGACAGCAACCAGCGATCTTCGAGCGGTTCCAGACCCAGTCGAACCGCACGGCAACGAACAACGGCTTTTCGCCCTAGGGTTTGCTTCAGTCCCCAGCGGAGTTCGATGGAATGTTTCCAGGTGCGAACCCAAGATGCCAGTGCCATGGTTTATGCTCCTAACGGGGGTGGACTGTGAACATCGATCTTTCACAGATTAACGTGTTCTGGGGCCTCGGCAGCGACGCCAACAGCTGGGCAGATGGGCAAACCCTAAACCTCAGCTTCGACAGTAGGAGTTGAGAATCGCTTTCCAGGGAACGATTTCAACCCTATTACTCCCTACATCGTCGCCAAAAATCCGCCTTGAATAATTGGCTAGGCAGATAGGTGTCCTTAAGACGATTGCTTGTGGCGGTGGAGCGAATTGGGCCAAATTAGGAACTTGAAAGCTTTTCCCCAAGTTCATCTGAGCGAGCCGTAAAGGAACTAGCAGTTTTTATGCCGCTAGTGACTTTTTTTCTGTGGGCAATGTTAGTTCTTTGTAAAATTTTGAAAATAAGACTTTTGCGTCGCTCTTGCTTGACAGCACGCTTTTCCATTATGGGTTTTTTGACATCTCTTTTACGGTGTTTCATGACATTCTTGCGCCTTCTTGGAGACTCTTTATCCGCTATTATTGCCTCGTCTCGGGCCATGGCCAGCAGACTCGGAGTGCCGAAACCTGCACATAGGGGCTGGTTATCTACGTTGGTAAATCTTTGCCATAGCGGTATTTATACTATCCTAATGTATATTAGATTTAGCTGGACAGCTCGACGATGGTGGTCTGGCCGCTGGGGGTATTGATTGGCGAGTGGGCGATACCGTTCGCGATGCCAGCATCTTGATTGATCGTGTTGTCCAGATTGTGGAGTTGGATCCACGTGGACAACCAGATTTCGGCATCCTCCATGCCAAAAGCTCCCTCGGCAGCTCCCAGCAAAAGGCCAGTCTCCAGCAGATTGTCTATGCGGCCAGCAAAGTTATACGTCTGTTCCGCGAAACCATAAGCGCTCATCACCTTTGCCAGGCTCCCTACCGTCGCCGGAGTCCATCCTTGCGTCTGGATGTTATGCTGCAGGATGCTGAAATCTATCTGTAGAGCAGACGTCCAGCTGCTTGCAGAGGCGGTTGTCTGGCTAAGATACAACGGCCCAGCGTAAGACAAGGCGTCACCAGCGATGGAGGGAACATCACGTGCCTCAAGTATTTCCAGCGAGGGTTTGAACGAGGATGATCCGGATCGAGGAGTACTCATCATGCGCTCTCCGAGAATTCGCTTGCCAAATCTGCATCAAGGCAGCCCCGACGCGCTGATTTACGCGCAGATGCCGATGGCCCTTAATAGGACGGCACTTGAGGGACGTCCCGCCGAGCAAACGGGTGTCAACAAGCATCCATGCCCCTCCCGGCAGGTCAAAAGTGGCGAATCAACTACTCAGAGAATGCAAAATCTGGACCAGTGCCAATCGGCCGAACCCGGCATGGCCATTGCTGGACCTCTTATCAGCCTCAGCAAATGTTGTGAGGTAAGCACTACCCCAGGCAAACACGACGATGACAGCGCAAGCATTCACATTCACATCGGTCCAATGTTGCTTCCCCTCGATCGAGCCTCTTCGCCGCAGGACTAGCGAAGAACGCGACCGGCTCGCCTTGACCTTCTCAGCAAACGCCGACCCCTAACGGCTGCTCTTGCTCCTGTAGGCCAACTATTCCGGCAGTGAAAGATCGGGACTCTCGCCAAGCAGCGGACCTCCTCTTGGCTCTTGCCCTGGCTTCCACTCCATCCACCTGCGACAAGTTTTCCGAGGCAAGCACTATCCCAGGCAAACACTATCACAGGTAACCATGATGATTACCCCGCAAACACAGCCATCGCTTCCGCATTGTTCTACTCTGGTTGAACTGCTCCGCCACCGCGCTGCCGAAGACCCGCATCGGACCGCCTTGACCTTCTTGGCCGATGCCGACACCGTCAAAGCCACTCTCAGCTACGGCCAACTGGATCACAAGGCCCGCGCCATCGCCGCCCTGCTCCAATCCCACGGACTGGCCGGAGAGCGCGCCCTGCTCGTCTACCCACCCGGACTGGACTACGTCGCCGCCCTCTTCGGCTGCCTCTATGCCGGCACCGTCGCCGTGCCCACCTACCCGCCACGACGCCAGCGCTCCACCGACCGTCTGCAAGCCATCATCGCCAACGCCCGAGCCGCAGCCGTCCTCACCACACCGGCCATCGATGCCTTCGCCGGACGTCTCTGGGGACAGACGCTGAAGCGGCAACCCTTGCACTGGCTGCTCACCGATGAGGCCTCCGCATCCGACGCCCAAGCCTGGCAGGAACCGGCGCTCACCGGCCAGACCCTGGCCATCCTGCAGTACACCTCCGGCTCTACCGCAACGCCCCGAGGCGTGATGCTCAGCCACACCAACCTGCTGCACAACTCACGCTGGATCGAACGCTGCTTCGAGCACACACGCGACAGCCGCGGCGTTATCTGGCTGCCCCCCTACCACGACATGGGCTTGATCGGCGGCATCTTGCAACCACTGCATCTGGGCTGCACCTGTTACTTGATGTCGCCCACCTCGGTCTTCAGCAATCCCTTTTGCTGGCTGCAGGCCATCTCGCGGTATCAGGCCTCCACCAGCGGTGGACCCAACTTCGCTTACGAGCTGTGCCTACGCAAGATTACTCCTCAGCAGCGGGCCATGCTGGACCTGAGTTGCTGGCAAGTGGCGTTCACCGGCGCCGAGCCGGTCCGCGCCGATACGTTGGAACGCTTCACGGAGCTGTTCTCCTCGTGCGGCTTTCGCCGCCAAGCCTTCTATCCCTGCTATGGACTAGCGGAAGCAACACTGATGGCCTCCGCCGGCAAGAAGAATGCTGCGCCGCTGACCCTGCGTGTGGACAAGGCCGCACTGGAAGCCAACCAGGTCGTCCCCGCTGGCCCGGAGGAGTCGGGTTCTCAGACACTCGTTGGCTGCGGTTGCAGTCTGGCTGATCAGCAGATTGTCATCGTCGATCCGCACAAGCAGAGTCGCTGCCGGCCGGGAGAGATTGGCGAGATTTGGATCGCCGGTCCCAGTGTGGCCAACGGTTACTGGGACCAGCCCGAGCTGAGCCGGCAGACCTTCGCAGCTCATCTGGCCGATAGCGGCGAGGGGCCGTTTCTGCGCACTGGCGATCTGGGTTTTCTACAGGAGGACGAGCTGTTCATCACCGGCCGGCTCAAGGACTTGATCATTCTGTGCGGCCGCAACTTGTATCCACAGGACTTGGAGCAGACAGCGGAGCGGAGCCATGCCGACCTCAACCCCTGCTGTGGGGCAGCGTTCAGCGTCGAGAGCGACGGGCAGGAACGCCTGGTCCTCGTTTATGAAGTGATTCCGCGACGCGAGCCGGATGTCAATGCCGTTGCCGAGGCAGTGCGGCGGGCGGTGGCGGAAGAGCACGAGGTAGAACTGTATGCTTTCGTGCTGCTGCGTCTGGGTGGCCTGCCCAAGACGTCCAGCGGCAAGGTTCAGCGTCAGGCGTGTCGCAGCGCCTTCTTGGCTGGGACGCTGGAAGCGTATGGGGAGTGGCGAGCGACGAGTCGGGCTGTCGGGGTTGGGTTGACGCGTGCGGCGGTGCTGGCGGTGCCGGCGCAGGAGCGGCAAGGCTTGCTGGAGAGGCATTTTCGCAGTCAGTTGGCGCGGGTGCTGCGACTGGAGCCGTCGCGGATCGATGTGCATCAGCCGGTGAACACGTTGGGTTTGGATTCGCTGACGACACTGGAGTTAAAGAATGCGCTTGGGGAGAGCCTGGGCGTGTATGTTCCGGTGACGCGTTTTTTGGGGGGCGTGAGCGTCTCGACGCTGGCGTCGCAGGTGTTGACGGAGTTGACACAGCAGAGTTCGGCGTCGCTTTCTCCCAGCCTGAGCAGCTTGCTGGAGCAAGTTCAGCAGCTTTCCGATGACCAGGTGAGAGCGCTGCTCGACGGTAAAAGCGTGGTCCATTGAGACGCATAGCACGAAACGATTTCTCCAGCCAAGTGGTCCCGGGAGGAACCCAATAATGAACGATTTCTTGAGCGCGGTTACCCATCTCTCCAGTGAGCGGCGGGAGTTGCTGGAACGACTGCTGAAGCAGGAAAGTGTGGAATTGCCATCTGGAATTCATTTGCCATCCAGCGATGGAAACATTCCCCTTTCCTTCGCCCAGGAACAGCTCTGGTTTTTGGACCAGTTGCAACCCGGCAACGCCGCCTACAACATCGCCGCCATGGTCCGCTTGAGCGGGATTCTCGATCGGACTGCCCTGGAACAGGCCTTGGGTACCCTCGTGTGCCGGCATGACAGCCTGCGCACCACCTTCGTCGCTCATGCCGGGAGGCCCGCCCAAGTTGTCGCCCCGACCATGAGCCTGGACTTGTCGCTCACGGATGTACGTGGCCTCCCTGAACCCGAACGCCAAAGCAGAGTCCGGACTCTGATAGTGGCAGAAGCCCGCAAGCCTTTCTCTCTGGCCTGTGGGCCGCTGCTGAGAGCAAATCTGCTGCGGCTGGCAGACGAAGAGCATCTGCTACTTTTGACCTTTCATCACATCATCGCCGACGGCTGGTCCATGCGGCTGCTGGTCCGAGAAGTCGCGGAAACCTATGGGGCCTTCGCAGCCGGGCGCGAAGTATTGCTGCCGGAGCTGCCGATGCAGTATGCCGACCATGCCATCTGGCAGCGGCAGTGTTTACAGGGAGAGGTGTTCGAGGAACTACTGGCCTACTGGAAAGAGCGACTAGCCCATGCTCCACCGACGCTGAACCTGCCCACTGACCATCCCCGCCCTACGGTCCAGTCCTACCGCGGCGCCCGCCATCCATTCCGCCTACCCGACGGATCGACTGAGGCGGTGCGGACGCTAAGCCGGCAACACGGCTGCACGCCGTTCATGGTGCTGCTGGCGGCCTTTCAGACGCTGCTCTCGCGCTACAGCGGACAAGACGACTTCTGCGTCGGCTCACCGATTGCCGGCCGTGAACGTCCCGGCGTCGATGGGGTGATTGGTTTCTTCGTCAACACATTGGTGCTGCGTGCCGACCTGTCCGGCAATCCGACCTTCGCGGAGCTTCTGGGCCGGGTGCGTGAGACTTGCCTGAGCGCCTATGCGCATCAGGAGTTGCCCTTCGAGCGTCTGGTCGAAGAGCTGCGTCCGCAACGCGACCTCAACCGCTCTCCCCTCTTCCAAGTGCTGTTTTCCTTCGACCTCAAGCCCGAAACGCATCTGGAGCTTCCCGGATTGACGTTGGAGTTCTCCGAAGTCGATACCGGGACGGCCAAATTCGACCTGAGCCTTTACATTCGAGAGAGTGCAGCAGGGTTGGGGGGCTATTTGGAATATGACAGCGACCTTTTTGAGGGTGAAACGGCGGCGCGGATGGCTGACCATTGGCAGACGCTGCTTCAGGCAGCCGTCTTGGAGCCGAACCTGCAGATCAGAGAACTACCGCTATTGACCGAGGCCGAGCGTCATCGTCTGCTGCTGGAATGCAACGACACAGATGCCCCGCTGCCTTCCGAGCAGTGCCTGCATCAGCTCATCGAGGCGCAAGTCGAGCGCACGCCCAACGCAATCGCTTTGGTACATGGGAACGAACGCCTGAGTTATGAGGAGCTGAACCGTCGGGCCAACCGTCTGGCTCACTATCTGCGGGAGCAGGGCATTGGCCCTGACCAATTAGTCGGAGTGTGCCTGGAGCGTTCCGCGGGGATGGTGGTGGCCCTGCTGGGCATCCTTAAGGCGGGTGGAGCGTATCTGCCTCTGGACCCCAACCATCCAACTGAGCGTGTGGCGTTCATCCTCGATGATGCCCGCGTCGATATCGTTGTCACACAGCAGCATTTCGCCGAACGCTTCTCTTCCGTTGGCGCTCGCATCATCTGTGTGGATGCTGAGGCGTCTGCCATCGCCGGCGCCAAGGACAGCAACCCCAGTGGGGGTGCCGGCTGTCATCACTTGGCCTACGTGCTGTACACATCGGGATCGACCGGCCGGCCCAAGGGCGTGGCCATCGAACACCGCAGCGCGGCCGTCTTGGTGGACTGGGTTCGCAGAACATTAAGCCCCGAGGAACTAGCCGGGGTACTGGCGGGGACATCGATCGGCTTCGATATATCGGTTCTGGAACTGTTCGTACCCTTGAGTTGTGGCGGCAAAGTAATCCTCGCCGAGAACGCCTTGGCCGTGCCCGAACATCCTGCAGCATCTGAAGTCACGCTGATCAGTACCGTCCCATCGGTCATGGCGGAGCTTCTGGAGCAGGGCAGAGTACCCAGCTCTGTGCGCAGTGTCATCCTGGGAGGCGAGACGATGCCTCACCCACTCGCCCGCAAAGTCTACCAGCAAGAAACGGTCCAACGGCTGTACAACATGTACGGCCCGACGGAAACCACCGTCTACTCGACGTGGGCGCTCGTCCCACCTGGCGCGCCGGAGCCTCCGACCATCGGCCGACCAATCTCAAACACACGTGTCTATGTGCTGGATGGGAACCTTCAGCTTGTACCGGTTGGCGTGCCCGGTGAGTTGTACATCGGCGGCGCAGGTCTGGCGCGATGCTACCTCAATCGACTCGAACTGACCGCCGAACGCTTTATCCTCAATCCATTCAGCGATACGGAAGACCGGCTGTATCGGACAGGCGATCTTGTTCGCTGGCTACCGAGCGGAGAACTCGATTTCCTGGGTCGAGTAGACCATCAGGTGAAGGTGCACGGATTTCGCATTGAGCCGGGCGAAGTCGAGGCGGCACTCCTCCAGCACCCGGCCCTGCGCCAGACGGTAGTCGTGGCTCGCGAGCTCATGCCGGAGAACAAGCGCCTCGTCGCCTATGTGGTGGCCGACGGGCACCCGATGCCCTCATCCTCCGAGTTGCATCGATTCTTGAGGCAGCAGCTGCCGGAGTACATGGTGCCGTCGCTATTTGTAGCGCTGGACGCATTGCCATTGACCCACAATGGTAAGATCGACCGCAAGGCTCTGCCTTCCCCCCATGAAGTGCCGATAGCACAGGAAGAGGTCACGGCCCCGCACACGCCGGTCGAGGAGATCGTTGCCGGTGTCTGGGCGGAGGTCTTGGGCCGGGAACGAGTGGGCGTACAGGAAAACTTTTTTGACTTGGGCGGCCACTCACTACTGGGCACGCGGGTCATCGCCCGCCTTCGCGATCTATTTTCCATCAATTTATCTGTAGGTGCCCTGTTCGAGTCGCCCACGGTTGCTGAACTGGCAAAGCGCATTGAGGAGGAGCAGACAAGTGGGCAAGGGCAAGTCGGCGAACCCATTCGGCCAGCGTCCTTCGAGGACAGATCAATGCTCTCCTTCGCCCAGCAAAGACTGTGGTTCCTGGATCAGTTGGAGCCGAACACTACTGTGTACAATGTTCCGGCTGCCGTACGGCTCTCCGGTCCACTCGATGTGTCCGCGTTGGAGCGGAGTCTGCAAGAGATCGTGCGACGCCATGAGGTGCTGCGAACCACCTTCCCCAGCCAACACGGACAGCCCACCCAGGTGATCGCACAAGACCTGACGCTACCCCTGCCCATCATCGACCTAAGCCACTTGCCCAAGGACGAGCAAGAAGCCCACGCACAGCGTCTAGCCAGCCAAGAGGCGCAAACACCCTTCGACCTGTCCCAAGGATCACTGCTCCGCGTCCGCCTGCTCCGCCTCGCTCCCGACGACCACCTGGCCATCGTCGTCATGCACCATATCGTCTCCGATGGCTGGTCCATCGGCGTGCTCAACCAGGAAGTAGCGGCACTGTATGAGGCCTATGCGAGAAGGGAAGAGTCGCCGCTGCCTGAACTGGCAGTGCAATATGCGGACTACGCCGCCTGGCAGCGACGCTGGCTGCAGGGTCCGGTGCTCGAGAGCCAGTTGCACTACTGGCGACAGCGTCTGCACGACGCCCCCGCTTCCCTCGACCTACCCACTGACCATCCCCGACTGGCCACGCCCCGCTATCGCGGCACTACCCTGCATTTCCAGTTGCCCGATGCTGTGGCCGAAGCAGCACGAGCACTGGCCAAGCGGGAAGGCTGCACCCTGTACATGGTACTGTTAGCCGCCTTCCAGACGCTGTTGCAGCGCTACAGCGGACAAGACGATTTCTGCATTGGTACTCCCATCGCTGGACGCAGTCGGCCGGAGACCGAAGGACTGGTCGGCTTCTTCGTTAATACCCTGGTGCTGCGTGCTGATCTGTCCGGCGAACCGAGCTTTGCTCAGCTGTTGAGCCGAGTCCGCGAAGACTGTCTGGGTGCCTATGCGCATCAGGACTTGCCGTTTGAGCGACTGGTTGAACAACTCCAGCCCGAACGAGACCTGAGCCGTTCGCCGCTGTTCCAGGTCCTGTTTGTGCTGCAGAATGCACCGCAGCAGAGCCTGGAACTGCCGGGGCTGTGTCTGAGTCGTTGGCAGGTGGACAGCGGCACGTGCAAGTTTGACCTGACCCTGCGGCTGAGTGAGAGAGAGGGGGGTCTCTGGGGAGAGTTGGAGTACAGCACCGAACTGTATGACAAGGAGACGGCAGAGCGGCTGGTGGGACACTACCAGACCCTGCTCCAAGCCGCCTGCGACCAACCGGACAGACCCGTAGCTCGGCTGCCGATATTGACTCAGGCGGAACGGGAGCAGCTCGCTTCCTGGAACGACACAGCCGTGCACTACCCACAGCCGCACCTGCTGCACCAGCTGATCCAACAGCAAACGCAACGCAGTCCCAACGCGGAAGCACTCCGCTTTGAAGGGAACTGCCTGAGCTACCAGCAACTGGAACGCCGCGCTGCCCTGCTCGCCAGTCAACTCGCTGCTAGGGGCGTTGGCCCCGACGTCCTCGTCGGCGTCTGCATGGAACGCTCGCTGGAGTTGGTCGTCGCTCTCTTGGGCATCCTCAAGGCCGGCGGCGCCTATGTTCCCCTCGACCCCGACTATCCCAGCCAACGACTCTCCTTCCTGATCCAGGACGCTGCACCGGCCGTTCTACTCACTCACAGCCATCTTGCCGACCGCCTTCCCAACTACGCCGGCCCGACGCTCTGCCTCGATAACGGCTGGGGCGCTGAAGCCGACAGCACGGAGCCAGCTACCCTGCCTGAGCCGGCTCTGACTCCGGAGCACCTGGCCTATGTCCTGTACACCTCCGGCTCAACCGGACAGCCCAAAGGCGTCCTCAACACCCATCGGGGCATCTGCAACCGACTCCTGTGGATGCAACAACAGTACCGCCTCGGACCGGACGACACCGTGCTGCAAAAGACCCCCTACAGCTTCGATGTCTCTGTCTGGGAATTCTTCTGGCCGCTTCTGACCGGAGCCCGGCTGCTGCTGGCTCGACCCGCTGGACACAAAGACCCCGCCTACCTGGCCCAGCTCATCCACCAGGAGCGCGTCACCGTCTGTCACTTCGTCCCCTCCATGCTCTGCGCCTTCTTGCACGAGCCTGGGCTGGAACAGAGCTGTACCAGCCTGCGTGAGGTCATCTGCAGCGGTGAGGCGTTGCCGTATGAGTTGCAGCAGCGTTTCTTTGCCCGGCTGAGCAGTCGGCTGCACAACCTGTACGGTCCCACCGAGGCTGCCGTGGATGTCACCTACTGGCAGTGCCGTCGCGCGGACAGCCGTCGTCTGGTGCCGATCGGTCGTCCGCTGGCCAACACACAGATGCAGGTGCTGGACGGTCAGGGTCAGGCGGTGCCGGTAGGTGTAGCCGGAGAGTTGTACATCGGCGGCGTGCAGTTGGCACGCGGCTATCTCAAGCGTCCGGAGCTGACGGCGGAGCGTTTTATCCAGCATCCGGAGTTGGGGCGATTGTATCGGACGGGGGATGTGGGTCGCTGGTTGTCCGATGGCGTGTTGGAGTATCTGGGTCGCACGGATCATCAGGTGAAGCTGCGTGGTATGCGGATGGAGTTGGGGGAGGTGGAGGCGGCCTTGGCCGAGCATGGCTCGGTGCGTCAGGCGGTGGCGTTGGTGCGTGAGGATGCGCCAGGCGATCAACGCCTGGTCGCCTATGTGGTGCCGGACTACCAGGCCAGCAATGCCGATCATCCCAGCGTGGCAGAGCGGCGATCCGAGCAGGTTTCTCAGTGGCGGACGGTTTGGGACGAGACCTACAGCAAGGAGGCAGCCAACGCCGACCTGACCTTCAACACCATCGGCTGGAACAGCAGCTACACCGGCTTGCCCCTCGCGGAGAACGAAATGCGTGAGTGGCTCGATCACACGATCGCGCGCATTCTTGCCCTGGGGCCTTCGCGGGTAGCGGAGATCGGCTGCGGCAGCGGCATGCTCCTCTTCCGCATCGCGTCCCACTGCAAAGCCTACACGGGCATCGATTTCTCGGAGGCTGCTCTGCACTTTTTGCGTCGGCAGTTGGCGGTGCCAGAACGGCATCTGCCGCAGGTGAGCTTGCTGCAGCGGGCGGCCCACGAACTGGACGGTCTGCAGAGTCAGGCATTCGATACCGTCGTCCTGAACTCGGTCCTCCAGTATTTTCCGGGCATCGATTACCTCGTGAAAGTGCTCGAAAAAGCGGCCCGGCTGGTCCGGCCGGGCGGCCGCATCTTTGTGGGCGATGTCCGCAACTTTCGTCTGCTTGCGGCGTTCCACACCGCGGTGCAGTTGCACAAGGCGCCGGCGACGCTGAGCCGGGAACAGCTGCGGGCGCGGGTACAGAGCCACATCCATCAGGAGGAGGAATTGCTCATCGATCCGGAGTTCTTCACGGCCTTGCGGCACCGCATTTCGAGGATCGGCCGGGTAGAGGTCCATCTCAAGCGTGGGTGTCATCGCAATGAGCTGACGCGTTTCCGCTACGATGTGGTCCTGCACATCGGTAAGGAGGATGGTTCCGAGGGTGTTTGCGAATCCATCGACTGGCAGGAGCAGAATCTGACGCTGTCCGCTGTTCAGAGCCTGTTGCAGGAAAGTTCGCCTGCGCACCTGAGCCTTTTGGGTGTTCCTAACGCCCGCTTGCAGGCCGAAATGCGTGCCGTTGAGTTGCTCTTTGCTTCTCAGGGTCCGGAGACGGCGAATGACCTGCGCGAAGCCCTTGGGGGCATGGGCGTTACCGGCGTGGACCCGGAGGAGTTTTGGGCTTTAGGAGAGGAATTGGGCTACGAGGTGGAGGTCCGCTGGTGCGGCCCTGGCCGGGACGACTGCTTTGATGTGGATTTCCGCCGTCCGATGCCGTCCCTGGTCTCGCAGAAAATCAACGGCGTCCGGCACGGGCTGGCCAACGCCGCCCGTCCCCAATCGTGGAGTGACTATGCCAATGATCCCATTCGTGGCAAGACTATCCGCAGCTTGGTTCCGGCGTTGCGGACGTTCCTGAGGGGGAAGCTGCCGGAGTACATGGTGCCCTCGACCATCGTGGCGTTGGATGAGCTGCCGCTGAGCCCCAACGGCAAGGTGGATCGCAAGGCTCTTCCTGTACCGGAATCTGCCCGCCCGGAGTTGGACGAAGCCTACGTGGCACCGGCCACTGCTACGGAGCAAGCTCTTGCGGGGTTATGGGCGGAGGTGTTGGGACTGCAGCGCGTGGGAACGCAGGACAACTTCTTCGAGTTGGGCGGGCATTCGCTGCTGGCCACTCAGGTGATTTCCCGAGTGCGTAAGACACTGCAGGTGGAACTGCCGTTGCGTGCCCTTTTCGAGGCGCCGACGGTTGCCGCGCTCGCCGAGCGCGTTGAGGAGGTGCGACGGGCGGCGCTGGGACTGCCCGCTGCACCGTTGCGGCCCATTGCACGCGATGGCGAGAGCTCTCTCTCCTATGGGCAGGAAACTTTCTGGTTCCTCGAACAGATGCAGCCCGGCAGCCCCGTCTTCAACATGGACGTTGCTATCCGCCTGCGCGGTCCGCTCAACCTGGCGGCTGCCGAGCGCACCTTCAATGAGGTGGTGCGGCGGCATGAGGCCTTGCGGACCACTTTCGTTGCACGCGAGGGTCGTCCCATTGCAGTCGTTGCCCCGCCGGCACCCTTCCCCGTGCAAGTCCTCGACCTCACCGGTCTGCCCGAAGGCGAGCGGGAAAGTGAAGCACGACGACTTGCGGATGAAGCATCGCGTCGCCCCTTCGACCTGGAACGCGGCCCACTTTTCCGGGTCAGCTTGCTACGTCTGGGACCGGAGGACCACGTTGGCCTGTTGACCGCTCACCACGCCGTTTTCGACGGCTGGTCGATGGGTATATTCTTTCAGGAAATCGGGATTCTCTACCAAGCCTTCCGCGCGGGCAAGCTATCGCCGCTGCCCGAATTGCGCATCCAGTATGCGGACTTCGCCCATTGGCAGAGGCAATGGCTCCAGAGTGGGTTGATGGAAGACCAGCTGGCCTACTGGAAGAAACAACTCGGCGGCCCTCTGCCTGTGCTGGAACTCCCGACCGACCATCCCCGTCCAGCGGAACGCACTTTTCACGGCGCTCGGCAGTTATCGGTCATGTCTCCGGCCCTGACCGAAGCCATCCACACTCTGGCCCGCCGAGAGGGATGCACCCTGTACATGGTCCTGCTGGCCGCCTTTGAGTCACTGTTGCAGCGTTACAGCGGGCTGGACGACTTCTGTATCGGCACCCCCATCGCCGGACGCAACCGTGCCGAGATCGAAGGGTTGATTGGTTTCTTCGTCAACACGCTGGTGCTGCGCGCTGATCTGTCCGGCGATCCGACCTTCGCAGAGCTTCTGGCCCGAGTCCGTGAGGTCTGCTTGGGCGCCTATGCGCATCAGGACCTTCCCTTTGAGATGCTGGTCAAAGAACTGCGGCCGCAGCGCGAGCTGAGCCGCTCGTCGCTGTTCCAGGTCATGTTCATTCTTCAGAACGCACCTCTGAAGATTCCGAAGGTTGCCGGCTTGTCGCCCAGTCCTCTGGTGGAACTATCGGACAACGGAACCTCGAAGTTCGACCTGATCCTGACCCTGATGGAGGGCAGGGAGGGGTTGACAACCGCGATCGAATTCAACACCGACTTGTTTGAGTCTGCCACGATCGAGCGTCTGCTGGGCCACTACCGGAGCCTGCTGGAGGCGGTGGTGGCGGACCCAGAACTGAAGCTCTCTCGGCTGCCCTTGCTCACAGCGGCAGAGCGCGAGCAGTTGGCTGTGTGGAACGGTACCCAAGCGAGCGAACCGGCCGACGGATGCATCCATGAACTGTTCGAGGCACAGGCGGCACGAACGCCAGACGCTGCGGCGGTTGTCTGCGGCGACCACAGCCTGAGCTACCGGGAATTGAACCGGCGTGCCAACCGTCTGGCGAACCGGCTGCGGCAATTGGGAGTAGGTCCGGAAGTGCTGGTGGGTCTATACCTGGAACGTTCGCTGGACTTGCTGGTAGGTGTACTGGGGGTGCTCAAGGCCGGTGGGGCGTATGTGCCGCTCGACCCGGCGTATCCCGGCCCGCGCCTGGCTGCCATCCTAGAGGATGCCCAGCCTCGGGTGCTGTTGACGCAGCAAGCTTTGGTGGAGGACCTGCCGAGAAACGCCGCGCAACTCATTTGCCTGGATGCGGAAGCGTTGGAGTTAGCCAGTGAAGCGAACCCGGTCCGAGTTGCTCATGCCGACAACTTGGCGTATGTCATCTACACGTCGGGGACGACGGGCAAGCCCAAGGGCGTGATGGTCATTCATGGCGGGCTGTGCAACGCCTACCGCGCCTGGGAAGACGTCTACCACCTGCGCTCGGAAACCACAGTCCATCTGCAGATGGCCAGTTGTGCGTTTGACGTCTTCACGGAGGACTGGATGCGTGCCCTGTGCTCAGGTGGGAAGCTAGTGCTGTGCCCGAGGGAAGTCTTACTCGAGCCGGCGAAGCTATACGAGTTGATGCGGCGCGAGCGGGTGGACTGCGCCGAGTTCGTGCCATCCGCCCTGCGGAGCCTGGCGCAGTTCCTGGAGGAGAGTGGCCAGTCCCTGGACTTCATGCGGCTCCTCATTGCGGGTGCCGACGTTTGGTACGCGAGCGAGTACCGCAGATTCCGCCGTCTGTGCGGCCCGCAGACGCGCCTTATTAACTCTTACGGGTTGACGGAAGCGACGATTGACAGCGCGTATTTCGAGAGTGACGATCTTGATCTATCCGAAGAAAGGCCGGTGCCGATTGGCCGCCCCTTCGCCAATACCCGTATTCACATCCTGGACCGCAACCTGCAACCGGTTCCGATTGGCGTGTCGGGGGAGCTACACGTCGGCGGCTCTGGTTTGGCCCGAGGGTATTTCAAGGATCCGGAATTGACTGCGAAGAAATTCATCCCCGACCCGTTCAGCGGTCGCCCCGGCGACCGGCTGTTCCGCACAGGCGACCTGGGCCGTTTCCTGCCGGATGGGAGAATCGAGCTTCTAGGCCGTGTGGACCACCAGGTGAAAGTGCGCGGCTTTCGCATCGAGCCGGGCGAGATCGAGTCCGTGATCTGCCAGCATCCCAGCGTGCGACAGGCAGTTGTCGTTGCCCACGGTGATACTCCCGAAAGCAAACGGCTGGTCGCTTATCTGACCGGTCCTGGCCCCGTCCCTGAGGCGCAGGAGTTGCGCGCGTTTCTGAAGGAAAAACTGCCGGAATACATGGTTCCCTCATCTTTCGTCACGCTGGAGGCGTTGCCGCTCTCGCCCAACGGTAAGCTGGACCGCAAGGCCCTGCCGGCCCCAGAGCGGCCGCGGGCTGAACTAAGCCCCTCCTTTGAACCACCGCGCTCCGACTTGGAGACGACCTTGGCAGGCATCTGGGCTGAGGTTCTGCAATTGGACCAAGTGGGGATTCGGGATAATTTCTTTGATCTAGGAGGACATTCCCTGGCCTTGGTGCGTGTTATGGCGCGCGTACGAGACACCCTGAAGGTAGAGGTATACTTACGTCAATTCTTTGAAAAACCCACGATCGCAGAACTGGCTGGGTTGATCGAAGACCTGTCCCGTACCAGCACTGTGCCGGCCACAGAGGCTGCCCCGGTCGCCGCGCTGTTGGAAGAAGTCATCCTCGATCCTGAAATTACTCCGGCTGAGGCAGCCCCTCCCTCCCTGAGGGAGCCTGAGCGGATCTTCTTGACCGGGGCGACCGGTTATTTGGGCGCCTTCCTCCTCCGCGATCTTCTGCTACAAACCCGGGCGGAAATCTCCTGCCTGGTTCGTTCTACCACGGTCGAGCAAGGCGAGCGAAGACTGCGCGAGAGCCTGGAGGCTCATGGTCTCTGGGATGAAGGTCTAGGCGAGCGCATCATGGCGGTTCCGGGCGACCTCGCTCAGCCTCTTCTTGGTCTCTCCCAGGAGCAATTCGATCAGTTAGCGATCAAGATCGATGCGATCTTTCACAACGGTGCTCTCGTGAACATGGTGTCCCCGTATGAAGCCCTCAAGGCAGCCAATGTGCTCGGTACGCAGGAAGTGCTGCGGCTCGCTTGTCAATCGAAGGTAAAGCCGTTGCATTATATTTCGACGGTTTCAGTCTTCGATCTGGCGAACCGGCGCTGCAGTGCAGCGATTCTTGAACAGGACAGCCTGGATCACGGCGGCCAACTCGTTGGGGGATATTCCCAGAGCAAGTGGGTGGCCGAAAAGCTCGTTGCCATGGCAAGGGACCGCGGACTGCCGGTGGCGATCTATCGACCCGGTCGAATT
>Ga0070739_10002443_pt1 | contig 25061 bp, 22 predicted proteins | sample Coa_R1_7_FD_66445 | JGI IMG/M metagenome (GOLD analysis project Ga0070739, IMG submission 66445) | Surface soil microbial communities from Centralia Pennsylvania, which are recovering from an underground coalmine fire - Coalmine... | ecosystem: Environmental > Terrestrial > Soil > Unclassified ...
GCTCGACCAGGGCTGCACGCCGGCCCACTCGATGCAGTTATAAAAATCCTTCGTCTCGCGCGGCGAGAAGTGGTCGACGTAACCCGGCGAGCAGCCGGTGCCGCGGGAATCGACGCGCACGCAGACGTAGTCGTGCGGCACCCATTTCTCCGGATCAACGACTTCCCAACTCTGGTACAGATTGCTGGAGCCCGCGGTCACATCGGGATGCCGCTCGGCCATGCGCTGCCACGCGCTCGGATAGCCGTCCTGGAAAGCGAGACCCTTGGCGTAGGGCCCATAGCTCAGGATCACCGGATAATGGCCATCGGCGATCGGCCGAAACACATCGGCGCGCAACGCCAGGCCATCATCCATGGTGATGGGAACGTCCCATTCGATGTGCATGCCATCGCGTCGCTCGCTGCGATGCTGGTGGGTTCTGCCTTGTGCTGCCGCGCCCATGATGGCTTCGCCTTCGAGCGATGACATCGAGACCTCCCAATACGTCTGCGCGCAAGCCCGCGCTGTCACCGGCTTGGCCGAGCCCTACCGTTGAGTGTGCCGCACAGCGAGCGCCAAGAGAAGAAAGGGTACATCTCGCAATCGCTCAGGCAAGCCGACACAAAGCCGCCTCGGCCGGATGCCTGGACGTGCCAGGTGCAAGCGCACGATTTGCCGCATCCACTGGAAGCCATGGATGGCCATCAACAAAACGTCATCGCGGCTTGCTCTTCGCCCTGCCCCGCCTCACGCCCGCCATTGCTTCCAACACCGCGCAGACCGCCGCCGTATCCTCGGCGCCATGGCCGGATTTCAGTGCTTTGGCGTAGACGGCCTTGCTGGCGTCGAACATTGGCGTCGGCACGCGGATCTTTCTGGCATAGCCCCCGATCACGTCCATGTCCTTCTGCCAGACTGAAATCTTCATGGTGGCATTATCGTAACGGTTCTTCACCATCATCGGAGCGCGCAGCTCAAAGACGCGTGAATTTCCCGCGCCGGATTTGATCAGATCGAAAATGAGCTGCGGCGGCAGACCGCCTTTCATGCCAAGCACCATCGCCTCAGCGGTGGCCACGTTGTGGATGGCGACGAGAAGATTGGCGACATATTTCATGCGGCTGCCGTTGCCAAACGCACCAAGATTGTGCACGGCCCGCGTGAAAGCCGCTAACATTTGCCGCGCTCGCTTGATCTCGGCGGTGTCGCCCGATGCATAGACAACCAAGTCCTTGATTCGGGCCTGCGCTCCGGTGCCGCTGACCGGACAATCGAGCATAATGTGCCCGGCCTTGCGCAAGACCGCCTCAGCCCTGCTCTTGTCCTCCAGGGTGAAGGTGGACATCTCGACGAGGGTCCGGCGCTTGACGCCTGCTTTCGCAATAGTGGCCGCGGTCGCATGCAGCGCGTGCGGACTTGGCAGGCTGGTGATGATGGTGCGCACCTCACGGGCGACCTCCGCGGCGTCCGCGGCCATCTCCACCCCCACGCGCGTCATCGCGCGCCGCCGTGCCGGATCGATGTCGTAGCCAATTACGCGCCAGCCCGCGCCGACCAGATTCTGCGCGAAAGCGCCCCCCATGATGCCGAGGCCAACAATGCCCACGGCGCGATCATTGCCCGAAACCATGCGTTCACTGTCCCTTGTTGCGCGGGCGAGCCTATGACATTGACCCCCCACAGGCGCAAGCGCCTTTCTCGCCGGCCGTCAATCGCTTATCGTCGTCAGCAGACGAAAGCCTTGGAGGTCGTAACATGCGGATCGGCGTCGCTGGAATCGGCAAGATGGGCGCGGCCATAGCCGCGCGTCTCGTCGAACTTGGCCACGACGTCGCGGTCTGGAATCGGACGCCTAACAAGGCGAGGGCGATCGCCAATGCGACTGTTGCGTCAACTCCGGCTGAACTCGCTCGGCACTCCGAAGCAATCATCACCATCCTCACCGACGCGGCCGCCCTCGACGCTGTTTACAAGGGCAAAGGAGGCCTGATTACCGGCGAAATCGCCGGACGGTTGTTCATCGAAATGAGCACGGTCTTACCGGCCACGGAAATGGCGCTTGCCGAAACCGTACGCGCGAAAGGTGCCACATTTGTTGAATGTCCGGTGGGCGGCTCTACTGGACCGGCGCGCCAGGGCAAATTGATCGGCCTTATGGGCGCGGACGATGCCGACGCAGCGCGCGCCCGGCCAATCCTGGAGCAGCTTTGCCGCCGCGTCGAACATGCCGGCCCGGTGGGCGCCGGCTCAATTCTGAAATTCACCATCAATATGCCGCTGATGATTTATTGGCAGGCACTCGGCGAGGCGCTTGCGCTGGCTCAATCGATCCCGCTCGATCCGGCAAGGCTGATGGACCTGCTGAGCGAAACCTCCGGTGGACCGAATGTCTTGAAGGCGCGCGGGCCGGGTGTCGCCGCTATGCTCAAAGGTGGCGATCCGGGGCCGGTTACTTTCAACGTTGACGGCGGCATCAAGGACATCCGGGCGATGCTCGCGGAAGCCAAATCACGGAGCATCGAGCTACCGCTCCTCGAACGCGCCCTGGCCTGCTACGAGGAAACCAAGCGCCATCGTTCAGGCGAGGCCGAAGTGTCGACCGTTTCGGTTTATTGGGCCACGCGCGGCAAACAATGAGTGCGTTGCAGACAGATTGGAGTCATTATGTCGATCACGCTCAATCAAGCTTCTATCATAGTTGACGTGGCGCTGAAGAAAGCGCGCGACAACACTCTCGCGCCGCTAACCGTTGCGGTGCTTGACGCCGGCGGCCATCTGGTCGCCTTCAAGCGCGAGGATAAGTCGGGCATCTTGCGCTTCGACATCGCTTTCGGCAAAGCTTGGGGCGCCCTCGGCATGGGCTTCGGCTCGCGGACCCTCGCCAGCCGCGCGGCGAAGACTCCGCAGTTCTTCACCATGCTGGCGGCGGCGAGCGGCGGCCGTATGGTGTGCAATCCCGGCGGCGTGCTGATTCGGGATGCTGCCGGCTCTATCGTGGGCGCTTGCGGCATTTCCGGCGACACCTCCGATAAGGATGAAATGTGCGCGGTTGCCGGCATCGAAGCGGCCGGGCTGAAGGCCGATCCGGGTACCGACTAGCTGCCAAAACTCCGGTGAACAGGGAAGAGCCACCCTATGAAACTCTTTTCATTTTGGCGCTCGCTCGCGACCTATCGCGTGCGCATTGCGCTCAATCTAAAAGGCATTACGCTCGACGAAGTTGTCGACGTAAACCTGATGAAGGGAGCGCAACGCGAGGCGGCGTTTCGCGCCGTAAACCCGATGATGGCGCTCCCCGCCCTGATCGATGGCGATGGACCGGCTCTATTCGAGTCTCTCGCCATCATCGAGTATTTGAATGAAACCCATCCTGAGCCGCCGCTGTTGCCACGTGATCCGCGCGGGCGCGCACGCGTGCGCGGACTTGCGCAGCTCGTCGCCTGTGATTCTCACCCGCTGATCGTGCCGCGGGTGCGCGAGTACCTTCAACACGAGTTCAAGCTCGACGAGACGGCCGTCATGAAATGGTGCCGCCATTGGCACACGGCCGCGCTCACGGCGCTGGAAACACACCTCAAAGACCGCGCGACCGGCCGTTATTGTCACGGCGATACCGTCACGCTTGCCGATATCTGCATCGCCAGTCAGGCTGCAGGCGCCAAATTCTTCGGGGTCGATATGGCGCCGTTTCCGACTTTCAGGCGGATCGTAGATGCGCTTGCCGACATCGACGCGTTCGCCCGCGCCCATCCGCTCAAGCAACCGGGCGCAGCGCAATCGGCCTAATTCCAGGCTGAGGATCCCCGGATTGTCATTCACCACCACGCATGGAAATGGTGAAGCGGACCGGGCCCAGCGCCGAGGTCGAGCCGATCCGCAGCTACAATCGCTGCGGTGACATAGACCTTGGCTTCGCGGACGGCCTCGGTTTGAGGAAGGCCCTTGGCCAGTCCGGCAGCGATGGCGGCGGAGAGCGTACAGCCGGTGCCATGCGTATTGCGGCTCTCGCTGCGAGGCCCTCCAAAGCGCGTACATCTTTCGGATTCGACCAGCAGATCGATGCTTTCCGGTCCGGTGCAGTGCCCGCCTTTGATCAGCACGGCGCTGGCGCCCAGCGCAAGCAACTTTTCCGCCTGCGCCCGCATCTCCGCTTCATTCGTTGCGATCGGCACGTTGAGCAATTCAGCTGCTTCCGGCAAGTTGGGCGTCAGCACGTCCACCGTGCCAATCAATCGATGCAATGCAGCGATGGCGCTGCGGTCCAGCAGCACATCTCCGGAACTGGCTGTCATAACAGGATCAAGTACGACGTGACGCGCGCGATGGCGCGCAAGCCCGGACGCGACGACCTCGACGGTCTGTGCGTTGCCGAGCATGCCGATCTTGACGGCGGCGATCTCAAAGTCGGAAAAGACCGCGTCCATCTGCGCGGCGATGAAATCCGCCGGCACGCTGTGAATCGCAAACACTCTGCGGGTATTCTGAGCGGTGAGCGCGGTTAGCACCGAGACGCCATACACGCCTAGCGCCGCAAAGGTCTTGAGGTCGGCCTGAATGCCGGCGCCAGCGCCGGAATCCGAGCCCGCGATGGTAACGGCTACCGGCACGCTCATCAGGCGCTCCGCTTCGCCAGCGCAGCATCGACAACCTGCCGCAGGCTGCGCGCCGCCGCGGCCGGATCGGGCACGAGCGACAGGGCGGAAATCACGGCGACCCCGTCGGCTCCAGCGGCAATCACCGGCGCTGCGTTGCCTGCGTCGATTCCGGCGATGCCGCAGACCGGCAAGTGCCCGGCGCGGCGCCGCAGCGCCGCGACGATACGCGACAGTCCAGCCGGCCCGAGCGAAGGATTCTTCTGCTGTTTTGACAAGGTCGCATAGACGCCGCCGCACCCGACATAATCGATCAGTTCTACCGGCGCGGCCTCCGCCTCGCCAACAGACTTGATGGACAACCCGACGATAGCGCTGCGGCCAATAAGCCTGCGCGCATCCTCAACCCTCATGTCGTCCTGGCCGAGATGCACGCCATCGGCACCGCCGGCAAGCGCCACGTCGATGCGATCGTTGACAACGAACGGAATACCGAATGGCACTAGCGCTTCTTTGATTGCCCGCGCCCGCGCCACCATCGCGCGGGTCTCCGAATGCTTGTCGCGCAACTGCACCAGGGTCGCACCACCTTCGGCGCACAGCCGAGCCAGTTCGACGACATCGCGGCCGCCGGCGCGTTCGGGATCGATGATGGCATTGAGACGGACATCAATCGCCATTACGACACCCTGGCCCGGGCGCGTAATGTCGCCCGATCGAGGCTGTGTACTGCATCGATCACGGCAGCCGCGAAGCTACCCGGGCCCCGCGCCGTTTGCGCTGCCACTTCACCGGCGACGCCAAGAGCGGCGAGCGCCGATGAGGCTGCGAGCCAAGCGTCGCTCTCAACCGCAAGGGCGGCACAGACAAGGGCCGAACTGGCGCAGCCCATTGCGGTGACGAGCCCCATCAGGGAGTGGCCGTTGGCGACCGCCGCGCGGCGGGCGCCGTCCGTGACCAGGTCGGTACCACCGGTCAACGCCACGACAGTGCCGCACGCCTTGGCAACGCGCATCGCGGCGTCGGCGGCGGGATCGCCGCCGAACAGCGGCGCAAACTCGGACGGATTAAGCCGCACAACGGAAGGCCCGCGCGCCAAGAGGTCGCGCGCAAACTGCGCGCGACCTGGCGATGCTTCGATGAAAACCGGATCAAGGACCCAGGGCATCCGCGCCGCGTCGACGGCACCAAGCGCCACCTCGATCGCGCCGCGGCGCTCGGCATCGAAGGTGCCGAGATTGACAAGAAGCGCATCGGCCTCGGCCATGAACGTGACGATCTCCTCGCGCGCAATCGTCATCGACGGGATTGCACCTGCCGCAAGCAGCATATTGGCCGTGTACTGCTGGGCCACGGTATTTGTAATACAATGAACCCGGGGCCCACGGTCACGCACGCGGGCCAGCACGTCAGCGGCGACATCGGCAAGTTCAACCGGTGCATGCATAGGGGGTGTCCAGCCGTGCCGCTAACATAGTACTTATGCGCCGGCGGTTGCAGCCCGACCCTGGCTATTCTTATTGTGGACCTATGTTGCCGATGAGCCGGAGCCGCACATGACACCTTTTTTCGTCCAGATCAAATGCCAGCTCGGCAAATCCTATGATGTCGCCAACAGGCTTGCGGATGCTGAAATCGCATCCGAGATCTACTCGACTGCGGGCGATTTCGATCTGCTCGTCAAATTCTACGTCGATCCCTCCACCGATATCGGCCACTTCATTGCCGAAAAGGTGCAGACCATTCCGGGCGTCGCCGACACCCGCACCATCATTACCTTCAAGGCATTTGGGGCTTCGTGAGAGCCACACTCGCCGCGTTGCGCATGGCCGCCAACTGCCGCTCGCGCCAAATCACGAACAGCCCCGCAGCGGCAATGATCGCCGAACCAACGAGGATTGCGATCGTCGGCCGTTCATCGAACATGACATAGCCGAGCACGAGCGCCCAAATCATGGACGTGTAGTCGAAGGGTGCAACGACGGAAGCCGACGCATAACGGTAGCTTTCAGTCAGAAAGATGTGGCCGGTGCCACCAAGAAAGCCGATCGCAGGTAAGGCAGCGAGCTCGGTTGTTGTCGGCGTCAGCCACCCAAACGGCCAACTTACCAGTCCTGCCAGCGCGCAAATCAGCGAGAAGTAAAATACGATCGACGAGGTTGTTTCGCTCTTGGTGAGATGCCGGGTCTGGATCATCGTGCCGGCATTGGTGATCGATCCGGCAACCGCGTAGATGATCCCGGCAAGGCTGGTTGCGCTCGCCAGAGCGAAGGTCAGTTCGTCGGCGGAAAAATGCGGTGCCAAGACGACGAGCACCCCGAGGAATCCGATGGTCACGGCAGACCAACGGTAGATTCGCACGCGCTCCTTGAGCACCAGCGCAGCCAGTGCCACGCTGAATAATGGCGAGGTGAAAGAGATCGCATTAGCTTCGATCAGGGGTAGCCGCGCCAGCGCGCCGAAATTGCAGAACATACCGAGCACGCTCAGCGCGCCGCGGCTGGCTTGCCCGAGGGGGCGTTCGGTGCGGACCGTTGCGATGAGCTCACCGCGCCAAGCATAGACCGCGAGTACGGGCAGAATGGCAAACGCCGAGCGGTAGAACACGACTTCGCCAACCGGGTAGCGGGGGCCCAGATAGCGAATGAGCGCCGACATTACGGCAAACAGCACTGCCGAGATCAGCTTTAAAACGATGCCCCGACCGGTATTCATCCGCGTTGGTCACCCCTGGAGTTCGCGCAAACGAGCCGCAAGCGTGGACGGCTTCAGGACTCTTCCGGCGGCTGCGGTCAGCAATGCCGAACGAGCATTGCAACTGGTGTCATTAACCAAGAGTCGCGGATTAGGCGAGCCGACAATTATTTCCGCTTCGGCGGCGGCGGGGGACCACGCCGCGGCGGCAGGGATACGATGTAATTGGCCATGGCGGCACGATCTTGGGCGCTCAGTAATGAGATATTCCTGATGACCTCTGTCATGGCGGCTCCAGCAAAGTCGCCGACTGGAGTCATACCGTCGCTGAAGAAACTCGCCAGATCCTGCTCGGTCCAATGCACATCGCCCGATGGCGTATGTCCGAGCCCGGCGGGAGTGATATTCGGCACCCATCCGTTGCCGTCCGGCGAAGGACCCCCCGCGAAACGTTCGCTGGCGATGACTGCACCGAATGCGTTGCGCGGGCTGTGACATTCGGCGCAATGCCCCGGACCATTGACAAGGTAGGCGCCGCGGTTCCACTGCGCCGATTTCGTCGGATCGGGGACGAAAGTCCCGTTGCCGAGAAACAAAAGCTTCCAAACGCCAAGCAGAGGTCGCCAGTTGAACGCAAACGACAGATCGTGTGGACGAGCTTTGCCCTGCACCGGGGGCAAGGTCTTCAGATAGGCAAATAAATCGCGGATGTCGTCAAGTACCATCAGGTGATAGGACGTATAGGGGAACGCGGGATAGAGATGTCGGCCGCCTTTGCCGATCCCCTTCCACAGCGCACCGACGAAGTCGGCCTCGGTCCAGGCGCCGATTCCATCATTCGGATCGGGCGAAATATTTGGAACATAGAACGTCCCGAATGGCGATTTCAGGGCCAATCCGCCGCCTAGCCGGGCGCGATCAACCTTGTCGGGATCATCGTTCGGAATGGCGTGGCACGACGCGCAGCCACCAGCGTTGAACATTGCCCGGCCGTTGTCGAGGTTCGGATTATAAGGCGGCAGAGCCGCAGCCGGAACCGAGGCCAGCCTCGCCCCGATCCAGATTACGCCGATGACGACCGCTGCGAGGGCGATAGCAGACGCCACAATCCTCGGTCCCAACCTTTTTCGGTTCACAGATAACCCTAAAGGCGCCAGCCAACGCAAAGGGCGGGAATCCATGGAGGATGCCCGCCCGCCGCGTCGAAAATCGGTTTGCGGCGGTTCAGCCCTTTCGCACCCGGAATTGCTGATGGCAGGAATTGCAGTCCTTGCCAATCGTTCCGAAACTTGCCTTGAGCGTGTTCAAGTCTTTCGTGTTCTCCTGCGCCGCCTTGATGTCGGCGGTAAATTTCGCGATCAGGGCCTTGAACTCGTCTGGCTTGGCCCAGATTGTGGGGGCCGCGGTCGTGTCGTCGCCGCTTTTCGAGCAATCTGGAAAGAGATCGGGCATCTGCTTGGCGTCGTTCGCAAAGGCAGCGAAGATTTCCTGCACCTTGGCCTGATCGTAAGGCGCTTCGCCCTTAATCATTGCAGAGGCGAGCTTCGCCGCGGCACCGCTCTTCTTCATGAGACCCTGGCGTTCCGTTATCTTGTCTGGACAGCTCTGGGCCGCGGCGGCGCTGATGCCCGCTATGGTGATTGCGGCAACGGCGAGAAAATTCCGAACCATATGACGTACCCTCTTGTTGACACCGACGTCGTCCTTCAGCCCCACCCCCGCTGGGCGTCCAGCACGGACTTGCCAAAAACACCGGCTGTTGACCGATATTCCGCAGGTAAGAAAGCGTGGAAGCTAAACCGCACCTGCGATTCAGCTTCACGAGTTTGTGAAAATCGAGCGTCGCTATTCGGCCGGCTCAATCGCCTTCGGCCGCTTCAGGCGGTTAGTCCCAAACGCGGCGACCCAGCGTGCGATCACGTAGAACACCGGCGTAAACACCAGACCGAAGGTGGTGACGCCGATCATGCCGGCGAACACGGCCGTACCGAGAGTCTGACGCAATTCGGCGCCGGCACCAATTGCCCAAACCAGGGGTGTTACACCGAGAATGAAGGCGAACGAGGTCATGAGAATCGGCCTCAGCCGCAACCGTGTCGCCTCAACGGCTGCCTGCCAGCGGTCGTGTCCGCGGTCCTCAAGCTGGCGCGCAAATTCCACGATCAGGATGGCGTTCTTGGCTGCAAGACCGATGAGCACGACGAATCCTACCTGAGTGAGAATGTTGTTATCCTGCCCGCGCAGGATCACGCCGGCGATAGCGGCAACGAGACACATCGGTACGATCATGATCACGGCGAGCGGTAGCGTGAGGCTCTCGTATTGAGCGGCAAGGACGAGGAACACAAAGACGACGGCAAGCACAAAAGCGAACATGGCCGTGTTGCCGGCCCTGATCTGCTGGAAAGCGAGGGTCGTCCATTCGCTGGCGAAGCCATCCGGGAGCGTCTCGGCGGCGAGCTTGTCCATGATTTGGATCGCCTCGCCCTGCGAGTAGCCCGGCGCCGCGGCGCCATCGACTTCAGCGGCAGGATAGAGGTTGTAGCGCGGCACGCGGTAAGGCCCGGCAATATCGCTCACCGTCGTGAACGATCCCAATGGCACGGTGTCTCCATTCGCGTTGCGCACCCGGATATTGAGCACGTCGCCAACATGTTGACGGTCCTGATCACGGGCTTGCGCGGTTACGCGAAAGGTCCGGCCGAACAAATTGAAATCGTTCACGTAGGACGAACCGATGAAAATCTGCAGCGCATTGAACACGTCGGTGATATTGACGCCCAACAACTGCGCCTTGATGCGGTCGATGTCGAGGTAGACCTGCGGCGTCGAGGTTTCGAAAAGCGTAAAGACCTGCGACAGACCTGGCGTATTGTTGGCGCGCGACACCAGAGCTTGCGTCGCCTGGCGCAACCCCTCCGCACCGCGACCGGCGCGATCCTCCACCATCATGCGGAATCCGCCGGCGGTCCCGATGCCCCGCACTGGTGGTGGCAGAGCGGTGACAACGAATGCATCCTGAATTTTTGCAAGCCGCCGGTTCAGCTCGGCCTGAATGGCAGCGGCCGACTCATTCGGCTTGTGCGCGCGCTCACCGAAGGGATCGAGGACCAAAAATAGCGCACCTGAATTCGGCGCATTGGTAAAAGTCGCGCCCGAGAAGCCAACAATATTTACCGCATGCGCGACGCCTGGGACGCCAAGCGCAATGTCGAGGGCCCGCATCTGCGCCGCATCAGTGCGGGCGAGCGACGCTCCGGGCGGCAACTGAATGACGACAATGACATATCCGGCGTCGACCTGCGGAATGAAGCCGAGAGGCGTATTGCGAAAGGCATCAAGTCCGGTGCCGACGATGCCGAGATAGAGCAGCGCCATGAGGACGGCGCGACGGACGGTCCGCCGCGCCAGCCAAGAAACGCCGACGCCGACACGCTCAAAGCCGCGATTGAAAAGTGCGAAGTAGCTGTGGATCGGCCTCTCCCACCATCGATCGCGATGTTGCGAATCGTGCCGGTTGAGCAGGAGCGCGCACATAGCCGGCGAGAGCGTCAATGACACTATCAGCGAAATGACGGTGGCACCCGTGATCGTGAGCGCGAATTGGCGATAGAACTGTCCCGATATGCCGGTAATGAAGACCGAGGGCACGAAAACCGCGCATAGCACGAGCGCGATGGCAATTAGCGCCGAACCGACCTCGTCCATGCTCTTGCGCGCGGCATCGGGCGGAGAAAGCCCGGCAGCGATGTTGCGCTCGACATTCTCGACCACGACGATGGCATCATCGACCACAATGCCGATCGCCAGGACGAGGCCGAATAGCGACAGGTTGTTCAGCGTGTAGCCGAATGCCGCCATGAAAAAGAATGTCCCAACCAGCGAGATGGGAATCGCGACAAGCGGAATGATTGCGGCTCGCCAACTCTGCAGGAACACGACAACCACCAGCACGACCAACACGATGGCTTCGCCGATCGTATCCGTTACGGCGTCCACTGATTGCTGGATGAACTGGGTTGGATTGTAGACGATCGAGTATTTGACGCCGGCCGGGAAGCGCTTCGATAGCTGCGCCATCAAATCGGTCACGCCGTGCGCGGTGGCAAGCGCGTTCGAGCCTGGGCGTTGATAGATGGCCACGGCAACCGCCGGATCACGGTCGAGGTAGGAATTCGATGAATAGTCCAGCGCGGCCAGTTCGACCCTGGCGACATCGCGCAGGCGTACGACCGCGCCGGGGGTCTCCTTCACAACGATTGCGCCGAATTCCTCCGGCGTATCGAGACGGCCAAGCGTCTTCACCGCGACCTGGAACGCGCCCTGATGCGCGACCGGCGGCTGATCGAGCACGCCCGAGGCGACCTGAATATTCTGACCCTGAAGGGCGCTTGTAACATCGCTTGCGGTAAGGCCGAGCGACTGCAGACGATCCGGATCGAGCCAGATCCGCATCGAATAATCGCGGCTGCCAAACACCAGCACCGAGCCGACACCATCGATGCGGGTCAGCGGGTCCGTTATCTCAAGCGTGGCATAGTTCGAGATGTAGAGCGCATCGCGGGATTTGTCGGGCGAATACAGATGCACGACCATCATCAGGTCGGGCGACGCCTTCTGCACGGTCACGCCGATATTGCGTACCTCGGCTGGCAGCCGCGGTTGCGCAATCGCCGCCCGATTCTGCACCTGCACCTGCGCGATATCGAGATTAGTGCCGAGATCGAAGCTGACTTGGATGGTGAAACGCCCATCCGCGGTCGAGTTCGAGTACATGTAGAGCATGTTCTCAACGCCGTTTATCTGCTGCTCAATCGGCGTCACTACGGTGGACGCAACCACTTCGGCGCTGGCGCCCGGATATTGACCAGATACGTTGATGATCGGCGGCGCGATTTCCGGATATTGGGCGACCGGCAGCCGCGCGAACGACACGCCGCCGAGGATGACAAAGACGATCGAGACCACGGCCGCGAAGATCGGCCGGTCGATGAAGAAATGCGATAACAGCATCAATAATCCTAAGGGTTAGCCGGCCTTAGCTTTACTCGGTCCCTCGAGGGTGGTTGGCGCGCCTTCTTGCTGCACGATCACCTTTTGCCCGGGGCGCGCCCGCATCATGCCGTTAATCACCACGCGGTCAGTGTCGGCGAGACCGTCCTTGATAACGCGTAGGCCGTTATCGATCTGGCCAAGCGTGACGTAGCGCTGCCGCACCACGTCGTCTGCGTCGACGACGAGGACATATTTTCGGGCCTGCTCCGAGCCGATCGCAGCGTCGGGGATAAGCAAGGCGGTGTAGGGCGGCGACCCCGGCACGCGAACACGTCCAAACATGCCAGGCGTGAAAATTCCTTCCGGGTTGCTGAATATCGCGCGGCCCCTGATGGTTCCCGAAGAACGATCAATCACATTGTCGACGAAATCGATTTTGCCCTTATGCAGGAAATCGCTCTCGTCGATGAGCTTGAGCGAAACCGGGACGCCGCCATCGACCCCGCCAGAGCGCGCATTGCCTGTCGCGAAGCGCTGATAGCGCAGATATGAGGCCTCATCGAACGTGAACTCGAAGTGGATCGGATCCATCGAGACGATCGTGGCCAGGAGAGTGGTGTTGCCCCCCGTACCGCCGGTAACGAGATTGCCGACTGCGACGCGCCGGTCGCCGATCTTGCCGTCGATCGGCGCCCGCAATTCGGTGTACTCATCGAGGTCGAGTTCGGCCGAGCGCACCATCGCCTCCTGTGCGGCCACAGCGGCCTCAGCCACGCGTTTGGCTTGCGTGCGCTGATCATAGGCCTGTTCGGTGATGGTCTTGTTCTGGAGCAGCGTCTTGCCACGCTCGAAGTCGGCCTCCGTAAAAGCGAGATTGGCCCGCGCTTGCGCCAAATTGGCCTTCATCTGGTCGAGCGCGATCTGAAATGGCCGCCGATCGATGGTGAAAAGCAAGTCGCCCTTCTTCACTATCTGACCATCAGTGAAATGGATGGCGGATAGATAACCCGAGAGGCGGGCACGCACTTCCACCGAGTTCACCGCCACAAAACGCCCGACATACTCGTCCTGGTCGACGACCGTCCGTTGCACCGGATTGGCAACCGTGACGGTCGGCGGCGGAGCGGCCACTTGCTGCCGGCGGTCCTGCTCGCATCCGACCAAGCACGTGGCCAGCACAATGCCACAGAAGACCGCGCGGGGACCGGCGGCCAGAGCAACGACCATGAATTCTCCCTTCGGCTTGGGCACCATATGATTGGGTTCCTGTCAATCGTTTGTCCGCGGTCGGGCGCGGAAGAAGACCTTCCATTGGTGGCCCAGGGTTCCCATATCTGCTGGACAGAAACAAACCTGCACAAAGTCCATGAAAATCATCCCTCTACACGAGGCCGCCTCAGGCGGCAGGGGGACAGTTGCGCCAACGCCCGAAAAGTCGGGCGGAGTTCCCATCGAGGATCAGGCGCTGCTGGACGCTTATTCGCGCGCTGTCATCGACGTGGTCGAGCGCGTCGGTCCGGCCGTGGTCGGGCTTACTGTGCGCGCCGCTGCGCCGGCGCGCGGACCGGAGCCGCGGGAGCGAACCCGCGGCGGCACTGGATCGGGCATCGTGGTATCGCCAGATGGCTTGATCCTCACAAACAGCCACGTCGCGGGCGGGAAGGGCTCGGGCACAATGCGGATCGCGGTGACGACGGCCGACGGTCAACAGCTCGCGGCACGGCTGGTCGGCGACGACCCGGATACCGATCTGGCGCTGCTGCGCGTGGTCGAGCCCGTGACTCTACCGGCAGCGACGCTCGGCAATTCGAAGCGGCTCAAACGGGGCCAACTCGTGATTGCGATTGGAGACCCGCTCGGCTTCGAATCGACGGTGACGACTGGCGTCGTCTCGGCGCTAGGCCGCTCCCTCCGGGCGCGCAGTGGCCGCCTTATTGAGGACGTCATCCAGACCGATGCGGCACTCAATCCGGGAAATTCCGGTGGCCCGCTGGCGTCTTCAAACGGCGAAGTCATCGGCGTGAATACCGCGGTCATCATGGGCGCCCAGGGAATTTGTTTCGCCGTCGCCGCCAACACCGCGAGCTTTGTCCTCGGCGAACTGGTGCGCCACGGCCGGGTGCGGCGCGCCTTTATTGGCATCGCCGCACAGCAGACCGCCATCCCGCGCCGGCTCCGGGCCGCGGCGGCGATTGCGCAGGAGCATGCAATCATAATCATGACGGTAGAGCCTGAAAGTCCGGCCGCGCGCGCCGGCCTCGAGCCGGGTGACATCGTCGTCAGTCTGGACGGAGCGGTGATCGCCGGAGTCGATGATCTTGTGCGCGCGCTGACCAGCGACAAGATCGGTGCCACCGTGGCGCTCGATGCGCTGCGCGGAACAAACCGCAGGGCGGTATTGCTTGTCCCGGAAGAACGGAAGCACTGAGGTTCGGCGCGCTCTCTGATTCATCAAAATCAGGCTCTCGCCGCGGCCGGCACGCGAGCCGGACTGACGAGAGCCGCTGCGGCGCCGAGCATGATGCCGGTGGCGGCAACAAGCGAGGCAATCGACAAGGTCGAAAGGCCGGTCAATCCCTGGCCGATGGAGCAGCCGAGGGCCAAGGCACCGCCGATGCCCATCAAGGCTGCTCCGCCGATGGAGCGAAGCATGTGGCGCACTGAGTCAAAGCCGACCAGTTCAAAGCGCCCGCTCAACAGTGCCGTAACGAAGCTGCCGACCAGCACGCCGGCGACGAGCGCGATACCGAAATTCAAGACCGATCCCGTCGAGAACATGACGTATTGCAACGTATCGGCGGTCGGAGCCACAAAGGTCAGCGAAGCGACCGGTGCCGGTTCAAACGGGTCCGCGCCCCAATAGCCAGTCACGAGCCACCCCGCCGGAACAAGCAGTCCGACGATCACGCCCGCGGCCAACTGCCCAATAGAGCGTCGGAACCGCGCATGACCCAGGCTGAAGCTCAGCAGTAGGATGGCGGCGATTGCCACCGTGAGTGCCCGGGCAACGGAAGCATCCAGCCCGAAGGCAGTGACGAGCTCTGGTAGCGAAATGATTGATGATTTGGTCTGCGACCAGCTCAACAGCGTCAGGCGCAGCGGCGCGAGCAATCCTCGCAATGTTGCTTCGGCAGTCACCGCGACCGTCGTGATCACGACGAGCGAGCGCACGTTGCCGCAGCCAAGCAGAACAAGCGCACGCGAAACGCAGGCATTTGCGGCCACCATGCCGTAGCCGAACAACATCCCACCGCACAGCATCAGCGGAATTGAGAAAGACGGCTGCAAGTACAGCGACTGACCGGTATCGACCAGGTGTGCCGCTACCAACGATTGAGTGCCGACAAGGGCCACGGTCAAGGCCAGTGCGAAAGTGCGAATTGCGCGACCATCTCGCGCCGTCCACCAATGCCGCAAACCGGTGGTCAGGCAAAAGCCGCTGAGCAGGCCGACCACGCCGAAGACGATCCCGATCGTTAACCCGCCGATGATCACGGCGTTTGGAACGGAAATCACAAAGTAGTCCCTCGATTTGCTTTGACGTCGGCTCTCCGGACCCAGATGGAGCATTTCCGCTCGAGATTCAATGATAACATCGCCCGTCGGCCTCAGCGGCGGTCCATTGCCGAAGCCGGTCCAACCGTCGCCCGCGCAACCCAGTCGCAGCGCCCGCCGTGCGGCGAAGTCGAACGCGAGTTCCAGCCGGAGGAAACATGCCGCCGTACATTTTGGCGATCGACCAAGGTACGACATCGACGCGCGCCATGCTCTTCCGGCCAGATACGTCGATTGCCGCCATTGCTCAACGCGAATTCCCCCAGCATTTTCCAGCCGACGGTGAGGTCGAGCACGATCCAGAGGACCTTTGGGTCACGACGCTTGAGACCTGCCGCAGCGCCATGTCCGCTGCCGGCGTCCGGGCTTCCGACATCGCCGCGATCGGCATTGCCAATCAGCGTGAGACCACGCTTCTGTGGGAGCGCGCGAGCGGTCGCCCTATCCATCGTGCCATCGTATGGCAGGACCGGCGCACCGCCGCGTATTGCGCGCGCTTACGCGCCGGCGGTCATGAGCCCGAAGTGGCCGCAAAGACCGGGCTCCTGCTCGATCCGTATTTTTCCGGCACCAAGTTGGCCTGGCTGTTGGATAGCGTGCCGGGCGGGCGCGAGAAAGCCGAACGCGGCGAACTCGCTTTCGGCACCGTCGACAGCTTTCTGTTGTGGCGGCTGACCGGCGGCAAGGCGCATGCGACCGATGCGACCAATGCATCGCGTACACTCTTGTTCGACATTCACCGTGGCTGTTGGGACGATCGATTGCTCGCCCTGTTCGGCGTACCGCGAGCAATTCTGCCGGACGTGTGCAGCTCTTCGGCTCATTTCGGCGTCACGGACGCGCAATTGTTTGGTGGTCCAATTCCGGTCTGCGGCATTGTGGGCGACCAGCAAGCCGCGCTGATCGGGCAAGCATGCCTTAACCCCGGGATGCTGAAAGCCACCTATGGCACCGGCTGCTTCATTGTTCTCAACACTGGAGCTCGAGCCGTCACTTCTCGGCACAAGCTGCTGACGACCATCGCCTATCAACTCAATGGCCGACGCACCTACGCACTCGAAGGATCAATCTTCGTGGCGGGCGCCGCCGTGCAATGGTTGCGGGACAGTCTGCATGTGATCGCGACCGCCGAGGCCAGTGGGACACTGGCCGATGCGGCCGATCCAACCCAGGACGTGATCCTCGTGCCTGCTTTCGTGGGCCTGGGTGCGCCCTATTGGCGGCCGGACGCACGCGGCGCGCTGTTCGGCCTGACGCGCGCTACGGGAGCGCCAGAACTGGCACGCGCCGCGCTCGAAAGCGTATGCTTTCAAACCCGCGACCTGTTGCAGGCCATGTCGGCGGATTGGCCGGAGGCACAAGGTCGCGACATCGCATTGCGAGTCGATGGCGGCATGGTGAATTCCGATTGGTGTATGCAGCGCCTTGCCGACCTGCTTGATTGCCCGATTGATCGGCCGCAGATTCGGGAGACGACTGCGCTCGGGGCCGCGTACTTGGCCGGCTTGCAGGTCGAGTTATTTCCCGAACCGGGCCAGTTTGGCAAGCTTTGGCGACTGGAACGCCGCTTCACTCCGCGAATGGGGCCTGAAGATCGCACCCGCAAGCTCGCAGCATGGGCGGACTCCGTCCGTCGCGTGCTCATGTGAGCGGTCGAACTCGAAATACGGATCAATGTCGTAACAGCGCGCCGGCTGCGCCCGCGACAAGCATCAACCATCCAATGATCAGAATGAAACCGCCGGCTGGTGCCGCCATGGGAAAGAGACGATGGCCGGCAAATGCCCGAACCGCGATATCCGTGGAGAATAGCACCGCGCCAATGATCCAAGCGCACAGCGCAACGAACGTCGCCGCGCGCCACAGCGCTTCTTCCTGCAATAACGCAGCGCCACCGAGGACCGCAACCGCATGGAACAACAGCATGTAGGCGGCCGCCTCCAATCCCGCACCGGGAGCGGCGTGAGCACTAGCTGCCGCCAAGGCAATACCGGCGGCGCCCATCAAAGCGGCGAGTATAATTAGGATGATCAGTGCCATGCCGACGCATTCCCACCTTGGAATTTCTCAAGCAACGTGTGAAGTCCTCAAGCAATATCGAGCACGCCTTGCATCATCGGCACGCATCTACCGCCGACCTTTGCCGCGATGACCCTGCCGGCGCGCTTTTCGGCGCTGGCTTCGAGCCGGCTTGGCCGGCCCATTTCGATTCCTTGTGCAATGATCCTGTCCAGCCGCAAATCCGGTTCTGACTGCAATTCGGCCAGGAGAGCGACAAACGTCACATTGGCGCTGCCGGTGGCCGGGTCTTCTGGGACACCGAAAAGCGGCGCAAACATCCGCGCTTGAATGTCGATGCCTTTGCTGTTGGCCGGCACGTAAAGAAAAACACCAGTCACCCGATCATTCGGCAAATGTTGACGAAATACCTCGCTGCGCGGCTGCGCCACCGCAAGCGCGGCGAGATCGTGCAGTTCGGCAAAGAGCAGCGGTATTCCGCAACTCGCAATGCATGGTCGATGGTGAGCGGTCTCGATGTCGGCGGATGTGACGGAGCAAGCATCCGCAACGATTTCAGGTGCAATCACATCGCCAACGACGAGCGGCTGCGGTGCCGCCAACCTTGCACCCACAACGTCATCTCCGTCCTTCAAAAGCTCGATCTGAACGAGCCCAGCTTTCTCTTCGAACACCATGGTGTCGTGGCCAGACCGATTCCGATATGCCTCAACCCGACCGAGGATAAAGGCCGTGCCGATATTGGGATGACCGGCAAATGGCAACTCCGCACGCGGCGTAAAGATGCGCACCTTGGCGGTATGCGTCGGATCTTCGGGCGGTAAAACAAAGGTGGTCTCGGCCAAATTGAATTCGGCGGCAATGGCCTGCATTTGCTGGGTCGAAAGGGCGCCGGCCTCAGGAACCACAGCTAGCGGGTTGCCGCCGAATTGCCTGCTGGTAAATACGTCAACGGTGGCAAATCTAACCTGCACGGCAAGTTCCCGGTTCGCGGCAGCCCGATAATGACGCACTAGAGGGTCGCTCGACTTCGCCGAGCGGCCCTCCATCATATCAGGACGACGCAACCGGTGGGGAGCGCTTTGTCACCACGCTTTATCCCCACCTGATGGCGATCGCGCCGGCGATCGAGCGCGGTCGGGTTCGGACGCGATTGCCGTCATTGCCTGATTGGATCACCCACATGCCGTTTTCGCGACCGACAATCTTGCCTACGTGATGCGGCCATACAACGACGGCTCCAACGCCTGCCGGCCCGGCACGACCCCATCGCGCCCAGTTGCGGGCGAGATTGAATTCCGGCCCGGGATCGCTGCCAACCAGTTGCCGCATCTCCCAGCCGCACCATGCAGATGGCCGATGGCTCAAACCGATGCCGCCTACATGCCGTCCGGCGAGAGCAGTTCTCCTCCATTCTGAGTAGCCAAGCTCGGTCGTCAGGCGACGTACGCGCGGACGCCAAAGCGGCCGCCGTGTGTCGATCCATGAAGCATGGCCATAATAGTGCTGGTACGAATCTGGGCCTTGTGTGCGATAGGGTTGCACCGGCCAGTTCGATTGCCACGTGGCCGATGGCCGGTCCTCACCCGAAGTCTCCCAGGCTCCGCCAGGTTGGTGCCGCGAGACGGCATAGTGGCGCGAGGCGTGCCTGGCGGCCTGGTGGTGCAAGGAATGCGGGTGATGGTATGTGCGTGCCTGTGCTGATTGATTCAAAATCAACACCGCTGCAGCCATCACCGTTGCGGTCACAAATTTCATGCGAAACTCCTACTCGTTCACTGATTCGCTTTTTCATCCGCAAATAAAAGCCTCGCCACAAACCATCACGTTCACGGCGAGGTCACAGATGACAGCACCTCATCGCCGAGGAGCCGGCGCCTCATAGCATTATGGTTCAGCGCGAGATCGCTGCGAGATGCATGGCAACTATTTGTTTGGGGAGCCCAGGCGCCAAATTCCCGTCACCATCGACGTTCGCGGCCAAAGCGCGGCAATTCTTTGTTATCTGGAACTAAGTGGTGATTCGCGGCTGCCGCAATAAAGCACAGCAATTGCAATTGCGTATCCTGGTCGTGCTTACGACTCTTTTCACTATGGCCCGGCTCTGCCAACGGCGACATAGCGGAAGCCAGCACGCTTCATTTCGTCAAGGCGATAGATGTTACGCAGGTCGATCATCACCGGCCTCGTCATAGTGTTCTTCAGCCGAGCGAGATCAAGCGCGCGAAACTGCTCCCACTCGGTTGCAATCACTACCGCATCGGCCCCCTCCGCTGCCGCATAGGCGCTGCTGCAATAGTGCACGTCAGGCAATAGCGGTTTGGCCTGCTCCATGCCCGCCGGATCGTAAGCGCGCACAGTTGCGCCTAGATCATGCAAGGCGGTGATCAACGGGATAGCCGGCGAGTCGCGAACGTCGTCAGTGTTCGGCTTGAACGCCAAGCCCAGCACGGCGACCGTCCTTCCACGAACCGAGCCATCCAGCGCCGCGACCACCTTTCGCGCCATTGCCCGCTTGCGCTGCTCGTTCACCGCCGCGACCGTCTCGACGATGCGCATCGCAACCCCGTTGTCATGCGCGGTTTTCAATAGCGCGGCGGTATCCTTCGGGAAGCACGAACCGCCGAACCCAGGCCCGGCGTGCAGGAACTTGCCACCGATGCGGTTGTCGAGTCCGATGCCGCGCGCGACTTCCTGGACGTCGGCGCCGACCTGCTCGCACAAATCGGCGATTTCGTTAATGAAGGTAATCTTGGTCGCCAGAAATGCATTGGCCGCATACTTGATGAGCTCGGCGGTGCGCCGGCTCACGTGAATGATGGGTGGGGCGTTTAAATAGAGCGGCCGATAGATTTCGGTCAGCACGGCGCGGGCGTGCGCGTCCTCGGCACCGATCACGATGCGGTCCGGATGTTTGAAATCTTGAATAGCGGCGCCTTCGCGCAAAAACTCAGGATTGGACGCTACTGAGATTTTTGCGTTCGGGCGCAGATCGCGCAGGAGCCGCTCGATCTCGTCGCCGGTACCCACCGGGACCGTGGATTTGGTAACCACGACAGTGGAGGGTGCAAGCAGCGGTGCAATCTCACGCACCGCCTGATAGACGAAGCTCAGGTCCGCGTGGCCGTCGCCGCGACGCGAGGGCGTTCCCACCGCGATGAAGACCGCATCGGCGGCGCCGATCGACGCAGGCTCACCAGTGAACGACAGACGCTGCTGCCGCACGTTGCCGGCGACAAGCTCAGCCAGGCCGGGCTCATAGATCGGAATACAGCCCTGGTCCAGGGCGGCGATTTTCCGCGCATCCTTGTCCACGCAGGTCACGTGATGACCGAAATCGGCAAAACAGGCGCCCGAAACCAGCCCAACATAGCCAGCTCCCATTATCGTGATACGCATCGAAAGCTCCGTTGCTGCTCAACTGTCATTGGATCCATCACCGAATTCCATACCTGCGGATCGGACAACGGGACCGCGCTCGCTCATCGTCGACAGCCAACGTGCTCCGAACAATGCTGCAACGGTCGCGCCGTAAAAAGCAGCAGAGAGAAAAGCCAGCACCAGCAGTTCCAACTCGCTGCGGAACTTGGACAGCGATGATAGCAACCATGTGACGAATGGCGTCACGATCAGGAGAAAGGCGAAGAACAACAAGCCGGCAATGCCGAGTCTGGTCAGAGACGACTTTAGTCGGTCATCAATGGCGATGAATCCGGCTCTGGTGGCGAACCACAAGACGAGGCCGAAATTGACCCACGCTCCAATCGAGGTCGCAAGTGCCAGACCGACCTGGGCGAGCGAACCCATCAGTGCGATCTTGCAGGCAATATTGACAACCGTGCCGGTCAGCGCCGCCTTCACTGGAGTGAACGTGTCGCCCCGCGCCAGGAAGGGTGCAACGACACTGCGGATAAGCACGAATGGAAGGAGCCCGACCGTATAGGCGGCGAGCGTCATGGCGGCCGCGTGCGCACTGGCCTCACCGAACGCGCCCCGGACGAACAAGCCCCGCATGATGATGTCGGGAATGACGAGAAAGGCAACCACGCATGGGATCGCAAGCAGCAGGGCGAATTCGATCGCGCGGTTCTGGGCCGAGCGGGCGCCACCATGATCCCCGGAGGAGACGCGGCGGGCCATCTCCGGTACCAGCACGGTGCCGACGGCGATGCCAATGACGCCGATCGGCAGTTGATCGATTCGATCGGCGTAATACAGAGCCGACAGCGCGCCTGCAGTGAGAAAACTTGCGATGATGGTGTCAGCAAACAGCGCCAGCTGAGTGCCAGCCGATCCGACGGTTGCCGGAATGAGCGCCTTGAAGAAGCGCCGCACGTCTTCGTCCCAGGAGAGCCTATGGAATGATGTCATGGCGCCGGCGCGCCAGGCGTCGCCGGCAACCAACCCAGCCTGCAGCACTCCGGAAATCAGCACGCCCCACGCGGCCGCGTAGCCGGCACCCGGAAAGTAAACCGCGAGCGCCAGCGTCGCCATCATTGTCAGGTTGAGCAGGATCGGGGCCGCTGCGGCCGCCGCGAAGCGGTGCAGCGCGTTGAGGATACCGCCCCACAGCGTCACCAATGTGATCAGAAGGAGATATGGAAATGTGATGCGCGTCAAATGCACGGCCAGTGCAAACTGCTCAGGCTCGCGCGAAAAGCCGGGTGCCAACAGATCAATCGCCTGGGGAGTCAAAACCAGAGCCAGCACCAGCAGCACGATTTGCGTCGCCAGCAACAGCGTGAAAATGCGATCGCCAAAGCGCTTTGCCGCCTTTTCACCTCCCTGTGTCCGAATGCGGGCGTAAGCCGGTATGAACGCGGCGTTGAAAGCGCCTTCGGCAAAGATCGCGCGGAAATGGTTTGGCAGCCGGAATGCGACAAAAAAGGCATCAGCAGCGGGTCCGGCCCCGAGAATGGCCGCCAGCATGATATCGCGGGCAAAGCCGGTCAGGCGCGATAGCAGCGTGTAGCCGCCGACGGTGACGATTTTGTTCAACATAGCCGCGTTGCGGTTGCCTCACCACTGCAGCCGAATAGGGAGCGTCAGGCCGCCGGGCGCAGATCAGATTGTAACGGCACCGTTGCTGCAAGGCACGCCGCACCGGCCACGAAAACAGCCGGCATCAACTGGCAAGTTTCCGTCGGATCGCCTCGACAATCCGATCCTGAACTGAATCCTCGAGATAGGCGTGCATCGGCAGGCTGATGACCTCTGCAGCAAGCTGCTCACTGACCGGAACGCCGCCATCCGCAATCGGAAATTCCCGATATGCTTCTTGGCGATGCAACGGCTTGGCGTAATAGATCGCAGTCGGGATGCCTTGCGATTTGAGCGCCGCCCCAAGTGGATCGCGCCGCCCGCGCGGCAATCGAATGGTGTATTGCGCCCATACCGACGTGGACTCATTACCGGCCTTTGGGGTTATCGCGCAGCCCCCCAGGCCTTCAGTGTATCGCGCCGCGACAGCTTGGCGCACGGCGATCTCTTCGGGAAAGATTTTGATCTTTTCGAGCAACACCGCGGCCTGAATTGAATCGAGCCGCCCGGTAATTCCGATGTGCCGGGCGTCATATTTATCATCCGGGCTCTCGCCGTGCACGCGCAGGCTTTTGACCCGCGCCGCCAAGTCGTCATCATCCGTAAAAACCGCTCCACCATCGCCGTAGCACCCGAGAGGCTTGGCCGGAAAAAAGCTCGTTGCCGTCGCATGTCCGAGCGTACCCAGCCTGCGGCCGCGATAGATCGCCCCGAAAGCTTGGGCGGCGTCATCGAGAACCAGTAGCCCATGCTTCTCGGCAGCGGTGCGGATGGCGTCATGATCGGCGGGGAGACCGAAGAGATCGACCGGAATCACGGCGCGCGGGCTAAGTCCCAGCCGCTTTGCAGTGGCGATGGCGCGCTCCAGACTAGCCGGATCGAGATTGAATGTATCGGCATGGACGTCGGCGATGACCGGCGTCGCGCCGAGGAGAGCGACCACCTCGGCGGTGGCGTGAAAGGTAAAGGCCGGACATACGACGGCGTCGCCCCGACCGATCTGCCACGCCATCAAAACCAGAAGCAATGCATCCGTGCCGCTTGAGCAGCTGATGACGTGCCGCGCGCCGCAAAACGCTGCAAGCTCCGCTTCGAGCGCTCTCACCTCTGGCCCCTGAATGAATTGGCAGTGCGCGAGTACGCGGCTGATCGCACTGTCAATTGCATTGCCAAGGCGGCGCCGCTGCGCCGCAACGTCGATAAAGGGAATCGGCTCGTTGCCAAGCCTCGTGTGCTGATTCATAGATTGAGACACACTAAAGATGCGCCCACGCATTGTCACGCGCCGCGGCCTGCCCGGAAGAAAGCACCGGCCTCGCGATCCATGCCTAGCCGACAACCCGCCGCGGGCCCTTGCGTTGCGCGGCGCCGGCTTGCTGCATACGGGAGCTTAGGCAACGGATCGCAATCTCGAGGCTGGCGACACCTTCTTCCCCCGTGACGGCTGGCGCCTCGCCGCTGCGCACCGCATTGATGAATGCGACCAGTTCCGAGCGCAATGGCTCTGCATAGCCCACGGAGAGATGCCGCATCGAATAGCTGCCGTCCGGCTGAAATCCGAAGCATTCCGTCACTTGCAGGGTCAAAAGGTCGGCCATGAGGTATTTATCGCGGGTCGCGATATGAATGTTTCGCGCCTTGAATGGTGTGAGCCAATTGGTGTTGATGTGCGCCAGCACGCCCGACGCCGTTCGGAATTGCAGAAGCGCAATGTCCTCGCGCTCGGCGACCGCACTCGACGTCTGCGGCTGAATTTCGACGATCTCGGAATCGGTGAACCAGCGGATCAGATCGATGTCGTGGACCGCAAGATCGATGACGACCCCGACGTTCGACATGCGAGGCGGGAACGGGCCGACTCGGGTAATGGCGATGGACAGAATGCTTTGGTCTTGGATGGCGCGCTTGAGCGATTGCACCGCCGGATTGAAACGCTCGACGTGACCGGTCATCAGCACTACGCCCGCCCGGCGCGCCGCAGCCACAATGGCCCGCCCCTCTTCAATTGTTGGAGCAATCGGCTTTTCGACCAAAATGTGAATGCCGCGCGCGGCGCATTCGAGAGCAATTTCTCGATGCAGATGGGTAGGCGCCGCTATACTGATCGCATCGACGCCACGCTGGATCAAGGCATCGAGATCGCCATCGCCCGCGCAGCCAAGCGTGCGGCAGACGAAATCCCGC
>Ga0070739_10002444_pt1 | contig 25040 bp, 25 predicted proteins | sample Coa_R1_7_FD_66445 | JGI IMG/M metagenome (GOLD analysis project Ga0070739, IMG submission 66445) | Surface soil microbial communities from Centralia Pennsylvania, which are recovering from an underground coalmine fire - Coalmine... | ecosystem: Environmental > Terrestrial > Soil > Unclassified ...
GCGTCGAGCGCGTCGGTACCGGCGTGCATCGTGTAGCTGCCCCGCGTGTCCGACCAGCACTCGCGGTCGACGAACGCACGGATGTCATCGCGCGCACCTCGCCATCGGTCGAGGTGGTCACCCGGGATCTGGTCGCGCTCGGCGAGCGCGATCGCACGGTCGAGCGCGACCCAGCAGCCGAACTTGGACGACGTGAACTGCTCGGGCTTGCCGCGCACCTCCCAGATCCCCGCGTCCGGTCGCGGCCAGACCTCGCAGACGTAGTCGGCCGTCCTCGCGAGCATGGCGCCGGTCGAACGGTCGAGCAGGTTGCCGTCGCGGACGTGGATCCACACCGTGTCGAGCACGTGTCCGTACGTACCGAGCTGCAGCTGCGACCCCGCTGCGTTCCCGCTGCGCACCGGGCTCGACCCGCGATACCCGGCCAGCTCCGGGAGCTCCTCCTCCTCGTCGGGGACGCGCCCGTCGAGCCCGTACAGGACCTGCATCCACGGGCTCGTGCGCGCGGCGGCCCGCAGCAACCACACGACGCTCGCGTGTGCCTCCTCGTGGAGGGACAGTCGCATGAGCGCGTCCAGCGTGAACGAGCAGTCGCGCAGCCACGCGTACCGATAGTCCCAGTTGCGATCACCACCGATGCGCTCCGGCAGGGAGGTCGTCGGCGCGGCGACGATCGCGCCGGTTCGCGGGTCGACGAGGAGCTTCAACGCGAGCGCGCTGCGCAGGACCGCCTCGGACCACTCACCGTCGTAGGACGAGTTGGACAGCCACCGCCGCCACCCGTCGACGGTCGCCCGGATGCGTTCCTCGACGTGCTCGGCGGTCGGGATCGGGAGTGCGCCGCCCTTCACGCCGACGAGCGCGAACAGGAGGCGGTGGCCGGCCTCGACGGTGGCCTCACCCCACGCGTCGTGACCGTCGCACGACGTCGCAGACGCGCCGGTGACCACGAGGCCGAGCAGCGCGTCCGCGGCGCGGAACGTGATCGCGTCGCCGCGCCGCTCGACGGTCGCGTCGTGCTGCCCGAACGAGAAGCGCGGTGCGACCCGCCACTGCATCCGCACGGTTCCCGACAACGGCTCGAGGCGCCGTGCGAGCTCGAACCACGGCAGGCGCCCGAAGCTCGAGCGCGTGATGCAGTCGGTGACGCGCACGGCACCGGTCGCGGTGCGGAACGTCGTCTCGAGCACGTTCGTGTGCTCGACGTAGTTGCGTTCGGTGGTGAACGGCTCGACGGGCCGCAGCTCGAACGCGCCGCCGCGGGCCGGGTCGAGGATCGCGCACATCACCGCCGACTCGTCGACGCCGTCGTAGACCAACCAGTCGATCGAGCCGTCCCGCGCCACGAGCGCGAGCGATCGGCCGTCGCCGAGGACGGCGTAGTCACCGATCGGGACGAAGCCCCCGTCACGGCGCGCGCCTGCGCCACCAGCGTTCACACTCCTCGAGGTTGTACCCGGACGCCCCGGTGGGTATCTCGCGGCGAGATCGAACCGCAATGACGGACAGGAGTGACGGATGAGCGACGAGCTGAACGGGAAGCGCATCGCGTTCATGGTCGCCAACGAGGGTGCGGAGCAGGTCGAGCTCACCGAGCCGTGGGACGCGGTGAAGCAAGCGGGTGGGACGCCCGTGCTGATCGCGCCGAAGGCCGGCGAGGTGCAGGCGTTCAACCACCTGGACAAGGGCGACACGTTCCCCGTCGACCGCACCGTCGACGAGGCGCGCGTCGAGGACTACGACGGTCTCGTCCTGCCGGGCGGTGTCGCGAACCCGGACCAATTGCGGACCAATCACGGGGCCGTGGCGTTCGCGCGCGGCTTCGTCGAGGCGGGCAAGCCGGTGGCGGTGATCTGCCACGGCCCGTGGACGCTCGTCGAGGCGGGTGTCGTCCGCGGCCGGACGCTCACGTCGTGGCCGAGCCTGCAGACCGACATCCGCAACGCCGGCGGGCAGTGGGTCGACGAGCAGGTCCACCGCGACGGGAACCTCGTGTCGAGCCGCAAGCCCGACGACCTCCCCGCGTTCTGCGCCGCGATGGTCGACGTGTTCGCGCACGCCGGCGGGCGAGCCGCCGCCTGAGGCCGTTCGCTAGTCTCGTCGGGCCCTTGGGACCACGGTCGGCGAGGAGAAGGGGACGGAGATGAAGGTCGTCGTCAACCGCGACCTCTGCGAGAGCAACGCCATCTGCATGGGCATCGCGCCCGAGGTGTTCGAGGTCCGCGACGACGACGTCCTCTACATCCTCGACGAGCACCCGCCCGAGTCGATGCGCCCGAAGGTCGAGCAGGCCGTCCGCCAGTGCCCGAAGCAGGCCCTCTCCATCGAGGACTGACACTGACCCCGCCTGTTCTGTGAAGCCTCAGACACACAGCCTGTGCATGACGCTTCACAGAACGGAGGAGGGGTTGCCCGTCAGATCGCGCGCTCGCGGCCTTCCCAGTACGGGTCGCGGAGCTTGCGCTTGTAGAGCTTCCCGTTCGGGTCGCGCGGCATCTCGTCCACGAAGTCGATCGACTTCGGCATCTTGAACCGGGCGAGCTTCCCCGCGCAGAACCCGAGGATGTCGTCGCGCAGGTCGTCGCCCGCCTCGACACCCGGCGCGGGCTCGACGACCGCCTTGACCTCTTCGCCCCAGTCCTCGTGCGGGATCCCGAACACCGCGGCGTCGCCGACCTTCGGGTGCGTGAGGAGGACGCTCTCGATCTCGGCCGGGTAGATGTTCGCCCCGCCCGAGATGATCATGTCGGCCTTGCGGTCGCGCAGGAACAGCCAGCCGTCGTCGTCGAGGTACCCGACGTCCCCGACGGTGAAGAACTTGCCGACCCGGTTGCGCTGCGTCTTGTCCTTGTCCTTGAAGTACTCGAAGTCGCCCGTCGCCATGTGCATGTAGACCGTGCCGACCTCGTTCGGGCCGAGCTCGTTGCCGTCGTCGTCGAGGATCACGATCTCGGCGTTCGGCCACGCGCGCCCGACGGTCCCGGGGTGCTCGAGCCACTGCTCCGACGTCACGAGCGTGCCGCCGCCCTCGCTCGCGGCGTAGTACTCGTCGATCACCGGCCCCCACCACTCGATCATGCGGCGCTTGATGTCCGGCGGGCACGGCGCGGCCGCGTGCACCATGTGGCGCAGCGACGACACGTCGTAGCGCGCCTTGACCTCGTCGGGCAGCGCGAGCAGCCGGTGGAACTGCGTCGGCACCATGTGGCTGTTCGTCACCCGGTACCGCTCGATGAGCTCGAGCATCCCGTCCGGGGTCCACTTGTCCATGACGACGACGGTGTAGCCGAGGTGCAGCGCGCCGCCCGCGAACACGAGCACCGCCGTGTGGTACAGCGGCGAGCCGCAGATGTGGACGTTGTCGTCGCCGGGCTGCAGGCCGAACAGCAGCAGCATCCCGCCGAACGTGACGGCGATGTCGTCGGGTGGCACGCCCGGCAGTTTCCGCCGCACGCCCTTGGGGCGCCCCGTCGTTCCCGACGTGTAGTTCATGACCGCTCCGGTCGTGCGGCTCTCGGGTCGCGACGTCGGCTGCCCGCGCTTCAGCTCGTCGTAGCTCCGGAACCCCGCGATCTCGCCGACCGCGAAGCGACCTTCCTTCGGGAACGCGATCTCGTCCGCGGCAGCCGCGCACTCGCTCGCGAACCGTTCGTGCGCGACGAACACCTTCGCCTCGCAGTCCTGCACGATGTACGCGATCTCGGGACCGACGAGATGGAAGTTGATCGGGATCAGGTACCAGCCGGCCTGCAGCACCGCGAGATACAGCTCGAACACCTCGACGGAGTTCGGCAGCACCATCGCGATCGCGTCACCGGGCTGCAGCCCCATCGCGCGGAGCCCGTGCACGAGCTGGTTGCACGAGGCGAGCAGCTCACCGGCGGCGACCTCGCGCCCGGACGGATCGACCAGCGCGAGATGGTCGGGATCCTCCGTGGCGAGGTTCCAGAAGCCGAGCTGCATGATCAGTGCCCTCCTGCGGTCGCGGTCGTCGCGGTCGCCTTGGCCCAGCGGTAATCGGGCTTGCCGACGGGAGTCCGCACGATCTCGTCCAGCAGGACGAGCTGGCGCGGCACCTTGTAGCTCGCGATCTTCGCTCGGCAGTGTGCCTGCACGTCGTCGAGCGACGGGTTCGTCCCCGGTCGGGGCTGCACGATCGCGGCGACCCGCTCGACGAAGCGGTCGTCGGGTACGCCGACGACGACGGCGTCGAACACGTCGGGATGCGACTTCAGCGCGGCCTCGACCTCCTCGGGGTACACCTTCTCGCCGCCGGTGTTGATGCACACCGAACCACGGCCCAGCACGGTGATCGTGCCGTCGGCGTCGATCGTGGCGTAGTCGCCGGGGACGACCCAGCGGCGGCCGTCCGCGGCGGTCAGGAACGTCGCCGCGGTCTTCTCGTCGTCCTTGTAGTACGCGAGCGGGATGTGTCCCGACCGCGCCAGGCGGCCGACGTCACCCGATCCCGGCACGACGGGGACGAGGTCGTCGTCGAGAACGGTCATGAACGGACCCATCGTGAAGCGTGGTCCCGCGGCCGGACCGTCCAGGTCCATCACGCTGCCGCCCGCCCCCGTCTCCGACGCACCGAAGCTGTCGACGACGACGGCCTGCGGCATCAGCGCGCGCAGCTGGTCCTTCACCGCGCGCGACAGGATTGCTCCCCCGGAGCCGATCGCGACGACGTTGCTCGCGTCGTGGTGCTGGTCGGGATCGAGGAGCGCCTCCGCGAGCGGGCGCGCCATCGCGTCGCCGACGACCATGATCGACCGCGCGCCCTCGCGTTCGGCCATCCGCCAGACCTCGTGCCCGTCGAAGTGGTGCGCGGTGTTGAGGATGGTGGTGTTCCCGGCGAAGAACGCGATGCACGTCACCCACTGGCCGCCCCCGTGCATCATCGGCGCGTTGCAGATGCTGACCAGCTGCTCACCCTCGGGCGCGACGCGCGTCGCGAGCTCCTCCGGCGTCGTGATCGGCGGCTTGCCGAACCCGCCGCCACCCATCGCCGCGAAGAAGATGTCCTCGTGGCGCCACACGACACCCTTCGGCATCCCGGTGGTGCCACCCGTGTAGAGGATGTACAGGTCGTCGGAGGAGCGGGGCGGGAAGCCCCGCGCGGGTGACGACGCGGCGAGCGCCGCTTCGTACTCCAGCGCGTCGTGCGCGTCCTCGTCAGTGCCGTCCTCGAGGACGACGAGATGACGCAACTGGGGGACGCCATCGCGGATGTCCGCGACGAGCGGTGCGAACGCGCGCTCGTGGACGAGCGCGACGACATCCGCGTTGTCGAGGATGTAGCGCGCCTCGTCCGCGACGTAGCGGTAGTTCAGGTTGATCGGGACCGCGCTGATCTTCCACGCCGCGAGCATCGCCTCGACCCACTCGGCGCGGTTCCACGAGTAGATCCCGACCTTCTCGCCGCGCACCACGCCCGCGTCCGACAGATGGTGCGCGAGACGGTTCGCCCGCTCGTCGAGGTCGCGATACGTGAGACGGCGATCACCGGCGACGAGCGCGAGACGGTCGGGGACGGTGTCGGCGACGATCTCGAAGAGGTCCGCGAGGTTGAAGCTGCGGCGCCCGCGCGCGTCGCCGGCGCCGGGGGAGGTCGGCACGGCGGCAGTAGAACACGTTCCGTTCCGGCGCGGCAAGGTCTCGCTGACGGCGCGTCAGGTTGCCGGTTACCCTTGCGCCGAATGGCGATCAGCGCGCAGCCCGACCGCGTCCCAGAGGAGGACGTCCGCGCGACCGACGGCCGGGTTCCCGGGCGTCGCGGCATCGCGACCCGCCGGCGGTTGCTCGACTGCACGGCGGAGCTCCTCGGCTCGACGTCGTACCGCGACATCAAGGTCATCGACATCGCGCGCGAGGCGGGGACGTCGCCGGCGACGTTCTACCAGTACTTCCCGGACGTCGAGCAGGCGGTGCTCGTGCTCGCGGAGGAGCTCGCGGCCGACGCCGAACCCATCGTCGAGCTGGTGAAGGGCGACTGGCGCGGTGAGAAGGGTGCGGCCACCGCGCGCGCCGTGGTGGACGCGTTCCTCGAGTACTACGAGCGCCACCGCGCCGTGTTCCGCGTCGTCGACCTCGCGACCGGTGAAGGGGATCTCCGGTTCAAGCAGTTGCGCACGCGAGCGCTCGGCGGGATCACCGACGCGCTGTGCGCGGTGATCGGCGAGTTCCAGCACGACGGGAAGCTCGACGCTGACGTCGACCCGAAGGCGACCGCGTTCATCATGGTCGCGATGCTCGCCCACTCCGCGGCCCACCGGTACGGGTTCGAGTTCTGGGGCGTGCGCACGTCCGCGCAGGTCGACACGCTGACACGCGTGCTGACGTGGAACGTGACCGGCCGGAAGCCGAGGAAGAGCGGCTGATGCTGCTCGACGGGCGCGTCGCGATCGTCTCGGGGATCGGGCCCGGCATGGGGCGGGACATCTCGCTGACGCTTGCTCGTGAAGGCGCCGACGTCGTCCTCGCCGCGCGTCGCGAGACGAAGATGCGCGAGGTCGCGGCCGAGGTCGCGGGTCTCGGTCGTCGTGCGGTCTGCGTCCCGACCGACATCACCGACAAGGAGCAGTGCGGGCGCCTCGTCGCGACCGCGCGCGACGAGCTCGGACGGGTCGACGTCCTCGTGAACAACGCGTTCGCGGAGGAGGACTGGGCGACCTTCAAGGGCTTCGACCTCGAGCGGTGGCGCGCGCCGTTCGACGTCAACGTGTTCGGAACCCTGCAGCTCAGCCAGGCCGTCGTGCCCGTCATGAAGGCGCAGGGCGCCGGGTCGATCGTGATGATCAACACGCTGTCGACGCGTGTCGTCAACCCCGTGCTCGGCGGGTACGCGTCGTCGAAGGGCGCGCTGCTCGTCGCCGCGCAGGTCATGGCGAAGGAGCTCGGCGCGTACGGCATCCGCGTGAACTCGGTCGCCCCGGGCCACATCTGGGGGGACTCGCTGAAGCACTACTTCGAGCACCTGGCGCGCCAACGGGGCGTCACGCCCCAGGACGTCTACGACGACATCGCGGGGCAGACCGCGCTGCACCACATCCCGACCTCCGAGGAGATCTCTCGCGCGGTGCTGTTCTTCGCGTCCGATCTGTCGCGCGTCATCACCGGGCAGACGCTCGACGTGAACGCCGGCCGCGTCTTCCACTGAGGCTGCCGTGCTGCTGAAGGACAAGACCGCGATCGTCTCCGGTGTCGGGCCCGGGCTCGGCAAGGAGGTCGCGCTCGCGTTCGTCCGCGAAGGCGCGTCCGTCGTCATCGGCGCGCGGCGCGAGTCGTACCTGCGAGAGGTCGCGGCCGAGCTCGAGGCGCTCGGTGGCACGGTGCGCTACGTCCCGACCGACGTGTCCGATCCCGACCAGTGCCGGCGCATGGTCGACGTCACGCTCGACGAGCTCGGCCGTGTCGACGTGCTCGTGAACAACGCCTTCGCGCCCGACGTGTTCCAGCCCTTCGACTCGGTCGACCTCGACGCGTGGCGTCACATCATGGACGTCAACCTGTTCGGCTCGCTGCAGCTCACCGGCGAGGTGATCGAGCCGATGAAGGCCGCGGGCGGCGGCTCGATCGTGTTCGTGAACTCGATGATCACCCGCAAGGTCCTGCCGCTGCAGGGCGGGTACGCGACCTCGAAGGGCGCGCTGCTCACCGCCGCGCAGGTGCTCGCGAAGGAGCTCGGCCCGCACCGGATCCGGGTGAACTCCGTCGTGCCCGGATACATGTGGGGGCCCTCGGTCGAGATCTACCTGAAGATCCTGGAACAGCAGGACGGCCGACCCGCGCAGCAGCACTACGACGAGATCGCGTCGCACATCCCGCTCGGGTTCATCCCGCCCGACGAGGACTGCGCCAACGCCGTGGTGTTCTTCGCCTCCGACCTGTCCGCCGTCGTCACGGGCCAGTCGCTCGACGTGAACGGCGGCGAGGTGTTTCACTGAGCGAGCGAGCCGAGAGGCGAGCGGAAGCGTGGCCGAGCGGCCCGGCGCCGAAGGCGCCAAGAGCGGAGAAACTGAATCGACCGGAGAGCGTCGACTACGCGGCGAACCTGCTGCGGCTGGTCGGGCTCGACATGCCCGTCGACGGGCCGCCCGATCCCGGCCCGGCCGACGACTGGGCCGCGTCGGGTGCGATGTTCCTGACCGGCGAGGCCGACGGCCCGCCCCGCGTGCTCCGCGGGCCGGTGTGCGCGCGGCTGCGTGGTTGCGCGCTCGCACTGCACGCGCTCAGCGGCGGTGCCGTCGCCGTCGACGGACCCGCGCTGCTCGGCGAGCGCGCCGCGATCGCGCACCTCGGGAGGAACGGGACGACCTCACCCGGCGGCAGCTGTCGCCTGCTCCAGGCGCGCGACGGCTGGATCGCGGTCAACCTCGCGCGACGCGACGACTTCGCGATGCTGCCCGCGTTGCTCGCGCGCGAGCTCGCCGGGGATCCGTGGGCCGCGCTCGAGAACCACGTCGCGACGCACGGCGCCGAGGAGGTCGTCACGCGTGCGCAGCTCCTCGGCGTCCCGGCCGCGGTCGTCGCGCCGCCGCGCGACGGAGCCCCACCGTTCGCCGTGACGCGCGGAGCACGGCGTCGGCGGCGCGATCCACCGCTCGTCGTCGACCTGTCAGCACTGTGGGCCGGGCCGCTGTGCACGAGTCTCCTCGGTCTTGCCGGCTGCGACGTCGTGAAGGTCGAGAGCCGGGCACGTCCTGACGGCGCCCGGCGCGGACCACCGGCGTTCTTCGACCTGATGAACGCGGGCAAGCGCAGCGTCTGCGTCGAGCTCGGGACGCCCGCCTGGCGGGCGCTGGTCGAGGCGGCCGACGTCGTCGTCGAGAGCTCGCGCCCGCGCGTGATGGAACAGGCCGGCGTCGACGTCGGCGCGCTCGTCGCGCGCGGCACCGTGTGGGTCTCGTTCACCGGGTACGGGCGTGGCGGCGACTGGCGCGACCGCGTCGCGTTCGGTGACGACGCCGCAGCCGCGGGGGGCGCGTGCGCGCTCCTCGCCGGTGACGACGGCGTGCCGATGATCTGTGCCGATGCCTTCGGCGATCCCGTCGCCGGGCTCCACGGCGCAGTCGCCGCACTCGCCTGTCTCTCGGACGGCCGGGGCGCGCTCGTCGACGTCTCGCTTCGTGATGCCGTCTCCGCCGTGCTCGCGGGCGGACGATCGGACGCTGCGGTCGCCCACGTACCCGTCGAGGTCGCGCCACCGCGCGCGCGACCGTCGCCCGGTCGCGGGCCGGCGCTCGGCGCGCACACGGAGGACGTTCTGGCGCAGCTCGGGTTCCAACGGGTGGAATAGGCGCGTGGCGCGGATCCGCATCCCCGACGGGGACGACCCCGAGATCGTCCGAGTGTGGTCGCTGCAACCGGAGATGTCCGCGGCCCTGAACGCGCTGACGGACGCCGTGCACAACAAGAGCATCCTGCCGCCCCGCGAACGCGAATGCGTGCGGATGCGGATCGCGCAGATCAACGACTGCCCGATATGACTGGGCTGGCGCGTCGCGTCGTTGGCGCGACACGGGGTCACCGAGGAGATGTATGCGCACGTCGCGGACGCGCACGAGCGTGACGACTACACGGCTCGTGAGAAGCTCGCCATCGAGTACGCCGAGCGGTTCGCGCTCGACCACCTCGACCTCGACGACGAGTTCTTCGTGACGCTCCGCGAGCACTTCAGCGACGCCGAGATCCTCGACCTCACGATCGTCATCGGCGACTACCTCGCGTTCGGCCGCCTCACGCAGGTCCTGAAGCTCGACCAGTCGTGCAGCCTTGACGGCTGACGGTCGGGAGCTCGCGGGGCTCGCCGCGCTCGTCACCGGCGTCGACCGCCCCATCGGGGACGGGCTCGCCCGCGCGCTCGCCGACGCGGGCGCGACCGTCGCGGTGCGCGGTAGCCATCTCGACCCCGTCGACAACGTCTTCGCCACGGCGCGCGACGAGCTGGGCGCGGACGTCGACGTCGTCGTCCACGCCGCGCTGCCGCCCGGCGCCGCGGAACTGCTCGCGTTCGAAGAGGTGACCGACGAGCGTTGGGAAACCGTCTGGGAGCGCGGGATGCGCACGACCCTGGCGCTGCTGCAGGGTGCGTTCCCCGCGATGCGCGAACGTGGTCGCGGCCGGTTCGTGTTCGTGTCGCCGACACTGTCGATGTCGGGCGCGCCGGGCTTGGTCCCGCTCACCGCGTACGTCGAGGGCCAGCGACTGCTCGCGAAGTCGGCGGCACGCCAGTGGGGTCCGTACGGCATCACCGTGAACTGCGTCGCGCCCGCGCCCGAGCTCGCGGTGGCGGGAACTGCCGCGGGCGCGGTGTCGCTCGCGGCCCCCGCCCTCGGCGGCCCCGGCGACGCGCGTGACGACCTGGGGCCGGTGGTCACGTTCCTCGCGTCGGACGCCGCGCACTTCGTGACGGGCGTGACCGTCTGTGCCGACGGCGGTGTGTGGATGGCGCCGTGACGCTCGACGGTCGCGTCGCGATCGTGACGGGCGCCGGGCAAGGGGTCGGTCGGGGCATCGCGCTCGCGCTCGCGGCCCGTGGCGCGCGCGTCGTGATCGCGGCACGGCGCGCGGAGACCGGCGATCCCGTCGCGCGGGAGATCTCGGAGCGCGGAGGCGAGGCCGAGTGCATCGTGACGGACGTGACACGCCGCGACGACGTCGAGCGGTGCGTCGACGCGACCGTCCGGCGGTTCGGCGCGCTGCACGTCATGGTCCACAACGCGTACGCCGGTGGCATCGCGCACCGCTTGGAGGACGTCGGCGCCGAGCTCTGGGAGCAGAGCTCGAGGACCGCCGTCTGGGGCTCGTTCTACTGCGCGCAGCTCGCGTTCCCGCACCTGCGGGATGCGGGCGCGCGCGGCCGGTTGGTCCTCGTCACCTCCCCGGCGGGCGTCGAGGGGAGCGCGAACATCCCGCTGTACGCGCCGGTGAAGGCCGCGCAACGTGCGATGTCGAAGAGCCTGGCGCGCGAGTGGGGTCGGTACGGGATCACGGTGAACTGCATCGCACCGGTCGCGGAGACGCCCGCGCTCGCGCGCGCGTTCGAGCTCACCCCGGAGCTGAAGGGCCGGCTCGAGGCGCGCACGCCACTCGGCCGCGTCGGCGACGCCGAGCGCGACGTCGGCGGTGTCGTCGCGTTCCTCGCGTCGGACGACGCCGGCTACGTCACCGCGCAGACGATCGTCTGCGACGGCGGCAGCTTCACCGGGTTGTGACGACGACCGTGCGCCGGAAGGCGCCCGGTCGTCATGTCTTCGCAGCCGCTCGCCTTAGCCCGCGAGCTCGTCGCGGACCTGGCGGCGCAGCACCTTGCCCGTCGCGGTCGTCGGGAGCTCGTCGGTCACGACGATCACCTGCGGGGCCTTGAGCGAGCCGAGCGTCTCGCGGGCCCAGACGACGATCGCGTCGACGTCGTCGTCGGCGTCGGGGCGAAGCGTCACCATCGCGCCGATCCGCTCGCCCCACTCGACGTCGGGGAGCCCGACGGCGGCGGCACCCGTGACCGCGGGATGGCGCAGCAGCGCGTCCTCGATCTCGGCCGGCGAGATGTTCTCCCCGCCTCGGATGATGACGTCGTCGGCGCGGCCCGACACGAAGAGGTAGCCGTCGTCGTCGAACCATCCGACGTCGCCGGTGTGCAGCCAGCCGTCGGCGTCGAGCTGCGACGGCTGGTCGACGTACCCGCCGCCGACCTGCGCGCCGCGCACGAGGACCTCACCACGCTCACCGACCGCGAGCGCGTTGCCATCCGGATCCGCCACGACGACCTCGATCCCGGGCACGGGCCGGCCGACGGACTCGAGCCGCCGTCTCGCGCGCTCGTCGGCTCCGAACGCGTTGCGGTGGTCGTCCGGGCCGAGCACAGCGATCGTCGAGCTCGTCTCGGTGAGTCCGTACGCGTTCACGAACCCGGTGTCGGGAAGCAGTGCGAGGGCGCGCTCCAGGACCGGCGCGGGCATGCGCGCACCGCCGTAGGCGAGGTGACGCAAGGTGGGCACGCGCGCGTCCGGATCGGCGTCCATCGCGGAGACGATGCGGGCGAGCATCGTCGGCACGACGAACGCGTGCGTGACGCGCTCCTCGCGTGCCGTCCGCAGCCACGCCTCGGCGGAGAAGTTCGGCAGGGGGACGATGCGACGACCTGCGTACGTCGAGCTCAGCACGGCGGCAACGCCCGCGACGTGGAAGGGCGGCACGGCGAGCAGGACCGCCTCGTCCTCGTCGGCGGACGCGAACTCGACCGTGTTGAAGATGTACGACAGCAGGTTCTCGTGGTGGAGCACCGCGGCCTTCGGCGCCGCGGACGTGCCGCTCGTGAACAGCAGGATCGCGGGGCGCTCCGGCGCTTCAGGGAACGAAGCGGCCGCGTCGCCGTCGCCGTCGTCGGTGGTCCACTCCTTGGCGACGGTCTCGTCGACGACGACGGCGGGCCGGACACGCTCGACGAGCTGCGTCAGCGCGTGATCCGGGAGCCGGTAGTTCAGCGGCGCGTAGCTCGCGCCCGCCCACGCGGCGCCGAACAACGCGACCGGCACGATCGGCCCGGTGCGATCGGTCAGCGCGACCGTCGACGCGCTCGCGGCCGTCAGACGGGCAGGGACGCGCGCCGCGAGGCGGCGCAGCGCGTCGAACGACACGCCGTCGCCACGCGACCCGATCGCGATCCGGTCGCCGAGACCGTCGGCTGCCATGTCGAGCACCATCGCCAGGTTCACGCACGCTCCATTCCGTTCGCGAGCGCGTACACGCGCTCGACCAGCATGTCGCGCGGGACCACCTCGTCCACCAGTCCCCATTCCAGCGCGCGTGACGCGTCGACCGTCTCGCCCGTGAGCAACAGCTCCAGGACGCGGGCGCTGCCGATGCGCCTTCGGAGCGACACAGTCCCCCCAGCGCCCGGCACGAGGCCCAGACCGAGCTCCGGGAGGCCGATCCGCGTGTCGTCTGCTGCGACGACGCGTGACGCGAACGCCGGCAGCTCGATCCCGGCGCCGGTGCATGCGCCGTGCAGCGCGACGACGAGCCGGTCGCGCAACGCGTCGACGACACGCGCGACGCAGCGCGTCAGCCGGACGACGTGCGCAGTTGCGGGATCCGGCGCGGTCCCGAACTCGCCGAGGTCCCCGCCGGAGCAGAACGACGGCCCGTCGGCGCGCCACACGACCGCGCCGTCACCCGCTGCGAGCGTCGTGAACGCTTCGTGGAGCGCGTCGCGCATCGCGAGGTCGAACGCGTTGTGACGCGACGGGCGGGCCAGCACGACGCCGGTGACCCCGTCGCGTTCCTCGAGCCGGACGCGCGGGGTGTCGGCGTCGCCGGCGGGTGTGATGCAACGAGTGGCGAGCCACGCCCGGTGCTCGGGGCCCGACTGCAACATCGAGTACGCGGCCGATTCCGCGACGAGCCCGGGCCACGTCTCCGTGGGCGCCGTGCGCAGCAGCACCGCCGCCGACACCGCCGCCACCGGGGCGCGCGCGAAGCCCGCCGACCATGCGAGGACATCCCGGTCGTCGTCGGTCACCAGGTCGACGGCGTCGACGGGCACCTCCCGCGCGTCGGTGAGCGCGATCGTCAGCGCGGGAAGCTCGCGGAGGGCATGCCGCGTCCGTTCGTCGGCGTCGCGCAGGCCGTCGCCCTCGATGCACACCAGCGAGGGCTGTGCACCGAGCTCGTCGCGCAGCGACCGGACGGTCCAGCGGCCGGCGTCGCCGCCGAGCAGGCGGGCGTCGAGCCGGAGCGTCGCCATCGCGCTCCGTCGGTCAGTCGGACGACGGCAGCGGCTTCGCCTGGAGGATCTCCATCGGCTTGCCGTGGCACTCGAGCGTGCCGTCGCCGGCCTTCGTGACCAGCGCCGTGGCCTCGCACTCGGTGCAGGTGTACCGCTTGCCGAGGCTATTGGGCACCGGCGTTCTCCTGCTCCCTCGAGCCCATCTCCTGGCCGCAGCACGACAGCGGGCCGGTGGGCGCCTTGACGACGATGATCTCGGTGCCGCACTTCGCGCAGCGAAGGCGCGTGCCGACGGAAGGTGCGCTCATGCGCCCCAGGCTATCCGTACGATCGACGGCCGTGACCGAGACGTTCCGCGACATCCGCTTCGAGGTCCACGACGGCGTCGCGGTCGTCACGCTCGACCGGCCCGATCGGCTGAACGCGTTCACGGGACGGATGGGCGACGAGCTCGGGCGCGCCTACGCACGCTGCGACCGCGACGACGACGTGCGCGCCGTGGTCGTGACGGGTGCCGGCCGCGCGTTCTGCGCGGGCGCGGACTTCGAGCGCGGTGCGGACACCTTCGGGGCGCCGGCGGACCGCGCCGAGCGGCCGTTCACCGCCTCGCCGATCAGCCCGCCCGCGTGGGAGGTGCGCAAGCCCGTCATCGCCGCGATCAACGGGCACGCGATCGGCATCGGGCTCACGATCCCGATGCAGTGCGACATCCGGTTCGTCGCGCAGGACGCGCGGCTCGCGTTCGTCCACGTCCGCCGGGGCGTGATCCCCGACGCGCACTCGCACTGGACGGTGCCGCGGGCGGTGGGGTTCGCGACAGCGGCCGAGCTCCTGCTGACGGGCCGCGAGGTCCGCGGCTCGGAGGCGGTCGCGTTGGGTCTCGCGAGCCGCGCCTTGCCCGCGGAGGACGTGCTCCCGGCGGCCGTTGAGCTCGGGCGCGACATCGCGGTCAACACGTCGCCGCTCTCGGTCGCGTTGAGCAAGCGGCTGCTCTGGCAGAGCCCGACGCCCGACCGTGACGGGGTCGAGCGACTCGAGACGGAGCTGCACCGCGTCGTCATGGGGCGCGACGACGCGCGCGAAGGTGTCGTCGCGTTCATGGAGCACCGGGCGCCGCGCTGGCGGTCGAGCCCGACGGCGGACTGGCCGGACGGCGTCTTCTAGGTCAGCGCGAACACCCGCAGCGCGTTCTCGCGGAGGAACCTCGGCCACACGTGGTGGCGGAACGGCACGTCCTCGAGCTGCGTGAAGATCGTCTCGAGCGAGAGTCCCATCGGGAAGTAGCCCGCGTAGATCACCTTGTCCGCGCCGCGGGTGTTCGCGAGCTCGACGATGTCGCGCGGGTAGTGCTTCGGCGCGAACGCGCTCGTCGAGTAGTAGAGGTTCGGCCACTTCAGGAGGAGCTTCACCGCCAGCGCGGTCCACGGCTCGCAGCCGTGACGCGTGACGAGTGTCAGCTCCGGGAACCGGTAGCAGATCTCGTCGATGCGCATGACGTCCTGGGGCGCGGCGGGGACGCGCGGACCGGGCACGCCGAGGCACATGCACATCGGTATGCCGAGGTCGATGCACGCCGCGTACAGCGGGTACCAACGGGCGTCGTCCGCGGGGACCTGCGGGAAGGTCCCCGCGGGGAACGCGCTCGCGGCCTTCACGCCCAGCTCCTCGACGGCGCGCCGCAGCGCGCGGACGCCGTCCATCCCCGCGTTCGGGTCGACCTCGAAGCTCGCGAAGAATCGGTCGGGGTGGTTGCGCAGCGCACCGAGCGCGCGCTCGTTGCCGAAGCTCGCGGTGATCATGGCCCGCTCGACGCCGAAGCGGTCCATCTCCGTGAGAACCGCGGCGACGGTGTCGTCGGCGAAGCGCGCCGCGGGAAGGTTCTTGAACATGTACTCCGCGGGGAACCGGAAGCTCGACAGCGACTCCTCGTCGCGCAGGAGTGGACGGAGGTGTCCGAGCCACGTCATGTCACCCGGTTCGGGCGGGATCCCGACCATCGTGTCGACGACCGCGATCCCACTCGGCATCGTCACGTCGCGAACCCGATGTCGAGCGGCGGTGGCGGCGGAAGGCCGAGGTCCTTGGCGAGCATCTGCGCCGGGATGCTGCTCACCGCCATCGTCGAGTCCGGTGGGATGAGCTCGAACTCCACGAGCATCTGCCCGATGCGCATCATGATCACCGCGAAGCGCAGGCCCGCGAAGCGCTCGTACCACTCGAGGTGCTCCGCTCGCCGCCCGAGCGCGTCCTCCCAGGTCGCGACGAGCTCGGAACGGGGCGGGAACCCTTCGAGCGGCGGGATCCCGATGCCTTCCGTGAAGTGGCGTTCGCAGAACAACCACCAGGCGAGATCCATGACGGGATCGGCGAGGGTCGCCATCTCCCAGTCGAGCACCGCGGCGAGGCGGAGGTCGCGGTCGAACATCTGGTTGCTCACGCGCGCGTCGCCCCAGCACAGCGCGACCGGACCGCCGGACGGCGGCTTGTTCGCGCGCAGCCACTCGAGCCCGGCCTTCGCCACCGGGAACCGGTCCGGCTCCCCGCGCGCGGCCCACGCGAAGGACTCTTCGTAGTAGCGGAGCTGTTGGTCGACACCGGTCGGCCCGTACTGCGGCTTGTCGAGGAACTCGAGGCCGAGCGCGCGCCAGTCGAGACGGTGGATGCGAACCAGCGCGTCGAACCCGGCGCGGATCGCCCGGCCGCGCTGCTCCGGTGTGGCGTCGAACAGGACACCGGTGACGGTGTACGGCGGATTGTCGGTCGCGGCGGTCCCGTCGACCTTGCTCATGAGGAAGAACGGCGCGCCGAGCACCGCCTCGTCGTCCTCGTACCAGTGCACGCGGGGGACGGGGACGTCGGTGCGCTCGCCGAGCGTCTTCAGCACGCGGTACTGCTGCTCGAAGTCGGACTCGAGGAACACGCGGTAGCTCGTCGGCTTCACGCGTACGACGAAACCTTCCGTGCGCGCCGCGCCGTCGCGGCCGGTCCAGGACGCGTCGAAGAGCAGCGTCTCGTTCGAGAAGCCCGTCATCGCGGGCGCGCTGATGGGACCGACATCGACGCTCGGCACGTCCAGCTTGCGGGCGAGCCACTCGCCGATGACGGTCCGTGCCTTCTCGAGATCCCGTTGCTCGGGGATCGGCATCGCGTCGCCTCCCGGCTCGCTCGGTTACAGCAGGACGTCCGCGTCGTGCAGCGCCCGGACCTGGTCGGGGTCGAGCCCCCACGACACGAGCGTCTCGTCGGTCCGCTCCCCGGCGTGCTCGGGCGGCGCTGGCACCCCGGCGGGCGTCCGTGAGAAGCGGGGCCCGGGGGCGGGCTGCGGCACGTCGCGCAGACACAGGAACGTCGCGCGCGCCTCGTTGTGCGCGAACCCCGGCGCCTCGACCGGGTCCAGCACCGGCGCGAAGCACGCGTCGACGTCCTGGAGCAGCGCGCACCACTCGTCGCGCGTCCTCGTGCGGAACAACTCCGTGAACCGCTCACGCTGGACGGGCCAGCGCGATCGGTCCCACTGCTCCTTCATGTCTGCGTCGTCGGCGAGGCCCAGGCGGTCGAGCAGCGTCGCATAGAACTGCGGCTCGATCGCGCCGATCGCGACGAACCTGTCGTCGGCGGTCGCGTACGTGTCGTAGAACGGCGCGCCGGTGTCGAGGAAGTTCGTGCCGCGCGGCCCCCAGAACCCCGAGGCGCGGCCGGCGTAGAACGGTGTGAGCATCAACGCCGCGCCGTCGACCATCGCCGCGTCGACGACCTGGCCCTCGCCCGAGCCGCCCGGCCGGTCCCGCTCCCACAGCGCGCACGCGATCCCGTAGGCGAGCAGCATCCCACCGCCCGCGAAGTCGGCGAGCACGTTGATCGGCGGGGTCGGCTTGTCATCGGCGCGGCCGAGCGGCTCGAGCGCCCCCGCGACCGCGAGGTAGTCGATGTCGTGACCGGCGCGCGCCGCGAGTGGGCCGTCCTGCCCGTAGCCCGTCAGCCGCCCGTAGACGAGACGGTCGTTCTGTGCGCGGCAGGCGTCGGGACCGATGCCGAGTCGCTCGGCGACGCCGGGCCGGAACACCTCGAAGCACGCGTCCGCGCGTGCGACGAGAGCGAGGAACGCGCCGACGCCCTCGGGTCGCTTGAGGTCGAGCGCGATCGAGCGCTTGCCGCGGTTCATCGCGCTCGTCGCGGGCTTCGACCGGTCGGTGGCGCGCGCCTCGTCGAGGCGCTCGACGCGCAGGACCTCGGCGCCCATGTCGGCGAGGAGCATCCCGCAGAACGGCCCGGGGCCGAGGCCGACGATCTCGACGATGCGGACGCCCGAGAGCGGTCCGGGCACGCGTTCCCCCTGCTCGACGAAGCGTGAAGCGGCGCGAAGTCGCGCGAAGTAGAACGGATTCTACGGTGATCCGTACACTCGCATCCGCCGCGCCGGCGGCGCCGATCACGCGAGCAGGAGCGCACGCCCATGGGCACCCCCGTCATCATCGAGGCCGTCCGCACGCCGATCGGCCGTCGCAACGGCTGGCTGTCCGGCCTCAAGGCCGTCGAGATCCTGCGGCACGCGCAGACCCAGGTCATCGAGCGCGCCGGGATCGACCCGTCGATGGTCCAGGAGATCATCGGCGGCTGCGTGACGCAGGCGGGCGAGCAGGGCTCGAACGTCACCCGGAACGCGTGGTTGAGCACGGGTCTCGATCCCGAGGTCGCGTGCACGACGGTCGACTCGCAGTGTGGCTCGTCGCAGCAGGCGAACCACCTCGTCGCAGGGCTCATCGCGGCGGGTGGGATGGACATCGGGATCGCGTGCGGTGTCGAGGCGATGAGTCGTGTGCCGCTCGGCGCGAACGTGCGCAACGGCCCCGGTCACTACAAGACCGAGGACTACCCGTGGGACGACCCGCCGAACGGTCAGTTCGGCGCGGCGGAACGCATCGCGGACAACCGCGGCATCACCCGCCAGGACCTCGACGAGTTCGGCCTGTGGTCGCAGCAGAAGGCGAAGGTCGCCTGGGACGAGGGCCGTTTCGAGCGCGAGGTCGCCCCGATCGACGCGCCCGAGGTCGACAAGGACGGCAACCCGACCGGTGAGACGCTGCACGTCGAGCGGGACCAGGGACTGCGCGAGACGACGCTCGAAGGGCTGGCCAAGCTCAAGCCCGTCGTCGAGGGCTACAAGCACACCGCGGGCACCTCGTCGCAGATCTCCGACGGCGCGGCCGCGGTGCTGTGGATGTCGGAGGAGAAGGCGCAGGAGCTCGGGCTGAAGCCGCGCGCGCGTCTGCTGCACCAGCTCGTCACCGGGTCGGATCCGTACTACCTGCTCGACGGCCCCGTCGTCGCGACCCGCAAGATCCTCGACCGCTCCGGGATGTCGATGGCCGACTTCGACATCTTCGAGGTCAACGAGGCGTTCGCCGCGGTGGTGCTGTCGTGGGCGCAGGTGCACAAGCCCGACATGGACCGCGTGAACGTGAACGGCGGCGCGATCGCGCTTGGCCACCCGGTCGGCGCGACGGGCGCGCGGTTGGTCACGACCGCGCTGCACGAGCTCGAGCGACGCGACGCGGAGCTCGCGCTGATCTCGATGTGCTGCGGCGGCTCGCTCGGGACCGCGAGCATCCTCCAGCGCCTGTAGCCGTCACACGGCGAGCGGCCCGAGCTCAGGGCGTCGAGAACGCGTCGCGCAGCGCGGACGCGGCGACGTCCATCGCCGCGTCGGCCTCGTCGAACATCGCGGGCATGCCGAGGAAGCCGTGGATCATGCCGTCGAAGCGACGCACGGTCACGGGGACGCCTGCGTCGCGCAATCGCGCGCCGTACTCCTCGCCCTCGTCGCGCAGCGGGTCGAACTCCGCGGTGACGATCGTCGCCGGCGGGAGCCCGTGCAGGTCGTCCGCGCATGCGGGCGCAGCGAGCGCGTCCTTCTCGTTGCCGTCGCGGCCGAGGTACTGGGCCCAGAACCAGCGCAGGCTCGGCTCGTCGAGCACGTAACCCTCGCCGTTCTCGCGGTGCGACGCGCTCGCGCACGACGGGTCGAGCGCCGGATACACGAGCACCTGCGCGCGGAGCGCCGGCCCACCGCTCTCACGCGCCCGCAGCGCGACCGCAGCGGCGAGGTTGCCGCCCGCGCTGTCGCCCATGACCGCGACGCGGTCGGGATCACCGCCGAGCCCCGCCGCGTGCTCCGCGACCCACGCGACCGCCGCGTACGCGTCGTCGAGGGGGACCGGATACGGGTGCTCCGGTGCGAGCCGGTACTCCACGCTGACGACGAGCGCGCCCGCGGCGCGCGCGAGCCGCCGGCAGATCAGGTCGTGCGTGCGGATGCTCATCGAGACCCAACCGCCGCCGTGGAGGTACACCACGACGGGAAGCGGGTCGCCGACGCCGACGGGTTCAGGGGCGTAGACACGTACGGGGATGTCGCCGTGCGGGCCGGGTATCGCCTGGTCCGCGACGGCCTCCACGTCGACGGGCTCGCCCGCGCCGATCGACGCGAACGTCATCTCGCCGGCGCGGAGGTCGGTGATCTCGACCTCCCACACCTTCGGCGCGTCGACCGACGCCATCTGGTCGACCATCTGCTTCGCGGCTGGGTGCAACGGCATGCGCGGAACGGTAACGCGCGTCATGTCCCCGTGATCTCAGGCGATGTTCATGGCGCTCCCAGGCCGCGTCCAGGTTCGTGTCGGATCGTGACCGTGCCCGGATGGACCGGGCTGCACGAACGGAGGAGAGCCCATGACGTTCGATCGTCATCGTCTGAGAACGTGGGTCCTCACCGGCGCGGCCGCGATCGGCATCGCGGTCGGTGCGGCGGGGATCGCGAACGCCGCGACCACCGGGTCGTCGTCGTCCGGGAGCAACGCGAACGCGCCGGCTGCGACGGCGCCCGACCCGGCGACCGTCGCGCACGGTCCGGGTGAGACGTTGCTGACGGGTACGACGGCCGACAAGGTGCGCGCGGCTGCGACGGCCGCGGAGCCGGGAGCGACGATCATCCGCGTCGAGACCGACTCCGCCGGTTCGCCGTACGAGGCGCACATGCGCAAGGCCGACGGCACCGAGATCACGTTGAAGATCGACTCGAGCTTCAAGGTGACGGCGACCGAGAACGGCTTCGGCGCCGGTCCCGCCGGTGCGCAGAACGGCGGTCCCGCCGGTGGCCAGGGCGGTCCGTCGGCCGGGTACGGCCCCGCGGCGTAACCGTGCGACGAGGGGTCCGGTGACCGCGGGCCGGACCCCTCGCGCGCTTCACGACCGCTTCGCGCGGAAGTGGGGGATGACCTTCTCGCCCCACTGGCGGATGGTCTCCATGCACGCCGCGTGCGGGACGGTCCCCATCTGCACGAGGCACATGATCTCGTCGGCGCCTGCTTCCTGCAGCTGCTCGACGTACGCGATCGCGCGGGCGGCCGTGCCGTACGCATGATCGATGTTGAACGTCGCCGTCGTGTTCGGGCTCACCGGGATGTTGGCCTCGTGCAGCTTCGCGACGATCTCCTCCCGTTCGCGCGTGATCGCGGCGACGTTGTCCTCGTCCTCGGTGTCTTCCGCGGGCGCGGGACCGCCGCCGTACCAGTGCGCGATCGCCTCCGCGAAGAACCGCTGACCGCGCGCACCCACGCGCAGCGCCTCGTCGCCGTCGTCGAGGACGATCGTCGGGCAGAGGGCCGAGAAGTGGTCGTTGACGACCGTCGACACGAACCGCTCGCCGGTACGGGTCGCGATCGCGTCCCGGTAGATCTTGTGCAGACCCGCGACCTCCTCGACGCCGGCAAACCCGAGGACGAGCGCGCCGATGCCGTACTCGGCCGCAAGCGCGACGGTGTCGCGCTTCGTGCACGCGAGGAACAGCGGCGGATGCGGGCGTTGCAGCGGTCGCGGCAGCACGTAGTGGGGACCCCGGTTCGCGATCGGTTCAACGGTCAGCAGCTTGCCGTGCCACTCGAACGTGTCCTGTTGCCACATGTGGCCGATCATCCGCAGCGCTTCCTCAACCTCCTCGTACGTGCGCTCCGGATCGACGCCGCACAGCGACATCTCCTGCAACGTCGCGCCGCGTCCTGCGCCGAGGTCGAGGCGTCCCCCGGAGAGGGTGTCGAGCATCGCGGCCCGCTCACCGACGCGGACGGGATGGTTGTAGTTGAACGGCATGCAGACCACGCCGTGACCGATCCGGATGCGTGACGTGCGCGCCGCGACCCAGGTCAGGAAGATCTCGGGCGCGCTCATGTGCGCGTACCAGCGCAACGCGTGGTGCTCGACGGCCCAGACCCGGTCGAAGCCCATCGACTCGGCGAACACGGCCTGCTCGACGCAGCTCTGCAGCACCTCGCGCTCGCGCTCGGCGGTCGGGTGCGCCATCTGGGCCTCGAAGATCATCGAGAACTGCACGTCGGGGACCTCCGGAGGCGAGGCGGGCGGCTATTCCGATATTTGTTGTATCTGAATCCGCCGGCCGGGGCAACCCGGCTGGTCACGCCCAGTCGATGACCTGGTCGAGCACCTCGGGCAGGAGCTCGTCGAGACGGTGCAGGGCGACGTCGAGCGACGCGCGGGTGAGCGCCTCGGCGCGCGCGCCGTCGCCGGCCGCGATCGCGTCGACGATCGCGCGGTGCGCGGCCCACACGTCGCGCCGTTGCGCCCGCGGGGTGAGCGGGACGCGGAGGCGTTCCTCGTAGAGCTCGAGCAACCCGTTCCCCAGGAGGTCGACGACGCGGTTCCCCGATGCGCCACCGATCGCGGCGTGGAACCGTGTCGCGAGGCGCGTGTAGGCGACGTCGTCGTCGACGTCGGCCTCCTCCTCGGCCGCGAGCACGTCGCGCAGGCGCGCGAGACCGGCTTCGTCGTGACGGACCGCGGCCAGACGCGCGGCCATTGGCTCGAGCTCGAGACGCGCCTCGATGAGCTCCCGGTACGTCGTCCCCGACAGGCGGAAGAACAGGCTCGCCATCTCCCCGAACGCGGACGCCGTGACCGTCCCGACGACGGGACCGCCGCCCGGTCCGGGCTTCATGCGCAGGAGGCCGTGCACCTCGAGCACCCGCAGGGCCTCACGCAGCGCGGGCCGTCCGACGCGGTAGCGCTCGAGCATCGCCTGCTCGCTCGGGAGCATCTCGCCCGGCGTGAGATGCTGCTCGACGATGTCGCGCACGATCTCGCGGGCGACGAGCTCGGACGTCTTACGGCTGCGGTGTCTGAACCGATCGTCGCCGGGGACGGTATTCACGCGCAAAGGGTAAATGGAGGACGTCGCAGTGGGTCGGTTGGACGGCAAGGTCGCGGTCGTGACGGGTGCGGCACGCGGGCAGGGCGCCGCCGAGGCGCGGCTGTTCGCAGCCGAGGGCGCGTTCGTCGTCCTGTGCGACGTCCGCTTCGACGACGCGCGCCACGTCGCCGGCGAGATCGGCGATCGGGCGCATGCACTGTCGCTCGACGTCGCCGACGAGACCAGCTGGGTCGCCGCCGTCGAGCAGGCCGTCGACCGCTTCGAGCGCATCGACGTGCTCGTCAACAACGCGGCGATCTACCGCTCGGGGACGCCGCTCGTATCCACGACGCTCGAGGACTACCGGTCGCTGATCGAGGTGAACCAGATCGGCGTGTTCCTCGGGATGCGCGCGGTCGCGCCCGTGATGACGCAGCACCATGCCGGGTCGATCGTGAACGTCTCGTCGCTCGCAGGGATGAACGGCCAACCCGGCGCGGTCGGCTACGTCGCGTCGAAGTTCGCGGTGCGCGGGATGACGAAGGTCGCCGCGTTGGAGCTCGGCCCCCTCGGGATCCGCGTGAACTCCATCCATCCCGGCGTGATCGACACCCCGATGATCGAGGGCGCGGTCGAGCGCTTCCCGACCCGGCGGCTCCCCGCGCAACGCGTGGGTCAGCCCGAGGACGTCGCGTCGCTCGCGCTCTTCCTCGCGTCCGACGAGTCGAGCTTCTGCACGGGCGCCGAGTTCGTCATCGACGGCGGCCACAGCGCCGGCATCGGCTTGCCACTTTGATGGTCGCGCTCGCTCGGCGCCGGGATGCCCGCTGCCGCCCTTCGGGACGCTCGCCGCTCCTGCGCCAACAGCTCGGGGCGTTCGGGGGATGGCGCTTCCTAACGCGCGGATGCGCTCGCGGCGGCCGAGCTCGCGATGTCCTTCGCCCACCGGTAGTCGGGCTTCCCGCTGGGCGAGCGCTCGATCTTCTCGACGAGGTGCAGCTCGCGCGGGACCTTGTAGCCGGCGATCCTGGTCCGGCAGTGCGTCTGGACGTCCTCGAGCGTCGGCGTCGTCCCCGGCCTCGGCTCGACGACCGCGCAGACGCGCGAGCCCCACCGCTCGTCCGGCACGCCGACGACGACGACGTCGTATACGTCGGGGTGGGACTTCACCGCACCCTCGACCTCCTCGGGGAAGATCTTCTCCCCGCCCGAGTTGATGGACACCGACCCGCGACCGAGCAACGTGATCGTCCCGTCCGCCTCGATCGTCGCGAAGTCACCCGGGATCGAGTAGCGCGTCCCGTCGGGTGCGGTCACGAACGTCGCCGCGCTCTTCTCGGGATCCTTGTAGTACTCGATCGGGATGTTGCCCTTGCGCGCGAGCTTGCCGACCTTCCCGGAGCCAGGCTCGATCGGGTTCAGGTCGTCGTCGAGCACGACGGTGTCGCGGATCGCGGTGACGGTCGGGCCGCCCTTCATCGCGGTCTTGCCCGCCTGGATCATCGTGTAGCCGTTCGAGCCGCTCTCCGACGCGCCGATCGCCTCCGTGACGATGAGGTTCGGGAAGCGGCGCATGAAGTCCTCCTTCACGGAGGGCGAGAAGAGCGCCGCGGTGCTGCTCAGCGCGATCCACGAGGACAGGTCGTACGTGTCGGGGCCGACCTCGTCGAGCGCCTCGAGCATCGGGCGTGCCATCGCGTCACCGGTGATCATGATCGCGGTGACGCGCTCCTGCTCGACGAGCTCGAAGACGCGCTTCGGGTCGAACTTCGCCATGAGCACGACGCGGTTGCCGACGACGCCACCACCCATGACGCTCCACTGGGACGCGCCGTGCATGAGCGGCGCGATCGGCATCATCGTCATCTGCATCGGGTTGGCGAGGCCCTTCTCGACCATTGCCTCGGGCCGGTCGATCCGCGTGTTCGTCACCGGGTCGATGCCGCCGCCGAGCGCGAAGAACACGTCCTCCTGCCGCCACACGACGCCCTTCGGCATTCCCGTCGTGCCGCCCGTGTAGAGGATGTAGCGGTCGTCGGGACTGCGCGGGCCGAAGTCCCGCTCGGGTGAGGCGGCCGCCAATGCCTCCTCGTAGTCCACGGAGTCGAGCCC
>Ga0070739_10002446_pt1 | contig 25030 bp, 21 predicted proteins | sample Coa_R1_7_FD_66445 | JGI IMG/M metagenome (GOLD analysis project Ga0070739, IMG submission 66445) | Surface soil microbial communities from Centralia Pennsylvania, which are recovering from an underground coalmine fire - Coalmine... | ecosystem: Environmental > Terrestrial > Soil > Unclassified ...
CATGCCCAGGCGGCCAGGATTCAGGAAGCGGTCGAAGAGGAGGTTGTGGGCGAGGGGATCGACGGTGGTGATGCCCAGAACATAGGCGATGATCGAGTCGGCGGCCGAGCCGCGGCCGGCGCAGCGGATGCCGCGCTCGCGGGAGAAGCGGACGATGTCCCAGACGCAGAGAAAGAAGTCCGAGAGGCCCATGCGTTCGACCACGTTCAGCTCGTACGCCAGGCGGTTGACGGCCTCGGGGATCAGCGGCTGATACCGTTCGCGGAGGCCCTGGTTGCAGAGCGAGTACAGGTATGAGAAGGCGGTCTCGCCTTGGGGCACGGCAACCTCAGGCGGCCGGCACTCGGTGGCCAGCAGTGATGCCTCACCACCGAGCACGTGGCATCGGGCGGCGATCTCGACCGAGGCCTGGAGGGCCGCATCGGTGGTTTGAGCCGGCAGCGCCTTGAACGCCAGGCGCAGATCCCCGGCTGTCTTGAGGTAGTACTCGGCGTTTCGGTGCCTGACTTCAGTCCAGCCGTCGAGCGTGGTGGTGGTTTGGATGCAGGCCATGAGGTCGCGCAGCCGGTAGCTCTCCGGAGTGGCATAGTGGACGTCGTTGGTGATCACGCAGCCGAGTCCGGTGCGGTGGGCGACCTCGACCAGCCGCAGGTTGCGGGCATCATCACCGGGGAGCAGGTGGTGCTCCAGCTCGATCCAGAAGTTTTCCCGCCCGAAGATCTCGGCGTAGACGCCCGCGACCTGCACGGCATGCTGGAGATCGGTCGAAGCCCCTTCCGGGAGCGCGCTGGCCACCTCGCCCCGACAGCAGCCTGAGAGGGCGATGACGTCCTGGGTCAGCGGGACCAGGTCGGGAAGCGAAATCTGGGGGTCATCCTGGTGATCCAGCTGAGCCCTGGTGACGATGCGGCACAGGTTGGAGTAGCCCTGCCGGCTGGTCGCCAGAAGCACCAGGTGATACTTCTCGCGAGCCCGGGCGGTCCCGCTGAGGAGATGTGAGCCTTGCACGTCGATCTCGACGCCGAGGATGGGCTTGACGTTGAGGGCGGTGGCGGCCTGCATGAACCGAACGGCTCCGTAGAGCCCATGATGATCGGTGAGCGCCAGTGAGCCCATTCCCAGCTCTCCGGCCCGCTCCAGCAACCGCTCCGGCGGCGAGGCGCCGTCGAGGAAGCTGAAGTTGCTGTGGACGTGCAGGTGGACGAAGTCGGGTTTCGGGTTTCGAGTTTTGATCAACATCCGGTTTCGATCTTTGAGCCGAGTTTGAGAGGAGTGCACATTGAACATTGAACATTGAACATGCCTCCGCCAAGGCTCCTTGAACCTTCAGACTTCGAGCTCACTAGTCCCAGACTCGTTCGAGGAACCATTGTTCACCCTGTCGGTAGATGTCGAAAAGCTCCAGCTCGTCGCATTCGATGGAGTAGTGGACGCGCTCGATTTCCTGACGCCACCAGTCTGCTTGGACAATCGACCGTTCGTGAACGGTCAGGATCCGTCGCCAGCGATTGCGCCACCTGAACCGGCGGAGCCGGCCGTCGACGGCTTCAACTTCGATTGGAGCGTGATAGAGCTTGGTCAAAATGAGTTTCGAGTTTCCAGTTTCGAGTTTCGGATTCGGTGCTTCGAGTTTCGGGTTATGGGGTTTCGGGTTTGAGGTTTGGCGCTTGGAGCTGCGAGCGTGGGAGTTGGAAACATCCGCTCATTCCAGGCCCTCCGCCCACTCGAACCGCCGCTCCTCCAGTACGCTGTCCACATCGACGGCGGCCAGGTGCCGGAAGGGCGTGGCTCCGAAGCGACGCTTGAGCAGAGCTTCCTGCCGCTGTAGCCGGCCCCAGCGGGGGTCGGTTCGATCCCGGGCATTGAAGCGAAAGAGGGTGAGCTGCTCGGGAGGCGCGAACTGGCGCATCTCGAGCTGCAGCTCCGCCCCCGGCTGAGCCGTCGCGGTCTTGGCCTCGATGTCCGAAATCAGCCGCTCGAGCAGCCGGCCCGTGATCTCACGCAGCGAGCGCTCGTCTCGCAGGGGCCGGCTCGCCGCCAGGCGGCTCCCGGCACGGACGATTCTGAAAGGATCCGGTTCGGCGCGCGCACCGACATCTGTCAGAGCGAGGGAGGGCATGGGCGGTTCTGATCGCGGCCGGTGGGTTGACGGGCGTCGCGGCTGCGGAAGCATGGAGTGGATCCGCGGCTCTTGGCTCGGAAACCAATCGGCTTGAGGCGGATGGTCATTCATGGCTGTTCGAGCTCGGGCCGGATCGATCGGCAGCGGGGTTCCTGAGGACGGCCCGGTTCCCGTTCCGGAGGCGGTTCGCGGATATCGAAGGGTCAGAATGAGCAGCTGACCGGCCATGTTCCGCCGCTGAAGCTCGGATGAGAGGTCCGTGGCCAGAGCTTGGGCGATGTGCGCCAGCGCCTGTCGCGGATCGATCTGGCCGAAATCGTCGTCGCAGGAGCGGCTCACCCGAACGGCCGGCTCTTCCGGAGCCGGCCTGACGGGCCGGTCATCCTCCCCTCTGGAATACCGGCCAAGGCGCTTGCCCAGAGATCCGAACCGGCGTTCCAGTGAGCGCAGCGAGAGTGAGGCCAGGTCCCCGAACGTCCTCAGACCGAGAACTTTGAAGGTCAGCAGGGTATCATCGTCGATCTCCGGAAGGGAGGTGAGGGGCAGGGGAGCCAGAAACTCGGCCTCCCTACCCTGCTCCACCGGCCGGACCCGGAAGACGGAGCCGGCGGCATGCTGCGCGGCGAGCTGCGCGACCAGGCGGTTCGAACCGGCGCCGGCCACTGCGCGAAGCCCGGACACCTGCTCGATCTCCAGGATGATCCTCGAAGCGAGCTGTGCCGGCTCGCCAAAGAGGCGCTCACATCCGCGAACATCGCATGCCGCTTCTCCGCCCTCCAGCCATTCGACCAACGGCGTGTAGGAGAGAAGGATCGCGGTGATCTCGTCGCGCACCTCGCGATAGAAGGCCAGCTCGGGTGAGAGGATGACCGCCTCCGGACAGAGATGGCGCACGTGGGCCAGGCTCATGCCCGCGCGAACCCCGTACTCGCCGGCGACGTCATTGGCCATCAGGGCTCTGGCTCCCGCGGCGCTCTTTTCAAGAAAGCCTCCGCCGATCACCACGGGACGTCCCTCCAGCTCAGGGCGCCGCTGCTCTTCGACGGCGATCCAGAAATGAGGAATGGTGATATGGATGATCATGGAGTTTCAGGTTCCAGGGCTCTGTTACTTATTAGAACATAAGTTCTAGTTACCAGGGAGTTACCCTCCAGGCCCGATCACCAGGACTCCAGGCTCTGAGCTCCTCCTCGATAGAATCGAGGGCCGCATCGAGGAGTCACATTGCCTCTGACCCAGGAGCCGCTCACCCTCCAGCTCGCCCGCCCGTTCACGATCGCGCGAGGCACCCAAACCGAGGCCGGCAACGTGCTGGTTCGACTACAGGACGATGGGCTCGAAGGGCTGGGAGAGGGCGCCCCATCCGAGCACTATGGCGACACCTATGACTCGACCGCTGCCTTCCTGAAGTCCGCGGCCGGCCAGATCTCCGCGGGCGCCCCCATCAGCTCGGTCCACGAGTCCCTCGACGGCATCGCCCGCCTCAACCCAGCCGCCAAGGCGGCGGTCGATATGGCCTGCTATGACCTCTTGGGAAAACGGCTCGGGGCACCGGTATACGAGCTGCTGGGACTGGATCCGGCGAGAGCGCCCCGCACATCCTTCACCATTGGCATTGATTCACCCGACGTCATGGCCCAGAAAGCCGGGGCGGCGGCGGGGTTTCCAATCCTCAAGGTGAAGGTGGGAACTGATCGTGATATCGAAAACCTCGAGGCCATCCGCTCGGTCAGTAATGCCGTCATCCGGGTGGACGCCAACGAGGCCTGGCATCCGAAGCAGGCCGTCGCCGCTATCACCGAGCTGGATCGCTTCGACATCGAGCTCGTCGAGCAGCCGGTACCCGCCGCAGACCTCGCCGGGCTCGGATACGTGCGTGACCGTTCGCCTGTTCCGATCATCGCCGACGAGGCAGCGGTAATCCCGGCGGATGTCCCTCGGGTGGCTCCGTTCGTCGACGGCATCAACATCAAGCTGATGAAGTGCGGCGGCATCTATCCCGCCCTACAGATGATCCACACGGCGAGAGCGCACAATCTCCTGGTCATGATGGGCTGCATGATCGAAAGCTCGCTGGCCATTACGGCGGCGGCCCAGCTCTCGCCCCTCCTCGATTTTGCAGATCTGGACGGTCACCTGTTGATTCGAGACGATCCGTTTGAGGGTGTAAGCGTCCACGAGGGCCGCCTGGTTCTCCCCCACGGTTCGGGGCTCGGGGTCGAGAAGAGGGGCGGATGACGGCTGAGCCCAACGAGCTTTTCCATACGACATCACTTCCGAATGGACTGACGCTGGTGGGTCAGCACCTGCCGGGTGTGCAGTCGACGGCCATCGGCTACTTCATTGGTGCCGGCGCTCAGGATGAGGTCTGGGAGCAGGCGGGTGTGGGGCATCTGGCCGAGGCGACGATGTTTCGCGGCACCAATCGACATTCATCGCGAGAGCTAACCGAGCGCTTCGACTCCTTGGGAATCGCCCGTTCGTCCAGCAGCGGCGTCGAGATGTCGGCCTTCACGGCGGTGCTCCTCGACGCTCATGTGCTCTCAGCGCTCGAGCTTTTGACTGAGGTGGTAACGGAGCCGGCGTTTGCCGATGAGGAGATCGACGCGGTGCGGGCGTTACAGCTCCAGGAGATTGGCCAGCGCGAGGATCAACCCGCGCAGCTGGCGATGGAGCATGTCCGGCAGCTGTATTTTGCCGGCAGTCCACTCTCCCATGATGTTCTGGGGAGCCGAGACTCCGTCTCGGGCCTGACCCGAGATCAGGTCGTCGACTACTGGAGCCAACACTATGCGGCCGGCAATGCGGTATTGGCCATCACCGGTTCGTTCGATTGGGACTCATTCGCCAAGCGAGCCGGCGAGATCACGGCGGGCTGGGAGCCCGGGACCGGCAGAACACGGGTCGAGCCTCCGGCGGTCAATCCCGGTGTCGTGGTGGAGCAAAACGAGACCGCTCAGGAGAACCTGGCCTTCGCCTTCCCCGGTGTACCTCAGGGCGACGACCGGTTCTACGCGGCGGCGCTGGTTGCCATGGTCCTCGGAGGGGGCATGAACTCCCGACTCTTCACTGAGGTCAGGGAGAAGCGTGGCCTGGCCTACTCCGTCGGCTGCCGCTTCGACGGCATGGAAACCGCCGGGATCAACCGCATCTACGTGGGCACCCAACCGGAGCGAGCTCATGAGAGCCGTCAGGTGGTGCGATCGGAGGTCGAGCGTCTGTCCAGGGACTCGGTGACCGCTGACGAGCTCGATAGAGCCAAGGTCCGGCTCAAGAGTGCGGTGGTGATGAACGGCGAGAGCACCGCCAACCGTCTGAGTGCGGCGGCCCGCGACTGGTGGTACCGTGGCCGCCTCCGCAGCCTCGCCCAGGTGCGGGAAGAGATCGACGCTGTGAGCCTCGATCTCATCCGTGAGTACCTGGATTCGATCCGTCCGGCCGAGAACCTGGGGCTCGTGGCCATCGGACCGCTCGCTGCCGCCGATCTGGGCGTGGAGCAGCGGGCGTTCGAGGTCAAGGCCGAATAGTGAACGTGGAAGTGAAATGGCTTGCGCGACCTGACCAAGGCGCCGGCCGGCCTCGTGGTCGCCTCTTATCTTCAATGTGCAATCTCCGTCGGATTCTGTGGAAGGAGCCATGGCTGTAGTTTCGCGAAGTGAAAGCACTCTTCTGGTGGAGCAGCTGCCCAACGGGCTGCAGATCCTCGGCCAGCGTATCCCGGGAGTCGAGTCGGCGGCTGCGATGTTCTGGGTAAACACCGGCACGCGCGACGAGCCGCCTTCCTGGAACGGGATCTCCCACTTCCTCGAGCACATGGCCTTCAAGCGGACGGCGACGCGCACGTACGAGGACATCAACAGAGAGTTCGAGGAGATGGGCGCCGAGAACAACGCCTTCACCTGGCTCGAGATGACCGCGTTCTACGCCAGGGTCCTGGGTGACCAGCTTCCGCATGCCGTCGAGCTGCTGGCCGACCTCACCCGCCCCGTGCTTGACGGATCCGATTTCGACCAGGAACGACAGGTCATCCTGGAAGAGATCGCCCGTCACCAGGACCAGCCCTACTCACTGGTCGTCGACGAGTTCCTGCAGGCTTGCTTTCCCGATCAACCGTTGGGCCGGCCGACGCTCGGCACCGCCGACACCATATCCGCCATGAAGGTCGAGGATATGCGCACCTACTGGCGGGAGCGGTATGGGCCCGCGAATACCATCATGGCCGTCGCCGGCAACTTCGATTGGCACCAGCTCACTCGCCAGGTCGAGGAGCTGAGTGCGAGCTGGCATCCTGGGAGCTGGAAACGGGCGGAGGTCCCGACCTCAGCGGTCGCCGGAGTGCGGGTCCTTACGAGTACGCGCTGGAATCAGCAACACATAGTCCTCGGCTCACCCTCGATTCCTCGAGGCGACGGCGACTACTACGTGGCGGCCGTGCTCGCCAACATCCTCGGCGACGATACCGGCTCACGGCTCTACTGGGCTGTGAACCAGACCGGACTCGCCGACGTCGTCGGCTCCAGTACGCTGACCTTTGTCGGCGCCGGATTGTTCTATACGATTGTCGTGACTGCGCCCGGGAAAGCCACCGAGGCGCTGGACGTGACCCGTCAGGAGATCGAGCGCCTGCAGTCGGGACCCATCGAGGCGGAGGAGGTCGAGCGAGCCAAGACCAAGTTGCTGACCTCGGTGGTAATCGAGGGCGAGAGCACCAGGGCACGCATGATGGGGTTGGTCGATTCCTGGCTATCCCATGGACGGCTCGAAACCCTGGAGGAGGTACGCGCACGTATCGAGGCCGTTAGCGTGGCCGACCTGCAGCGACTGCTGGAACGATACCCGCTTACCGAAGAGCAGGTCCTAACGGCCCTCGGCCCGCTCGACCAGGCAACCCTAGCCGCTTAGCTCGCAGCGGAAGTTCACTCCGGACCCGTCTGTGCTACCGAGTGTGGGGATGAGTTGGGGTGGCCCCGTTCGCCGTGACCACGTCGAAGCCGTCAGGTGTATTGAGATAGCCCGGCCGCGTGCCGGGAGTGCCTGTGTGACCGTACTGCCAGACGATGGTCTTGGTCACTGGATTGATGACCACCATCCGGTGGCGGTAATCATCGTTGACCATGAGGAAGCCGTTCGGCAGTCGCTCGGACAGACTGGGGTGGTCAAGCATGCCGTTGCCCGAGGTCACGTGATAACTCCATAGCACTCGACCGGACCGGTTGAATTCGTAGAGACCGCCGGGCCGGGAATAGTCACACACCAGGTAGCGATCGGGGCCAATCTGCTGCGGATCGGAGGGATAGCTGATCGGCAGCTGAGTGGTCCATACCAATCGGCCCCCAGGCGTGTACTCGGAAATCCAGGAGCCATTGATCTCAGAGATCAGGATGTTCCCGTCTGCCAGCGGTGTGTCGCCGTTGGGGGATGCCAAGGCCGAGGGCGGGCTGTGCACACAATCACCGGTGGTGCCGATCTGGCCCGCGATCTGATGATTGGGCTTGATGAAGAGCACGCGGCAGTTCTGTATGTCCGCCACCACCACCTCGCCGTTTCTGAGCAGATAGGCGTCGTCAGGCTCCTGCAGGTAGCCGGGAGCGCTGCCGGCAACTCCGGGAACCCCGTATGACCAGAGCACGCGACCCGAGGGGAACCCGATCTGCACGATGGTGTCGTTGGCCTCCTGGTTAACCACGATACGAGTGCCGTGATCGGCGAAGAAGGCGTCATCCGGAAAGTAAAAGCCTCCAACGGGCGGCGCCTTGCCTCGGGACGGATAGGTCCACAGGACCTGCTTGGCGCGGTTGACAAGGAGCAGCCGGTCATTGCCTCTATCGGCGATCAGCAGCCGGCCGTGAAAGGGGAAATCGTCAGGGACTCTGGCGGCCGCCTCGCCTGAACGTGGATGGAGCTCGACGACCGAAGGCTGCGGTGCCCAGTTCTCACCCCCGATGAGGTACGCCGACCGGCCCAACGTCACAGCGGCCATGTCCGAAAGCGCGATGGGAAGCCACCCGGCAAGACGAACTCTCTTACGGGCAGGATCGAAGCTCCAGATACGACGCTGGGCCGCCAGGCCCGAGCGCCCACCCGCGACATACAGGTGATTGCCGAGATGAAAGGCGCTGGCATGGGCCAACCGCAGCGGCAGGTGGCCGACGATGGCTACGGCCCCGCGACCCGGATCTATCTCCTGGATGGCGGAGACGGGTCCGCCGGCCGCTCCCTGTCCACCGAATACGAAGATTTTGCCTCCAATGCCCGCAGCGGCGGCATAGCGGACAGGTACGCGAAGGTGCGCCACAACGCTGAAGTGGATCCCGTCTGCCGTCTGCAGCACGTCGCCGGAGAGGCGGATACCGTCGTATCCTCCGAGGATGTAGGTCTGCCGACCCATGGTTACGGCGGTGAGGTCGGATCGCGCCTGGGGCAGGCTTCCCACAACGCCACCAAAGCGCCCGCCCGCCGCCTGTACCACCGCCAGGCTACTGGTCGATCCGCCCCCGAAGACCAGGAGCCGGCCGTTCCGCCAGACGCCGCCAGCGTCGTGAACGGGAACCGGAAGAGCCCCGAGAGGCACCTCAACCCCTGACTTGGGATCGAGGCTCCAAACCTGGTTTGCCGACGAGCCGCTGGGTGTCAGGCCGCCCGCGATGATGAGTCTCCGTCCCGAGACGGCAGCCACCGCCCGGCTGATGGGCGCGTTGAGCTGCCAGGCAGGCAGTTGCGCCGCGAGCGACGGTGGCGCTGGATCTGGAGGAGGCGGGTCGGGGGTGCTGATGAGCACCGGACGGCCGTCAGGCGTACCACAGGCGCTCAGCGCGAGGGCCAGAACGACCAGCTTCCACATCTTCTGAAGGAGTGGCTTGCTTCGCTCGGGTCCTGCGCCGTTTCTCGTGTCGCTGGAAGGAACCCGCACTAAGGCTTGCGCCTCATTGCTGCGCTTCTGCTCCCGCGACGACTCAAACGATCCACCCCTTCACTTCGCGGCCCACGAACTCTCCCTATCACTCTACGGTGCCAAGATTGGACGGCGGTTGTTAAGGAGCCAGTGCCGGACTGGGCTGGCATGGCCGGCTCCGTCTGGCAGTCTCGCCGCCACGTTCGAGGGTGAAGCTGAGGGTGACCAGGAGACCGGCCGTTACTACTTGGAGCGAGTGTATAGCTCCAGCTGGATGTTGTCCGGGTCACGGAGAGCGATGAACCAGCCCGTCTGGCCTTCGGTGATATCGGAGTGCGGCACGCCAAGGCCGTCAAGGCGCGCCACCCACCGGTCCAGCTCCGCCCTGTCGGCGACCGTGAAGGCAAGATGGTCCATCCCCGTGCGGAACTCGCTGAACCGCTCGCCCTGGTTGGACTGATGAAGCGCCATTGCCAGACGGACCGGCGTTCCCGGAATCAGAAAGGCCACCTTGCGGCCCCGTCCCTGAACATCCTCAATCTCGAAGGCCCGCTCGAGGCCAAGAACACGGCTGTACCACTCACCGCTCCGTTCCAAATCGGTCACGGTCAGACCGATGTGGTGAATGCCCGATGGCGCCGGAGGTTCCGAGGTACTCACCCGCCAGTCTACGACTCGAGCCTCGTTGTCGCTTACTCACCTGGTCGGAGTTCCTCCTATTTGTCACACTTGAGATAATGAATGAACGGGCGTATAGCAGGAAAGGAACGGTCATGGAAGACGGTAAGGTGTGGGATGTGCTGATCATCGGCGGAGGTCCTGCCGGTTTATCGGCTGCCCTATACGCGGCCCGGGCTCTGCGCAGCACGCTGGTACTCGAGGCCGAGATGCCGGGTGGGCAGATCGCAACCACCGGCGATGTCGAGGACTACCCCGGCATCATCCACACCACCGGTCCCGAGCTGTCGATCATGATGCAGACTCATGCCGAGCACTTCGGGGCCACTGTGGAGATCGGCGAGCGCGTCAGTAATGTCGACCTCAACGGCGAGACCAAGATCGTGCAGACGGAGTCGGGAAAGACCTACCATGCCCGCACCGTGATCGTGGCCACCGGGGCAGCACCGAGAACGCTTGGCGTGCCGGGAGAGGACCTGCTCCGTGGGCGCGGCGTTTCTTACTGCGCGGTCTGCGACGGGCCCTTCTTCAGAGACCGCCATGTGGCCGTCGCCGGTGGCGGCGATGCGGCGTTCGACGAGGGACTCTATCTCACGAAATACGCCTCCAAGGTGACCATCATTCACCGTCGGGACGAGTTCCGGGCCCAGAAGATCCTGGTAGACAGGGCCAAGCGCAATCCCAAGATCGATTTCATCCTCGATACGGTCATCGACCGTATCAACGGCTCCGACAGGCTTGAGTCCATCCTCATGCGGAACGTGAAGACCGGCGTGACCGAGACCCTCGAGCTCGGTGGGCTGTTCGTCTACATCGGCAGCGAACCCAACACGAGCCTGTTCACCTCCTGTATCACGGTGGATCGGGCGGGATTCATCGACACCGATGAGAACATGGCCACTGAATGCGACGGAGTCTTCGTCGCCGGGGACGTGCGCCGGAATCCGCTCAAACAGGTGGTTACAGCGGGCGCCGACGGCTCCATCGCCGCTCTCACGGCCGACAAGTACCTCGATCTCCTGGAGGAGGGAGATACGCCCGACGAGGCAGAGGCCATCGCCACGTCTAAAGCCACCTGGAAGACGGAATACTAGCGGGTTTCGGGTTTCGGGTTCGAGTCTCCGCTACAGGCCGGTCGCGCATGTTGTCGTGCCGTCTAGACTCTGGTGCCTTAATTTGACAATCACGGGAAGCGCGCATGCCGAAGAGTAGAGACGATGCCTACGCGCTCATGACCGAGTGGACCCAGAACGAAGCGCTGCAGAGGCACATGCTGGCCGTCGAGGCGGCGATGCGCGCCTACGCCGGCAGGTTCGGCGAGGATGAGGACCTCTGGGGAATGGCCGGACTCCTGCACGATTTCGATTATGAGAGGTATCCCTCGCTGGAGGAGCACCCGGCGGTGGGCACCAAACTCCTGGAGGAGCAGGGCTATCCCAAAGATGTCGTCTACGCCATCCGAACCCACAACGACCGCCTCGGGTATCCGCGCGCTCACCTGATGGACCGGGCACTGTTTGCCGTCGACGAGCTGTCCGGTTTCATCACCGCCGCGGCCCTGGTACGTCCCGACAAGAGCATCATGAGCCTCGAATCGAGATCGGTGCGCAAGCGCATGAAGGACAAAGCGTTTGCCCGACAGGTCAGCCGCGAGGACATCATCCAGGGCGCTGAAGGGCTGGGCGTGGACCTCGATGAGCATATCGCCTTCGTCATCAAGGCCATGCAGACGATCGCCTCCGATCTCGGACTCGAAGGTCAGCCACCGCCGGACGCCTCGACGTGATCCGGAGGCCCATCTCATGGGGAAGGCTGGCGGCGGCCGGCAGCCTGGTCGCGATTGCGCTGGCGGCCCTTGCGGTCCTGCTCCTTCATCCGGCTGGGAGCCCCTCCCGTGAGGGAGTTCAGAGTCCCGCGCGTCCGCGACGGGTCCACGTTACCCCGACGGAAATGCCTCATCAGCAGCTCAGCAAGGCGACTCAGCGGCGGATTCACCGGATCGAGGTCCAGACCATGGGACTCCGCCACCTGAAGCAGCTGCGGAGTGTCCGGGTAGAGTTTCTCGGGAACCGGGCGTTCAACCACTTCATTGCCGGAACCTACAAGCAGGCGAACTCCAATAGCCAGCTCCACATTGCCGATGTCGAGGATGTGATGCTCGGCTTGATCTCGCCGCGCCTCAACCTGGCCAAGGTCGTGACGGGTGGTCTGACGTCGCAGGTGGTGGGACTGTATGACAAGCATCGAAAGGTGCTCTTCATCCGCAACACCGGCCGCGCGCTGACGGTCAACCGCTGGGTGATCGCGCACGAGTTCACACACGCGCTACAGGATCAGCATTTTGGGCTGTCGAAGGTAGAGCCGGACCAGAGCCACTGGAAGCTCAAGAACTCAGACGCCGAGCTGGCGCAGCACTCATTGATCGAGGGCGACGCCGTCAACATCCAGTACACCTATGCCCGCACCTTCTACGACCCTCAGGATCTCGCCGCGCTCAATCGCGAGATCGGATCGGTGGGGCCCTCTCATGTCCCGGCGATCATCGAGCAGCAGTTTCAATTTCCCTACCAAGAGGGGCTGTTGTACGTGTACCACCTTCTGCAGTCAGGGGGCTTCAGCCGCGACGACCAGGCCTTCCGGCACCCGCCGAACTCCACCTTCGAGGTTATGTTTCCCGGCCAGAACGTGGTTCCCGCCAACCCCAGGATCAGCAAGCTTGGTGGATCCTTCAAGCCTTGGAAGCGGCGAGACGACGATGTGATCGGCGCCTTCGGCTACTACCAGCTGGTGGAGCGCTGGGAATCACGCGCTAGGGCGAACCAGCTGGCCTCACTCTGGCGGGGCGACCGCTACCTATTGCTCTACCGCCGCGGACATTACGCCATGTACCTCGACGCCTCCTTCGGCACCTCACGCTCCGCCCGCGTTGCTGCATCGATTCTCGAGTCGGCTGTCGCCAAGCGCTTTCATCACCGTTTGGCTCACTTCCATGGAGGCGTCTGGACGGGTGCACATGGGACCTATGTGGCCGCGCGCATCTCCGGTCACAAGGTCTTTATGGCCTACGCTCCCGCGGCGTCGATAGCGCGTTCGATGGTGGTCGCCACGGCCGGGTAGCGGCGAAGCTACTCAGGTCGGAGCCGCCAATGACCGTGGCTGGCGATAGCAGTGCGCTATCGCGATCGCCAGCGCATCGGAGATATCCAGAGGCTCGGGCAACCGGTTGATGGCCAGGATCCGCTGCACCGCCCGCCTCACCTGCTCCTTGGGAGCCCGTCCGTTGCCCGTAAGGCTCGATTTGACCGCCGTCGCCGGGTAATCGAAGACGGGAACACCGGCCTGGGCGGCGGCCAGACAGAGCACGCCACGCGCATGGCCCATGAGAACAGCGGTCATAGGATGTGCGTAGTGAGAGTAGAGCTGCTCTATTGCCAGCGCGTCGGGCCGGTACTGGGCGATCACTGACCGCAGACCTTCATGGAGCAGGTGCAGCCTATCGGGAAGGGAAGCCTCCTGCGCGCCGCCCTCGATCGTGCCTCCCTCGACGAGGGTGACCTGGCTCTGCTCACTGCGGACTACCCCGTAGCCGGTCCTGCCGAGGCCGGGGTCAACGCCGAGGATGATGGGCACACACAGCCCCTTGGTGCGCGGCAGGCCAGCGGCGCAGAAGTCGCAAGGGATAGCGTTCGCCGAACGCTGACGGAGTACCTTGACTATCCACCGCTAGCGGATGTCAACGGCGCTTCTCGCCAGAAACAGGACCATCACAAACAGGCGGTAGGCCTCGAGGCCTGTCTCGCCGCGGAACCGGATCGTTCTTTCGCCCGTCCGCTCGACTCCGGGGACCCACCCGGCGAGGACGGCCATGTCCGCCGACTGGAAGGTCAGCTCGACCGTCGCCGGCGCATCGGCAGGCGGTTGCCCGATCTCTTCGAGCGCCTTCTGGGTGGAATCAAAGATCAGCTCGACAGCCTCGGCAGCCGTCAGGCTCGACGCCGAGAAGCGAGTAATGGACGCCTTCACCGCGACGCCTCGGGCTTCGGGAATCCATCCGGCGGCGTCGTCGACGGTTCGATCGTCGCCCGTGATCATTACCACTGGAACGCCGTAGTAATGGGCGACCATAGCGTTCAAACCCGTCTCTCCCGTCACCCGGCCATTTATCCGGGCCTCCCAGATGATGGCGGGACTATAGCTGTGGGAGAGCACCGAGGCTGAGCCGATGGGCCCATGATAGCCGAGGAAGATCGCCGCGTCGAAGGACTCGTCGAGACCCTCCATCATGTACATCGGCTTGAGGTGGCCGGTGAGGATGCGCGAGCGCTCGAGCGGCTCTTCAGGATCAATGTTGCGCATGGTGGCGTGGGCGTCATTCACCAGAATCTCCTGCGCCCCAGAGATTGCCGCCGCGCGGCAAACCGCGCTCAGCTCTCCCATCAGGAGGCGCCGGCCCATGCCGTAATCGGCGCTTCCGCTGGTGATTTGGTCCCAGTGGACGATCCCGGCCACACCCTCGATATCTGCGGATACGTATACCTTCAGGGGATGACCATGTCCTTGGGAAGGGCATTCAGGTTGCGGATGCCGTCTTCCTCGATCACGACCACGTCCTCGAGCCGTACGCCGCCGACTTCCGGATCATACAGTCCTGGTTCGACGGTGACCACGTCGCCAGGCAGCAGCTCGAAGTCGATCTTGCCCAGGGATGGCAGCTCGTGAACCTCGAGCCCCAGACCGTGCCCGGTTCCATGTATGTACTTAGCGGAGCTGTCGTCGTCGAATCCCTCTTCCTTGAAGGTTTCCACGACCGTCTCGTGGACCTCTCGGCCGTTGACTCCCGGCCCCACCATCTCCAGCGCCCGCGTCTGCGCCCGGCGCACAGCCTCGAACATCCGCTGCAGTCTTGGATCAGGCTCGCCTTTCACGTAGGTTCGAGTGACGTCGCCAAAGTAGCGTGACTCCTGATCCAGCGGAAAAATGTCCAGGATGAGAGGCTCTCCGGGTTTGATCAGTCCGGCTCCAGTCCAGTGAGGATCCGAGCTTCCGGGACCCGGGGCGATGATCATCGACTCGCTGGCGAATCCGTCACGCGCAAAGGAGACCGCCAGCTCGGCTCGTAGCCGCTCGGATGTCAGCGGCACGCCCCGATACACGAGGGTCTGATCTCTCACCTCCGACTCAGCCAAGATTTCGGCCGCCTGCCTGATCGCCTCCTCAGCTCGAGCTTGCGAGCGTGCCAGCGCCTCGATCTCGCCTTGAGACTTGTGCCGGCGTTCGGCGACAAGCAGGTCGGAGTCGGGCAGCAGCTGGAAGCCACGCTCCCGCAGACGGTCGGCAAAGAAAACTGGGAAGGTGGCCTCGACCCGAAACTCCTCGCCCCCGCCCCCGTCGAGAACCGCGGCCATCAGCCTCGCCATGGCCTCTGTTCGATCACCCGTCTCCTGTAGGAAGCGGTCGTAATCGAAGTCGCGGTAGCTGAGCACCCGCGAGACGCGCGCTTCCTTGTCCGCTCGGTCCTTCTCCAAAGGAGACACGACGACGGTATCGGCTTCCTCGCTACGCACAAAGATGAAGGGATCGGGAGCGAGGAAATGGCTGAGATAGTAGATGTTCGGCGTGCGGTAGCTATCGCCGTAAAGGAAGATGGGCGTGCGATCCCTGTGGGGGATGGAACCGTTTGTCATGCCGACGCAGGCCGGCTGCTAATGCCGTTCAATGCCGTCGCGGCCAAGCTGGCGCATGAGCTCGTCGAGGACCTCCTGAGCCTGGCGGGCGACATCTCCCAGTCGTTCGGGCGCGTTCTGGTCTTCGATATCCAGCCGTAACACGTCCATCACCACATTCCACTGATGCGGCGCCAGAGTTACCGTCTCCTGCTCGTCTGCCATCCGTGACCTCTCCCCTTTACGTTGATACTCGTCTCATCGGGCGACGCCGGGATCCAAGCGTTGTCAGCGTTCGGATCTCACGCCCCCATACATCATCAAACCACACCCCCTATGGCACCGCCGGCAACTGGACTCGAGACCGTCGCCCTAGCGTCGGGAAGACTCGTGCAGCGTGATGGGCCTATCGACCGGCAGCTGGCAGTCGAGGCACTCGATCTCGATGGTGGAATGGCCGATTCCGAAGCGCCGGGCAAGGATGAGTCTCAAGTCCGCGAGCAGCGTGGCGGTCGAGGACAGGGACTGTTCGGGAGCCGTAACGTGGGCTGAGAGCAGCCGGACCCCATCCGAGAGCGCCCAGATGTGCAGGTCGTGGACGTCCTCAACGCCGGGCACCTCTCGCATAACGCGAGCCACCTCGCCCACGTCGACTCCTCGCGGCGTGCCCTCCATGAGGATGCGCACGGTCTCGGACACGATGCGCCACGCGCCGACGGCAATAAGAGCCGCAATCAGCCAGGAGACGATCGGATCGACGATGTACGCATGGGTTACGAGGATGACGGCACCCGACACTACGACGCCGATGGAGGCCGCGATGTCGCCGGCGACATGGAGGAGGGCTGCGCGCACATTGAGGTTGCCGCGCTCGGTCCGGAGCCAGGCAGCGATGAGGGTGTTGACTGCTATGGCGGCTCCCGCCGCCAGGATGACGGGCAGGCCGCTCACGTGCTGTGGGTGGCGCAGCCGGCCGTAGGCCTCGAAGGCCAGGAATACGGCGATGACGACAAGGACCACGGCGTTGGCCAGCGCCGCTAGGATGCCGACCCGTTGATAGCCGTAGGTGTTGGCCTCGTCCGCGGGGCGGCCCGCCCGGCGCAGCGCCCACCACGCTAAACCAAGGGCAAAGACGTCGGTGAGTATGTGCCCGGCATCGGAGAGCAAGGCCAGTGAGTTGGCGCGGAATCCGACGAAGGCCTCGATCACAAGGATGATAACGGTGAGACCCAGCGCCGCTCCCAGCCGGATTCCTGCCGTGTCGCCGGTAAGGACTGAATGGTGATGGTGGTGGTTGTCGCTCATGCCGGAATCATACCGAGAAGCCGCGCGGCCGCACTTATCCGCCGCCGCCGGCCGGGTCCCGTGCCTCGTCCTCCGGTAATGCTCGCTCCTCCAATACCCGGCGAAGCCACTCTGCGTCCCGCGTCGGTGTCCCCAGCTTTTGTGCCCGGGCAAGCTTAGAGCCGGCGCCATCCCCGACGATCAGAAAGTCGACCGACCGGCTGATCCCGGGAGCGATTTTCCCGCCCATTTGCTGCAGCGCCCGCTCCGCCTCTCCTCGGGTTATGCCTTCAAGTGTTCCCGTGAGGAGGAAGGTGGTCCCGGCCAGTGGGCCGGCCTGCTCGTCTCGCACATCGGCCGCCATGTTCACGCCCGCTCTCTCCAGCCGGTCCACCAGGTCGAGATTCCTCGGTTCTCGAAACCACTCCGCCACACTCTCGGCCATCTTGTTGCCGATGCCTTCGACGGCTTCCAGCTCATCCACCGTCGCGGCCTTCAAGCGCTCTACATCCGGAAAAGCCGAGACCAGGAGCTCGGCGTTCTGGTCTCCGACGAAGCGAATGCCTAAGGCGAAAACGACATTCTTGAACGGCCGAGCCTTGCTCCGTTCGATGGAGTCCATCAGATTGGCGGCACTCTTCTCTTTGATGCCCGGCAGCTCCATGAGCTTCTCAGCACTGAGCTCGTAGATGTCCGCCGGGTCGTGAATGAGGCCATGGCTCAGCAGCGCGGCGACCAGCCGCCCACCCAACCCACGAATGTCCATTGCGCCTCGGCTGACGAAGTGCGCGATCTGCTCATAGTTTCGGGCCGGACAATTCGGGTTGGGGCAGTACGCGATTGCCTCATCCGGGTCACGAACAATGGTGGTGCCGCAGGAGGGACAGTGTTCCGGAAGATGATAGGGAACCTGAGTGCCGTCTCGATCCTCCGGTAGGGGCTTCACCACCTGAGGGATGACGTCGCCGGCCCGGTGCACGATCACGCGGTCGCCTACGCGTATATCCTTGCGGTTGATGTCCTGCTCGTTGTGCAGAGTTGCCTGGGAGACGGTGACGCCGCCCACCCTTACGGGTGCCAGAACGGCATAGGGGTTCACCGCGCCGGTACGCCCGATATTGATCCTAATCTCGCGCAGGGTCGTCGTCGCCTGCAGGGGTGCAAACTTGTAGGCGATCGCCCATCGGGGCGCTCGGCCAACGAAACCCAGCTGCGATTGAGCAGCCAGGTCGTCGACCTTGAGCACCACGCCGTCGATCTCGTACGGCAGATCCTCGCGCTGGGCGAACATGCTGTCGCAGTACCTCTCGGCGCCGTCGATGGAGTCCAGTCCCTCGATGAGCGGGTTCACGGGCAGACCCCACGATTGGAGGCTCTCGAGCAGCGCCGTCTGGGTGGGAGGTGCTTGGCCGCCCTGAATCCGTCCCAGTGCATAAGTGAATAGGCGCAGTTGGCGGCCTCGGGTGACGGACGGGTCGAGCTGACGGAGGGAGCCGGCCGCCGAGTTCCGGGGATTGGCAAACAGTGGCTGACCCTCGGCCGCCCGCCGCTCGTTGAGTGCTTCGAACGCCATGACCGGCATGTAGATCTCGCCACGGATCTCCACCAGGTCGGGTGGTGAGTCCTCGAGCCGCAGACGGACCTCGTTCACGGTCTTCAGGTTGGGGGTCACGTTCTCGCCCTGAATCCCGTCTCCCCTCGTCGATCCGGTGGTGAGAAGGGCGTGCTCGTAGGTCAGCGAGATGGCGAGACCGTCGATCTTCGGCTCGGCGACGAGTGGTGGCTCGCGCCCGAGAAGCTCAGAGACGCGCCGATACCAGGCTCGCAGCTCCTCGTGGGTGAACGCGTTCCCCAGGCTGAGCATTGGTTCCAGATGGCGATGCGGAGCGAATCCCTCGCTCACCTGCCCCCCAACCCTCTGTGTCGGCGAGTCGGATGACTGTAGCTCCGGGTGCTCGCGCTCGAGGTCGATCAGCTCGCGCATGAGCTGGTCGTACTCGGCGTCACTAATCGTCGGGGCGTCGAGCACGTGATACCGGTAGTTGTGCTGCTCGATCTCGTGACGCAGCTCGTCGACGCGCGCGGCGGCGTCCTCTTGATGGGTTTGGATGTTCGTACTCATGGCATTGCCAAGTCAGCGTCCGCGGGCTTCAGAATCGGGACGACGGCAATAGAGTGTATCCCGGTGCCCGACGCAGAGACCCGGCCGGGTGGCGTGAGCGGGCCTATTGCCCTATGATTGACGAAGAGCGCGACCCAGGCGTCCGGCAGAGTTCGTCGAGGCCGTGAAGGCTGGAGGGAGACGCCGGTGCTGGCCAAGACCTTCAGCAGCGCCATCATCGGCTTGGAGTCAGCGCTGGTAGAGGTCGAGGTGGACATCGACTTCGGCAAGTCGACCGTCGCCATCGTCGGCCTTCCCGACACTGCCGTCGTGGAGGCCAAAGAGCGGGTCCGGGCCGCGATCCGGAACTCAAACCTCAGCTTCCCGCGACATCGGGTCACCATTAACCTGGCCCCGGCCGATCTGCGCAAGGAGGGGCCTTCCTATGATCTCGCCATCGCCGTGGCGATCCTCGTGGCCAGCGGACAGATCGAGCCGGAATCTGTCGAAGGGAGGCTCTTCCTGGGCGAGCTGGCGTTTGAAGGCTCGTTGCGGGCGACCAACGGCATCCTGCCGATGGCTTCGATTGCGCGCCAGCTCAAGCTGAGGGAGGTCTACTGTCCCGCAGTGAACGCCGGTGAGGCGGCGCTCGTCAGCGATATCGACGTCATCGCGGTCGAATCGCTGGGCCAGCTTGCTCGGCACCTGCAGGGCTTCGTCCGAATCCCCGTTTTTGAGCGAGGACATGAGGTACCGGCCGACCCACCCTCATATTCTGCCGATATGGCCGAGATCAGGGGCCAAGAGCACGTCAAGCGTGCGCTGGAGGTGGCCGCGGCCGGATCTCATAACGTGCTGTTGACGGGACCGCCCGGTTCCGGAAAGACCCTGCTGGCGAGAGCAACGCCCTCCATCATGCCTGGAATGACACCCGAGGAGGCTCTGGACGTCACCCGCATCTATAGCGTCAGCGGGTTGCTTCCCTCGGACATGCCCCTTATCCGCCAGCGTCCGTTCCGCTCGCCACACTACACCGTCAGCCACGCCGGTTTGGTGGGAGGCGGACGTATGCCCGGCCCCGGCGAGATCAGCCTAGCCCATCGCGGAGTGCTGTTTCTGGACGAGATTCCGGAATTCGCGGCGCACAGCCTGGAGGCGCTTCGCCAACCCCTCGAAGACGGTATGGTAACCATCAGCCGCGCCAACGGTTCGGTCACTTTCCCGGCGAAGTTCATGATGATCGGTGCCATGAACCCCTGCCCCTGCGGCTTCTTCTCCGACCCCGGCCGGGAGTGCACCTGCTCGCAGAGCTCGATCCTCCGTTACCAGAAACGGCTTTCGGGGCCTCTGCTAGACAGGATGGACATCCACGTAGAGGTCCCGAGAGTCGAGTACGAAAAGCTGACGGGCACGACTACTCCCGAGTCGTCCTCGGATATCCGTGGTCGTGTTCACGTGGCCAGAGAGCGACAGCATCGGCGCTTCGACGCCAACGGCCGTCAAACCTGTAACGCCGATATGGGACCGGGTGAGGTACGCGAGTTCTGCGGTGTGGAGCCGGCGGCACAGACACTTCTGCGGGCAGCCATGAACCAGCTCCACCTGTCGGCCCGCGCCTTTCATCGCACCCTGAAAGTTGCTCGCACAATCGCAGACCTCGGCGCCGCCGAGGTCATCACCGCCGCCCACGTGGCCGAGGCGATCCAGTACCGTCCTCGGGCATTTTCCTAACCGCCGATCGCATGTAAAGGCCTCGACTTCGGGCGTTCGACATCTTTGACTGTCGACACATTTGCTAAAGGGGCTTGTCAAGACGGCATTTTTCCTATACAATTCGTAATTGGTTCGACCGTGAAACGCCGCGATGTTTCCTGGAGGGTCAGGCGGTCCCTCAGAGGTCATACCGGCCACGACGAGCTGTGTTGGGATTCCAGGAGGAAGATAGGTGACGAGTATCGTCGATCGAACGCTGACGTGCCGTGATTGCGGGCAGGAATTCTTGTTCTCGGCGGGCGAGCAAGAGTTCTTTCAGGCCAAGGGACTGGTGCACGAGCCCGGTCGCTGTCCTGGCTGCAGAGCGGCATACAAACAGGCGCGAGGTATCGTGGACGAGCGTCCACAGCGTGATTACTTCGTGACCACATGCGCAGAGTGCGGACAGGAGGCTCGCGTGCCCTTCGTTCCACGGAACGACAGGCCCGTCTACTGCAGCCCCTGTTTCGATCTGGTCCGACAGGCAAGCGCCTAACCGCCAAATCGTAGCGGCCCGGCGCGTCGCCGGGCCGCTGCTTGCCCTCGCCGACTCGAAACTCTCGCATCCGGCGTTGGCCGGCCGGCGTTCGACGTGCAATCCGTTCAAACGTACCGGTTTCAGCTTTCAACGTCCTGGTTGAATCGTGACCCCCTCGGCGCATTCTGCGAAACTCGTGTATGCGAGCCGCCGTTCTCCACGCTCAGGCTCCCATTGACTCCAACCCTCTCAGGCTCGAGGATGTCTACGTACCAAGGCCGGGCGAAGGTGAGCTGCTGGTGCGGATCGAGGCGTGCGCCTGCTGCCGTACCGATCTCCACGTGATCGAGGGCGACCTGCCGCCGGTGAAGCTTCCCGTCATACCGGGGCATCAGATCACCGGCAAGGTGGCAGCGATGGGCCCGAACGCGCGTCTGTTCCGTCAGGGACAGCGCGTAGGGGTGGCCTGGCTCCGCCACGTCGACGGGACCTGCCGTTACTGTCTTGAGGGGCGAGAGAATCTCTGTCCCAACGCTCGATTCACCGGATACATGGCCGACGGCGGCTATGCCGAGTACGCGACCGTCGACGAGGACTTTGCCTACCAGCTTCCGGAAGAGCTGGCGCCGGAGCAGGCGGCCCCGCTCCTGTGCGCGGGCATTATCGGGTACAGGGCTCTCAAACGATCGGAAATCCGGCCGGGAGGGCGACTCGGCATCTTCGGATTCGGCGGCTCGGCTCACGTCACCATTCAGGTGGCTCTCCACTGGGGCTGCGAGGTCTATGTGGCCACTCGCGGAGAGATGCACGCGACGCTGGCGCAAGATATGGGCGCGAGCTGGGTCGGGCAGGCGGAAGATCTGCCGCCGGCTGAGCTTGACGCCGCTATTCTGTTCGCTCCAGTGGGCCGGCTGGTCCCCGTGGCCCTGAAGTCGTTGGGTCGTGGCGCCACGCTGGCTCTGGCCGGCATCTACATGAGTGAGATTCCACCGCTCGCCTACGAACGTGACCTCTTCTACGAGCGCTCACTACGCTCCGTCACCGCCAACACTCGCCGGGATGGTCGCGAGCTGCTTACACTGGCGGCGGAGATCCCGATCCGGAGCCGCGTCACCACCTTTGCCCTCGCGGATGTGAATGCCGCGCTTCATGCACTGAAACATGATGCCGTGAGTGGGGCGGCGGTGGTGAAAGTGGGAGACTGACGACAGGATTGTTACCTCCAGCGCACCTTGTCGAAAGGCTCGTATCTCATAGCCAGTAGCATGGTTGGATGCGCTGTTTCACGCCGAGCTGCTCTTATCGCATTGAGGCCCCTGTTTGACACATCTGTTGGGCCCAGTCTTCTCTCATTACGGAGCCGGCCCAGCGATAGTGGTGGGGATCGGCCTGACACTCCTGCGGGTCATCATGCGCCTGCGCTGCAAGTGATGAACCTAACCGTACCGGAGACTGCCTTCCTTTGAACCCTCAAGGTGGGCCTGTGGCCGGCAGACCGCACGCTCCGAAGCCCTACGGATTCGGGACCCAGACGGGTGCGCTTCGGGAATGGTCCGAGGCGGTCGAGCGGCTGAGCTCAAGCCGCAACTACTGGCTGGGCACGGTGCGGCCTGACGGGCGGCCTCACGCAACTCCCGTTTGGGCCGTTTGGGTTGAGGATGCCCTCTACTTCGACGGTCATCCTGATACCCGTTGGAATCGCAATCTGGCGGCGAATCCCGAGTTGTGCGTGCACCTCGAGAGCGCAGATGAAGTGCTCATCCTCGAAGGTCGCGCGGAGAGCCTGAACACGGATGCCCTTCTGGCTCAGAAGATCGTCGAGGAGTGGCAGCGGAAGTACGGGCAGTTCAGTCCGGATCCGGCCGGTGGCGGAATCAACCGGTTCCGGCCACGGACGGCGCGTGCGTTCAAGTCCAACCTGAGTGACGCCACGCGCTGGGAGTTCGGAGGTTCGTCGTAAGCCTCGCTACTTAATCAAAGCAGAACTCGGCTGAGGCGAGGGTTCAGGTCGGAACCACCCGCTTAGCGGTCGTGGGTGGATGCCACCTCGTAAAACTGGCGGATGGCGTCGATATGCTGCTGAGGCGAGGTGAGCCCGGCATTCATCGTCACCAGTGACAAGTAGCGAGCGCCCCGCCGGCGCCAGGTTTCGATCTCCCGTCGCCAGCGATCCTCGTCGCCGTCACCAAACTGCATCCGCCCTTCAATCCCCACTTGATCCGGGTCTCGACCGGCCTCCCGCACATACTCCCGGAATCGACTGACCATGGCCTCTCCGCGCTCGTCGGCTCCAAGCTGCGGAAACCAGCCATCTGCGATGCGGGCCGCCCGGCGGAGAGCCGGCTCAGAGTAGGCTCCCATCCAGATGGGAATCGGCCGCTGCACGGGAAGCGGCTTGATTCCGGCAGCCTCGATGTGATGCCAGCGGCCGTCAAAGGTCACCACCGGCTTGGTCCACAGCCGGCGGAGGACATCAATCTGCTCCTCGATCCGCCTGCCGCGATTGTGGAAGTCCTCGTTGAGCGCCTCATACTCGACCGGATTCCAGCCGATGGCGACGCCCAAGCGCAACCGCCCGTTGCTGAGCACATCGATCTCCGCCGCCTGCTTGGCGACGAGCACCGTCTGACGCTGCGGAAGGATGAGGATGCTTGTGCAGAGCTCGATACGCTGGGTGATGGCCGCACAGTAGCCGTAGAGCACCAGCACCTCATGAAAGTCATGCTCGCTCGTGTACGGACCCGGCCAGTTGGACCGGCCGCTGATGTCGGCGCCGACCACATGGTCGTAGATGCCCAAGTGGTCATAGCCCGTATCCTCGACCGTCTCAACGAACCGGCGGACGCCTTCCGACCGGGCGCCGATCTCGAGCTGCGGGAAGATAACTCCGAGTCGCATTTCAGCCATATCTGTTAGTAGCACGGGAAATGTCGAAGCCGTAGGAGATCCTCTTCCCCGTTGCCTACCATGGGATAAGCGATGAAGGAGGAAAGAAGATGAAGCTTTCGCGGGAGAAGGTGGCCAACATGGAGGCCCTCGCCGACGAGCGGGGCGTGATCGCGGCTGCCGCGATGGATCAGCGCGGCTCACTGAAGAAGGCTCTAGCAGCCGCCAGAGACGGAGGCGGCGACGTGACTTCGGCCGACATGGAGGAATTCAAGTCTCTGGTGGCCGAAGTTCTCACCCCCCATGCCAGCGCCATTCTCCTCGACCCTGAGTACGGCCTCGCGGCCTCCCGACGGCGGGCCAAGAGCGCGGGGCTCCTCTTGGCCTACGAGGAGTCGGGCTATGACAACAGCCAGCCCGGCCGGCTTCCCGATCTCCTGCCGCACGAATCGGCACTCCGCCTAAAGGAGTCGGGCGCCAACGCGGTGAAGGTGTTGATCTACTACACTCCCTTCGAGAAGCAGGAGATCAACGACATCAAGCATGCCTTCATCGAGCGCATCGGCGGCGAATGTCTCGCCAACGACATCCCCTTCTTCCTTGAGTTCGTCGGCTATGACCCCGACGGTGGCGACGAGAAGGGGCTTGAGTTCGCCCGACGAAAGCCCGAGATCGTCAAGGGCAGCATGGCCGAGTTCACCAATGGCAAGTACCACGTCGACGTTCTGAAGGTCGAGGTTCCCGTAAACCTGAAGTTCGTGGAGGGGGTCGAGGCGTTCGGAGGGACTGGAGCGTACAGCCGCGACGAGGCTATGCGTTGGTTTCAAGAGGCCGCCGCAGTTGCCACCAAGCCGTTCATCTACCTCAGCGCGGGCGTCAGCAACGACGAGTTCACCGAGTCGCTTGAGCTGGCAGCGGAGGCGGGCACGAAGTTCTCGGGCGTTCTCTGCGGGCGGGCAACGTGGAAGGACGGCATCCCCGTATACGCCTCGCAGGGACCTGAAGCCTTCCGCTCGTGGCTGCTGTCAACCGGCGTTCGCAACATCGAAGCCGTCAACGCGCGGCTTACAGGCGCCACCCCCTGGTTCGCCGTCTATGGGGCGCGGGGGCCAGAGGATCTTATTGCGGCCTGAGGCCATCCTGCTGTGGACCGCCGCTGATACGGCCTCTCGAT
>Ga0070739_10002449_pt1 | contig 25015 bp, 25 predicted proteins | sample Coa_R1_7_FD_66445 | JGI IMG/M metagenome (GOLD analysis project Ga0070739, IMG submission 66445) | Surface soil microbial communities from Centralia Pennsylvania, which are recovering from an underground coalmine fire - Coalmine... | ecosystem: Environmental > Terrestrial > Soil > Unclassified ...
TCCAGATGCCGCGATACTCCGTCGGGGCATCCGGCTTCATGTCATAAAGATCCAGGTGACTCGGTCCACCATCCAACCAGAGAAGAATGACGGAGGTGTCTTTCTTCGACGCCGAGGCCTCCCGCGCGCGGGCTAGCTGTGCCAAGCTGGCGTGCGCCATGCCGGCGACGCCCAGAGCCAAAAAACTACGGCGGCTGATACCATCGCAATAACGGGGGCTGCGTCCGAGATCGAGTTGAAACATGCGATTCCCTCCTAGTAGTAGCGTTCCAACGAGGCCGCGAGGCGGGACTTCGGGCAGAGCTTTAGCCTAACGTCGCGGAGAAGAGAAGGCAAGACGGATCATCATGCGTCGATTCCAACATATAGCCCCCCGGCTTGCCGGAGGTAAGAGCACCCCCGGCAAGCCGGGGGCTGTATCATTTCGCCTTCGGAATCAGCTCCAGGCATACCAGGCGGTCGGCGCCACGCAGATACAGCAGGCCCTGTGACAAGATCGGTGCCGCCCAACAGGGTTCGTTGAGCAACGGCTCGCCCCGATTGCCGTCCGCTCGCGGCGCCCTCAACTCGACGCTCGACACTTCCTCGTATCTGTCCGGGTTCACTTTCAGAAGGCGCAGGATTCCATCCTCGCCCAGGCAGATGAGGTGATTATCGACGAACAGCAATGAGGTTCGTGTCAGGCCGCGTTTTCGCCAGCGGACTTTGCCGCTGGCCAATTCGATGCAGCGCAACTCGGCCTCCTCGGTATGCCGGCCGCTGCAACCGTAGAGATAGCCGCTGACATGAATCGGCGTGTTCCAGTGGCAGCGCATGCTTTTGTCGCGGATGCCCTTGTCCTGGTCGGTCCAAATTTCCTTGTACGCTCCCGGCTTGACTTCCAGCAGAGCGCTGCCGGGACCGTAGCATTCGGAGATGAAAACACGATTGCCGACGACAACCGGATTGCTGGCGTTGGCGCTTTCGAGGATTCGGGCGCGCCAGGGATAGCGGAACTCGACCTTGCCTGTCGCCGGCTCCAGGGCCGCCAATCCGCCGCGAGCGAAGATGAAGCACCAGCGCCGGCCGTCGATGGTTGCCAGCAGAGGGCTGGCGTAACTCGCTAACTCATCGGTAACGTGATAACGGACTTTGCCGGTGTATTTATCGAAGGCGACGATGCCGCTGTCTGCACCCCTGGGCCAGTGCCGGGCGTTGATGGCGGGATCGTTTTTGGGACTGCCGCCGACCTGGGCGATGAGCAAATCGCCTTCAACGACCGGCGTGCTGCCGACGCCAAAGAAGTTTTGGCGCACGTTGAAGTCGGCAACGGTATCGACCTTCCAGATTAGTTTGCCGTCCTCGGCACGGAGACAGTGCAACATGCCCTCGACACCGTAGATGTAGACGCGATCACCATCCACTACCGGCGAGCAGCGCGGCCCGCCGCTGTAGCCGTACAGATCTTGGTAATCGGTCGGATAATCGAAGGTCCACAACGGCTCGCCCGTCTCACTCTTCCAGCAGTTCAGGCGAGCACGGCCGCCCTCACGGTCGAAAACGAACAACCTGCCGCGGCGGATGGCCGGCATGCCGTAGCCTTCACCGAGCCGGCGATACCAGACGATCGGCGGTCCCGCATTGGGCCAGGGAGAGAGGATACCTCTCTCAGTCGAGATACTGTCGCCGGTGGGGCCGAGGAAGCCCGGCCAATCGCTGCCACTGCGGCGCGTGCGCAGGTCCTTGGGTAGTGGATCGCCGGGCTTGGACGTGGCTTCGGGACTAGCCTGAAGCGTCTGCGATGGACGCTCGGACTCGGGATTAACGCTCTGCGCTTGAGGATTTTGAAATCTGGTCTTGGGCGAGATGACTGGGTTAAGAGGATCGCTTCCGCCGCATCCCAGCAAGAACAGACAGAACAGAAAAGCAAGATTGCGCACGGTTCGTCATCCTCCACAATTCCGGCGGTCTAAGAGCGAGTGCGTTTCAGCACAAATTACTCTAGCGGATGAGATACGAATAGCGAAGTGACAAGCAAACGGGTGCATGGGCGGCTTCTAGTAGTGTATTTCGTTAGCCCAGCCCTTTAGGGCTGGGTCCGGAGTAGCGAGGAGGAGACAGGGGGCCTTTAGGCCCTCCGCGGCAGCAGGCCAGCGAGGGGCTAAAGCCCCGGCCGCAGAGGGGCTAAAGCCCCCAAGTCGTTTCTCCACGCACCCTCTCCCCAGCCCTAAAGGGCTGGGCTAACGAAATACACTACTAGAAACGATGCGCACCCATGCAAACCTCTCGGTTGATTCCACCGGCGTTCACACGCCCCTTCGCCATGCTTGGATCCATGTCTCGCGGATTCAACGCTCCGGACTCTGGCGGAACTCATTGAGGATGCAGCGCGCCGGTCCTTGGATGCGCTCCAGAGATTGATCCACCGCCACAGACGCCGGACGATTGAGCCGTTCCAGCAGCACTCCCTGGTTGAAATCAGCGTATGCTTCCCGGCGACGATTCAGCGCCAATCGGGACAGACCCAGGAAGTAGAAAAAGCGTGCGTCCTGACTATCGTTCTCAATCGTGAGCAAGAACGACCTCTCGGCGTTGATGTAGTCGCCGTCGAAGTAGAAATTCAAGCCCGCAGCGAAGTGTTTTTCTGCCGCCAGCGGATTGGGTACCCGTACGCTGACCGGCTGTTTCAGGCGCGGATCGTTGCGAATGAGGTACAGCAAACCATCGTAGTACTCGCGCGGCAGCATCGGCCGAATGCCTTCAACATAGACTTGCAGCGCCAAGTTCCAGCGGCCCTTAATGGCCAGTGCCTGCGCCCGCGCCGTGAAGGGCACCGATTCGGGCGGCGCTTTCAGTACCTCATCAGCGAGTTTCTCCGCCTCGTCCAGTCCCGGCTCCTCACCCGGAAGCAGCGGCGGTTGCAGGCCGAGCACCAACATCAAAACAAGACTTTTCCTCTCTTCAAACAACCTGGCAGGATAGGGGGCCGGGTCGCGCCAGCCGACTCGCGCTGCCGCCTTCGGCGGGACGGCGGGCGGACTAGGACGCGCCTGGCGCGGAAGCAATAGCACCCGCGCCAGGGCCATGCGATAGCGACTGCCCTGGGTGTCGAGTTTGCCGTGCGCCGCCAACGCCGCCCGATAACTCGCAATGGCCGCGTCCACTCGGCCGAGCGTCTCGGCGATTCGGCCGGCAGCGTAGTGTCCTTCCGCCGCCCCCGTTTGGACTGCTGCGTCGGCGTCACGTTGCGCGGCGATCAACAGCGGTTCCGTCGGCGGTATCGGTCCCCTCGCCTTCGACTGGGCCGCATCCAGTTCGATCAGGCTCCGCTGAGCCAACAGCCTGCCCCGATCCTGGGCGGGCACCACCTTCATGGCCCGCGCCAAGACAGTCAGCGCCGCTTCCATCCGGCCGCGATCGTACAAATCTTGAGCTTGGGAGGTAAAATACGCTGCTGGCCGGGACAATTCTCTCAGCGCGGAATTGGCGTAGGCCAGCCATTCTTCTTTGTCCACCGAGTTACGCGCCGTCTCCAGGATTGTCTTCGCTTCCGCGAGTTTCTCGGTATTGCGCAGCGCCAGTCCCAGCACGACTTCCGCGGCTCCCCTCTGGCCCGCCGTCGCTTGCGGGTTCGCCAGGACGCGCTGAGCATCCATAGTCGCCTTGCGGGCCAGCTCGCTCTGGTTGCGATTCTCGTCCAACAACAGCAGCCACAGCGGCAACATCTCCTCCGGCCGCCAGCGCTCTTTCAGCGCCGCCGACAGACGGGCCATCTCTTCGCTTTGCCGGCGAAGCGTGCCCTGTGGATCTCTCGACTTGGCTACATCGATCAGTCTTTTCACGGCCTCGCCGACGTCAGCTTTATCGTTGGAATCAAGCAGATTGGCCGCGACCAACTCGTCGCGGACCTTCTTGAGCGAGCCGTTCTGCGAGTTGGAGTCACCTTTCATTTTCTCCAATTGCTGTTTTGCGGATGCCAAATCCGCTTGACGTTCTTCGAGTGCCTTCTGCGCCGTCTTCAAGTCGCCGGCGAGCTTTGTGTTCTCGGCCTTGGACTTCTGGATCTGCTTTTCCAACTCGGCAGCTTTGGCTTGGGAATCCTTTTGATTCTGTTCTGCCGTGGCAAGTTTTTCCCTCAGCTCCTTGACCTGCTCCTGCGAGCCGCCGCTCTTGGCCTTCTCGGCCAGAGCTTGGATCGCCTGCGCCGGAGTGTTCTTGTCGGTCAGATAGCCGCCGTCGCGGAGTTCCTTTTCCAGCTGCCAGTACACTTTCAGCTCGTCGCAGCAGCGGAGGAAAATATCTTCGGCGGGATCGCTGAGCGGATTTTGCGCCTTGCGGAGGCGGGTGAAGCGCATCTCGTCGTGCAGCTTCCGCGCGCGATCAATGGCGCTGATGGCCTCGGCGAACTTGCCTGCACGCGCCTGCTTGATTGCATCCCAAAAATCAAAACCGGCTTCCTTGTTCTCTGCCGCTGCCGGCTGCTGGCCTGGCTGCCCCGGTTGCCCAGGCTGCGGTTGCGGCGGTGCGGGTTGTTGAGCAGGCGGGGCCGGAGGTTGCTGCAGCGCGATCAATACCAACGCCACGAGGGCGGCGCGATCTTGCATGCTTCCGCGTTGCGGCAGATTGGCCGAACTCGCAGCAGCTTTGGCCGCCGCCTTCAGCTCGACGCGGAGAATAGCGGATTCGAAGCGCTGTTTCTGCACCGGATCATTGGTGAATTTTTGCGCGGCCTTGGCATATTCGTCACGAGCTTCTTCCAGCTTTCCGGCCATCTCCTTGATGAACGCCAGATCGTACAGAGCGTTCGGCTCATTCTGATCCGCCGCTTTTTTCAGATCTTGAAGCGCCTGGTGCAGAGCTGGATCGTCCTGATTGATCTTGTTACCGGCTTTCTTGAGATAGACACCCAAGTGATATTGGCCGCGTGCAACCAACTGTTTGGGATCGTTTTCCTCGACTTGCAGAATACCAGCGGCTTCGTCCCAGTCGCCGCTCGCCACACGAGCCGCCAGCGTCTCGAAGCTCGGTGCCGCTTTCGCTTGGGGCGCGTTTTGAGGCGCGCTTTGAGGCACGTTGAGCGGCGCGGACGGTCTTTCTTTCTCACTCGATCCCATGAGTGCCCGTGTTCCGAGCGTTCCGCCTACACCAAGGAGGATTCCGACAACCGTCGCGCCAGCCAGGGCGGGAATGTTTGAGTGCGGCTTGACGGTTTTCGCTGGTTTCTCTTCTTCTTGCACTTCGGCTGCCTCAGCCGCTTCTTCAGCCTCGGCAGCGGCAATCGCTTCTTCGCCCTCGGCAATTTCGGCTGCTTCTTCGGGCGTGCCCTCGCCCGGTGTCTCCTCCAAGTCGGCGAGTAACTCGTCAACTTCCTTCTCCGAGACGGCAGGTTCCTCGTGGGTCCTCTCGTCGCCGGGAGTCTCCGACATCAGCGACGCCAAAGCGACATCGCTGGCTGAGGGCGACGCTGGGGTCGGAAGGGTCACGCTGCTGTCGCTCTCCGCCGTCGCCTCGATGGGGGAGGATTCGTAGCCAAGGTTTACCTCAGAGTCCGAAGGGTCTGACTCCAGCTGCGTGACGCGCGAGTCGTCATGCGTGACGAGTTGGGTTGTGCGTTCGTCGCCGTGGCTGGCCAACTGCGTTTTTTTCGCCGCCGCACAGCGAGGGCAGGCCACCAGATTGTCCGCGTAGTCCTCGTTGCATACATCACAGTGTTTTGCCATGCCTGTTCCACTCCACTCTAAGAGTTGTGTTCCCCGTGAAGAAGGGCGGGAAGAGCCGCTGGACTACAAGGGCATGGACATGCGGGCGGTCCCTACAGTCCGAGTCGGCTTCACTGTTGTCTTATTTTCTGATTTTTGCCAGGAGAATACAACAAAAATCCGGACGCGGTTGCTCCGTAACCGGACAAATAGCCCCCGGCAAGCCGGGGGCTATTTGTCCAATCCGTATCGCGCCTATGCTTTTCAGCAATGTCCGGGACTGTTAAGATAGTCGAGAGATCATCCTACCCCCAATGCGAGAATCAGCGCAATGTTCCCGAATGTAAGTCGCTATCTAGGAGCCGCAGTCCTTTTCTTGGCGTTCCTGGATTCAACTCCTCTTCTCCACGCGGCCAGTGTGAAAACCTTCACGCAAAAGCCGGAAGTCGTTCCCTCCGTAGTGCGCGGTGGACCGGCGGCGTCTCAAACGAAGGAGAATCATCCGCAAGAAGGTCTGTTAATAGACGGTCCTAAACCCTTCTGGATTTGGGGACCAGAGGAAAAGCGCCGTTACGTTCTCCGCAAAGAGTTCGACGGGGGAGCCACGGCTGGCCGGCTCAGGGCTGCCTGTGACAACCGCATGAGACTCTTGCTTAACGGTCAGGAAATTGCGGTGACCAGCGATTGGCAGAGTCCCGTGGAAGTGGACGTGAGCAAACTTCTTAAGCCGGGTAAGAATGTTCTGGAAGCCAACGTAACCAATGAAGAAGGGCCTGCTGGCTTCGTCCTGAAGCTCGCGATGACAAACCCGGGCGAAAAAACGCGCTACCTCATTTCGGATGAAAGCTGGCAGGCGCGCGAAGTAAGCAAGGAGGCCAAACCCGTCGCCGCGCGCAAGATTGCCAAGCTCGGCGATGCTCCCTGGAAGGACGTGTTCTCCACTCCGGCTGCGATCAGCACCCTCTCCAACACGTTTCAGATCCTGCCGGGATTTCAGGTCGAGCGGCTCTTCACCGTGCCGCGTAGCGAGTTGGGTTCGTGGGTTTGCATCGCCTTCGACAATAAGGGCCGACTCCTCGCCAGCGACGAAGGGCGCAAGGGTGTGTGCCGTATCACGCTGCCGCCGGTGGGCAGCTCCCAGGAGGTCAAGGTCGAGCGGCTGCAAGCGGACGTGACGGGGGCGCAGGGAATGCTGTGGGCATTCGACAGTCTGTATGCGATGGTCAACGGCGGTCGCGGGAGCGGGCTGTATCGGTTGCGCGACACCAAGGGCGACGATCAGTTCGAGAAAGTGACGAAGCTGCGGCCCATTGCCGGCGGCGGCGAGCATGGTCCCCATGCAGTACGACTGGCACCGGACGGCAAAGCGCTGTACTTTGTTTGCGGCAATCACACCGATCTGCCGCCGAAGATCGATGCCAGCCGTATTCCGACCAACTGGGGCGAAGACCTGTTGCTGCCGCGACAATGGGATGCCAACGGCCATGCGCGCGGCCGGATGGCGCCCGGCGGTTGGATTGCCAAAACCGATCCGGAGAGTAAGAAGATCGAAATTTTCAGCGTCGGCTACCGCAACGCCTATCGTTTCGCTTTCAACGCTGACGGCGAAATGTTCGCCTACGACTCGGACATGGAATGGGATGTGGGTATGCCGTGGTATCGGCCAACGCGTCTGGTTCATGCGACCAGCGGCAGCGAGTTCGGCTGGCGCAGCGGCACCGGCAAATGGCCGGCCTATTACGTCGATAGCCTGCCGCCGGTCCTGGATATTGGACCCGGCTCGCCGGTCGGCATGACGTTCGGCTACGGCGCTCGCTTTCCGGCCAAGTATCAAAAAGCCCTGTACTTGCTCGATTGGACGTTCGGCACCGTCTACGCCGTTCACTTGGAACCGGACGGCAGCAGCTACAAGGCGGTCAAGGAAGAGTTCTTATCGCGCACGCCGTTGCCGTTGACCGATGCAACCATCGGCCCGGACGGAGCGTTCTATTTCGCCATCGGCGGCCGCGGCACTCAATCCGAACTGTTCCGCGTTACCTACACCGGCAGGGAGCCTGCGGACCTGGTCGATCCTCACGATTCACACAACTCCGATCAGCGAGCGCTGCGACACAAATTGGAGACGTACCATCAGCATGTCGCAGACGAAACCCAAGCAATCGAGTTCATTTATCCGCACTTGGGTGATGGAGATCGCTTCATCCGCTACGCAGCCCGCGTTGCCCTGGAACACCAAAAACCCCGTTTGTGGCAGGACCGGCTGCTTGGCGAGACGAATGCCGAGACGCTCCTCACGGGCGCTGTTGCCCTTGCTCGCCAAGGAGACAAGGGATTGCAATCCCAGTTGCTCGCCACCCTTGATCGGCTCACTTTCGACAAGTTAACGGAGATGCAGCAGCTAGAGCTTCTGCGCGTCTATCAACTGATCTTCATCCGCATGGGCCAACCCGATTCCGCTACCGCTTCGCGTATGACCAAGAGGCTCGATGCTCTCTATCCGGCAAGATGTGCCCACGCAGAGCATGGGCACGAGGATGCACTCAATAGAGAATTGTCTACTCTGCTTGTCTATTTGAAATCGCCGACGGTCATCACCAAGACCATCGCCTTGATGCGCCAGGAATCGACGAAGACAAACGTAGAACGCATCGACGAACTTCTGGCGCGTAACCGCAGCTACGGCAACCCCATCGCCAAGATGCTCGCTAACGGGGCCGACCAGCAGAAGCTCCATTACCTGTTCGTGCTGCGCAACCTGCGCGACGGCTGGACCTGGGAGCAGCGCAAGTTTTACTTCGAGTGGCTCAACAGCGCCCGCAAGCACAGCGGCGGCGCCAGTTATCAGGGGTTCCTCAATAACATTGAGAAAGATGCCTTCGAAAACGCCAGCGAGTCCGAGCGCTTGGCCATCGAATCTGCGGGCTTACGCAAGCCTTTCAAAATGAAGGAACTGCCCAAGCCGAAAGGACCGGGCCACGACTGGAAGCTCGACGCCCTGGTGAAGTTTGCCGAACCCAAGTTGAAGGATCGCGATTTTAAGAACGGTCAAAAGATGTATGCGGCAGCGCGCTGCATCGTGTGCCATCGTTTCAACGGCGACGGCGGCGCTACGGGGCCAGACCTCAGCCAGGTCGCCGGCCGCTTCAACTTGAAGGATCTCTGCGAATCGATCCTCGAGCCGAGCAAGGTCGTCTCCGACCAGTATCGGGCTTCGACCATCACCACCGAAAGCGGCAAAGTCTACACTGGACGCATCATCAACGAAACGAATGGCAAGCTCACGATCCTGCTCGACCCGGAAGATGCGACGAAAATTGCTGAGGTCAAAAAGAGCGACGTTGAAGAGGCCAAACCTTCGCCGGTGTCGTTGATGCCGGAGGGTCTGCTCAAGCAGCTCAATGACGATGAAGTGCTTGACCTGCTCGCTTATCTGCTGTCGCGCGGCGATCCGCAAAACCCGATGTTCCGCCGCTAGCAATCTTGTTTGTTTTGGTGCAGATGATATAATGTAATTGTGTTCAATATAGCATGTTCTTGCACAAGGGGGCGATTTGGTTTCGACCGGGTAAGTTGAAGTGCAAGCGGCGTGTCGTGGTTGACTAGCTGGCCACGTAAAAAGCTAGTCACACAATTAACTGCTGAACCGCAGTTGACTCTGGCTGCCTAATAACGGCTGCCCCGTGTCCGGGAGCTTTGCCTGAGAGGTCTCGGCTCGGTCGCTAAATCAGGATCGCTGTCACTCGAAGTCGGTCTTTCGGGATCGGCTGCACCGGCGGCGGTGACGGCTAAATTCACAGTCGGTTAGCTCTTGTGACATCCTGCTTGTCGGAGATCGCAAGAGCGAACATTCCGCGAGGAGCCGCAAGGCTCCGGCGCGGAGAAAGAAGACAAGATACACACGTAGAAGTTTGCACGGAAATGCCACGGGACCGGGGTTCAATTCCCCGCGCCTCCACTCTGTGGGACGAGAAGCCCTTTGACAAGTACGTCGAAGGGCTTTCTTATTACAGGGCAAAGAGTTGCGTCTTCGAGCCGGCAGTTCAAAAACACGATTTCGAGGATGCGACGCTTCGTCGCAAAATCGGCCGTAACCCATTGACTCCGCAAGGTTTGCGAGAGTTCAAACACCTTCACAGCCAATTCGGCCATCTCATCGCGCGAGCGGTCCACTGCGTCCTGCTGCAACTTGATCGATGCCAGCCGGTCCCGCAGTTCTGTCTGCTTGCGCATGAACGTGGCTTCATCGATCTGATCGTCAAGCCGTAGGTTCAGTAAGCGATCCTGTTGTGCTACCAGCAGCGACGCTTGCCGCTGCAATTCGCCCCGCTGCGCTCGGCTCTCCGCCTCTTGATCGCGGGTTTGTGAAATCAGCACCGCTCGAAACCAATCCCGAATCGCTTCATCCTCAATCCGCAAACGGTCGAAGATACTCAGCACCTGCCGGTCGAGTTCGGCTTCGGTTACGCGCGTCCGTGGATGTCCCGGCTGATTGTACTGCGTGCAACGATAGTAAACGTACTCGCGTAGCCCGCTCTTGGTTTTCTTGCTCTTGAGTTCGCCTGTGATCGGACGGCCACAATGCCCGCACGCCATGAATTCGGCTGCATAAGTCAGCGTATGCGATTGCTGATTGCCACCACCGAGTAATGCTTGCACGCGGTTCCATGTGCCCCGGTCGATCAGCGGCTCCTGCCTGCCCGGATGCCAGCCGCCTCGATACTGAATCTCGCCGATGTAGGACCGATCCGTGAGCATGTTGTGAATGGACGTGCGGCTAAACTGTGTCCGCTCCGGTCGGTACGAGCGACCCTCGGCAGCAAGTCGAGCGACGACCCCTTCCAGCGTGCAGTTTTCGTAGGCGTACAGATGGAAGATGCGCCGGACATTTTCCGCCGCGACAGGATCGACTTCGACCAGACTGCGGCCGTTCTTGCGGACGTTGCGATAGCCGTAGGGAGCCTTGCCGGGAAACAATCCTTCCTGCACTCGGCGATTGATCCCCTGGCTGATGTCCACAGCCATCTGTTCTGTGAAGAAACTGGCCATATTAGCGAGCGTTCGCCGCATCATCCGCCCGGCCGGATTGTTTTCGGTCGGCTGCGATATGGAGATGAACGGCACATTGTATTCGGATTCCAGGCGTTCGAGTTCCACATAATCCACGAGGTTGCGGGCCGCACGATCCACCTTATAAAAAAGCAGGCCGTCCAATTCGGCGGCCCGTTTCTTGGCGAATGCGATCATTTCCTTAAACGTCTTGCGTTCGTCCCGCTTGCTGGCGGTTTCGGCGATTTTGAAGAGTCGAATAATCTCTCCATCATGTAGCTTCGCGTAACGCTTCAATGCTTCTTCCTGTACTTCCAGGCTAAAGCCCTCGCGTTCCTGTTCTCGACTGCTGACCCGTGCGAGTGCCACAAACTGCTTCATGGCGATGCTCCCGAAGAAAGAGCCTGAAATAAGCGACCCACCTGGAGAATCATTGTAACGGCTTCTTCGGGCGTGAGGGTAGCTTGGTAGTAGGGTTGCCAGGTGCGAATCGTCGCTTCGATGAGTTCCGGCGTAATCCAGTCCGGTGTCCCGGCTGGGAGGATGCCCGGCCGGACGCCCTCCGCCTGCTGGCAATCATTTTTTCGATTGCTTCGGGACATGACTGGATACCACCGCCACAAGGGACACGTTCTTGCCTAAGCGCGCACCGCGATCCGAGGCCCGCCGCGCGGGCAGCTCTAACCGCAGGATTGGCGTTGCGGATGCTCAGCACGGGAGATGGTCCGCGCCGGCGCGACACGCTACATGCCGATGACTGACTCCGTGGATTACCGTTCCATTTCTCGTGGCTTACTCCTCTGGCCTTCCTTGGGCTTTTCTTGCTCCTGCGATCCGCGCTGCAAATCTTGCAATGACAGTTTCCCATCCTCTATTCTTGCCGGAGATTGATCCGCCTCTGCCTTCGCCAAGGCATCTCGAAGCTGGGCCAAATCTTGCTCGGTTATTTCAGGGCATTGCTTCGGCGGTGGTGGCGTCTTGCCGTCGGCGAGCAGCCGGAAGGATTGGTGCAGCGATGTGCCTTCAAGCCACTGTTCGGGCCGCTTGCCGGCGGCAATATTCTCCCGGATTCTGTACTCATCATCCCAGGCCCGCTCTGGATAGCGGTCCCAGGGGATGAATTCGCGTAGCACATCCGCCTGCTCGCGCCAAGTAAGCTCGGCGAACGGGACAGGCGGGCCGCTCTGCAAATCGGTAAGCTTGCCGTCGAACGGCACCATGCCGCACCAGAGATCTTCATAGACAAACTGGCGGCTGGTCAACTCCTGGATGTCGTGGAGCAACTGCCGCTCGACCGCCTCGACGCGCTGCTTCCTCTTCGCCATTGCTCACGTCCTTTCTGGTCCACACCGGGCTTAGCGTGGCAGCTCCCAGCCATACCGCGTGCATTCCTTCCCGTGGTACGCGGAGCTACTCGCTACCTCTCCAAGTCAAAATCCCGCCTCTTCTGCGGCTCGTGCTGGCGCGGCCGATCGGGTTGCTGGAACGAACGCAGGTCGGAAAGACTCACGCCGGCAAGCTGGCTCTTCACGTATCCCGCCAGGTCTTTGATCTCAAGCTCCAACTGGCGGTTCGCCACCTTCTGATCCTCGCCGAGGTCGCGGCCCTTGGCCGCATCTCTGAGTTGAAGCTCCTTCGAGGAGAGCAGCAGGCGCACATCGGCCAGGGTTTGATCCTTTAGCCCTTCCCGCCCAAAGCGGTGATAAAGGGCATCCAGCACGGACAGCTTCTTCTCCAGCCAGCTTCCCCCTGTCTTCGGCTCGCGTTCGTGCCCCATGCTTCTCGCTCCCTTTCAACGACCCGCAGCCACGCTGCACCCCTGCTGAATCCGCCATTGCTCTGCATCCATCGAGGGCAATCGATCACGATTGACGAACGGCCGAAGAGGCGTGTTTCAGCCGCAAGCGAATTACGGCCAGGGCGCCCAGGGCCAGCACACAAAGACTGAAAACGATGGTCCAGTTCGTGCCCCTGGCCACCTCGCCGGCGGCTTCCCGAGCCACGGCTTCAGGCACCTGGGCGATGGGCTTGATCGTGTTCTCCGCCACCACCTGGGTGATGTCCTTGGCCCCGGTGAGGAAGGCTTCCGGGTTGACCAGGAAGGCGGTGATGCCGGCCGTGGTCGCCAAGGCTCCCTTGTGCTCCCACACAAAGGTCATGGCCCGGTCGCCATGCCTGGCGATCACTTCCAGCAGCTCCTGACTGCGGCCGATCTTCGCCAGTTCGCCACCTTCGAGCATCATGGCCAGCCGCCGGCCGCTCTGCATATTGGCGGCCTGCAAGGCCCGGATGGCCGGCTGGCCGAACTGTTCGATGACCGGCTCGGCAATGGCCTTGTGCTTAACCAGGGCGGCAGCCGCCTCGTCGCCATGCTGGAGGAACAGCTGCATTCCCTTGGGGCGTGAGACGACCCAGGCGACGCCATGCTCACCGTGCCGGGCCAGGACACGCACCGCCTGATTGCCATGCGCGCCGGCTTCCTCGACCAGATGGAAGGCGCGCGGGCCGACCTGACGCACTGCCTTGATAAAATCGTCGCCGTGGCGGGCGGCATACGTTTCAATCCTGCGGGCCAGCGTCTCGGCCCCTTTGCGCACAGCCTGGCGGCCGAAGCGTTGCAGGATGTATTCGGCCGCTTCCTGAGCCGCCTTGCTGCGGCCGTCGGCCCAGGCCTGGCCAGCATTCATCAGGCCCAGCAGAGCCAAGGTGACGGTGCTCAGGCACCGAATGGATCGTCTGGTCATTCTTTACCTCCTCCGTATTTGCGGGCGGCTTCCCAGGCCGCCTCGACCCGCTCGGTCGGATCCCACGAGTCCAGCGACGGCGGCGGGACCAAACGCACCTGGTTGCGCCAGCAGATGGTCTGGGCAGCCTTGAACGCCAAGGCCACCAGCAACACCATCAACAGCCGCTTGCCGATCCATCTCAACAACCGTTTCAACCACTTCACAGCGCACCTCCTCCTTCCAGGATCAGCCGCTTCAAGGCTGCTTCCCGCAGGCGGCAGCGCAGCTCCCGCAAGCGGTTCAGCTCGTAACGCAGGCCCAGCGAGCCGCCGGTCTCGACGCGGTCGGCGGCTTTGCGGCATTCACTGCGGACAAAGGGAATGGGGTCCTGGTCCTGCAAGCGACGCATGTGCCGGTAGACCGTGTGCGCCTCTGGATCGCCGTCGAGGAGGAGCTGCTCAATGCGTGAGAGCGTAGCCGATACCTCACCGGCGATCTTGCCCACCGGATCGTAGCCGATCCGCTGCATGATCCAGTCCACGGCCCCATCGACAAGGAAACCCACCACCACGCCGATACCAAGCGTCGCTACGCCCGAGGCCGCTCCGGTGCCCAGGATGCCGCCAGAGATGCCCAACCGGACGGCCACCGCCGAGGCGATCCGCACGGTAACGGCGGCGGCGATGTCGCTGCCGACCCACACCACGGCTTCCCGGCCCAGAGTGATCTTCATGTCGCGGCTGATGGTCGGAATGACCTGCTCCAGCATCTTGCGGTATTCGTTGCGGAAGGCTTCGTCGCTGCGCAGGGCAGCCAGCTGTTGCAGGGCCGGCAAGTCCTGTTCGCTGAGATCGGCCCGGATGGCGACCAGCAGGGCGTTTTCCTGCCCTTCCACTTCGGTCAGGTAGCCGGTAATGACCGACTGGAGCAGCTCCTGCAAGTCGCGGCCGGTGAAGAAATGCCGCTCGAAGGCAGCACGCAGATACTCCTGGTGCGCTTTGCCGTCGTCGCCGGCCACCTTGCCTTTGACGAAGGCCCACTTGCCACCCCAACCCAGCGCGTCCTCGGCGAAATCGCGGGCGTACCACCGTTTTTCGATGAAGAAATCGGAAAGGCGTTCCAGATGCCGCTGGCCGGTCTGGGCACCGTCCTGGTCGGCCTGCTGAAGACGCGGGGTGATTTTCTGCCACAGCTGCACGCGGGCTGGATCGGGTGCCTTGGGCTGGCTGCGGTGAGAGAAGACCGCCCAGGCAACCATCCCGGCAAGCGTCCCCAGCGTCAGCAACGCAACTTGAGTACGTCGCAGTGAAACCAAGCGTTTCATGAATCGACTCAGAAAGGCCATGATAGTCTCCTCGATAGAATCCTCTGCACCCAACATTGCGGCCAGATAGATTGGCGGGCCGCAGAAAGCCCTTGTCAGGTTGACAGTTTGACACTTTCCCATTGCGTCACTGCATCTCGGCCAGCCGCCGGTAGAACGCTCGCTCCGACTTGCCCGTCCGCTCCGTCCACGCGCGCATAATCACGGTCGATCCCCTGGCGACGATTCAACTCGGCCAGCAGGCCAACACGGTTGTCAACGATATGCTGTAGTGTCAGGTCCACGAATCACCTCGTATGCGCTTCCGCTTGCCCCCTGGCTCCCCGAACGGAAAGCAGACCTTCCCTCTGGTAACGCAGCAGCTCGGCGTGAGAAACCGTCCACGAAGCGTGGGCCCCTCGCCCGCTCTCCTTTTTCTCCGCCTTGATGCGGCCGTGCCGGCACCATTCCCGGCAGGTGAATTCGGCGCGGCCGACGATGCGGGCGAATTCCTCGACGCAATACCATTCGCGGACTTGCTGCCGCTCCACGAGCACCCGCAGCATGGCTTCGATCTTCGCAAGCCGTTCTTCCAGAGTCATGATGCTGCCCTACCTTTCCGTCCCCGTTTCGTGTGATCGCTGGCATGAGTTCCGCCACCACTACCATCGACTCGTCGCTTCGACAGGGGGGCCGCCAAGGGGCAGCCACGAAACCCTTATCGAGCAGGCTGCCCCTTGACGCCGATGCTGTCAGAAAACGGCTGCTTACTTTGCGATGCGAACCTTCCCCAATTGAGCCGCTTCGCTCTCCGAACCAATCATTCGCTGACCCAGGGAGCCCAGGCGGGTAATCCCCTGAATCTCCACCCGGCTGAATTCCGTGGCCGAGGCGGGAACATTGGCAATGACGACATCAAACCGTGTCTTGACGCCCTCGCGTAGACGGAGCCTGCTGCCCATAATGCGTGAAGGAGCACTGGTGTAGAGATTGCCCTCCGTATCCACCGCCTCCGCGTGGGGGGGCAAGATCATGCAGTCGGCTTTGCTGTTGGTCGCAAGGATGTGCAAGGTCACGCGCGAGCCGTTGCGCGTCACGCTGTCCACAACGTACTTGACTCCATCCACTGTCGCGGACGGCTTCTCATCCTTGTCCGCTTTGGCGTCCGCGCCGTCCTTCTTTTCTGCGGCCTTCTTGACCTGCTCGATCTCCTTCTTGAGCTGTTCGTTTTCTTTCCGGAGCGCGTCGTTTTCCCTCCGGGCCAGCTCGCACTCCTTCTTCGCCAGTTCGAGTTCCTTCTTGAGCAACTCGGTTTCCTTGTTGGGCTGCTGGCCCTGCACCGGCTGCCCACTCAGGAGCAGGCAGCCCACAACGGTCATGACAATGGCTGAACGGACCAAGATACACTCTCCTCTTTGAAAAGAGCCTGCCCCTAAAAGGGCGGGCGTTGGTTGTCCAGGCGGTAGCAGGCGTAGCCCGCCTCCGCCCCCGCCTTCACCATGTTGGTGGTGCGGTCGCACAGACTCATGAACGATGCCTTCCCGGAGTTTCATCGCACATCACCCCGAATCACAATTCCATGCTCCGGTCGGTGTCGCGGCTCTGTTCGGTTACTTCCGACTTCCTCGGCACGCTTTCCCGAAGATCGCCCAAGCCGATTTTCGCCTGGGCCATGTCGATCAGCCGGTTCCGCTGCGCATCAGGAATCTTGCCGGGATCGATCTCGGAAAGCAGGATGTGGGCGCGATCCCGGTTCGTGATGCCCGACCAGTTCACCGCATCTTGGAGGATTGCGAGCTTGCTCGGCTCGGCCAAATCTTGCCAGGGGCGTTCGATAATGCGGTACTGCTCATCACGGCCGACGATGGCCGGATAGTCGCCGGTCTTGATCCACCGGATGTGCTCGAAAACTTCGTGTAGCCGTTTCTGGTCGCTCGGCATGGCGCCGCCCTACCTTTCCAAAGTCCAGTCGTTACGCCTTCTTGCTGCTCAGGAGCCGCGCCATCCCTTTGATGGCTGCAACCAGACCCCTGACAGCACGCTCCGTCGCCGCTACCTGCACCTTGGCGAATTCTTTTTCCGCCCGATGGAACCGCTCGTATCTCTCAGGGTCGTGGACCATGAGATACCACCGGCCGTACCAGACCGCACAACCGCTGGCGACGAGCAGGAAAAGAATTACGATCATTGCAACCTCCAGTCTTGAGAAAGAGGGGTTGGGCGCAACCCCGTGGTTAGAAGAAGAACCACTTGAAGATGACCATCAGACCTTTGCCGAGAATCGGGTGCCCCCTCAGGAGTTTGCGGAATACCCAGATTCCGAAGGTGATCCAGATGATGTTGACAAGCAGAAAGTTTCCGAACCCCTCTGCCATTTGAATTCTCCTTTTTGGGGGATGATTGTCTGTTCGTTACCGTTCAATGCCGCCACGATTGCGTTCAACCGCGTGGTCCCTGTCTTGCTCTTTGCTGCGGTCCTCGGACTGCGAGAGTTCCTTGGCATAGCCGCGCAGGTCATCCAAGCTCAGTGTGCCGCCGGACGACTCCTGCTCGGGGCCTTGGCCGGGGCCGCCGCGCGCTTCGGCTATCTCCCCCTGTGTCGCGCTGCCGTACAGTCCGATTTCGTTGTCGGCCACGCTTTCACGCGACGGGTTCAGCGCGTTACGCAATTCTTTCAGTCCGAGGCGCGCCATTGCTGACACATGCCCTTCGCCAAACTTGTGAGCCATGTCTTGTCTCCCTCCGTTTCGGGCGATTCACGCCTTTGCTCATCTGCCGGCCAGCGAGCACATAATCAGGCCCAAAGCCACAGCCAGCAGTAGCCACCACCGCAGGGAATATGTCCGCCGCCGTATCGGTGCGGCCGGATTGAACTCCCGGTCCTGATACCACTTCACGCGCTCCGCCAGGATCGGCGCCATGCCGCGCTGAAGGACGATTACGTAATCGTTGTTGAGCGTCATGATTTCTTCGGGCCGTAAGAGGGCTCTTCCGGTTACGGAGTAGTTGACCGAATTCCCACGGCTCACCTGCCCACTACCCTGCTGCGACGCACCGCCCGCTTGCCAGGACCGCGAGTCGTTTTCGCCGTAGTTTTCGACGAGCTGTGTCCAATCACCGAGGGTCTTGCTGAGCCGCTCGGCCGTCTCGTAGCTGCTGGCAGCCCCCAGGTAGATTTGTGTGCTGCAATTGTCATAAAGCAGGCTGGGCTTATCCTTGAAAGCCGTTGTTATCTGGCTGTCAGATTGGTAGGTCAGGAGCAGCCGGACACCGGCAGAGCGTCCCCGCACCAACGCTTCTTCAAGTGCAGGTAGAGAACCAAGGGCCGATGCCTCGTCCAGCAGGAATAGCACCTCACTCTGCCGCTCGTTACCGACTGCGCCGATTGCCCTGACCAGCGTGGAAATCCAGCAGCGGGCCAACCCCTTCTGAGCGTCCAACTGATCCGCAGGTATCTGCAAGAACAGCGTCGTGCCGGGCGTTTTCAGCACAGCCGGATCGAACGTGCTCGTGGCCACCGCCTTTGCCACCAGGTCGGAATCCAAGAAGGACAAGTGCCGAGTCACTGTGCTCAGTACGCCGGCCCCCTCTTTCGTGAGTGCTGAAGTCTCCTTGTCAAAGAGGGTCTTGAGTTGGTTGCCGAGCCGGGCGGGGATGCCGCCGAGTCCCTGCAACTTGTTAGCCGCCGCCTTCAGCATGTCCGGGTCGCTGACAATCTCCTGCACCGAGTTGAGGTTCCGTTCCTCGTCCTTCAGCAGCAGCAGCACGAGAACCAGCACAGCACAGATCACTTGGACGGATTTGTTATTCCAGTGTGGATCGGACTCGGTTCCCTGGCGTACTACGAGAGCCTCCGCCATCGCCCTGGCGGAATCCACAAGCATGGGACTATCGCTCGGGATCGCGTCGAGCGGGTTAAATGCGTCAATGCCGTCGTTGAACGGGGCCAGCCGTAGAATGCGCTCTCCCCTTGCGGCACGCGGCCCGGCCGTCGTCTCAAAGAGGTCGCCTTTCGTGTCGAAGCAAAAAATCGAGGAGCGAAACCAGGTGAGCAAATTCGGGATGATGATGCTGACGCCTTTGCCCGAACCCGTGCCACCACAGACGAGGACATGGCAAAAATGCGGCAGGCAGATCAATGCGCCCTTGAACGTGCGCCCCAGGACAAGCCCTTTGCCGGCAAGCATCCCAGCGGCACGAAGCATCTTCTCACGCATCCAGGACGCCATGCCAAACGCCGTACCCGATGGTTGCCAGCGACGGCGGTAAAACACCAAAGCCACTATTCCCCCTATGACGAGAAGAGTCACAAACTGTCTCTCGGCGCTCGGGTCCATTGGATTGCTCCCTTCTCCCGTTCCGTTGTTCATGGGTTTCAGGTGATCCAGAATGTGGTTACGCTTAAGGTCGTAGCACTTGAGACCAGCGGTCACTGCTGCGTACCCTTCGTCGATGGCATCCCGGTATTCCTCCGGCCTTAGTAGCGGACGGAAGTTTTCGACCGATGGCCTTGGCCATCGCCAGGGCCGCATCGTGCTGAAGGAACTGATCCCCGGACATGGATCACCTCGCCTTCGCCCGGTCGCGCATCACTGCTTGAAGCGTTTTGGCGTCCAGCCCCTGCTCGCGGGCCTTCTTCGCTTCCTTCTGGGCTTCGGCCAGCGCTTCGATCAGGTCATCCAGCGACAGCCCTTCGCCGCTGACGACGATCACGATGCCCGACGGCAGCATACACTTCACCCTCTGCACGCGCACCGCCGCCTTGCCGCTGTTCCTGCTCGTGTGCGAAGCCCGCTCGGCTTCAAGCACTGCCCGGCTCTTTCCCTCCAACGCCAGAGCAAGCAACCGTGCCTGCTCCTCCGGCGATCCCGCCTTGCTGATCGTGTAGGTGTGCGCGAATCCGATCTTCCCCTCACGAAGCGCCTCTACAGCGGCAGGGATGCACTTGGATGGTGACAGGATCCGTGTCAGGCTGCTCGGATCGAGCGACAGCATCGTCGCCAGGTCCTTGAGCTGCCACTGCGGGTTTGTCCGGAGGATGTCGGCGCACCCCTGCCACTGGTCGAAATCGCTTAAGCCGCTGTGCAGCGTGTTCTCCACGAGTTGCAGAACCGTGTACTCGCCCTCCGACTTCGGTTCGTCTAAAATGATGGCCGGAATGTCCTTGAGACCGGCTTCACGAGCCGCGAGCCATCGGCCTTCGCCCCAGACCAGAGTGACCCGATCAGGGCGCACGCCCACGGGCTGAAGCACGCCATGCACCTTGACGCTCTCGTTCAGTTGCCGCTGCTTCACCGGGTCGCGGCTCTTGCGGGGTTGGTTGGGATCGGGTTTCAGGCTCGCGGTCGGTAGTCGGGTCTGTTGCGGCATGATTGGCTCCTGACTAGAATTCTCCGCCACTGGAAGAATCCTAATCTCAAGCAGCCGCAAGATTTACCCACGCTGTCCGCAAGCGCGCATGAAGTTGGCGAAAGCTGCCGCAAGCATTCGGCCGAGGTGAAAAACCGATGGAGACGCAAGCACAAGGCCGCACCGTTCGCCCGGATGCCGAGGCCATCAAGCGCTTACGGCTAGAGAAAGGATGGCGCGCTGAGGACCTGGCACGAAAAGCGCTGTGCTCGCAGAAGACCATCGAAAACGCAGAACGCGGTGCCAATCTTTACCTGTTTACGCTGGCTAAAGTCGCGAAAGCCCTTGGCGTTGCTTACCAGACGTTGCTGCCCACTCCCATCCCCGCTTCCAACCCGCAGCCGCAACAACGCCGCATTGACGTGCAGATCACGCTCTCGATTCCCTTCGCGGAATTCGATGAGTCCGAGCAGCTTGTGGGTTTCATTGAACTGCTCAAGCGACTGCTCCCGGCCAGAGATGAAATCCACGTCAAGGCCGTGACCGACGGTAGCGTGGTCCTCACGATCGAGCTGAGCGCCGAAGATACCGCGAAGCTGCTCGTTGTACGCCAACGCGGCGACCTCGACGACCTGAAGATTGCAGACGTGAAAATCCTCTTAGAGCCGCTGGAAGGATGGTCCGACGACATCTCGCAGCAAGAACGGGCCAACATCAAATTCCGAAAACGCCAATGGCTCATTAACGAATTGAAAACGCTCCAAGCCGCTGACGCTGACCGGTTGCTGCCTTCGGAAGCTGATGAGACACCCTAGCCAAAAGTGATCCTTCGCACACGGCTGTCGCAGTAGCTCCTTCATTCCCGAACAGACGGGAATCCCCAGGGCAAACGCATCTAGAGTGCCGTGTTTCTCGGGGTTTTCGTCGTTCGTGCTGGCTGCTCTGCGGCTGACGGGGAAGGCGGTCAAGGGTGCCGCATTTACCGGAGCGGTATCACGCGGGCTTGCTCTTCTTGAGCATGGCGACGATGTCGTTGAGCCGCTGGCCTTCCTGCTGCTTGAGGAATTTCGCCTGCGCCGCCTTGGCCTCTCCGATGACGGCGGCCAGGAAGCTGTCGTCGCAGCCGTGGCTCTGCTTCATCTCTTCCTTGATGGCCGCCGGTACCTCCTTATCGAAGCCGTATCGGAGGACGGTGCCGTAATCGGCGTAGCGGATCGAGCCCTCGCACTGCATGAATTCCGCGTACTTGCTGGGCTTGACCGCAAGGTAGAGCCAGAACGGCCCGCCGGTGTCGAGCGTGCCGATGACTCGCACGATCACGGCAGACGTAGGATCGTCGTCCCGCACCGCCAACTCCGCCTCTGTCAGCGGCTTGAGTTGGCCGGAGGCGTCGAACTGATAGGTCATGCCATCCTCCCAGCGCCTTTATTCGGCATGGCCCCGCCGCCGGCCGCCACCTGGACATTATGCGCAGCCTCAAAACCAAATTTGGGCGGTGCCATAGCGACCGCCTGCTGCCGTAATTCCCCCTCCACCTCCCGGCTCGTGCCGGCAGCCACTTGCTTATTGCCGGCGGTCGGCTGCTTGATTCCCGCTCCCCGCAGGTTATTCGGGCCGCTCGCATTTGTCTGCAGGGATTGCCCAGCCGCTTCCGCCCCCGTTCCTTCCGCTTTCGACTGCACTACGACCGTGGAGCCGGTTCCTATCAGCTCATTGAAGGATGCAATGCCTCCGCTTATAGTCACTCCGCCCCCTTTATGCTTGGGGTCGTCCGGGATGAAAGCTATTCCTTGTTCTCTCAGTGTTCTCTCTATGTCTTTCTTCTTCTCAGCATCCGTCATTTCCTTAAATGGCTTACCAGCATCGCCTGTCTTTGGGCTTTCGGGGCTTTTGTCGGCGGGGCCGTGGTTGGGGGCGGCGGCACCGGGCCGGTCTTCGTCGCGCCCCTTGTCCCGCGCTTCCGATCTCGCGGGCTGCTGGGCGGAAGATTTTTTCTTCTCCTCCTCCAAGATTGCTTTAGCCGCATCCCGGTTGGCCTGGTCGTAGCGCGTCATGTCATCGTTGTCTTGCCCATTGACCGGGTACTTGTCGGGATGCTCGTTCCGCAATTTGAGGTCTCTCTCCGCGATCTCTTTATCGAGCTTCTTCCCCTCTTCGGCTTCGTCGAATCCCTTTCCTGCCGCCGCCGCCGCCGCCCTGCGCATGTCCAAGACGGCCTTCCGATAGCCTGCTGCTTCCGTCGTCGCATTCGCGTCCCGCGCTTCAATCGGCCCTCTGGCGTTCCGCTTCTCCTCTTCCCACGAATCGAGCCTCATGGAAGTCAGCCTCGCTTCCTCCTCTCTCTGAACCTTATTCAAGGCCCCTACGGCCGTCACGGTCGGGCTTTCGTTCAGATCCTCCCTCGCCTTGTTCAGATACTCGCCCATGATCGCGCTGGAGCGTTCTTTTACTTTAGCTTCGAATACTTTCGCGTCGTAATTGGGATCGTATTTATCGAATTGTAGTTCTATTCTTGCCTTTGCTTCCGCGATGCCCTCCAACCGATCCATGACCTTCCTAATTCCGTTTTGCCGGTCTTTATCATCAAGCTTGCGTGAATCCCACTGGTCCTTGGTGGCGGTGTCGGGAAGCGGGGAAATGCCAAATTTCCGGTTTTCCTCCGCCAGAAACCTCTTGCTCTCGTCGTCTAAATCGACCGGCTTCCCTTCCGGGCTGCCCGCCTTCGGCTGACCCTGATCCATTTTTTCAGCGTCTTCGTCTCTCCTTGCGAAAAACCCGCGCTTGTTTGAATTGAACGGATCGCCCATAACCTACTCCTTCGTTGTTATTACGATATTACCACATCTTTATGACGGTTTAATGACGGATGTTGCATTATGGTGGCGTAAGTAATGGAGGCCGCCAGCCATCCGTTTAGCGGGAGATCGATGAAGTGGCTGTAAGGCATGTGCTTTTCGGGGCATCCATGAGCGCGAGGGTGGGCACATCCGTGCAAGGAACATGTGCCCGCTTCTCCGGCCGTGCAACGTGCGTCTAATTGTAAACAAAAGGTTAACCCCCAAACTGGTGCGGCTGAAAGTGAGAAGGTACAATCCCCCCAAAGGCTTGCTGCTGAAATTTGCCGACGCCCTTGCGTACCTTGTGCTGATCCGCGGCCGCCACCTCGATAAGCCGCTCAACGAAGGAGCCATCGATTTGACCACCATCGGGCTACAGAGGCGGCGAGTGCTGTAGGTTCGGGAAATGAATGAGGAGGAAATCCGCCAAGTCGGCGACACAGGGCTGACCAATGACAGCATCCAGAAAAAGGGAGCTTGAGGCCCAGACCGACCTGAATAGCTTTGAACCGATCGATCCTGGTCCTGATTCAAAGATTGTTCCCACTATTCCCGCGCATTCGTGCGGCCTCGTCCGTTCTTGATGGCTTCAATGGCAGCAGCAGCCTGTCGTTTGACTCTTGGCGACCACCAGTCATTCTCATTCTTATCTGGTTTGGCGTCCATTAATGCCGTCAAACCGGGAATAGCTGCCCTCGCAACCGACCCCATTCTGCCTAGCGCGATAGCCGCGGCCTCTCTCACCGGCGGCTCGTAATCCTTGAGAGCCTTGATTAACCCAGGCACGGCCGCTCGTGCCTCTGGGCCGATCTCCCCAAGGGATTCGGCAGCGACCGTTCTTACCTCCGGGTTCCAATCATTGAGAACCTCGACTAACAAAGGCACGCCCATTCTTGCCTTGGGGCCAATCTTTCCTAGGGTTATAACAATGGACATTCTCGCTTCTGATCCATTATCCTTAAAGGCAGTTATCAAATCGGGCACGGCCGCGCGTGCCTCTGGGCCGATCTTTCCTTGGGTTATAACGGCCGATTCTCTTACATCAGGCACCTTATCCTTGAGAGCCTCAATCAATCCGGGCACCACCATTCTTGCTTCTGCTCCGACTGACCCAAGAGCGGCCGCACTTATCGATCTCACTTTTGGCGAGTCATCCTTTAGGGCGTGGATCATTGCGGGCAAGGCCGCTTTGGCCGCTGGTCCCATGTACCATAAAATTCTAGCCGCTGACTCTCGTACATCTGCATTCTCGTCCGCCAGCACCTCGATTAAAGTCGGCACCGCGTATTTGGCTAAACTCGGCACTGCATCTATAGGCGGTGCATCGAGGCTAAGACCGACATTGTGAAGACGATGGAGATAGCCCAGCAGATTCTGGCTCCTTTGGTAATCGGCGGCATTGAATATGTCCAGGATTTGCTCCGCACGTCTCACTTTTTCAGGGTCCGGATCGTGTAGCGCCTTTTTGAGGTCTGGCTTTGCAGGGTATCCGATTGCCTCTAGTTCTTTGCTGGCCGCCTCCCGCTCTTGAAAACTGTCGCTCCCTAACGTCGTGATGAGCTGTTGGATCTCTTCCTTGTTAGCCTTCCGCTTTACCACGCCTTTGTCATCACGTTCCCTTCTTATCGCTTTAATAAGGCATTGAACCTCCTGCTGGATTCTCGTATCCTGAGCGATCTTGGGTGTGTTGTCTTGTTGGTGCGGAATGGACTTCCCCACGAATGGTGAGCGCTCAGAAAAGAGTGTAAACTCATCGTGAGGAGGTCAATTATGGGCAAGCCCCGACGCACGTTCACCCGCGAGTTCAAGGTCGAAGCTGTCCAACTCGTCACCGAACAAGGACGCAGCTTCGCCGAGGCCGCCGCCAACCTCGGCATCGCGGAGAACCTGCTCCGCAAGTGGAAGAAAGATCTCGATGACCAGGGTGGCCAGGCCTTTCCAGGCAAAGGCAACCTACCGGCCCTCGAAGAAGAACTCCGCCGTCTGCGGGCCGAGAACAAACGCCTGCAAATGGAACGCGACATTTTAAAAAAAGCGACGGCCTTCTTTGCCAAGGAGTCGCTGTGAAATACCGCT
>Ga0070739_10002450_pt1 | contig 24993 bp, 23 predicted proteins | sample Coa_R1_7_FD_66445 | JGI IMG/M metagenome (GOLD analysis project Ga0070739, IMG submission 66445) | Surface soil microbial communities from Centralia Pennsylvania, which are recovering from an underground coalmine fire - Coalmine... | ecosystem: Environmental > Terrestrial > Soil > Unclassified ...
AGGCGAAGGACTTCGACGCTGTGCTGATGGACCTGAACTACAGCCGGGACACGACGTCGGGAGCCGAAGGGCTGGACCTGCTGACGCGCATCCAAGCCATCGACAGCCTGCTGCCGGTGATCGTAATGACGGCGTGGGGGTCAGTAGGGCTGGCCGTGGAGGCGATGCGGCGGGGGGCCGCGGACTTCGTGCAGAAGCCGTGGGAAAACGAGCGCATCCTCAGCATCGTACGGACGCAGATCGAGCTCAGCCGGGCGCGGCGGCAGGGGCAGCGCCTGGAAGCGGAGAATCGGCTGCTGCGGGCCGAGGGCATGCCGACGATGATCGCCGAGGCGCCGTCAATGAAGCCGGTGCTGGACATCATGTCGCGGGTGGGGCCGTCGGACGCGAATGTGCTGATCACCGGCGAACCTGGAACCGGCAAAGAGGTGGTGGCGCGATCGCTGTACGCGATTTCGCCGCGCGCGGGCAAGCCCATGGTCACGGTGAACGCGGGCGGGCTGGCGGAGGGCGTGTTCGAGAGCGAGTTGTTCGGTCACATCAAGGGCGCCTTCACCGATGCGCGCATGGATCGGGTGGGTCGCTTCGAGCTGGCCGATGGCGGCACGCTGTTCCTGGACGAGATCGCGAACGTGCCGCTGAATCTGCAGGCGAAAATGCTGCGCGTGCTGGAGACGGGCGAAATGGAGCGGGTTGGTTCGTCGAAGACGCGCCGCGTGGACGTGCGGGTGATCTCGGCGACGAACGCGAACCTCGAGGAGGAGGTGGCGAACAGCCGCTTTCGCGAGGACCTCTTGTTTCGCCTTAACACAATCGAGATTCACCTTCCGCCGCTGCGCGACCGGCGCGAGGACATTCCACTCCTCGCCAATCATTTCCTGGGAATGCACGCGCAGCGGTACCGCAAACGCATCGGGGGATTCGATATGGCTGCGACGCAGTCGCTGCTGGAGCATCCCTGGCAGGGGAACGTGCGGGAGCTGAACCACGTGATCGAGCGCGCGGTGCTGATGGCGCAGAACTCGCTGATTCACGCCGGCGACCTCGCGCTGCGCACCTCGCGCGATTCGGCACCGCGGCTGGAGGACATGACCATCGAAGAAGTGGAGGCGTTTCTGATCCGGAAAACGCTGGCCCGGTACAACGGCAATGTGAGCCATGCGGCGAGCGCGCTGGGACTGTCGAGGAGTGCATTGTACCGTCGGTTGCAGCGGTATGGGATGTGAGGATGTCCGGGGGCCGGGAACCGGGAACCGTGGACCGGGCGCCGGGGACCGGGCGCCGGGGACCGCGCACACCCGTGCCTTTGTGATTTGATTGTGCGGTGCAGAGGATACAGAACTTCCGCGATTTGGATGCCTGGCAGCAGGCAATCGAGCTGACTCCACCCGTCTATCGCTTGCTTCGCAAGCTGCCCCGGGAAGAGACGTTTGCTCTGGCTGCGCAGATAAGGAGAGCTGTGGTCTCGGTTCCGGCAAATATTGCCGAAGGACATGCGCGACAGTACACGCGTGAATTTCTGCAATATCTTGCCATTTCACGAGGTAGTCTTGCCGAACTGGAGACACTGCTCATTGTCGGGCGGAAACTCGATTATTTCGACGATGAGGATTTGCAGCCCGTAGCGGCTCACGTCAAAAGGGTCCGAATGCTCCTTCACGGGCTCACGCGCCGTTTAGGCGGACCCCGGACCCCGCACCCCGGTTCCCGGGAGGCCGAGGCGGAGGCCGACACTCAACAGACGCGGAGCGGGCGGCCTTGAACATCCGCCGGCCCACCATCGTCCACGAACAGCGCATGCTGCTGCTGGCGCTGGCGGCTGGGGCGCCGGCGGTGATTACGTCCATGATTATCGTCTGGTTTCTTGCCGACTACCCGTCGCGGGTGCAGTGGACGTTGTCGGTGGTCATTGTTGGGGTGTGGCTGGGGTGCGCGTTCAGCATTCGTGAGCGGGTCGCGCAGCCGCTGCGAACCGTGGCCAACTTACTCGAGGCGATGCGCGAGGGGGATTACTCGATTCGCGGGCGCGACGCGCGGAATGAGGATGCGCTGCAGGACGTGATGGTGCAGGTAAACGCCATGAGCGCCACGCTGCAGGAGCAGAGGCTCGGCGCGCTGGAAGCGACTACGCTGCTGCGCAAGGTGATGGAGGAGATCGACGTCGCCATTTTCACCTTTGATAATCAGCATAAGCTGCGGCTGGTGAATCGCGCGGGGACGCAGTTGCTGTCGCAGCCCATGGAACGGCTGATCGGACTGCAGGCGACGGACCTCGGATTAGACGAGTTTCTCGAAGGCGAGGTCGAGCGCACGGTGCAGCGCACGTTCCCTGGAGGAACACGGCGCTGGGGCATTGGGCGGACCAGCTTTCGCGAGGGAGGGTTGCCGCATCAGTTGCTGGTGGTGACGGACCTGACCCGCCCGTTGCGTGAAGAGGAGTTAAAGGCGTGGCAGCGGCTGGTCCGGGTGCTGGGGCACGAGCTGAACAATTCGCTGGCGCCGATCAAGTCGATTGCGGGGAGTCTCGAGACGCTGGTCGGGCGCGACCCGCTGCCCGAGGACTGGCGCGAGGACATGCAGCGCGGGCTGAGCATTATCGCCAGCCGCAGCGAGGCCCTGAGCCGTTTCATGACCGCGTATGCCCGGCTCGCGAAACTGCCTCCGCCGAAGCTGGCGCCGTTCGCGGTGGGCGATCTGGTGCGGCGGGTGGTGAAGCTGGAGACGCGTGTAAGGCCGGAGCTGACGGCGGGTCCGGAGCTCACGGCGCTGGGCGACTGCGATCAGCTGGAGCAGGCGCTCATCAATCTGCTGCGCAATGCCGCCGAGGCTTCACTCGAGACTGGCGGCGGCGTCCGGGTGTGGTGGCGCGCCGAGAACTCACATGTGGAGGTTGGGATTCGCGACGAGGGTCCGGGGCTGTCGAACACGTCCAACCTGTTCGTCCCGTTCTTTACAACGAAGCCGGGCGGATCGGGAATCGGGCTGGTGCTGAGCCGCCAAATCGCGGAGGCGCACGGCGGAACGCTGACGCTGCAGAACGCGGCGGAAGGTCGCGGCTGCGAGGCGCGGCTGATTCTGCCGGTGTAGGCGGCCCGCGAATTCTATACTTTGATCAGGATGCTGTATTTCCTGCTGCTCGCGATGGCCGGGGGAGGGACTTCGACGCCGAGTACCGCGGTGGTGACCGAGCCTGTGGCCAACATGTACTCCCGGCCGACGCGCGACGCCGATGTGGTTTCGCAGGCGATTTATTCGACTAACGTTTCAATCATCGAGGAACAGAAGAACTGGCTGAAGATTCGCACGCCGGACGCGTACACGGGCTGGATCGAATCGTCCGCGGCGGTGCGCAGGGGGGCTTATGCCGCGAGCGGCCGGGTCGCGGAGGTGGCCAACCTGTTTGCCAGCGTTTATCGCGAAAAAGACATTACGAAGCATCAGCCGGTGATTACGGTTCCGCTGGAAGCGAAGCTGGAGGTGATCGCCGGGCCGGTGGGGGCGGATGATCGATGGCTGGAGGTCCGGCTGCCCGACGAGCGGACCGCGTGGGTGCAGTCGGGCGATGTGCAGTTCAATATTCAGAAGCTGTCGATACGCGACGTGATCGAATACAGCCGGCGGTTTCTGGGGCTGCCGTATTTGTGGGGCGGGACATCCACCTTTGGGTACGACTGCTCGGGATTCACGCAGATGCTGTGCCGGCGGCGCGGGGTGCTGATTCCACGCGATGCGGACCAGCAGGCGGCGTGGGAGGGGATGGAGAAGGTCGCGCTCGACCGGCTGGAGCCGGGGGACCTGCTCTATTTCGGCTCGCGGCCGGACCATATTACGCACACCGGGATGTATATCGGCAATAGCGAGTTCATTAATGCCACGCCCCACTTACATCCGGTGATTCAGATCTGCAGCCTTGGGGACGCGCACTGGAAGGAGCTGCTGGTGGCGGCGCGGAGGCTGAAGTAGGCTTTGATTATGGCGACGACGGCGGTAACGGTTGACGAATACCTGCGGACGAGCTTCGAGGATGGAGACCGGGAGTACGTCGATGGAGAAATCCTGGAGCGAAATTTGGGAGAAAACGGGCACGCGCGCCTGCAGACCAAGCTCTCGTCGTACCTTCTTGTGCATTACCCGCAGTACTGGGTGGCGGTGGAAATGCGAGTGCAGGTTAGGGCGACGCGCTTTCGGGTTCCGGACATCACTGTACTTCGTACGGAAACCTGGGAGCCCGCAATCATAACAGAACCGCCGCATGTTGTCGTTGAGCTCCTGTCGCCAGATGACCGCGCGGCAGACATTCAGAAGAAAATCGCGGAGTATCTGAGCTTCGGAGTCCCGTACGTGTGGGTTATCGATCCCAAAACACGAGCTGCCTGGGTCTGGACGAGCGAAGGCGCGCGCACCGTGACCGACGGCGTATTGCGCGCCTTTGATCCCGATATCGAAGTTCCGCTGGCGGCGTTATGAACCGGCGCGACATGCTGAAATCCGCTGCTCTTGGGGCGATGCTTCCGGCGGCGGCCGCGACGACGTCCTCCGGCGACGCGAAGCTCGAAACCGAGATTATCCGGCTCAAGCTGCGGCACACGTGGACGACGGTGATGTCGTCGAGCGACTATCGCGACACGCTGCACGTGCGCTACATCCGGGACGGGATCACGGGTCACGGTGAAGGCGCGCCGATCGTCCGCTATAAAGAAGACGCGAAGGGCGCGCAGGTGGCGGTGGAGTCGGTTCGCGATCTGCTCGTGGCGGCGAATCCGTGGCAATTCGAGAAGGTGATGGCGGAGGTGTTCGCGCGCATCCAGGGGCAGTGGGCGGCGAAATCGGCGATCAATATTGCCCTGATGGACTGGGTTGGTCAGAAGCTCGGCGTGCCGCTGTATCAGTATTTCGGGCTGGATCCGAAGGACGCCCCGGTGACCACGTTTTCGATTGGCATCGACGATCCGGCAAAGACACGGCAGAAGGTTGAAGAAGCGGCCCCATACCCGGTGCTGAAGATCAAGGTGGGGCTGGACTCGGACGAGCAGACCATTAACGCCGTGCGAAGCGTCACGGACAAGCCACTGCGCGTGGACGCCAACGAAGGCTGGACCAATAAGGAAGTGGCGCTGCGGAAGATTGAATGGCTATCGAAGAAGGGCGTGGAATTCGTAGAGCAGCCCATGCCCGCGGCGCAGCTTGACGATATTCGGTGGCTGCACGAACGGTCGCCCCTGCCGCTCATTGCCGACGAGTCGGTACTGCATCCGAGCGACATTCCGAAGCTGATCGGCGCATTTGACGGGATCAACGTGAAGCTGGACAAATGCGGCGGCATGCTGGAGGCATACCGCGAGATTCAGATCGCGAAGGCGCTGGGGATGAAGACCATGCTGGGCTGCATGATTTCCAGCTCGTGCACTGTGACCGCGGCAGCGGAGCTGTCGCCTTTCGTGAACTATGCGGATCTGGACGGGAATCTCCTGATCGCCAACGACCCTTATCGCGGGGTCGAGGTTCGCGACGGAAAGCTGATTCTGCCCGATCGGCCGGGACTGGGACTGCTTCCCGCGAAGTAACAGGCCGGCTGGGAGCCTGCCCCTCAACGCTATCCACAAAACCTGCTTGCCGCGCCCGCCGCATTTGATCTACAATGCAGAAATAATCATGGGCGAGCATCCGGGGGAGTTCGAGCAGATTGTCATGCTGGCCGTGCTGCGGCTGGGCGACAAAGCTTACGGCGTGCCGATACGGCGCGAGATCGAGAAGCGGGCCGGGCGCGCGGTTACGGTTGGGGCGCTGTATTCGACGCTGGATCGGCTGGAGGCGAAGGGGTATCTGAGTTCGTGGTTCGCCGATCCGGTTCCCGAGCGCGGCGGACGGTCGCGGCGATATTTCCGTGTGGAGCCAGCGGGTATCGAAGCCCTCACCTCCGCGCGCCAGATGTTCGATCGCATGTGGAAAGGGGTGCGGCTTGCCTGAAGCGGGAGGGACCCCGCCGCGCATCGCGGAGAAGCTGCTGAGACGGCTGGCGCCGGGGAGGGAAGGCGAGATCATCGCCGGCGATCTGCGCGAGGAGTTCGAATCACGCGGCCGAATCTGGTACTGGAGCCAGGTGCTGAGCTGCGCGGCGGTGCGGCTGTCGCCGCATCGGCTGACGGCGCCGGATCTGGGGCAGGATTTCCATTACGCGGTTCGCGTGCTGCGGCGCAATCCTGGGTATGCGATGACTGCGATGGTTTGTCTGGCCCTTGGAATCGGAGTGAACAGCACCGTGTTCACGATGGTGAACGAGTTGTTCTGGCAGCCTCTGCCCGTTGCGCAGGCAAACCGAGTGATGGCCATCGGCCGCGAGAGCGAGGACTCGACCTGCTCTTATCGCGATTACCTCGAATTCGAGCGGCGGCTTGCGCCGCCGGCAGGGGCCATATTCTCCGGGCTCCTTGCCTACGACGATTCCGCCACGTCACTGGACACAGGCGAGGTCAGCCAATTCATCATGGCCGAGGCTGTATCGGCGAATTTCGCCGAGGTGCTGCAACTGCCGGTGCAGGCAGGACGGTGGTTCACCACCGCGGACGAGCAACGGGGCGCCGACCCGGTAGCGGTGCTCAGCGATGGCGCCTGGACCCGGCGCTACGGACGGAGCCCGACGGCGATCGGGCAGCGCGTACGGCTGGAGTCGCGATGGTACCGGATTGTCGGCGTGGCGCCGCGCGGATTTTTGGGGTTGTCGCCTCCACACACGGCCGAGTTGTGGATCCCTTTCGCCGCGCAACCCTGGGTGAGCGATCTGCTGGCCAATGCGGGCGAACGCGAGCGGCCGCGCGTGCGCGTGATCGGACGGCTTGCGCCAGGCGTCGGGATGCGGCAGGCGGAGGCGGCGCTGAAGGCGGTGGACGTACAGGTTCGGCGTGAGTTCCCGCGTGACAACACATCAACAGGCCCGCTGACGGTCGCCGTCGCGGCCGGTGCATCGATGCCGATGGTGCGTGAGGTGGCCACTCCGATAGCAACACTGCTGCTTACGGTAACGGGCATCGTGCTTCTGATCGCGTGCGTGAATGTGGCAAACCTGCTGCTGTCGCGTTCCGTAGTGCGTCAGCGGGAAATGGCAGTGCGCCGCGCGCTGGGGGCATCGCGCTGGCGTCTGGCGCGGCAGATGCTGGCCGAAGGACTCGCGCTCGCGGCGGGAGGCGCTGCATTCGGACTATGCGTGGGAGCGGGCGCAAACGTGCTTCTGGCGCGATCGCTTCCGGCGCTCCCGCACATCGGCATGGTCAACCTGAACCTGCACGTGAACTGGCGCGTCGCGGCGTTTGCGGCGGGAGCGGGGTTGCTCAGCGCGGTGCTGTTCACCCTTTCGCCGGCGCTGGAACATTCGCGCCCGGACCTGACGAATTCGCTCCGGAGCGACGGGTCCGGGGCCCGACGCATGCGCCAGCGCGATATCTATGTGGTGGCGCAGGTCGCACTATCACTGACGCTGTTGATCGCTGCGACGCTGCTGGTGCGAGGGTTGCAGCACGCACAGAACATGGATCCCGGGTTTTCGATGGAGCACAGGCTGGCGGCGCGGATCTATGTCTCCGAGCCGGAGTACACGGAGGCGAGCGGGCGCGTATTCGTACAGCGGCTGCTGGACGCGGTCCGCGCCACGCCTGGAGTGCGAAGCGCCACGTTGAGTTTGACCACGCCGCTGAACATGTCGGACTCGGTGTGCGCGGCGGTGGATGAGAGCACACGGCCGCGCCGGGCGCGGTCGGACGTGGTCATACCCGGGTACTTCGATACGCTGGCGATTCCGATTCTGCGTGGGCGGCAGTTTCTCGCCTCCGATGGGGCGGGCTCGCCGCGGGTAGTAATCGTCAACGAGACTTTCGCCGCGCGCTACTGGCCGAAGCAGGACCCACTGGGCAAGACGGTATGGCTGGGATGCGACACGAAACAGAAGCGGACGCTCGCGCAGGTGGTGGGTCTCGCGCGGGACGCCAAATACGAGTCGCTGGACGAGCCTCCGCGTCCGTTTGTTTATCGACCACTGGCGCAGGACTGGGCGGGGTTCCTCGCGGTAATCGTCGAAACCGTCGGACCGCCGGGCGAGTTCACTGCGCCATTGCGCGGCATCCTGCACGGGCTCGATTCGACGCTGCGGGTTTATGAGATCGAGACGCTGGAACAGTACGCGTCGGAATCGTTGTGGAAGGTGCGCTGGCAGGCAACGCTGCTCGGTGTGTTCGGCGGCCTGGCGATGCTGCTGGCGGCGGTCGGGTTGTACGGCGTTGTCGCGTACGGTGTGGCGCAGAGAACGCGGGAGATCGGTGTGCGTATGGCCATGGGCGCACAGCGCGGAGACGTGTTGTGGATGGTGCTTGGGCGCGGACTCGGCCTCACGGCGCTGGGCATTGGAATCGGCGTGTTCCTCAGCGCCTGGCTCATGCGGGTGCTGGCCACGCTGCTGTATGGCATGAGCCCACTCGATCCAGTCGCGTTCACGACCGCGTCGCTGGTTTGGGTGTTGATGGCCATGCTGGCGAGCTATGTGCCCGCGCGGCGCGCGATGCGAGTCGAACCGCTGGTGGCCCTGCGGTGGGAATGACCAGGTTCAGCGCAGGGCGGCGTTGATCGCCGCGACCGCCGCGGCGGCCGTGCCCGAGCGCGGAATGAAATTGTAATTGACTCCGTTAGCCAGGCGAACGTGGAACGCGGGCGATCCGCGCAGGCGCACGGCATTCTCCTGCACGTCGTACAGGGTCGAGAGCCGCGCCTGAAAGCTGTGGTCCGGTTCGCTCGCATTGTAGACAAGCATGCCGTTGACGATACTGAGCTGCCCGCTGCAGCTGCCGGCGTCCGGGTTATTGAAACGGCCGCGGCTGAGACGCCCGAGCACGCCACCCACGGCCGCCGCGGCGCCACCTCCGCCGTGATCGTGTTCGACATACATTGAGAACGCGGGCGCGATCTGCGGGGCCCGATACATGGGGCTGGCGTTCACCACCGCTGGCGTGCGCTGGATCTGAACTTCGGCAGACGCGGTTTGCCGTCGGCCTGTGCTGTCCGAGGCGGTGAGCATGTAGGTCATGTTGCCGCCCGGGGAGACGCGCGCGCTTCCCTGGGCGGGAACTCGACCAAGCCCGGTAATGAAAACAACCACGGCGTTGCGCACCGCCCAGGTCAGGCTGGTGGACTGGCCGGGCGCGATGACAGGCGGATCCGTTCGGAAGTACACGATCTCCGCAACCTGCGGGATTGTGAACGGCGCCTGCTGCGGTTCGCGGACCGGGACGGGATTCCAGGCATTCTGCTGAGTGTTCGCGGCGGGCGAGCGGTATTTGCGCGCGGGCGGCTGAGTGGGGACGACGGTCGCGGCCTCTGTTGGCGCGGGAGTCGGCGCGGAAGCAGGGATCACCGTTGGCGCCGGCGTCGGAACCGGGGGCACGATCGCTGCCTGATCGGGCGCTTTCTGGCGGAAGCTCTTCAGCGTAGCGTATACGCCGGTCGCGGCGACGACGAGAACCACGGCCGCGATCGCCGCCAGCCACTTCAGGGAGGGTCTCGGTCGCGGCGCCGGGAGAGGCGCAGGTGGGGTGACGACGGGGGCGGGGGGCGGCGGCTCAGGTTGAGGTTGAGGCTGGGGGATGATGCGTGTCTTCGCGGTGTCGACGGCCCGAGTCTGGGGCAGGGGGGCGGGCGCGACGGTCACGCCGGCAGCGGCGGCCTGCGCCGGGCCACTGATCGCTGCCTGAAAATCCTCCATTGACTGGTAGCGGTTCGCGCCGCGAACGGCGAGCGCCTTCATGAGCGTCGCTTCGCGCTCCGGCGCGACCTGAAAGCCCAGTGCGCTGGGCGGCACGACCTCGTCGTTTTCGAGGCGATCGAGGGCCGGCTGCGGGACGACTCCGGTAACGGCGCGATAGAGCGTGGCGGCAACGGCATAGACGTCGGTCCATGGGCCCTGATTGCCCCTGGTGCGATACTGCTCTTCCGGCGCGTAGCCTTCCTTGAGTATCACGGAGAGGTTCCGGCTCTGTTGGCTGAGCGCGTAACGCGCCGCGCCAAAATCGAGGACCTTCACCTGACCCGTATCGCTGATGTAGACATTGTCCGGGCTGACATCGCGGTGCAGGACACCGGCCTTGTGTACCTCGCGCAGCGCGTCCATCACCGGCATCATGATGCGCACAGCCCAGTCGAACGAGATAAAACCTCCCTTGCGAGCAAGGAATTCCTGCAGCGTGCTGCCGCTGAGATACTCCATGACGAGATACGCGGTGCCGTTCTCGCGGAAGAAATTGAGTACGGAGACGATGCCGGGGTGGTTTTGGAACCGCGCCAGGACGCGGGCTTCTTCAAGGAATTTTTCCAGCCCCCATTCGAAGTCGCGCTCGTTCTGTCCGGAGAAGACGGTCACCGATTTCGTTCCGAATGTGCGCGTGGCGATGCCGTGCGGCAGGTATTCCTTGATGGCCAGCCTGCGGGCGAGGTTCAGGTCCCAGCCGAGGTAGGTCACGCCGAAGCCGCCGTGGCCGAGCACGCGACCGACCACGTACTGGTTTTGCAGAACCGTGCGTGGGTCGAGGTGCAGGGGCGATGCAGCGGGAGCGGAGGCAGAGCGGCCGCAATGCGGACAGAACGGGGCGCCGTCGGACGCCTCCATACAGCCCATGCACAAGCGGTCGGGATTCATGCGATTCCTCCAGTATCCAGGAAGATGGCCGCGGCGGAGTAGTTGTCATCATCGCCGCGGAGACGCGTTTCCAGGCGTCGCTCCATTTCCGCCAGCCATCGCTCGGGAGCGGTGGATGCGGCCAGAGCCGATTCCATGTCGGCTTCGTCCACCAGTTCCCAAAAACCGTCGGTGCACAGGAGAAAAGCATCGCCGGCCTGCAGCGCTTCCGGGCCGTCACTCAGCGCGGGGCGCAGGCGGCTCGCATCGCCGAGCGTGCGCAGGAGCCGATTGCGGTCTTCGTGAAAACGGATTTCGGCGGCCGTGATCTCGCCCGCGGCGGCCATCGCCTGCGGCACGCTGTGGTCTTTTGTCTGGCAGTGTATGGCGGCGGCGCGGAAATGATAGAGCCGGGAGTCGCCGACGTGCGCCCAGAGAGCCATGGAAGGATCGGCGACCAGCAATACGACAGTGGTGCGCATGCCGGCGATCTCAGGGTGCTCTTCCTGCTCACGGGCGAGCGCCGCATTTGCGTCTTCCAGCCACCGCGTGACGGCGGCCTCGGACACGATGGGCTCGCGGCGGAAGGAATCGATTATGGTCTGGACCGCAAGGCGGGGGGCGACGTCGCCACCACGGTGTCCACCGAGGCCGTCGGCCAGCGCCCAACATTCGACCTTGCCGCGGCTTTCGTGGGCGAAGAAGTCCTGGTTCGATGAGCGGCCGCCGGTTCTCGAGATGGAGTGAGTCAGGAAAGGCATTCTCAGGCAAGCCCCACGATCAGTACCGTTACGTTGTCCTGGTCCTTTTTGTTGCGCGCCAGAACGCGGCGGATGAGCTCGTCGCAGGATGCCTGCGCGTCGGCGGTGATGGCGGATTCGATTTCTTCCGGAGCGAGCGTCTTGAAGAGGCCGTCGCTGGCGAGCAGGATCCGATCTCCCTCGGTCAGGGGAAACGCGGCCGGTGTGTAGTCGATTTCCGCGAGCTTCTTCTGGCCGAGGTAGCTGGTGAGGGAGTCGCGTTCGGGATGCGCCCGGGCTTCTGTTGTTGAGATCTGGCCGGCTGCCGCCGCGGCCTCGAGTTCCTGAGCGTACGTGTGCGCGGTAGTGAGCAGGGTGAGGCGGCGGTCGCGACAGAGGAAGAGCGCGCTGTCGCCTACCGATATCCAGTAAAGGTTCGACTCGTGGATGACGGACGCGACGAGCGTGGTCCCCGTGTCCTGCCCCATGCCAAGGACGGCTTGGTTGGCCTCTCTGAGGCTGCGCTGGAGGGCGTCGGGGATGGTTTCGGTCTGCGCTTTGGTGGAAAAGGCGCGGTGGAACGCTTTCACGGCGACGCGGCTGGCGGAGGCGCCGTGGGCAAGCCCGCCCATGCCATCGGCGAGTACCGCGAGGAAGCCAGCGTGGCGGATGAACTCAGTTGCAGACGGATCCGAGAACGCGAACGCATCCTGCTGGTCGCGGCGGGCGCCGAGGTGCTGGGCGTTACCGGGGGTCAGTGGCATGGCGACAACCGGTCGGACTCACGGCTGACAGCAGGCCAAAGGGCTGCTCAACGAACGATTCATGCAGACCGACAGCATCTCACTTATGGTGAGACAATTCGCGTTTTTATCACGTCCACTTGTATTTCTCACTAACGAACGGGACTAGTACGAGCTTGGTGCGGCCCAGCTCGATTACGTCGTCCGCCTTGATCTCCGTGGGCGAGTGCACCATTTCGCCGTTGAGATAGACCAGGCCGGCAGCGTCGCCGGGCTGGAGCCAGAAAGCGTTCTTCTTAGGGTCAAACATGACCACCGCATGCCGCTCGCGCGAGATGCCGTCATCGCCCGCGATAGCGATGTCCATGGAGCGGGAGCGGCCGATGAAGTTCTTTTCCATGTGGATGCGGTAGTCCTGGCCGCGGTCGGGGCCTTCGATGCAGACCAGCCATCCAACCACCGGGCTGACGCCGGACGGCTCCTTGTAAAACGCGCGGGTCACGCCGGCGGCGGGCGCGGCTGCAGCCGCCTGGCCGAGCGGGCGTGTCTTGTTCCCGGTTACATCGCCAGTATCGATCGGCACGCCGCACCACGGACAGGACGAGTGCTTCGCCGGATCGTAGAAGTGGCCTTCCTCGCAGCGAATCATGTTGAAGATTTCCTGAGTGGTGGATTGCCCGCGGGGACGGCGGACTTAAACACGATGTGATCGTCCTGGGTGCGCCCCAGGGCGCCCACGAACACGATGCGATTCTGTGGCGTCAGCGTTACCGGCGGAAGCCGGAATGTGCCGTCCGATGAGAGATACAGGCCGCTGACATTCGCAGGGGTTTGGTTGCCGTACATGTTGAACAGGATGTAGTAGATCTTTGTGTCGAGTCCGCGAGCGAAATCGCGCATGGCCCATGTTTCCGTGCAGGGGCCACGGGTGCATTCGGTGGTGGAATCGCCGATGATCCAGGCGCCCAGCTTTTTCGCGAGTGTTGGTTCGGGCTGCGGCTTGGTTGCGGGGCGCCAGAGGTACAGGTCGACATCGACGGGCTCGTTCCAGGTAATCTCGACGGTGACCGGGAACATCTTCTCGAGCTGCTCGATGCGCTTGTTGGCGTTTTCCAGCTGCTGCTGGAGCTGTTCCGCATTCCCCGCGCTGGCCGCGGCGCCCTGTTTCTGAGCCTTCGTGTAGTAGGGAAACAGGGCCAACATCATGAAGCAGAAGGCGCCCAGCGCACCCGTCAGGATGTCCAACAGAGACATGTTGAAAATGTTGACTTCGCGATTGCGCGGTTTCATGGGGCGAGGCTGGCGTGCGCGCGCAGCCGGGGCTCGCCTTCATAGAGGCGGTTGATGAGATTTCGCAGGGTGTACGAGCCGGCCAGGTTGACGCTGGTCTCTTCTTTTTCGTTCACGATGTGCAGCAGGAAAACGAGAATCGCGCTTTCCGCCAGCGCCACCATGGTGCAGTCGAAGCCGACAGCCAGCTTGTGCGCGATGTCGTACATGCTGATGTCGCCGGAGCTGGGCACGGCGGCAAGCGAGGCGCCGAGGCCTATGACCGTACCGATGAAGCCCATCGTTGGAACCAGCCAAGCGATAAAGCGAACCAGGCCATAACGCAGGTCGACCCGGTGCTCAATGAGTTCCAGGCTGCTGCCCATTACGGCGACGGTCTGGTCGATGGATCGGCCGGACTGGAACTGAAGGATGCAAAGGTCGATCAACGAAGGCAGGAAGCCATGCTGGCCGTCGGACAGCGGGGCCACACGGCGGCGGATGGGTCCCAGATCGCGAGCCTGGAGAACCGTTTCATGGTCCTCAGGCAACAGATGCGCTTTGGTGAACGCGAGTTCCCGGGTGGCCACTCGCCAACGGACGAACAACTCGCCGAGGCCGATGAACAGCAGCACATGCTCCAGGTTCTGAATCGTGAACGGGTACGGGAAGTGCGGCGATTTGCGATCGAGAAGAAGCGCGGCCGCGCGGCCGCCCGATGGAAGGACGATGGTCAGAACGAGGATGAAAACGACGGCGCAGCCGACGGACAGGAGCATCGTGAGTCGCCGGTCAGGCAACTGCCAGAACGCACCACGCTGCTGCGGATCGCTGAAATTCATTGACCGCACTCCGGACAGACTTGATTCTGGGGCTTAATGAATCCGCACAGGCAGCGCACAAGCCGAGGCGTATCGGCAGGCGGCGCCTTCGCGGGCTGCGGCTGCGCCTGCGCCGGAACCGGAGCCGGGAAAGCCTGCGGGTGTCGCTGGCGAATGGCCGCGACAATATCGGCGACGCTGAGCACCGCCGTGCCGAACTGAATCTGATCGGAAGGAAAGACCACCGCGGGTTCGCGAATGGGAACGGGCGGTTTTCCGGCGCGGATCAGCTGCGTTCCGTTGCTGCTGCCGCGATCGGCGATCAGCAGGCGGCTGCCTTCAACGCAGAATTCGGCGTGCAAACGGCTGACGGAATCGTCGGCAAGCGGGATATCGCATGATTTGTCTCTGCCGATGGTAAATCTGGCTACTGCCGGGGACCCCAATGAGCATGAACCTCGCGCGGAATCTGGGAAGAGATTATACAACAGTGCCCGGCTGAACCGAGGCTGCGCATGCGGTGTATCAGTACCAGGCGTGCGGCGTCTAATTTCACGAGCCCGGTCCCTCGTTACATGTACATGTGTGCAGGGCCGTACGTGCATCCGGCATCCGGACGCCCTGCGGCTGAATCAGATCATCAATGAAGGTCGGCATCACCTGTTACCCAACGTACGGTGGCAGCGGTGTGGTCGCGACGGAGCTCGGCCAGGAACTGGCGGCGCGCGGCCACGACGTGCATTTCATAACCTACGCGAATCCCATCCGCCTTGCCCCGGGCCCACGGATCCATTACCACGAGGTGGAGGTTTCCAGCTATCCGCTGTTTCAGTACCCGCCATACTGCCTTGCCCTCGCCTCGCGCATGGCCGAGGTGGCTCGCACGTATCATCTCGACCTGATGCACGTGCACTACGCCATCCCGCACTCCATCTCCGCCCTGCTGGCACGGGAGATGATGGCCGGCACGCACCGCCTCCCGTTCATTACAACGCTGCATGGGACGGACATCACGCTGGTGGGAACCGATCGCTCCTACTTTCCGATCACGAAGTTCTCGATCGAGCAGTCGGATGGCGTCACCAGCATCAGCAAGGACCTGCGCGCGAAAACAATTGAAGTGTTCGGCGTGAACAACGAAATTCGCGTCATCAATAATTTCGTGAATTGTAGTATCTACGAGCCTGCAAAGGAGCGCACGGCAGGCGAAAAGCGGCTGGTGCATATCTCGAATTTTCGCCGCGTCAAGCGCGTGAACGACTGCCTGTACATTCTGGCCGAAGTGCTGAGGAGCACGCCGGCGCACCTCTACATGGCCGGTGACGGGCCGGAGCGCGGACCCGCCGAGCGCCTCGCGGGCGAGCTGGGGATCGAATCGCACGTGACTTTCCTGGGAAAGCAGGATCGCATCCATGAGCTGCTGCCGGACATGCACGTGCTGCTGCTGCCCAGCGAAATGGAGTCATTCGGGCTGGCGGCGCTGGAGGCCATGGCCTGCGGCGTGCCGCCGGTAGCCACGCGCGTCGGCGGAGTCCCCGAGCTGATCAGCGATGGAGTGGACGGCTTTCTGGAAGACGTCGGCGATATACCCGCGCAGGCCGGGCGCGTACTGCAACTGCTGACCGACGACGATCTTTACAGTCGAATGTCCACCGCCGCCCGGTACACGGCCGAGGACCGGTTCTGTTCGTCGCTGATCATCCCGCAGTACGAACGGTACTACGACGAAATCTGCTCCCGTTAGGTAAGGCTGGGTTGGAACTTTCGGCCGCCGTGCGGTGTCCAAATCGAATAGCCGGATCCCCGCGGTTTGGGATTACAATCTGGTCAGGTGGAACCCGTGGCTGACATTGTCGTCGGCTTGCATCTCGATGCTCAGTCGCCAAAGCCTGGCCCCGAGCGGGCGGGCTGCGCCGAAGACGAAAGTCTGGTGGCGGCGCTGCAGCGGGGCTCGGAAGAGGCCTATGAGATGCTGATCACGCGTTTCCAGCAGCCGGTTTTCAATCTGGTGTGCCGGCTGACGGGCGATCCACCCGAGGCCAGTGACATCGTGCAGGAGGTATTTCTGAAGATCTTCCGCAGCATCGGCTCCTTCCGATCGAAGAGCAGTCTGCGGACCTGGATTTATCGCATTACCGTCAACGAGGCCTATAACCACCGGCGCTGGTTCTGCCGACATCAACGGCAGGAGGTGGGAATGGCCGAAGAGGAGCACGGCCGGACGTACGAGGACACGCTCGCAGACCACGGGCGCTCGCCCTTCGATCTGGCCGCCGACACCGAGACCCGCATGCTGCTGGAGGGAGCGCTTGAGGGTCTGAATCCGAAGTTTCGCGCCGCGGTCGTGCTGCGGGACATCGAAGACCTCAGCTACGAAGAGATCGCCGCGGTGCTGGACATTTCTTTGGGAACCGTCAAGTCGCGGATTTTGCGAGGCCGCGAGGCGTTGAGGAAGATACTGGCCGGGCGGCTGGAGCCGGAACCGGGATTCCGCCTGTCACCGCAGCCAGTCGAGTGACACCCATGAATTGCAGGACCCTCAGACGAAAGGCTTTGCTGGAGCCACAGGCTCTGGCGTCCGACCAGGAGCGTCAGGCCGTGGCCGCCCATCTGCTTATCTGCGCCGACTGCCGCCAGGAACGCAGCGAGCGGCAGCGGCTGCGTGAGGCGCTGCGTGCGCTGCCCCAGCGCACGGCGCCGCCCGAATTGGCAGTGCAGCTGCGAGTGCTCGCATCCCGGCACGTCAGCCAGCCGCGAGTGGGTTGGTTCGCGCGAATCCTGCAGCGCGCGCGTCTTGATTTCGAAGATTTGATGCGGCCGCTCGCGGTGCCTTTGGCCGGCGGAATCGCCTCGACTATTTTTCTGTTTGCCATGCTGGTCCCGTCCCTCGCCGTGAACCTTCGGCTGAAGAACGACATCCCCACCGGCCTGATTACAGACGCCACACTGGAGAATGCCGCCCCGATCAGCTTCGATTCCGGAGAGGCCGTTGTGGACGTCACGGTGGACGAAGAAGGCCGCATGGTGGACTACACCATCGTGAACGACCGCAGCAGGGAAGACAACGCCAGCTTCTGCCAGAGCATCGCGAACTATCTTCTGTTCACCACCTTCAAGCCGCCGACCGCTTTCGGGCAGCCGGTTTCCGGCACGATTCGCCTGACCTTCCGCAGCAGCTACGTGGACGTCAGGGGCTGAACCGGAGCAGGTCTGGGACAACGCCTCGGACAGCATTTCCTTTTTCGCGAATCCATTCTCGAACGAATCGCCGCCGCGGCCGCGCCCGAGGGGACAGGAGTGGTCGTCGAGATTGGGCCCGGGAAGGGCGCGCTCACGGCACACCTGCTCGAGCGCGCGGAGCGCGTGATCGCGATCGAAATCGATCACGTGCTCATTCAGTATCTGACGGCGAAGTTTCGCGGCGAGCCGCGGCTGGAGCTTGTCGAAGGCGATGTACTGAAAGTGGAGCTGGCGCAGTATGGGCCCGAAGCGGTCGCCGGCAATCTGCCGTACTACATCACCTCACCAATCATCGAGAAGGTGCTGGGGATGCGCCGGCCGGTGCGGTGCGCCGTGTTTCTCGTGCAGAAGGAGGTGGCGGAGCGGCTTACCGCCTCCCCCGGCGCCCGCGACTACGGTTACCTGAGCGTGGCCACGCAGTTTCTGGCGAAGGCGGAACTGCTGTTCACCGTAGCGCCGGGGTCGTTCAAGCCGCCGCCGAAGGTCGACTCGGCCGTGGTGCGGCTGACACCGCGCAGCCCCGCCACGGCAGGCGACTCCGCGGCGTTTTTGCGCTTCGTCGGCCTGTGCTTCCGCCACAAGCGCAAAACGCTGCGCAATAATCTGGGCGGCGTCTTTCCTCCAGAAGTCGTGGCGGCGCTGCCGGAGGCCGGAATGCGCGCCGAACAACTGTCGCTCGAAATGTTTGTCGATCTGTACGGGCGGCTTGTCAACTCTTAGTCGTCCAGTCGTGGGCGCCGAGCGCCTCCGGAATGGGTAAGCTGAACATGACTCCCTCGGAAGTGGAGATGTTGTCTTTCGAGCTGATACTCATCACTGCTGGTGGCAACGGGCGGGAAGTGGTTCGGGCATGACCATCGACGACAACATGTTACGCGCGTGGCGCTGGGCTCGGCAGGGGCTCGATGGAACCTCGGAGGGGAAGTCTGCGGCAGAGGTTCTGGAGCGCTCCGGCTGGGCCCGTTCCGTGGGCGGCTCGGGGCCGTATCTCACGCTGTTCGCGCGCGCCGGCACATCGCGCGATGCGGCGGACGCGGCTGTCGCGCGCCTGGAGATCCATGAGTTGCCGGCGGCGCGCGGGTGCACCTATGTGGTCCCGGCATCCGAATTCGCGCTGGCGCTGAGCGCCGGGGCGGCCTTCGACGGCGATTTGAAAACGGCATACAAGCTCGGAGTAACCGAAAAGGAAATCAGCAAACTGCGCGACGGCATCGTACGCGCGCTGGCGCAGGGCCCACTTGATCCCGAAGGGCTTCGCGAAGCGACGGGCGGCGCGGCGCGAAATCTCGGTCCTGAAGGCGCCAAAAAGGGTGTCACGACCACACTGCCGCTCGCGCTTGGGGAACTGCAGCGCCGGGGCGAGATCCGGCGCATTCCGGTGAATGGCCGCCTCGATCAGCAGCGCTACCGGTACACGCTTTGGAATCCCAATCCATTGGCCGGCTTCAATCTGGCGCAGGAAGATGTCCATACCGAGGTGGCGCGCCGCTACTTCCGCTGGATCGGACCGGCGAGTGTTGCCGAATTTCAGTGGTTCTCCGGATTGGGCGTGAAGGCCGCGAAAGCCGCGGTCGCGCCGCTTGGGCTGGCTTCGCCCGACGGCGAGCGCCTGATGTTCGCTGACGATTTGGATGCGCTTCGTAGCTGGCAATTGCCAAAAAAGCCGTCTTATTCACTGGTGAGCAGCCTGGACGCGTTGTTTCTGCTGCGCCGGAACCTGCAGGACACGGTGAATGCCGAGGACTGGAAACAGGTGTTTCCACCAAATGGACTGACGGACCTGCCCAGCAATGCCATCGTGGACCGCGGCCGACTCGCCGGTGTCTGGGAGTATGACCCACAGTCCGAATCGATTGCCTGGCTCACGTTCCGGCGCGAGGACAAGGCACTCGAGCGAGCGATTAAGGCCACTGAGACCTGGATTGGAGAGCAGCTTGGCGACGCGCGCTCGTTCAGCCTTGATTCGCCGAAGAGCCGGGCGCCGCGCATCGAGGCGCTCCGCGCCGGGCGACTGCCGCGCCCGTAGGGCTCCGCCGCCCGTCATGGGAACGTGATGGCCCGATCCACGTATCATAAGTAGTAATCCGTGACAGCTCCGGCCCTTTGTGCAGGCAGTATGCGGCGTCTCGCGGCGCTTGGCGGCATCGCGCTGTTCGCAGCACTCGCCGTGTCCGCCCAGGCGGTGCATCCGCTTACCGGCCGCAGAATCGCGCCGGCCATGGGTCCGGCGGGCGCCGACTGGCTGGACCGCTCCGACCGCGAGAAAGAGGAGGCGCCCGAAGCGGCGCTGGATGCCATCGGCATCGCTCCAGGCATGATCGTCGCCGACGTGGGCGCGGGGACCGGTTACATTTCGGCCAAGCTGGCGCGCCGCGTGGGCCCGACCGGCCGCGTGTATGCGGAGGACATCCAGCCGGAGATGCTGGACCGTGTACGCGACAACAGCGAAGAGGCGCACCTGAATAACATCGAGACCGTGCTGGGGTCGGAAGCGGATCCGCGTTTACCCGCCGGCAGGATCGATGTCGAATTACTGGTGGATGTGTACCATGAGTTCTCGCAGCCGCAGAAGATGCTGCAGGCGCTGCGGCGGGCGCTCAGGAAGGACGGGCGGCTCGTTCTGCTGGAGTATCGCAAAGAGGACCCCAGCATTCCGATTCGGCCCGACCACAAAATGAGCATTGCAGAAGTGCGGACGGAGGTGGAAGCGGAAGGCTTCCGTTTGGATAAGGTAATCGACACGCTCCCCCGCCAGCACCTGTTCATCTTCCGCAGGGCGCCGGACCAATAGGGTCCTTAGAAGAAGGCGCTGACCGTCTTCACTTCCGCCTTCCAGTCCGTCAGGATGCGGTCCGTGCTGTCGCCGGCCAGCATGCGGCAAGGCTCCGGATCCGGCTGATCGGCGTCCGAGAACTCACTGTGTACGGTCAGGCCGGCATGGTTTACGTACCCGTTCGCCGCGAACAACAGTGTCGCCAGCCGAACGTCGGAAGCCAACGCCCGGCCTGCGATCGTGTGGTGCTCGACCACGCACTCGCGGATGGGCTCGGGCAGGTTCCACGCAGTCAGCGCCTCGGCTGAAATTTCCGGGTGCGTGAAACCAAATATGTCGAGCTCGCAGTCGCACCAGGAACGGCCGCCCTGGCGATACAGTTTCTCCACCGTCGAGTATTCATCCGGTACGGCGACGGCGATGAGCAACAGTCCCACATCGTGCAGGAGACCTGCGATGAAGGCGCCCTCGCCATATTCGACACTCGTGTATTGGGCGAGCAGATCGCACAGGATTGCGACGGCGACGGAGTGCATGTTGAAGCGCGTCATCGACCATCCTGGCGGAGTTCTGACCGAGGCCCACATGCGCGCGATGGACATACTGAGCACCGCGTTCCGGATTTTATTGATGCCGAGCAGACTGACGGCGTGCCGAACGGAGCTGACTGTCCCCCGGCGGCCGTACAGCGCCGAGTTCACGATTTTCAGTATGTTGCCGGCCAGCACCGTATCTTTTTCGATGAGGTCGGAGACGGCGCTGAACGAAACGTCCTCATGGGCAATGCTGGCCAGCACGCGGTTCAGGACCGGAGAAAACGGCGGCAGCTTCCCGAGACAGCGCAGGACCCGGGTTCGGCATTCCAGTACGGGCGTCACTAAGAGGCTTATCGGCAGAGGGGCAGTGGAAATTGAGTGGAACCGTGCGGTCGTGACGGTGTCGGTTTCATCAGACGAACACTGCAAATAAGAAAGAACGAAGCAGGAAAGCGTGGCAGCACAGCGCATTCAACACATCGCCGAGGAGCAGGAGCGGTGGCGCGCCGAGGCTCGCGATATCCGCCCTCTCGGCTCCGGCGTCCGGGGATCGTGTTTACATTGACGATTCGATTCTGGTAATCTGATTGTTGCGCCCCGCGCAAATCAACGCTCAGTGGGAGGCAGGGTCCTTGGTTTCAACGACATCTGCCGTCTGCACCAATGAGGGAACATGCCAAAAAGCGGTAAGAAGTTCGATGCGGCTGCGAAACAGGTAGAGGCCCGGCCCTACAGCCTGCAGGAAGCCATCCCCCTCGTCCAGAAGATTAAGTTCGCGAAATTCGACGAGACCGTCGAGGTGCACATGCGCCTTGGCGTCGATCCCAAGCATGCCGACCAGCAAGTGCGCGGCACCATAGTGCTGCCGAACGGCCTCGGTAAATCCAAGAAAGTACTGGTCATAGCCTCCGGCGACAAGCAGCGGGAGGCGCAGGAGGCCGGCGCTGACATCGTCGGCGGCGACGACGTCGTGCAGCGCATCCAGGCGGAAAACTGGACCGATTTCGATGCCGTGGTCGCAACCCCGGACATGATGCGCTCGGTAGGCCGCCTTGGTAAGATTCTCGGACCCCGCGGCCTCATGCCGAACCCCAAGACGGGCACTGTGACGACTGACGTCACCAACGCCGTTCGCGAGATCAAGGCCGGTAAGGTGGAGTTTCGTGTGGACAAGACCGGCGTCATCCACGCTCCCGTGGGCAAGGTGAGCTTCTCCACCGACAAGCTGTTCGAGAACGCCAACACGCTGATTCAGGCTGTGGTGCGAGCCAAGCCTTCGGCCGCAAAAGGCAAGTACGTGAAGAGCGTCACCGTCTGCTCCACCATGGGGCCCGGCGTTCCGCTGGACGTGACCTCGTTCAACGCGAAGCAGGCGTAGCCCGCCATCCAGGAGATCGAAATGAAAGACAGGGAGCAAAAGGAAAAAGATCTGGCGCGGCTGCGCGAGGAGTTCGAGCGCGCCAACAGCATCTTCCTCACCGGGTACGAGAAGATGACCGTGCAGCAGGATTTCGACCTGCGCAAGGCCATTCGCGGGGCGGGCGGCGACTACGCGGTCATCAAGAACACGCTGGCGGAAAAAGCGGCGGAAGGCAAGCCTGTGAAGGATCTGATGAAGGACCTGGCGGGCATGAACTCCATGGCCTTCACCACGAAAGACCCGGTGGCGCTGGCCAAGGCGCTCACCACGTACGCCAAGGCGAACCCGGTGTTCACCTTCAAAGCGGGGTTCGTGGAAGGGCGGGTCATCAACGTACAGGGAATTCAGGACCTCGCGAACCTTCCTTCGAAGGAAGAGCTGATCAGCAAGATCATGTTTCTGATCAACGCCTCGGCGCAGCGAATGGCTGTCGCGCTGAACGGCGTGTCGAGAAATGTGGCAGTGGTGCTGGACCAGGCAGGGAAAGAGAACAAGTTTTCGGGCTGAGGCCCATACGCAAGCGGCTGTCGGCAATGGGCGGCCTAAACAGAACCTAAAGGGAGTAGACAACAATGGCGGATGTAAACGCGATTCTGGATCAGATCAAAGGGCTGACGCTGCTGGAAGCCGCGGAGCTCGTGAAGAAGATGGAAGAAGCCTTCGGCGTGTCGGCTGCGGCAGCCGCAGTTGCGGCGGCGCCGGCAGGCGGAGGCGGGGCAGCTGCAGCCGCTGCTCCGGCCGAGGAGAAGACCGAGTTCAGCGTCATTCTGACTGCGGCCGGTTCGAATAAAATCAACGTGATCAAGGCCGTACGCGAAGTCACCAGCCTCGGCTTGAAAGAGGCCAAGGATCTGGTGGACGGCGCGCCCAAGCCCATCAAAGAGGGCGTGAATAAGGAAGAGGCGGAGGCCATCCGAAAGAAGTTCACGGATGCGGGCGCCACCGTCGAAGTAAAGTAAGCGGCCCAACAGAGCGTTTTCGGATTCGGGACGCGGCAGCAGCCGGCGGTCAGCTTCGGGATCGTCGAACGCTGTCGCGTCTCCGCGTCTCTGAGCATTTGACATGCCATCGACGCTCTGTTAAATTAGTGGTTGTCCTTACCGGAGCTATAAACCCGGACTCTTGCTCGTGAACATCGCATCCTGCGGTATGATGCGCCCCGACTCAGCGGGTGCGCAGGGGATTGTCCTGCTCTCTTTATTCACACCACCCGTCTATCCGCGCGAGTTCGCTCGAGAGTTCTTCTACATTCCAGGCTTTCAGCGTGTGGTCACTGCCAACCGGGGCCTCGATCCCGGACGACGCCGGTCGACGAACCGGCGCATGGTGGCCGGACGCTGATGGCGGTTACAACTGAACTGTTTCACGCGCCGTTCGGGCCACAGGAGTTCACACAATGCAAAATCCGGCGTTAGGCGCCATTCGCGAACGAGTCGACTTCTCACGTATCAAGACATCCATCCCGATTCCGAATCTCATTGAGGTTCAGAAGAAGTCGTACGAGCGATTTCTGCAGATGGATCTGCTTCCCGGCGAACGGGAAGATTCGGGCCTGCAGAGCGTGTTCAATTCGGTCTTTCCGATTTCCGATTTTCGCGGGCTGAGCCAGCTCGAGTTCGTCGATTACGCCATCGGCAACTGGGAGTGCAAGTGCGGCAACCTGAAAGGGCTGCACCATCTCCGCTCCACCTGCCGCAATCCAAGCTGCGGAGCGACGATCAAGACCGATCCCTTCCACACCGGCGATGTTCTGTGCCCGCGCTGCGGCACCTTCAACAAGAACATCGTCACCTTCTGCAATCGCTGCGGCGACCCGGTCAGCCTGCAGTTGAAGTACGACGTCCCCGAGTGCGAAGAGCGGGGCATGACCTACGCGGCGCCGCTCAAGGTTACCATCCGGCTCACCGTTTTCGACAAAGATCCCGAGACCGGCGCCAAGACCATCCGCGACATCAAGGAGCAGGAGGTCTTTTTCGGCGAAATCCCGCTGATGACCGAGAACGGCACGTTCATCATCAACGGCACCGAACGAGTCATCGTCAGCCAGCTGCACCGCTCGCCCGGCGTGTTCTTCGAGCGCGTTCCCGCTCAGGGCTATTTCCTCGGCAAGATCATCCCGTATCGCGGGAGCTGGGTCGAGTTCGAGTACGACAACAAGAATCTGCTGTACGTCCGCATCGACCGCAAGCGCAAGTTCTACGGCACGGTGTTCCTGCGCGCTCTCGGCCTGAAGACCGACTCGGACATCCTGCGCGGCTTCTATAACGTTTCCGAGATTGTCATCCGCGACAAGAAGCTGTTCTGGAAGGTTAACGAGAGCCTGCAGGGGCTGAAGCTCTCGAAGGCCATCAACGCCAAGAACGGCGACGCCATCGTGCCCCAGGGGCGCAAGATCACGAAGTCGCTGTTCGAGAAGATCCTCGAGAACAAGATCACGGAGGTGGAGATCGACCCCACCGACCTTCAGGGCGCCTGGATTGCCGCCGACGTGGTGGATATGTCCACCGGCGAAGTGCTGGTGGAGGCCAATCAGGAGCTGAAGGATGTCGGCAAGCTGATCGACAACGATATCCCCAACTTCGAAGTGTTCTTCCCCGAGCGTGACGAAGTAGGGAACGTGGTTTCCGTGACCATGCGGAAAGACACGGTGCGCGCGCAGAACGAAGCGCTGCTGGAGATCTACCGCAAGCTTCGCCCCGGCGATCCGCCGACGCTTGACACTGCCACGCAGCTGTTCCAGGGCATGTTCTTCGACCCGCGCAAGTACGACTTCTCGCGCGTGGGCCGCATGAAGTTCAAT